>OFHH01000134.1_pt1 | contig 12780 bp, 10 predicted proteins | sample 1521961 | NCBI WGS metagenome assembly OFHH01 (sample SAMEA2468439, study PRJEB22500) | soil metagenome | biome: Glassland; feature: Farmland; material: Clay | place: Australia | collected 2013-01-31 | depth 0.55 m | reverse complement strand
GGCAGGGCCTGGCCGTGGATGAGGAGGGTTTCCGCCGCCTGATGGCGGAGCAGCGCCAGCGCGCCAAGGAAGACTCCATCTCCAAGAAGACCGGCAACGCCGACATCTCGCTGTTCACGGCCCTGCTCGAGCGGTCGGGACAGGTGGAGTTCACCGGCTACGAGCAGGTCAGGGGGGAGGCGACCGTCACCGGCCTGCTGGTCGGCGGGGCCTCCGTCCCGGCCGCGGGGGCGGGCACCGAGGTGGAGGTCGTCCTCGACCGCACGCCCTTCTACGCCGAAGGCGGCGGGCAGCTCGCCGACTCGGGCGTGATCCGGGTGACCGGGTCGGGCGCGGGAGCCGGCGCGGAAGTGGAGGTCCGCGACGTGCAGTCGCCGGTGCCCGGGCTGATCGTGCACCGGGGCAGGGTTGTCTCCGGTGAGATCACGGTCGGGGCGCCCGCGCTGGCGGAGATCGACATCGAGCGCCGCCGGGCTATCTCCCGCTCGCACACCGCGACCCACCTGGTCCACCGCGCGTTCCGTGGCGCGCTTGGCGAGTCGGCGGCCCAGGCCGGCTCGGAGAACGCGCCTGGACGGCTGCGGTTCGACTTCACCGCGGCCGGGGCTGTCCCGCCCTCGGTGCTGCGCGATGCCGAGGACGAGGTCAACAGCGTCCTCATCAACGACCTGGACGTCCGGGCTTTCGTCGCGCCCATCGACGAGGCACGCGCGATGGGGGCGATCGCGCTGTTCGGGGAGAAGTACGGCGACCAGGTCCGGGTGGTGGAGGTCGGTGACTACTCGCGCGAACTGTGCGGCGGCACCCATGTCGCGCGGTCCGGCCAGCTCGGGCTGGTCAAGATCCTCGGGGAGTCCTCTATCGGCTCGGGCGTCCGCCGGGTGGAAGCGCTGGTGGGCACGGACGCGTTCCGGTTCCTTGCGACCGAGAGTGTGCTGGTCAGCCAGCTTTCTGAGCAGCTGAAGGCACGCAGGGAAGAGCTGCCGGAACGGGTGGCGGCGCTGGTGACCCGGGTCCGCGATGCCGAGCGCGAACTGGACAAGCTGCGCTCCGCCCAGCTGCTCGCCGTGGCCGCGGATCTGGCCCGTGACGCCGAGGACATCGGCGGGGTCGCGTTCGCCGCCCTGCGGGTGGCTGACGGCACCAGCGCCGACGGGATCCGCAAGCTCGCGCTGGACGTGCGGGGACGGCTGCCGGCGCGGCGGCGGGGGGTGGGGGTGGTCGCTGGGGGCCGGCAAGACCGGCCCGCCGTGGTGGTGGCGGTCAACGACGCCGGCCGTGGGCTCGGGCTGGCCGCCGGGGCGCTCGTCAAGGCGGCGGCGGGCCGCCTCGGCGGCGGTGGCGGCGGCCGCGACGACGTCGCCCAAGGCGGGGGTGCGCCCCTCGGCGAAGGCGCCCAGCAGGCCATTGACGAGGCTTTTGGTGCAGTTCGGGCTGTTGTGAGAGACATGGCGGGAGATGGTGGCGTAGCGTGAGACCGTGCTGCAGCCGTACCGTTGCGCTGATGAGACCCGGAGCGCGCGGAGTTGGTGCTTGAGGGTCGGAATCCGGCTCGCCGTCGACGTCGGATCGACGCGGATTGGCGTGGCCCGGTGCGATCCTGACGGGCTGCTGGCCAGCCCGCTCACAACGATCCGCCGTGGCCGCGGCGATCTGGACAGCCTGGCCGCGCTCGTTGCCGCCCACGGCGCCATCGAGGTTCTCGTCGGGCTGCCCACCGGTCTTTCCGGGCGCGAGGGCGCCGCGGCCGCGGACGCCCGGGCATTCGCCGTTTCCCTGGCGGCCCGGATCGCACCACTGCCGCTGCGGCTGGTGGACGAGCGTTTCACCACGGTGATGGCCCATGAAGCGCTGCGCGAAGGGGGGCGGCGGGAACGCGCCAGGCGCCCGGTGGTGGACCGGGCGGCAGCGGCACTGATACTGCAGGGGGCACTGGACACCGAGCGATCCACCGGGCATCCGCCGGGTGAGCTCGTGGGATCAGCGCCCGGAGCAGGCGGATGAGCCGGCGCGGCAGACGGGACGATGACGCGTACGGGGACGGGTCGTGGCTGCCCGGTGGCGGACATGGCAGGCACGGCGAGGATGACGACCGGGCCGGCCGGCGCCGGCCGGGCGGATCCGGGCCGCACCGGCGGGCCCGTGGCGGCACCCGGACCTCGCAGGACAGCGGCAGCCAGACCGGCCCGCCCTGGGATGCCGCAAGCCCGCCCTGGGACCAGGACCAGCCCGGCTGGGACGACAGCGGCGCGCTGCCCAGGACTGACCCGGCGGATCTGACCGGCGGCCATCCGTCCGGCCCCCTGCCGCCGATGCGCCCGGACGATCACGGCTGGCCCGAGCCGCCGGCCGCGTCTGGCTATCCCGGCAGGCCGGCCGCTGAACCCGGCTATCCGGGCGGCGGCTACCCCGGGTACCCGGCGGGTGAGGCGGGTGAGGACGTCACCGGGATCTACCCCCAGTCCGGCGCGGCTGGTGGCGGCTACCCGGATCCGCGCGACGACGACACCGGTTACGGGTACGCCGGCTATGACGAGGCTGGCTACGAACACCCGGGACACCCCGGGGCCGGTTATCCGCCCGGCTACCCCGGCACCGGCGGTTTCCCGGTGGCTGACCGTGGATACCCGGTGACCGGCGGAGGTTACGCGGACACCGGGACGGGCTACGGCATTCCCGCCTACCACGATGACTCGTTCGCCGGGGATGCCCATGACGGCGGGTACCCGGCCGATGACGACGGCTACCTGGACTACGACGAGGCTGCGGCCGGTGGCCGTGACCGCCACGGCGGCCAGGGATATCAGTGGTACGCGGACTCCGATGACGAGCAGTCATGGGCGGACGACGACGAGGACGACGACTTCCTGCCCGGCCTGAGCACCGCGGGCAGGCGCGGCGGCGACAGCCGCCACCGTCCGCCCCGTGGTGGCAAGCGCCCGGGGAAGGGCAAGGGCGGCGGCAAGCGCAAGCGCGGCATGCGCCGGGTGGCCCCGTGGCTGGCCCTGGGTGTGCTCGCGATCCTGTTCCTGGGCGTGGGCGGCGCCGGGTTCTACTACTACCGCACCTACCTGCACCCCCCGGACTACTCGGGCCCTGGCACAGGCTCCGTCATCGTGCGGATCCACCCCGGTGATACGGCCACCACGGTAGGCCAGCGGCTCCAGCAACTCGGCGTGGTCGCCAGCGCACGGGCGTTCGCCAACGCGGCCAAGAACAGCGGCCAGGGCACCGCGCTGGAGCCGGGCCAGTACCGGGTGCATCTGCATATGCAGGCCTCGCTGGTGTTCGCGCTGCTGCTCAAACCGTCGTCGCGGATGCAGACCAAGGTCACCATCCCGGAGGGCAAGCGGCTGTCCCAGATCATCGCGATCCTGGGCCAGGACACCGGCAACCTCCGCGGCTACCAGGCGGCCATCAAGGACGTCAAGGCGCTGAGCCTGCCCTCGTTCGCCCATGGCAACCCCGAGGGGTACCTGTTCCCGGCCACCTACGAGGTCCAGCCGAACACCCCGCCGATCAAGGTGCTCCAGCAGATGGTGACGGCGTTCGACCAGGAGGCGGCCAGCGTCAGCCTGCCCTCCGCCGCGGCCCACGCCTTCCTCAAGCAGAACGAGGCCATCACCATCGCCAGCCTCATCCAGGCGGAGGGCCGGAACCCGGCGGACTTCCCCAAGATCGCAGAGGTTATCTACAACCGCCTCAACTCCAACCCCCCGATCCCGTTGCAGCTCGACAGCACCGTGATGTACGCGCTGCACACGTATGGCATCCGGGCCTCGAACGCCCAGACGAAGGTGAACTCGCCCTACAACACCTACCAGCACACCGGCCTGCCGCCCGGCCCGATCGACAGCCCGGGCGACGCCGCTATCAAGGCCGCCCTGCACCCTGCCCACGGCGGATTCCTCTATTTCGTCACCGTGGACCCCAAGACCGGCCTCACCAAGTTCACCAGCAGCTTCAGCCAGTTCCAGCAGTTCGAGAACGAACTGTCCGCGAACATCGCCAAGGGGCGCTAGCCTTCGCCGTCATGAAGGCCGCTGTTCTCGGCTCGCCGATCGCGCATTCCCTGTCGCCGGTCCTGCACCGGGCCGCTTACCAGGCGCTTGGCCTGAGTGACTGGACCTACCAGGCGATCGAGTGCGACGAGGCCGGCCTGCCCGCGCTGCTGGCGGGGTGTGGCCCGGACTGGGCCGGCCTGTCGCTGACCATGCCGCTGAAACGGGCTGTGCTGCCGCTGCTCGATCACCTCGAACCGCTCGCCGCTCAGGTGGGCGCGGCGAACACGGTGGTGTTCACCGGCGGCCTGCGGCACGGCCACAACACCGACGTGCCCGGCATGATCGCCGCCCTCGCCGGGGCGGCCGCGCCGGTGCTCCCGCCCGCGCCCGCGGCGGTGCTCATCCTCGGCGGGGGCGCGACCGCCTGCTCCGCGCTGGCGGCCGTCCACGGCCTGGGAGCGGAGGAGGCGGCAGTCGCGGTCCGCGACCCGGCCCGCGCGGGCGACCTGCTGGCCGCCGCGGACCGCCTCGGCATGAAGATCACCCTCACCCCCTTCGGCGGGGACCCCGACCCAGGTCCCGACCCGCTGATATCGACCCGCCCGTCCGGTGCGGCCGATACCTACGCGCAGCGGATCGCTGGGCGTGCTCTCGCTCCCCAGTGCCTGCTCGACGTGGTCTATCACCCGTGGCCCACGCCGCTGGCAACCGCCGCGGAGCAGGCCGGTGTTGCCGTCGCAGGCGGCTTCGCGCTGCTCCTGCACCAGGCGGCGGGCCAGGTCGAGCTGATGACCGGCGCACCCGCCCCGCTGGAAGCCATGCGCGCCGCCGGCCAAGCGGCCCTGGCCTCCCGCGGGTAGGCCGTCACAGCCAGGAATACCGCGCTCACCCGGAATGCTGTTAGTCTTGTCCGACGGCCAGCCCGGCACAGTGACGGTGCTGGACGTGCAAGCGGAGGACCACCTCCCACCTGGCTGGCTAGCGGCTGGCGGGTAGGTCTCCTGGCCCCAGGCCGGGAGACGGCCGGATCAGGCGGTCCCGGCGCACGCAGGACGCGTGCCGGCGGACCGTCCGGTGCCGGTTCAGCGTTGCCTGGCGCAGGCCTGTACGGGCCGGCCGGGGAACGCGGGTCTGGTGGCTCCGTATGCATGCCGTGCGGGGCCATTTTGCGTGTGCGGGCAGCCAGCCCGCAGCGGGCCCGGCAGGGATGGTCGCGGCACAGCCGCCCGGGGAGGCCGGGCGGAGAAAGCTCAGGAGGTCACATCAGCGTCGAACCCCGTATCAACGAGCGCATCCGGGTTCCCGAAGTACGGCTCGTCGGCCCGAACGGCGAGCAGGTAGGGATTGTCGCCCTTGGCGATGCGCTCCGGCTGGCCCAGGAAGCCGACCTCGACCTGGTCGAGGTGGCACCCACGGCGCGGCCACCGGTCTGCAAGCTCATGGACTACGGCAAGTTCAAGTACGAGTCCGCGCTTAAGGCCAGGGAGTCCCGGAAGAACCAGGCCCAGACGGTCATCAAGGAGATCAAGCTCCGGCCCAAGATCGACCCGCACGACTACGGCACCAAGAGGGGCCACGTCGAGCGGTTCCTCCGGGCCGGCGACAAGGTCAAGGTGACGATCATGTTCCGCGGACGTGAGCAGTCCCGGCCCGAACTCGGGTTCCGGCTGCTGCAGCGCCTCGCGGGTGATGTCGAGGAACTCGGCTTCGTGGAGGCCCAGCCCAAGCAGGACGGCCGCAACATGATCATGGTGATCGGCCCGCACCGGCGTAAGAGCGACACCAAGGCCGCGCCCCGCGAGGGCGCGCCACCGGCCGAACGGCCGACGCGGGTGCGCCGGGCTCCGGCGCCGCCCGGCGGGCAGGTGCACGAGGCCACCGAGCCGGCGGCGGAGCCAGCGGTGCCGGAGGCCCCGGAGGCGGCAGCCGAGAGCTGATCTGGCAGGGCACCACCGGCGGCGTCCGCACTGCGGTGGGCCCGGCCGAAGCGGGTGAGTGCAGGAAGACAGCGCCCGTGGGCACCGGAGAACCCGGTGCCGGCGGAGTGCAGGAGAACGTCGCGCCGCAAGCGCGCAGGAGACGGAGACGACGGCGACCATGCCGAAGATGAAGACGCACAGCGGGGCCAGCAAGCGCTTCCGGCTTACCGGTTCCGGAAAGGTGATGCGCCGCCGCGCGAACCGCAACCACCTACTCGAGCACAAGCCCACCAGACGTACACGCCGCTTGTCCGGCGACCTGACGCTCGCCCCCAGTGATGTCAGGAAGATCAAGAAGCTGCTGGCGAAGTAGCCCAGCCCGCCTCAAGGGAGTCAGAACAATGGCACGCGTGAAGCGGGCGGTTAACGCCCACAAGAAGCGCAGGGTGGTCCTTGAGCGGGCGAGCGGCTATCGCGGCCAGCGGTCGCGCCTGTACCGCAAGGCCAAGGAGCAGGTTCTCCACTCGATGACATATGCCTACGCGGGCCGCAAGGACCGCAAAGGCGCTTTCCGGCGGCTGTGGATCCAGCGCATCAACGCCGCCGCCCGGGCGGACGGCATCACCTACAACCGGTTCGTCCAGGGCCTGAAGGCGGCAGGGGTGGAGGTCGACCGGCGCATGCTCGCCGAACTCGCGGTGTCCGACCCGCCTGCCTTCTCCGCCCTGGTCGAGGTTGCGAAGAGCGCGCTCCCCGCGGACGCCGCATCCCCCAGCAGCGCTGCGGCCTGAACTGGCCGCGGCCCAGGTGCGATGAACGGGCGGCGAGCGCCGCGCACGGCGTGGGCCGCCCGGGTATGACCGAGCCGCTCGGTCCGGAACTCACCAGCATCCGCTCGCCGCGGGTGAAAGCAGCTCGCCAGCTCGCGAAACGGGCGCTGCGCCTGCGGGCGAAGTCGTTCCTCGCCGAGGGGCCGCAGGCGGTCGGGGAGGCGCTCGCCTGCGACGGTGTGGTCTCCCAGTTGTATGTCACCGCCGGGGCTCACGCCCGCTTCACCGGCCTCACCGAGCAGGCCACCCGTCAGGGTGCCCACGTGCAGGCGGTGAGCGGGGACGTGATGGCGGAACTGGCACAGACCATCACGCCGCAGGGGGTGCTGGCGGTCTGCCGGTTCGTGGACGTGCCGCTGGCCCGCGTGGCAGTGGCCGCGTCCCGGCTGGTGGTGATCCTCGCCAATGTCCGCGACCCGGGCAACGCGGGCACCGTGCTGCGCACGGCGGACGCGGCGGGCGCGGATGGCGTGATCTTCTCGGACGCCTCGGTCGACCCCTACAACAGCAAGTGCGTCCGGGCCACGGCCGGCAGCATCTTCCATCTGCCGGTCGTGGTGGGCACCCCGGTGGCGGCCACGGTGGCTGCGCTGCGGGAAGCGGGGATGCGGGTGCTGGCAGCGGACGGCCGGGCGGGCCAGTCACTGGACGAGGCAGGGCCGCGCGGGCTGCTCAGCGGGCCTACCGCGTGGCTGTTCGGGAACGAGGCCTGGGGGCTGCCCGCCGATGTGCTGGCACTGGCCGACGAGGCCGTCGCGGTGCCCATCTACGGGCAGGCGGAAAGCCTCAACCTGGCCGCGGCGGCGGGCGTCTGCCTCTACGCGTCCGCCCAGGCACAGCGCCAGGGCCAGGTGGGGGACTGCCGCTGATACTGGCATACACGCTAGAGTCTGATCACGTTGCGTCATTGAGGCGGGCAGGCGACTGGGTGCCAGGACGGAGGCGGGGCAGGCGGGGAGGGGCTTAGCCCGGGCAGGGCGGTGGCGGGCCTCGTGGGCATGCCCGCTCCAGTCCAGGGCCCCACCGGGGCGCTCGTCTGTGCCGACGAGCTGCCCGACGGTCTGGTGGTCGCCGACCATGCGGGGCGCGTGGCGGCGTTCAATCGTGCCGCGGCACGGCTGACCGGCATCGCCGCCGCTGCCGCGGTCGGGGCGGATGTGAGGCGGGTGCTTCCGCTGCGTGATGCCGATGGCTGCAACTGGTGGGCCGCGGCCAATCCCTACCGGGGCTTGCCCACCCGGACCCGTCATCCAGAGATGCCGCTCTACCTGCCGGACGGGACCGAACTGCTGGTCACTGTGGGTTATGTCCGTGGCCCTCGGTGCGACGCGGACGGGCCGGGACATCCCGGTGGACCGGGCCCCGTCCAGCGCCTCGTGATCAGCCTGCGGGGGGCGCAGCAGCGGACACGGCTGGAGCGCAGCAGTGCCGATCTGGTCTCCACCGTGGCGCATGAACTGCGGTCGCCGCTGACCAGCGTGAAGGGCTTCACGGCGACCCTGCTGGCCAAATGGACCCGGTTCACCGACGACCAGAAGCGGGTCATGCTCGAAACCGTCAACGCTGACGCCGACCGCGTCACCCGGCTTATCACCGAATTGCTGGACGTCTCCCGCATCGAATCGGGCCGGATGGAGATTCACCGCCAGCTCGTCAGCATCCCCGAGCGGGTGGAGAAGATAGTCGCCGGCCGGATCGCGGCGGGCGACCCGGCGGACCGGTTCCAGGTGGTGGTCACCGGGGATCTGCCCGAGACATGGCTGGACGCCGACAAGGTGGACCAGATCCTCGGGAATCTGGTGGAGAACGCGATACGGCACGGTGCTGGTACCGTGACGGTTGTGGTGGAGCCAGCCGTAACTGCGGGCGCCCGCGCCAGCAATCACGCGGGCGCGGTTTCTGGCGCGCCGGGCAGCCTGGGTGTGGCTGGCAGGCCGGCGATCGCGGTCTCCGTCCGCGACGAAGGGGACGGGGTCGCCCCTGAGCTCGTGCCGCGGATCTTCCGCCAGTTCTGGCGTGCTAAGCGCCGCGGTGGTGCAGGGCTCGGCCTTTACATCGTCAAGGGGCTGGTCGAGGCGCACGGGGGTGCGATCACCGTTCAGCGTGCGCCCGGTGGCGGGGCGGAGTTCCGATTTACCATGCCCGCCAGCGCGCCCGACTTCGGGTAGCGCGGCGGGCTCCGGCCCAGCGGATCACTGGGTGTTCACCGGCGCGGTGGTGCCGGTGCGGGCGGATGGTGCCGCAGGCGCCCCGCACAGACCGTTACCTTTCCCTGAAGCCGCAGGAAAGCAGGACCCGATGTCCGCACCGAACAAACAGTACGACCCGGTGGAGGTGGCCGTGCTGTCACCCGAGGAGGTGACCGGCATGCGCGATGCGGCACTGGCCGCCATCGCCGCCGCCGGGGATCTCGATGAGCTCAAGGCGGCCCGGCTGGCCCACGCCGGCGACCGCTCACCGCTCGCCCTGGCCAACGCCGAGATCGGCGCGCTGCCGCCGGAGGCACGGGCCGAGGCCGGCAAGCGGGTCGGGACCGCGCGCCGCGAGGTCACCCAGGCCCTCGCCACCCGGCAGGAAGTCCTGGCGGCGCAGCGCGACCAGTGGGCGCTGGTCGAGGAGGCGGTGGACGTCACCCTGCCCTGGGACCGGGCGCCGCGCGGCGCCCGGCACCCGGTGACCACCATCGCCGAGCGCCTGGCCGACGTGTTCGTCGGCATGGGCTACGAGATCGCCGAAGGACCCGAGGTCGAGGCCGAGTGGTACAACTTCGACGCGCTCAACTTCCCGCCCGACCACCCGGCCCGCGAGATGCAGGACACGTTCTTCGTGGCCGGGCCGGACGGTGCCGGCCAGTCCGGGGTGGTGATGCGCACCCACACCTCGCCGGTGCAGATCCGGGCGATGCTGACCCGGCCGCTGCCGCTGTATGTGGTGAGCCCGGGCAAGTGCTTCCGCAGCGACGCCCTGGACGCCACCCACAGCCCGATCTTCCACCAGATCGAGTGCCTGGCCGTGGATGAGGGGCTGACCATGGCCGACCTGCGCGGGGCGATCAACGCTTTCGTGGAAGCGATGTTCGGCGAGGGACTGCGGACCCGGCTGCGGCCTGACTTCTTCCCGTTCACCGAGCCGTCCGCGGACGTGTCGATGGAGTGCCACATCTGCCGCGGCGCGTCCACCCGCCCGGGCGGTGAGCCCTGCCGGGTGTGCCGGTCGCAGGGCTGGATCGAGATCGCCGGCTGCGGGATGGTCAACCCGAAGGTGCTGGTCGCCTGCGGGATCGACCCCGACCGCTACAGCGGTTTCGCGTTCGGGCTCGGTATCGAGCGGTCGTTGATGATCAGGCACGGGGTCACCGACATCCGGGACACCCTGGAGGGTGACGTGCGGTTCAGCAGGGCGTTCGGGATGGAGGTCTGATGCGCGTTCCCCTGTCCTGGCTGGCCGATTACGCCGCGCTGGGCCCGGTGCTGCCAGACGCCGGCGACGTGGCCCGGCGGCTGACCGCGGCCGGCCTGGAGGTCGAGACCCACGAGCCGGCCGGGCACGATATCAGCGGCGTGATCGTCGCGCAGGTGACCGGGATCGAGGAACTGACCGGGTTCCGCAAGCCGGTCCGGTACTGCCAGGTGGCCACCGGCAGCGGTGAGCCAGTCGGGGTGATCTGCGGCGCGGTCAACTTCGCGGCCGGGGACAAGGTCGCGTTCGCCCAGCCCGGCGCGGTCCTGCCCGGCGGGTTCCAGATCGCCGCCAAGAAGGCCTACGACCGGATGTCCAACGGGATGATCTGCTCGGCCGCGGAACTGGCCATCGGCGATGACCACTCCGGGATCCTCGTGCTGGCCGGGGACGCGCCGCTCGGGGAAGACTTCGTGGCGTACGCGGGACTGGCCGACCATGTCTTCGAGCTGTCGATCACCCCGGACCGCGGGTATGCGCTGTCCATCCGCGGGGTGGCCCGCGAACTCGCGACCTCCTACGGCGTGCCCTACACCGACCCGGCCGGCACCGGCCTGCCGGAGGATGCCGGCATGGTGTCAGCCGATGTCTACCCGGCCAGCATCGACGACCCCACCGCGTGCGACCGTTTCGTGCTGCGCGAAGTGCGCGGGTTCGACCCGGCCGCGCCCAGCCCGCTGTGGATGCGGGTACGGCTGGCCCGGTCGGGGATGCGCAGCGTGTCGCTGGCGGTGGACATCACCAACTACCTGATGCTGGAACTGGGCCAGCCGCTGCACGCGTTCGACGCGGCGGAGCTGTCCGGGCCGATCGTGGTCCGCCGGGCCCGGCCGGGCGAGCGGCTGGAAACCCTCGATCACGTGGTTCGCGACCTCGACCCCGAGGACATCCTCATCACCGACCGCTCAGGGCCGATCTCGATGGCAGGCACGATGGGCGGCCTGGCCACCGAGATCTCGGGCACCTCGCGCGACCTGGTGATCGAGGCGGCCCACTTCTCGGCGCGCGGGACCGCCCGGATGAGCCGCCGGCACCGGCTGTTCAGCGAGGCGTCCTACCGGTTCGAGCGGGGCGTCGACCGGGAACTGCCGCTGCGGGCATCGGCGAAAGCGGTGTCGCTGCTGGCCACCCTGGGTGGTGGCAGCGTGGTGCCGGGCTGCTCGCACGCCAGCGTGGACGTGCCAGCGGTCACGATCGCCATGGCGGCCGACTACCCCGACCGGGTGGCTGGGCAGGTGTACGGCCATGGCGCGGTGGTGCGCCGGCTGGAGCAGGTTGGCTGCACGGTGAGCGACGCCGGCGAGGCCGGCGACGAGCACGGCAAGCATGACCGGGGGGCGCGGGTCCTGACCGTGGTCCCGCCGTCCTGGCGGCCTGACCTGGCCAACCCGAGCGACCTGGCCGAGGAGGTCATCCGGCTGGAGGGGTATGAGAATATCCCCGCCCGGATGCCCCGGGCCGCCGCCGGCCGCGGGCTGACCGCGCGGCAGCGGATGCACCGGGCGACCGGCCGGGCGCTGGCCGGGGCCGGCTATGTCGAGGTGCTGAGCCACCCGTTCGGGTCCGCGGCGGACTGCGACCGGCTGCAACTGCCCGCCGATGACCCGCGGCGGACCGCGCTGCGGCTGTCGAACCCGCTCAGCGAGGACGAGCCGTTGCTGCGGACCACCCTGCTGCCCGGGCTGCTGCGGGTGCTGGCGCGCAACGCCGGGCGCGGTTTCGGCGACCTGGCGCTGTACGAGATGGGCCTGGTCTTCCGGCCGCGGCCCAGTTCCCCGGGCACGGCCCCGATCCTGCGGGTGGACCGTGGGCCGACCGTGGCCGAGGTGGCCTCGCTGGAAGCCGGCCTGCCCGACCAGCCGCTGCGGGTGGCCGCGGTGCTGGCCGATACCGCAACCATCACCCGAGGGTGAGGCCCGGGCCAGCGCATGCGCTGGCGGCGCGTTGCCGGTTGTTTGCTGTCGCGCTGCTGATGGCAGCGGCCACCTGTTCTGCTATTCGTTCGTATCCCGCGCTCTTGTAATGCACGTCTCCGGGGGCGCGAAAAATGCTGGGTGGGAACTTGCTGGTGAGGGCATGAAGATCATCCGTTCTGATGTGGTTCCTGCGCATCACCTCTGCCGCCACCCGATTGTATTTGACCTCGTCGCCTACTTTTCGGCCGGCCTCATGGGGCGGCACCACCGTGGTGGTTGTCCAGATGAGGGTCGCTTTTGTGCGCTTGAGGATCTGCACGAGTTCTTCCAGGTTCTTCGGGTACTGCGCGATGGGTACGTCCTGCACGCCATGGATTTTGTCGCGATTCCCGTAAGGCTTCGCCCCCGGGCTGCGATAGCAGAGGTCATGCAAACCCCAGTTGAAATGGATGACCGACCACTCGGTCTCGCCGAGCCAGCTATGAATGTGCTCCAGGCCATAGTGACTGTTTTGGCAGTTGGCGGGTGTGCCATTGCCGTTCATCGGCCGGAATACGTTGGCTTTCCCCTTCATCAGCCTGCGCACATCGAGGGTGTATCCGATGGAGATCGAATCCCCAATCAGCAGTACGTTTGGAAGCGCGGGGTTGGG
>OFHH01000133.1_pt1 | contig 12828 bp, 12 predicted proteins | sample 1521961 | NCBI WGS metagenome assembly OFHH01 (sample SAMEA2468439, study PRJEB22500) | soil metagenome | biome: Glassland; feature: Farmland; material: Clay | place: Australia | collected 2013-01-31 | depth 0.55 m | reverse complement strand
CCGCCGAACTTCGCGCGCTGCTGGCCCTGCGCGACACCGCCGTCGCCCTGCTGCACGCCGAGGCCGCCACCGCCGAGGACACCCCAGAGACAGAACGCCTGCGCACCGAACTCGGCCACCGCTACGACGGCTACCTGCGCGTATATGGCCCGTTGAACCGGTTCTCGCTGCGGCGCACCGGCCGCGCCGACCCGGCGAGTGGCGAGCCGGTGATGGCGCGGGTCGCGCCGCCGCAAGGCGGGTTCCGCGGCGACCCGTACGCACCGCTGGTCTTCGCGCTGGAGGAGTTCGACCCGGCCGGGCAGCGGGCCGCCAAGGCCGCCATCTTCACCCGCCGCGTCATAGCCCCGCGCACCCCGCGGCTGGGCGCCGACACCGCCGCGGACGCGCTGGCGATCTGCCTGGACACCTGCGGCGAGGCCCGGCTGGGTGAGATCGCCCGCCTGCTGGGCACCAGCGAGGACGAGGCGCGCGGTCAGCTGGGCACCCTGGTGTTCGACGACCCCGGGCAGCCCGGCCGGCTGGTGCCGGCGGCCGGGTACCTGTCGGGGAACGTGCGCGACAAGCTCCGCGCCGCCGAACACGCCGCCGCCAGCGACGGCCGGTACGCGGTCAACGTGGCCGGGCTGCGCACGGTCATCCCGCGTGACCTGGCCCCGGGGGAGATCGACGCGCGGCTGGGTGCCGCCTGGGTCAGCGATCGTTATGTCGAGGAGTTCTTGCGGGAGATTCTGGACGATGACTCGGTGCGGGTGGAGCATCCGGGCGGGCAGGTGTGGGCGGTGCGCGGCAGCACCCGCAGCGTGCTCGCCACCTCCACCTGGGGCACCGAACGCTACCCCGCGCCCGCTTTGGCGCAGGCGATCTGCGAGCAGCGCAAGATCGAAGTCCGCGACGTGATCCGCACTCCTGACGGGGACCGCAGCGTCCTCAACCCCGACGCCACCCTCGCCGCCCAGGAAAAAGCCACCGAACTAGCCGAACGCTTCGCCGCCTGGGCCTGGGAAGACCCCGCGCGGGCCGCCGCGCTCGCCGCGACCTACAACGAGCGGTTCAACAGCCTGGTCCTGCGCAGCTACGACAACACCGAACTGTCCCTGCCGGGCCTGTCGCTGGCGTTCCGGCCACGCAAGCATCAGGTCGCGGCGGTCGCCCGGATGATCCACGAAACCGCCGTGCTGCTCGCGCACGAGGTCGGCGCCGGGAAGACCGCCGAGATGGTGATCGGGGTGACCGAGCTTCGCCGGCTCGGCCTGGTCAGCAAGCCCGCGATCATCGTCCCCAACCACATGCTGGAGCAGTTCTCCCGGGAATGGCTCCAGCTCTACCCGAGGGCCCGGGTCCTGGTCGCCCAGCGCGACGATCTGCGCGGCGACCGGCGGCGGCGTTTCGTGGCGCGGTGCGCGACCGGGGACTGGGACGGGATCGTCATGTCCCGGTCGGCGTTCGAGCGGATCCCGCTTAGCCCGGACGGGCAGCGCGCGTATCTGGACCGGGAACTCGGGCAGATGCGCTCGTGGATCGCCGAGGCCAAGAAGGGGGAGGGCCTGTCGGTCAAGCGGCTGGAAGCCGCGTTATTGCGGGCCGAGGAACGGCTGCGCGCCAAGCTCGATTCGGTGAAAGACCCCGGCATCACGTTCGAGGCCACCGGGGTTGACTACCTCGGGATTGATTTCACCTCTCGCTCCCGGCGTGTCGGTGACGTCGTCCCACGTCAGACGGGGTGCTGTGGCGTACGCTCCGAGCGGCTGTGTCGGGGACAGTGTGCTCGTGTGAGCGGGGGGCGGTTCCGGGGTGGGCGGCATGGAGGGCGGCCTGCGGGTGCAGGCGGTGGATCATCCGGGTGGTCAGCGTTCGTTCGTGATCGTGGACCTGGAGGCCGGGGTGGTGCACCGGCGGGCGGAGCGGTTCCTGGCCGGGTTCGGGGAGGGCACGCAGCGGACCTACGCTTTTCATCTGGCCGATCATCTGCGCTGGTTAACGGCTGCTGGCCGTTATGAGGACAGTGTCGGGATCGGTGACCTGCGGCGTTATCTGGGGTTGTGCGGGATGGGCCACGCGGGCCCGTTCGGGGTTCCGTGGCTGGAACGGCCGCTGGGCGAGCGGGCGCTGGCGGTGCGGGCGGCGTGCCTGAAGGGCTACTACCTGGACCTGACCGCTGTTGAAGGGGTCAACCCTGGGCTGCGGGAGGCGCTGTCGGCGGTGCGGCTGCCCGGCGCGGCGGCACGGGACCGCTTGTTTCTTGGTCATCTGGCGTGGGCGGCGCCGGCGAACCCGCTGCTGCCGTCGGGGGCGCCACCGAGGCGGCATCCGCGGATGCTGCCGGACGGCGCGGCGGCGGCTTTGCTGGAGGCGGTGGGCACGGCCCGGGACAAGATGATCGTGACCTGGCTCGCCGATTCGGGGATGAGGATCGGGGAGCTGTGTGGCTTGTGGTTCTGCGACCTGCACCTGGTGGCGGGGCATCCGTGCGGGGAGCGGGCGGGGCCGCATGTGCATGTGGTGAAGCGGTTCAACCCGAACGGGGCGAGGGCGAAGACCGCCCGGCCGGGCAGGGTGGTGGCGGGGACGGTGACTGGTGGGACGGTCCGGCGGGCCAGCCCGGCGATGGTGGCCGCCTACCACGAGTACCTGATTGAGGACTACCACCGCGTCCGCGGGCTGGCCGGCCACGACATGGTGCTGGTACAGCTGGCCGGGGACCGGGCGGGCGGGCCGCTGACCCCCCATGGGGCCCGGCAGATGCTGGAGCGGGCGGGGCGGCGCGCGGGGCTGGGCCTGGTCACCCCGCACGCGTTCCGCCACACCTGGGCCAGCGCCCTGACCTCGGCGACGGGCGGGAACACCAAGGCGGTGGCTGATGAGGGCGGCTGGGCGAACGCCAAGACGGTGGAGGACACCTACGCCCACCTGGCCGGCGAGCCCGCCATGGAAGCCGCCTTGCGCCAGGTCTGGGGGACGGGGCGGTGACCGCCGCCGCGCCGGCCGTCATCCTGCTGGAAGACTTGCGCCGGCTTGGCCCGCTGGGCAGGTTCGAGGCTCTGCTGGCCAGCCCGGATGTCCCAGGGTGGCTGCCGGCCGAGCCGGTGGTGTTCGCCCGCGAGGACCCGCTGTTCGGTTACGCGTGCGGGATCGAGGGCTGCGAAGGGCACAGCACCCAGGCCGGATTGTGGTGCACCCGCCACGCCAAGCAGCGCTGGGCCGCGCTGAAGGCCGGTGTGACGGAGTCGGCGTGGGGGTCGGCCGCGGTGCCGTTCGCGGCCAGCCCGGGCTGGGGCGGGGACAGCCCGCTCCCGGCGTGCCGGTTCTGCCCAGACCGCGATGCCGTGTCCGAGGGCATATGCGTCCGCCACAAGGTTTCCCGCGACTACGCGCGGAAACGAGACGGGGCCGGTTTCGACGAAGCCAGCTGGGCAGCCCGCCAGCATTCGCTGCCCGGGGCCGGGGCGTGCCTGGCCGGGGGGTGCCAGGGCCGGGCCGAGCTGTCCCCGGCGTTGTGCCGGCGCCACCGGGCCGCCTGGCAGCGGGCCGGGTCTCCCCAGGGCGGCGAGTTCACGGGGTGGCTGTCGCGGGCGGAGGGGTGGGGAGGGCGCGGTGTCTTGGTGCTGGAGCGGCTGCCGCCGCTGGCAGCCGCGGAGATCCGCTACGGCCTGTTCGCCCACACCCTGGAGCCTGCCCCTGCCCGGTGGCATCCGATGTGGCTGCGCACTCTGGTCCGCTCCTGCCTTGAGCGCGGCGCCGTCTCACTGCTTGAGCTCGACCCGGGCGAGGGCGGCTGGACCCGCCAGCCGGCGTCGGTGAACCGGATCCTGCGGGACCTGCTGCGCCACGCCCGGTCGGTGCACCGTACCAGGGAGGAAACCCGCGAGGACGGCTGCCTTGACCCCGGCTACTGGGGGGTGCGGTTCCCGAATCGCCGCTCTGCATTCGACCTGACGGCCATCCCGCAGCGGTGGCTGCGGGACCTGGGCTGGGACTACCTCGCCTCGGTGCTGGAAGGGCCTGGCCGCCCCCGCACCGCCGGGCCGTTCGAGCAGGCCCGCCGCTCCCTGGTCTGCCTGGGTGCCTACCTGCACGACCGCGCCCCCCTCCAGGGGGAGCGCCCGGGCATGCTCACCGCTGAGACCGCCCGGGGCTTCACCGCCGACTTCCGCCAGCGGGTGACCGCGGCACGGCCGGTGCGGGGGGTGTTCAACGTGGACGGCTCACCCTCCCTGGCGGCTGAGAGCACCTACTCGGTCACGATGAACGCCGTCCGCAAGGTGATGCGCTGGTCGCTGGAGCACGACCGCCCCGACGGCCCGCCCAGGGAGTTCATCGTCGCTTTCCCCGCCGGGCAGGCCAAGGCCCGCCGCAACCCCCGCCCGTTCAGCGACCCCGTTCTGCAGGTGCTCGGCGACCCCGCCAACCTGGCTCTGCTCGCCGGGCGGGACCCCAACGACAACGGGGTCGCCGACATCTGGCGCGTCCAGCTGCGGTGCGGGAGGCGGATCGGCGAGGTCGTCAACCTGCGTTTCGACTGCGTCAGCGAGCACCTGGGCCGCACCTGGCTGTGGGTGGACATGACCAAAGTCGGCAAGCTCGACTACGCCATCCAGATCCCCCGCGACGTCTACGACCTCATCCGCGCCCGCCAGGACAAGACCACGGCCCGGTTCCGCGCCAAGTTCGGCCGCAGCCCCTCCGCGGGCGAGCGGCGCGCGATCGCCTTGTTCCCCAGCCGGGTCGCCAACCCCGCCTTCGAACGGGCGGTGTCGATCGCCACCTTCACCACAGCGTTCAAAGACTGGCTCGGCTGCGAGGAGGTGGACCTGCCCGGGCACACCAGCCATCAGGCCCGCCACACCCTGGCCACCCGCCTAGTCGCCGCCGGCGCCAGCATGGCGCACGGCAAGAAGGTCCTCGGGCACGTCTCCGAAGCGATGAGCGAGGCCTACGTCCTCATCGCCGGGGACCAGGGCGAGCCCTACCTGCGGCAGGGGTGGGGGAAAGGCCCCGGCGCCGCGGCCCCAGCAGGCCCGCCGGCGGCGCGGACGGGGCTTCATCGGCTACCGTGGCAGCAGCGACTGCCGCGTCTTGGTCATGTCCCACAACCCCATCATGATCGCGGCAGCCGCACCTCTACGCGGTCCCCTCTGACCTGCGCCAACACGCCCACGGTCACGAACTACAGCTGCCGTAATTGAGCAGGCATATAAGTTGCGCATTGAATCCCGTGGTCCCGTGCTTGCGGCTCCACAGTTCGCCGTGGCCGCCGTAGGACCAGCGGGGCGTGATTGTGCCGTCTACCAGGCACACCCGCCCCTTGACCACCTCGATGGCGTCCTCGGCGGACGGTACGAACTCCTCCAGGACTGCTCTCACAATGGGTACCAGTTTCGCGATTATCCGCGAGACGGTGGGCTGCGAGATACCACGCAGATCACCGAGAAACTCCTGCGGGCTGTTGTGCCGGATATACATGCACGCGATCTCAACCGCATGGTACAGGCCGCAGGACCTCGGGCGGCCCAGCTTCTTCGTCCAGGGCTCGGAAAGCGCCTCCCCAGCACGCCAGACGAGTTCCTGCATCTGCGTCGGCATCAAGCCTGTAGTACGATAGTAGCGCAACGGTCTCTTTCTGATGATTCGAGTTTTGGTTGGGATACCTCATCGATATCATCGAGAGAGACCGTTGCCCAGCAGGCGCGTGGGGCAATATGAAGATGTGATCAGGCTGTTTCTCTAATGAACTTTTGCAGTCAGTTTTGAATAACCCTCATTGTTAGCGACCTCGCTATTTGGTGATGTAGCGGCAGCATTCCGTGAGCACGGTTCGGCAACGCTTGACGAGCACTGCTGTTACTTTCGCCGCCCTAACTGAGTCCTGACGGCGGTCACGAGATCACTGTGACCTGAGCAGTCGCGGCACCACGGACTGCCCGGTGACGGCTATCACGGTCACACATCGTGACGGACGGGATAGTACCGAGGTGCGATATCCGCCTATGGCTCGATCTGGAGCAACAGCGGCATCTCCGAAAGGACCGGCCTTCGGAGACAGAACAGTCATTCTGTCTCGCAGACGAAGTAAGTCGTGGGCACGACTGCCAAACGACAGGTTCAGCGTCCGGGTTCCCGCTTGTCTATGCCTCTAGTGTCGCTCGCCACCTGTCCGGCGAGGGGCTTTGATGGTCGTGGCGTCGTCCATGCTTGATGGCGACAGCCTGGGTCTAGTACCAAGTGCGCGGCCTGCTTCGAACGAAGCTACGGGAGCAGACCTGTCTCATAGGCGTACGCGAAGAGAGCGGCGCCATCCGTCACCGGGAGCCTCATACCGGTGCCGATCAGGTCGTCCACGATTCCCTCAGCTGTCGCTCGATCCAGAATCTTGCTTTTGAACCCTCGAATGACCAACCACAGTGATCCATGTACCGTAATTCCAGTCGCATCACCAATTCCTGTAGCGGCGCTCTCGTCGATGACCGCAATCCCACCGTGCACTCTCACCCAAGCGAGGACCGCGGCTTCTCCGTTGTTCCTTTCAGGCCCGCCCCCCAATTCGCCCTTGTATGTGGCGAAGGCGACGAGCTCCTCGAGCTCCCCTAGCTCCACTGCTTTCAGCCAAGCTTGGTCGGCTACTATTCCAAGCGCAGGATATGCAGCAACACCCCTAGCCAGCTCGTCAAGCACTTCGGCTGGAACAACACATTCGTCAGCGGCTGTCATTGTCTCAAGATCGCCCAAGCGACCAGCGCGTGCAAAGTGGCTCAATGCCGTGCTGTCGAAGGCAAGATTACTCACGGTGATGCTTCGAACTCACGGCGGAGCTGATCCAGCGATGCTTCCTCAGCCGGTGGGAGGTCAGACTCCGCAAGGGTGCCTTGGAGCAATTCCACTGTCCGCGCCGGAGTCAATCGCCCAGCCTTGTAAGCACCTATTACGGCACGTGCATACTGCGGCGGAACAGCGGGGGGCTCCAATTCAGATACCCAGCGCTCGCCGAACTCGAACATCTCGCCTTTCGTCAGATCACTTTCAACGAGACGATCGCGCTCCCGGCCGTCGATGAGGTCGAGATTCCTGAGCTGGTTACATGCCACAGTCCAACTGACTCTGAAACGCACAGCTACTGCGATCGCAGCGAACCTCGAAGACCGGCTGGAGAATTCGTTCCACGTGTTCAACACAGCGGCTCGGGGCATAAGAAAATAAGCCGCGAACGCATTGAACATGCGCTCGGTCTCGTCTGTTCCTATTCTTGGTTGCGGTTCGTAAGCATCTCCGGCCAAGTGATGGCCCAGCTCGTGTGCAAGGCTAAACCGCCGACGACCTGAGTCAGTCGTGCCGTTAACAATGGCGACTCCGAGATTTCCAACCTCGACATAGGCAGCGTCACCAGCGTCAGGCCCAAGCGCAAGGGAGAAAGCAAGAAGGCCAAGACGCTCGCAGACAGCCTGCAAATCGAGAATCGGGCCATCCGATAGCCCAGCCTCGACTCGTATCTCGCGTGCGAGATTCTCGGCGGCTTCGAAACTCTCTGGCGCATTGCAGGATGTACGTGCGGCGCCGGTGAGGATACCGCGTTCGACGAGAAAGTTCACGTCACGGGCGGCGTCTTCCAGCGCAAGATCGAGTCTCCGCGAGAATCCACCCACCGCAGGATCCCGGCGACGGCTGACCACTGCAGGTGGAGATTCGACAACGAACCAGTCGATGGGTCGCTTCAGTGCACTCGCGATAGCTACGAGCTCGGTCGCAGACACCTTCCGCGTCCCAGCTTCGATCCTGACGATCGCGGTACGATCTATGCCCATAAGGGCAGCGAGCTCCGCCTGAGTCCGTCCTGCGCCCTCCCGGGCCTCCGCGATGCGCCGTCCCAGGTCAACTTGGGTCTCGATCGCCATGTGGCTCATAGTGTGATTATCGCACATCCGGATCGCGGTCGACCCTGCAACCTCTCATAGGATCTTCTAAGAGTAAGCGATCAGTTACGAGTTGTGGGTTCAACGCTTGGGCTGCGCGTGGACGCTGAGCACTGCGCGACCTACACCGTGGGCTTACTCGGGCTCGGCACCCCGGCTGAGCACACCTTGATCTCATTGTTCGCCCCAAACGGGCTGCGGTGTCCGAAGCCACCTGCACGAACATCGAGGCCCTCCCGCTCCCCGCGCAGCAGGGCCCGGCGAGGCTCGTTGGCCCGGCTGGCCAGCGCCTCGACCGTCTCTATCAGCCCATCCGCTGGCAGCCCGCAGCGGGCCGGGTGATCGAGGTCTGGAAGCCGCCGATCCACCGGTCACCCCGTCCTCGCCCAACGCCCAATCCAGCGCCAGGAAGCTCACCTCGTTGCGTGCCTCACCAACGCGGTGCACGCAACCGGCGTGGCGGAAGTCTTCGCGCCTGTACGCCTGTGGCTGCTATCGGACAAGCGGAACGTGCTGATCGTGGTACGGGATTCCAGCCTGCAGCCGCCTGCGCGGAAGAGGCAGGTGACGACGCCGAGAACGGCCTGTGGGGTGCCAGAAGTGGGCCTCGCCCGTGAGCTGCGGCGATGCGCCAGGGACCAGCGGTAGTACATGATGATCGGTCGTGTCTCTTCGCCTGCTCTACCTGATGCTCGTCCGGCTGGGTGGCTGGCTGGTCCTGCTCAGTCGCTCAACTGCGTCCAAGGACGCATCCGCACTCACCTGGGCGCTCCCGTGGTAGCCGCCGCCGGCACCGCGCCCGGTGTTGTGGTCGCCTACGAAGCCGACGAGATCGACCCCGGTGAGCATCTGGGCTGGAGCGTCATCGTCACCGGCAGGGCATACCTGGTCCGCGACCCGCAGCAGGTGGCCCGCTACGAGCAGATGCTGCACACGTGGGTGGCCGGGAAGGCCGATCAGTTCATCCGGATCCACCCGGAGATCATCACCGGCATCCGCCTGGACGGAGCCTGACTGTTGCTTTGCTGGCACCGCGCCCGGCGTGGCCAGTCCGGGGCAACCGCGGGCGCATCTATATCGCCCTGCGGGCGCAGAGCCCCTTCAGAAGCCACCGGGGTGGCGTCCGCGCGGGCCGTGACGCCGCACGGGGCGTGACCATGCAAGGGCCACCTATCCCCTTCCATCGCGCAGAGCTGACCAGGTACGCAGGCAACTGCCTGGTGATCACGCGCCCCTCCGCATCATCTGCGCCCGGGCGTGGCCCGCTTCCCCGTGCGGCGAGCGATGATGGCCGCATAGGCCGCCCGGCACGGCTCCAGCGGAAGCCCAGTGCGATAGCCGGCATCAGGAAGCAATGCGGGCGTGCAGACGGACCTGTGGGCTATGCGTGGGCCAGAACAAGATCATCGGCGATCTCCCCGAGCCTGGCAAGCTCGCCGCCGGGGTCGGATGACCCATCGCGATCGAGGAATCAAGCGGTTCGGTGAACCGCTAGCTCCGGCCCCCCGGGCCCAGCGCGCTTCGGTCGCGCCGGCCACCCGGCCGGGCTCATGATCGCGGACGCTGTCCGCTATATGTCCGTGCACAGCTGGAAACAGCCGGACCCACATGGACACAGCGGGACATCACAGGGCCAAACGCAGCAGCCCGCGAGTCTGGGAAAACCCCAGGCCACGGGCCGTTTCCGCTGGTAGTGGCAGGTGTTGGGTTCGAACCAACGTAGGCTGAGCCGACGGTTTTACAGACCGCTCCCTTTGGCCACTCGGGCAACCTGCCTTCGCCGCCCCGCCGGGGACGGCACAGTGAAGGATAGCGGACGTTCAGCGTCTTCGTCGCATCCAAGCCAGCCAACCGGCCCCGCCCACCTCGCCCCGGCCTGCCCTGCACACCCCTGAGCCTGCACACCCCTGATGGCCTGCACACCCCTGATGGTCTGCACACCCCTCATGGCCCGCCCGCACCGCGTGGCACCCCGCACCACCCGGGCACGGCAGTAGCCTCTAGACCGTCGGTGGCTGCCCGACGGAGAAGGAGCAAAGGCATGGCGGAGTCATCGTTCGACATCGTGAGCAGGATCGACCACCAGGAGGTTGACAACGCGCTGAACCAGACCAGCAAGGAGATCGGGACCCGGTTCGACTTCCGCGGCGTGGGTGCGTCCATCGCCTGGTCCGGTGATCACGCCGTCGACATCCGCGCCAACAGTGAGGAACGGGCTCTGGCCGTACTCGACGTTTTCAAGGAGAAACTGGTCAAGCGCGGGGTCTCGCTGAAGGTCCTCGACCCTGGCGACCCGAAGCCCTCCGGCAAGGAGTACCGCCTCGGCGTAGGCCTGAAGGAAGGAATCTCCCAGGACGACGCCAAGAAGATCTCCAAACTCATCAGGGACGAGGGGCCGAAGGGTGTCCGGGCCCAGGTACAGGGTGAGGAACTGCGGGTCTCTTCCAAGAAGAAGGACGACCTCCAGTCGGTCATCTCCCTGGTGAAGGGGAACGACTTCGGCCTGGCGCTGCAGTTCGTCAACTTCAGGTGAGATCTGCCGCCGGGTAACGGGTGCAGCGGGGGCAACGTCGTTGATCCCGCTATGCGTAATAGATGCCTTCCGGCAGCCGATCTGCCATCGGGTCACCGGGAGAGAGGCGTGCCGGAGTGGCAGGCCACATGACGCCCCAGAGCGAGCAGGGTCAGCCTCCAGAACCCGCAGCCGGCAGCCAGTCGCCCGAGCAGCCCAGCCGGGTGCCGGCTGCCTGGGCCCCGCCGGGTCAGCACCTTGCGCCGGATCCGGCCAGCCCCGGAACCTCCGCTGGATGGCCGGCGTCGCCCATCGGGCGCCCGGTGGTCCTGGACAGGTCAGCGTTCCCCGGAGGGGCACGGTCTTCCGCCGGGCGGTTCCCGCAAGCACATGGTCATTATGGTTGCCGCGGTGTCCGCAGTCGTGCTGGCGGTTGCCGGGATCGGCATCGGCGTGACGCTGGGCGCCCGCAAACCAGACGCCGCCATCCAGCTCCAGCCTGAGCGACGCTGCGGCCAAGGCCCGCCCAGATCCGCTCGGCCATCGGGGCCTGAAGCAGCACCCCCGGGGCCCACGACCGTGCAGGTGCCGCCTGGCTGCGCCCCGGCGGCCTGAGGCCAGCACACCCCCCGCAGCCGAACGGCGCTGCCGCAATCACCCCGTAGACACAGCCGGTCCCGCGCCGGGGCCGGCCGCCAGCACCTCCCTGGGTGGCGGGGCGCCGCGGTCATGAGCGGGCGGTGGCGGCACGGTCCACATCCAGGTGCGCAGCCGGTCCTGCTCGTGCGTGAGGTCCACGATGCCGGTCCCGGCGTAGGAGAACTCCGGCGACCAGAACAGGGCGTCGTACGGGCAGACCTCGACGCAGATCCCGCAGTACATGCACAGTGAGAAGTCGATGGCGAACCGGTCGAGGACGTTGCGCACCCGCTGCCGGCCCTGGCCGGACGCGGGTTCCTTGTGCGACTCGATGTAGATGCACCAGTCCGGGCACTCCCGCGCGCACAGCATGCACACTGTGCAGTTCTCCTCCAGCAGCGCGATCACGCCCCGGCTGCGCGCCGGCAAGCCGACGGGCTCAGGCAGGCCGGCAGCCCCGTGCTGGCCAGCCGTCATGGCTGCTGCCAGCCCTCGGGCACCCCCGGCGGTGCCACCCGCCGCCTGGCCCGCGGCGCTTCCCGCTCACCCGGCTCCTTCGCCCCCGGCCACTCCTTGGCCGCACGGGCCGCGAGCGCGAAGTCCTTGCGCAGTGGATGTCCTTCGAACCCGCCGGGCAGCAGCAACGGTGCCAGGCCTGGATGCCCGTCGAACACGACACCGAACATCTCGTGCGTCTCCCGTTCGTGCCACGCCGCGCCACGGTAAAGGCCAGTGGCGGTCGGCAGCCGCGGCTCGGCACGCGGCACCAGAGTGCGCACCAGCAGATGGTGCCGGCCGGCCAGCGAGTACAGGTGCACAACCACGCGCAGGCCCTCGTCCTCCTCGTCGACCGCGCTCAGCCAGTCGAAGAAGTCGCAGCCGAGGCCCTCGCGGGCGAAGGTGAGTGCGGCGAGCCAGTGCTCAGCTGGCACGTCGAGCGTGACCCCATGGTCGTGATCAGCCTCGCACCGCACGCCCGGCGGCAGGTTCCCAGCGACCGCAGCGGCGATATCCTCCCGCGTCACGGCCCGGCCCCCGGCAGGAGCAGCGCCAGGCCATCCAGCAGCGCTTCGGGGCGGGGCGGGCAGCCGGGGACGTAGACGTCGACCGGGATGAACTGATCGACGCCTTTTGTCACGCAATAAGAGTCCCAGTAGGGCCCGCCGCTGTTGGCACACGCCCCGAACGACAGCACCCGCCGCGGCTCCGGCGTGTCCTGGTAGGCCTTCAGCACATGCGGGGCGAGTTTGTCGGTGACCGTCCCGGCCACCACGAACACGTGCACAACGCTGGTCTGCGCCCCGTCGCGGCCGGCCAGGTGGCGCCGCAGGGCAGCCTCGACCTCGACCGCACAGCAGGCCAGACCCGCGTCGAAGACGCGCAGCGAGATCCCTCCGCCACCGTCGACGGCGGTCACGTCCGGGCCCGCCCCTGCCGTGCCGCCGGCGCGGGGTGCCGGAAGATCAATGGCAGCCACCCAGCCAGCCTACCGACCGGCCCCCGGGCGGATGGTTCCCGCACAGCGTGGGCGGGTGGGGCCGTGCCCAGCGCGTATAGGAGCCCGAAGGGCGAAGCGCGCCCGCCCACGCCCCACGGGCACGGACCACCGGGCCCGATTCAGGGGACCACCGGGCCCGGGACAGGGGACCACCGGGCCCGATTCAGGGGACCACCGGGCCCGATTCAGGGGACCACCGGGCCCGGGACAGGGGACCACCGGGCCCGGGACAGGGGACCATCGGCCGGCACCGAAGGCCGCCGGGCAATGCCAGG
>OFHH01000132.1_pt1 | contig 12835 bp, 10 predicted proteins | sample 1521961 | NCBI WGS metagenome assembly OFHH01 (sample SAMEA2468439, study PRJEB22500) | soil metagenome | biome: Glassland; feature: Farmland; material: Clay | place: Australia | collected 2013-01-31 | depth 0.55 m | reverse complement strand
AGCCCGCGCTGGTCCGAGCAGAGCAGCGTGTTTCGCGAGGGCTGGCGCAATCTTCACCAGGGCTCCCCGTCCCAGATCCAGGTCAGCCTCAAGGCAGACGGCGAGGCCACTCCCGTCCAGATCACCCGCACCTGGAGCGATGACGACACCGAGCCCGAGCAGGCCGCAGTCAGCGTCACCGCCAGCGGGAAGCGGTACGGGGACGTGGCCGAACTGGGCTGGGCCCCGGCACTGAACATCTACCGGCCGTTCCTCACCGCGGGGGACTTCGGACGCCTGATCTCATCGCGTCCCAGCACCCTGTTCGACGCGCTCGCGCCGATCCTGGGACTCGACCCGCTGACCGACGCCGACAAGCGGCTGATGAACGCTCGCAAGGAAATCAGCGACAGGATGAAACAGCTCAAGGCCGACCGGGACGCGCTGTGCGACTGGCTGGCGACGGTCGACGATGACCGGGCAAGGCGCGCCGCCTCCCTGCTGGGCAAGCGGCGGCCGGATCTGGACGACCTCGATGCAGTGCTTGCCGCCGCGGCCGAGACAAGCACCGACCCGGTGACTGCTGCCTGCCGGCGACTCGCAGATGCGACCGTGCCCGGGCCCGCCACCGTGACGTCCATTGCGGACGCTCTGGACCTGGCTATCACTGAGGTCGGGGCAGCGGCGTCCGGCAGCCGCGCCGCGCAGCAGGTCGCGGAGATGCTGGAAGCAGCCCTGGCATTTCACGCCGACCACGGAGACGGGCCATGCCCGGTCTGCCAGACCGGGCGGCTGGATCCGCAGTGGCGGGCGCAGGCAACACAGTCGCTGGACCAGATGCGCGCCGAGGCCGAGCAAGCCAACCTGGCCAGCCAGCGCCGCACAGCCGCAGTCACCGGCGCCCGCGCCCTGTGGGCGGCTCAGGGCTGGCCGGTGGCGGCCGACCTGCAGACTGCTCTGGCCACGCTCGGCCAGCCCGCCGCGGACCTGGAGCGCGCGCTTGCCGCCTGGCAGGCGCTCGGCCGGGACACGTCGCCGGAGCGGCTGCCGGAACAGCTTCGCGCAACCTACCCGGCGCTGTACGAGACGATCGCAGCGGCGCGGGAGGCCGCGGCGGACTGGCTGCAGCGCCGGCACCTGGCCTGGCGCGAGCCTGCGGCGGCCCTGCAGTCCTGGCTGGCCGGGGCCCGCAAGCAGGCTGGCGACGATGCCGCGTTCGCGAGGATCACCACGACCCGGGAATGGCTGAAGAAGGCCACCGAGGGGATCCGGAGCGCACGGCTGGCCCCATTCGCGCGCCAATCCCAGGAGATCTGGGAGCAGATGCGGCAGGAAAGCAACGTGGAACTGTCGGGCATGCGGCTGGACGGGTCGAGCACCCGGCGCCGCGTGCTGTTCCCGGCCACCGTCGACGGCACCGCCACACAGGCCATGGCCGTCATGAGCCACGGCGAGTTGCAGGCCCTCGGCTTGGCGGTCTTCCTGCCACGCGCCTGCGCCGACGACAGCCCCTTCCGGTTCCTGGTCATCGACGACCCCGTGCACAGCATGGATCCGTCCAAGGTGGATGGCCTGGCACAGGTGCTGGCAAGCCTCGCCGCCACCCGCCAGGTGGTCGTCTTCACCCACGACAACCGCCTCCCGGAGGCAATCCGGTGGCTGCAGATCGACGCCACCATCTGGGAGGTGGCGCGGCGGGAGGGGTCGGTTGTCGAAATCCGCAAGAACCTCGACCCAGTAACGCGCTATCTCGATGACGCCCGCGCACTCGCCAGCACTGCTGACCTCCCCGAGGAAGTGCGGATGCCCGTGGTGGCGGGATTCTGCCGGTCAGCTATCGAGGCCGTCTGCCAGGAACGTATCCGCCGGGAGCGCATCGGCCGCGGCGAGCCTCACGCGGCGGTGGATGCGCTCATCGAAGGTGCCCACACCCTCACCCAGACAACGGCCCTGGCACTGTTCGGGGACGCGGGCCAAGGAGGGCGCGTGCTCACGGGGCTGAACAACCGAGCCTGCGCGTGGCTCATCCGCCTCGCGCTGGAGGCGGAATTGACATGCTTCTGGGAATCCGTCAGTCCGCCGGTTGCACTGTGCAGGTCCCGCCGCGCGCAACTCCTGCTACTCCCCCGGTACGCCGGCCCGGCAACCGGACTGCGGGCTGCCCAGGCATGGGCGGCCCTATCCAGGGCCGGCCACCATCACGCTTATGAACTTGGACTCACGGCCTCCGAGCTGGGCAACCTGCAAAGTGAGGTGCAGCACATCGTGGCCCTGCTGCGAACCGCCGCCGTGAAGAACGGGCAGCCCTGACAGCAGGCAGACAACGGGCCGTCGGCCGCTCACTGGCCGGGCATCTTGCGCGCAGCCGGACTGACTCATCCGCATGGGGGTAGTGTCGTCTGCTGTATGTCATCGCCTTCGTTGCTAGGCGGCCGGTATCGCCTGGAGACGCAGATCGCGGCCGGCGCGGTCGGCGAGGTCTGGCGTGCGACGGACACCGTCCTGGCCCGGCTGGTGGCCGTCAAGGTGCTGCGGGCCGGGTTCGCCGACCATGCGGAAACGCTGGCGCGCTTCCGGGGCGAGGCCCGGCACGCCGGCGCCCTGTCGCATCCGGCGATCGCCCGGGTGTACGACTACGGTGAGCCGGTCCCGCCCGATCCGCCGTTCCTGGTGATGGAACTGGTGGACGGGCCGTCCCTGGCCGAGGTGCTGGGCGCAGGCCCGCTGGGCCCCGGGCGGACCATGGACGTGGTGGCGCAGGTGGCGGCGGGCCTGCAGACCGCGCACGAGGCCGGTCTGGTGCACCGTGACATCAAGCCGGCGAACCTGCTGTTCGGTCCCGGCGGCCAGGTGAAGATCACCGATTTCGGGATCGCGCACGCGGCCGGGTCAGCCCCGGTCACCCGCACCGGCGCAGTGATCGGGACGCCGGCCTACCTGGCACCAGAACGGGTCGGCGGCGCCTCGGCCACGCCCGCGGCCGACCTCTACTCGCTGGGCGTGGTCGCCTACGAGTGCCTCACCGGCGCGCCGCCGTTCACCGGCCCGCCGTTCGAGGTGGCGGTCGCACACCGGGACCGGGACCTGCCCGCTCTCCCGCCCACCGTGCCCGTTGCGGTGACACACCTGGTCGCCGACCTCACCGCGAAAGACCCCGCCGCCCGTCCGGCCAGCGCAGGCGAGGTCGCGGTACGGGCGGGCCAGCTGCGGGACCACCCGGGCCAGCCGTGGGACCACCCAGGCCAGCCGTGGGACCATCCGGGCCAGCCGTGGGATCATCCGGCCGGGAACGTCCCCGTGGCGGCCACCTCGTGGCGGCCCGCCTACCCGGACACCCTCGTCGACGTGATGGCGGCCGGCCAGATGCCGGAGCTGGCCAGCCAGATCGGCCCGCACCCGTGGCGCCGCCGCCGTGAACGGCTGCCCTGGCGGCGGGACAGGCGGCTGCCCGGCCGGGGCAGCGGACGGCCGTCCTGGCGGATGGCTGCTGGGGTGGCCGTCCTGGCTTTTCTGGGTGTACTCGGGGTGGCCAAAGCCCTGTCCGGTGGCGCCCAGCCGCAGCAGCACGGGGCCGCAGCGCCCGGAACACACAGCCCGTCGGCGCGGCCCAGCCTCGTGACGGTCAGCGCCGACTCACTGATCGGGCAGCCGGTGACGATCGCGCGCCAGCAGCTGCAAAGCCTCGGCCTGACCGTCCAGGTGCGGTGGCACCCCTCCGGCCAGCAGGCGGGGACAGTCCTGTCCGTCGCCCCCAGCGGCCAGGTGCCGCCCGCCAGCACGATCGTGCTGAGCGCCGCCTTCGCCCCCCGCCAGCACGGGGACGGCCATCACCATGGCGACGGCGGCGGGCAGGGCGGCTGACCTCGCGGCTATCCACCGTGTGCGCGGGGTGGATGGAGCCGGCGTCGGCGAAAACGGGCATGACCGGCGCGGTGATCCTGGCCGTCTCGGCCGTCCAGTCGTAGTCGCGGGCGAGCAGTCCCCCCATCCTGCCGATCAGCACCGGCCAGTCGGCCTCTCCCGGCGCGACCCGGGAGCAGACCCCATACAGCGGGGACTGTTTCACCGGCCCGGCAAGTTCCGGCCCGGTACGGCTCTACGCTATCGGGGACGATTACCTCAGGATCATCATTGATCGCCATACACATCCCTGATCGCACCGTGACCGGTCCCGCTCCGGCCTGCAGGTGGTGATCGGGGAAAACCATAAGGGGCCGAACGATGCACTCAGCTAAGCGGGTAGCGATCCTGGCGACGGGTTTGCTGGCGTTCCTGCTCGCCCTGGCGGCCAGTGCGCCCGCCGCCAACTCCCCGCAGGGCCAGGCTTTCGGCGGCGTCCCGTACGTGGGGGCACTCTTCCACGACAGCAACGGGGTGCTCGGCGCACACTTCTGCACGGCGTCGGTGGTGAACAGCCCGAAGGGCAACCTGCTGATCACGTCGGCCCACTGCGTGTCCAGGCGGGCACCGGCCTCGGTGGCGTTCGCCCCCGGCTACGCCAACGGCACGTTCCCCTACGGCGTGTACCCGCTGACCGCCATCTACACCAACACCGCCTGGTCGGTGCACCACAACATCAATGACGACACCGCTTTCCTCCAGATCGGTTCTGACATCGAACCGCAGACGGGCTCCCTGAGCCTGACCATCGGCCGGTCACCGCGGGTAACGAACGTGATCGGCTACCCAGACAGGACAAGTGAGCCGGTGCAGTGCTCGACCACCACGACCTGGTTCCGCAAGCACCAGCAGATGAAATTCGTCTGTGCCGGATACCCGAATGGCACCAGCGGCGGGCCGTGGATCATCAAGAGCAACCGGGTCTACGGGGTCATCGGCGGCTACCAGCAGGGCGGCCTGCTCTCCTACATCTCGTACTCGCCCTACTTCGGCAGCAACATCCTCGCGCTCTACAACCAGGCAGTCGCCAAGGACACGTAGTCCTGCGGTCATGACCGGGGAGCGGGTCGGCCGGCCAAGTCACGGGCACGATCCTGGCGGCCAGCAGCGCGCCGTCAGCGATGTCCAGCACCCCGATGGTGCCGTGCGGCTGGCGGCGCAGCCGGGCCGGCCGCCCGGTGGCCGCGCGGCAAAACGGGATCAGGGTCCGCCGGGGTGCCCGGCGCCCGCAGCACACGGAACGGACCGGTCATCGCCCTGCCTCCTTCCCGCCGTGAAGATAGACGGCCCGGAACGCTGACCGGGCCCGGGCCAGCAGCGCCTCGGTCGCGTGGACGGTGCGGCCGAGCAGGCCGGCGACTTCTGGCCGGCCCGGTCGGCCCCACCCACCCCGTTGGCTGCTCGCTCACACCCTCATCGTCGTTCCGCGCGCCCGGACTCCGACGGACCGGCGCCATATCCAGGGCCGCGCAGACCAGGGCCGCCATCAGCGAGGCCGCGCTGCGGCTGTTCCGCGAGACCGGCTACGAGGCCACCACGATGCGGGCGATCGCCCGCGAGGCCGGGGTACCGACCGGCAACGCCTACTACTACTACTACTACTTCGGCTCCAAGGAAGAACTCATCCGCGAGTTCTATGCCCGCAACCAGGCCGAGCACGAGGCGGCCTGCCGGCCTGTGCTGGCCGCCGGGACCGAGTTCGCGGCCCGGCTGCGCGGCACGCTCCGGGCGCTGATCGACGTGATGAGCCCCTACCACGCCTTCGCCGCCAAGTTCTTCAAACACGCGGCCGGGCCCAGCAACCCGCTGAGCCCGTTCAGCAGCGAATCGACGGTCCGGGCAGCCGCGCTGGCCCTGTACCGCGAGGTCTTCGACGGCTCACCGGTGAAGCTGGACCCGGGCCTGCGCGCCGAGCCACCCGAGTTGCTGTGGCTGTACTCGCTGGGCATCGTCATGTTCTGGGTGCACGACACCTCCCCCGGCTGCGCCAAGACCTACCTGCTGATCGATCGCACCGTGCCGCTGGCCGGCCGGCTGGTGTCGATTTGACGTCCACCCCGGTCCTGCGCCCGGCGCTGGCCGACGTCATCACGATCATCGAGGAGATACGCACCTGACAGCAGCCCGGGCCTGGCGGTTATGGTGGCCACATGCCGGATCGACGGGAGGTCCTGGAGGTGGCGGGCCGCTCGGTGGTGGTCACCAACCCGGGCAAGGTGTATTTCCCCGCCGCCGGCCACACCAAGCTGGACCTGGTTCAGTACTACCTGAGTGTGGCCGAGGGCGCCGTGCGGGGGGTCGCTGGGCGGCCGATGGTGCTCAAACGGTTCGTGAACGGCGCCGACGGGGAGGCGTTCTTCCAGAAGCGGGCGCCGGAGTCGCGGCCGGAGTGGACCGAGACCATCACGCTGAGCTTCCCATCCGGGCGCACCGCCGAGGAGATCGTGGTCCGCGACGCCGCCCAGCTCGCCTGGGTGGCCAACCTGGGCTGCATCGATCTCAACCCGCACCCGGTCCGGGCCACTGACCTCGACCACCCCGATGAGCTGCGGGTGGACCTGGACCCGGTCCCCGGCGTGGAGTGGCAGCAGATCCTCCAGGTCGCCCTTGTCGCCAGGCAGGCGCTGGCCGACTTCGGCCTGACCGGCTGGCCGAAAACCTCCGGCTCGCGCGGCTTCCACATCTACGCGCGGATCGAGCCGCGCTGGACCTTCACGGAGGTCCGCCGGGCCGCGGTGGCGCTCGCCCGGGAGATCGAGCGGCGGGCGCCCGACCTGGCCACCGCCAAGTGGTGGAAGGAGGAGCGCCACGGCGTCTTCGTCGATTACAACCAGAACGCCAAGGACAGGACGGTGGCCTCGGCGTACTCGGTCCGCCCCACCGCCGACGCCCGGGTGTCGGCACCGCTGGCCTGGGATGAGGTGCCCGGCTGCCGGCCGGAGACCTTCACCCTCACCACCATGCCGGAGCGGTTCGCCGCGATCGGCGACCCCTGGGCGGGCATGGACAAGACGGCGGGCTCGCTGGAGCCACTGCTCGCCCTGGCCGCCGAGCACGAGGCAGCCGGGCTGGCCGACGCGCCGTGGCCCCCGCACTACGGCAAGCAGGCCGGCGAGCCACCCCGGGTCCAGCCCTCGAAACGGCGGGCGGGCACCACCCCATCCCCTGCACCAGGCAAAACGAGCGGCCCGACCGGCCGCCGCCGGACCACCATGCCGCTGATCGAGGTGGCCCGCGCCGCCAGCGAGGCGGAGGCGCGCGAGGGCCTGGCGCGGTGGAGACAGCGCCACCCCGATGTCTGGCCGCTGCTGGAGCCCGCCGACATCCTGGTCGACTCCATGCGCGGCAGCAGTTCGACCTGGACCCGGATCCGGCTGAACCTGCAGCATGTTCCCGAGGACCAGCGCCCACCCCAGGAGGCGCTGGAGGTGGACTACGACCCCTGGGCCGGCTATCGCGGCCCCCTGCCCCGCCCCGGCCGCCGGAATCAGCGACGCTAACGGGCGTGTGGCATGACCTCCGCGGCGATCAGTTCCAGATGATCCAGATCATGCAGATCCAGGACCTGCAGGTACATCCGGGACGCGCCAGCCGCGGCAAACCGGCCGAGTTTGTCCACGATCCGCCCGGGCGACCCGGTCAGCCCGTTCGCCTCCAGTTCGGCGACGTCACGGCCGATGGCCGCCGCCCGCCGCCGCACCTCGGCGCCGGTCCGCCCGCAGCACACCACCTGGCCGGCCGAATAGACCAGCGACGCCGGATCGCGGCCAGCTGCCTGGCAGGCGTCCCGCACCCGGCCGAACGCCGCCCGGGTCTCCCCGGGGCTGACGAAGACGATGTTGTACTCATCGGCGAACCTGGCCGCGAGCGCCGGTGTCCGGCGCGGCCCGTGCCCGCCGACCAGGATCGGCGGATGGGGCCGCTGCACCGGCTTGGGCAGCGCGGGGGAGTCGGTGAGCGCGTAGTAGGAGCCGTCGAAGGAGAACGTCTTGCCCTCTGGGGTCTCCCACAGCCCGGTGATGACCTCCAGTTGCTCTTCCAGCCGCTCGAAACGTTCCCCCAGAGCGGGGAACGGGATCCCGTAGGCGGAGTGCTCGGCACCGAACCAGCCGGTCCCCAGCCCGAATTCGACCCGTCCCGCACTCATCTCGTCCACCTGCGCCACCGCAATCGCCAGCGGTCCCGGGTAGCGGAAGGTGGCAGCGCTCATCAGGGTGCCGAGCCGGATCCGTGACGTCTCACGCGCCAGCCCGGCCAGGGTGATCCAGGCGTCAGTCGGCCCCGGCAGGCCACTGACGTCGCCCATCTTGAGGTAGTGGTCGGAACGGAAGAAAGCGTCGAAGCCCAGCTCTTCCGCTGCCCGTGCGACGGCCAGCAGCCGTCCGTAGTCGGCGCCCTGCTGTGGTTCGGTGAAGATCCGGAGCTGCATGGTCCCATCCTCGCCTATCCGGTCACGCGCGCCCGCGCCGGCCGCTCCGCTACCGCACGCTCAGACCGGTGCGAGGGTGGCGAGGCACTCCACATGATGGGTCATGGGAAAGGCGTCGAACGCTCGCAGGGCCTGGAGTTCCCAGCCCAGCCCGGCGAACACGGCGATATCCCGGGCCAGCGTGGCAGGGTCACAGGAGACGTACGCGACCCGGCGCAGGCGGCCGGCGGAGCCGCCCGCAGCCGGTGGCCGGACCAGATGCCGGATGACGCTGCGGCCGGCCCCAGCCCGGGGTGGATCGAGCACGGCCAGCCCCGCCTCCGGCCAGCCCTGCCTGGCAAGTGCGCTGGCCACATCGCCGTGGTGGACCCGCGCCCAGGGCCAGCCGCGCAGGTTGTGCCGGGCATCCCGGACCGCCCCCCGGTTACCCTCCCCCCCGATCACCGCACCCTGCGGCCCGACCGCCTCCGCCAGCGCGCCCGCGAACAGGCCCGCGCCGCAGAACAGGTCCAGCGCCACATCACCGTCCGCTGGGCGCAGCGCGTCAAGCACGGCGATGGTCAGCGCGTCAGCCGCACCCGGGTGAACCTGCCAGAAGGTGCCGGCCCCGGCCCGCCAGGTCCGCCCGGTGGCGCGCTGGCGCAGGTACCCCCGCCCCTGCAGCGCGCTGAGCCGGTCACCCGGCCGCTGTTCCAGGACCGTCTCCGCCAGGCCGGCCAGCTTCGCCGCCGCCCGCTGGGCCGGGGACTCAGGCTGCTGGCCGCCTCCGCCCTCCGGGCGCCTTCCCTCCGCCGTGATGACCACGGCCCGCTCCCCCGAACCCGGGGAAACCGCCACCTCCAGCGATGCGATCTGCTCCCAGCGCTGCGCGGTCACGCCCGTGGTGCGCACCAGCGGGTGGGCGATGGGGCAGTCGCCGACCTCCACCACCTCGTGAGAACGGTGCCGGAGCAGCCCGGCCACCCCGCCAGGGCTTACCGAGAACCGGACCCGCGTCCGCCAGCCCAGGCCCCCTTCGTCACCGTTCAGCGGCTCGACCGTGACCTCCTGGTCAAGGCCGGCGATGCGCCGGAGCTGTTGCATGATCACGGCCGCCTTGAGCCTGCGCTGTGCCGCCGGGCTGGCATGCTGCCAGTCGCAGCCACCGCAGCCACCGGGCCGGGCGTGCGGGCACGGTGGCGTTACCCGGCCGGGCGAGGCCTGCACGATCTCGACCGCGTCCGCCCGCGCGAATCTGGCGGTGGCATCAGTGACCCGGGCGCGGACCAGCTCACCCGGCAGCGCGTGCCGGACGAACACCACCCTGCCCTCGGGCTGCCTGGCCACACACCAGCCACCATGAACGGCATCGCCGACAGTCAGCTCGATCAAGCCGTCCTGGCCCGGGCCGGCGGTGCTCGCGATCGCAGATTCCACAGTGCTCCTTTGCCCTGTCGCCCCCCAGTATGCCGGCCTGGAGTCGGACCACGCCCTGCGGGGGATTACGGTGGGCGGGCACCGTAGTCACTGGAGGGCGGCCGTGCACATCGTCATCATGGGATGCGGGCGGGTTGGCTCCACGCTCGCGCACATCCTGGAAGAACAGGGCCACTCGGTTGCCGTCATCGACCAGGACCGGGAAGCATTCCGCCGCCTGCGCTCGGGCTTCAAGGGCAAGCGGATCACCGGGGTCGGTTTCGATCAGGACGTGCTGATCGAGGCCGGCATCGAAGAAGCCGGCGCCTTTGCGGCGGTAAGCAGCGGGGACAACTCGAACGTGATCGCGGCCCGGGTGGTCCGCGAGTCGTTTGGCGTGGAACGTGTCGCGGCACGGATCTATGACCCCAGGCGGGCCGAGGTCTATCAGCGCCTGGGCATCCCCACCGTGGCGACGGTCCGCTGGACCGCCGACCAGATGCTCCGCCGTCTGCTGCCCGACGGCACTGAGCCGCTGTGGCGGGACCCGACCGGCGCCATCGTGCTGGCCGAGGTCGCCTACGCGGAGGAGTGGGTGGGTGAGAAGGTGCAGGCCCTGGAGGAGGCGGCGCGGGCCAGGGTGGCGTTCATCGCCAGGCTCGGCGAGGCCATGCTCCCGGTTCCGGGCACCGTGCTGCAGGAGGGCGACGTACTGCACGTCATCGCGGTGGAGAACGACCTGGAACGGATTGGGACGGCATTCGCCGCCCGCGACCGCCCGGGCGGGAGATCCCACGGGAAGGGAGCACACTGATGCGCGTCGCCATCGCCGGGGCGGGTGCGGTCGGCCGGTCGATCGCCAGTGAACTGCTCGACAACGGTCACGAGGTCCTGCTCATCGACAAGAGCCCGCGCTCGATCGCCGTGGACAGCGTGCCGAGAGCGGAGTGGCTGCTCGCAGACGCGTGCGAGATCACGTCACTGGATGAGGCAGCACTCGAACGGTGCAACGTGGTGATCGCGGCCACCGGTGACGACAAGGTCAACCTTGTCGTGTCACTGCTGGCCAAGACCGAGTACGGGGTGCCGCGGGTGGTGGCCCGCATCAACCACCCCAAGAACGAGTGGCTCTTCAACGAATCGTGGGGTGTCGATGTGGCCGTCTCCACGCCCCGGCTGCTGTCCGCCCTGGTGGAGGAAGCGGTCAGCGTCGGTGACCTGGTCCGGCTGATGACCTTCCGCCAGAGCGACGCGACCCTGGTCGAGCTGACCATGGCCGACGACGCGCCGCTGACGGGCACCCGGATCGGGGACATTCACTGGCCCGCCGACACCGCCCTGGTGGCGATCCTGCGGGAAGGACGGGTGATCGTCCCCGAGCCCGATGACCCGCTCAGCGGGGGGGACGAACTGCTGTTTGTCACCAGCGAGAACGTCGAGGAGGAACTCGGCCGCCTGCTGGCGGGTGAGCGCTGACCACGGTCAGCTGGCAGCCGCGCGGGGCTGGCCACGGCTGGGGACCGCCATCTGCTCCCCCGTTACTGCGGCGGGCCGCCCGGCCCGAGCTCGTACCGAGGGTTGTAGATGACTTTCCGCCCGCCTTGCACGCTCAGCGTGCCCTCGACCGCGAGGACGCGGCCAGGCTCGATGCCGGTGATGTGGGTACGGCCCAGCCAGATGATCGTGACCTTGTCATCGCCGCCCCCGAGTTCGGCGCGCAGCACCGGTGGCCCTCCGGGGCCACTCGTCCGGACCTGGCCCACCGGGCCAGTCACCCGGACCCGCTGACGGTGCTCGGCGGGCGAAGCTGCTGTGACGATTCTCACAGGCTAAACGATATCGGGTTGATGTTAACCAGGCGTCACTGGCCAGCTGCTTCTGGTTACAAACGGGTTACGGGCATCCGCTTCCCCGGCCGGGCCGGGGCTGGCTGGCGGTCCCGGAGGTGGTTAGCGGGTCTCGGTGATCTCGGGGCCGCGCTCGAACGGTTCCAGCAGCCACCGGCCCTGCTCCTCCTGCCCGGCGGCGTGCTCGGCAAAGGCCTGCTGTGCCTGTTCGGGAAGCCGGATCTCCAGCATCTCCTTCGGCGGCACCGCGTGATCACCGCGGACGACGACGATGCCCGCGAATACCCGCTCCAGCGGCCTGGCAGGTTCCTCATGCCGGGCCGCTGGGCCGTTGATGAGGCCGCGCAGGAACCAGCGGGGCCCGTCCACTCCCAGGAGCCGGACCTGCTCCAGCGCGCCGCGCCGCGCACCGTGGACCGGCTCGGCGGGCGCGATCCGCGCCTTCAGTTCCACCCCGAACGGGCCGTCGGACTCGTGGCTCTCGCCACCGGTTCTGGCCACTTCGGCCGCGATCTCGTGCCTGACTTCGTCCCACAGGCCACCGCTGCGCGGCGCGGCGAAGGCCTGCAATTGCAGGCCGCTGTTCCCGTGGACCACCGTGACCCAGGCGGCCTGGTCCTCCATGACGGTGACCTGGATCTCGCAGCCTTCTCCCGCCGGCACGAGCAGGCTGCCGAAATCGACGCGCTCCTGGGCCGGAACGTCCTCATTCGCGTCCCAGGGACCTGACAGTTCCCCGGCCTCGCGGCCGGGCGGCTGAGCCTCATCCCCGGCTTCCGTGCCCTCCCAGGCGCCCGCCGTCCCGGCTGGCTCCGCCCCGGACAGGTCCGCGTCCTCACGGCGACGGCGACGGAACACTCCGACCCACTCCCTTACTGCCTCGCAGGCGTGTCATCCCTGCCTGCCCCGTCCGGTGCCCGGCCGGCCGCATGCCCGCCAGTGGATCCGAAACCGCCCTCGCCGCGCGCCGACTCCGGCAGCGACCCGACCTCGTAAAGCACCGGGCGGGCGACTTGCTGGATGACAAGCTGGGCGATCCGGTCCCCGCGCTGGAAACTGACCGCGTGACGGGCATCGGTGTTGAGCAGGGTGACCCTGATCTCGCCACGGTACCCTGCATCCACGGTGCCGGGCGCATTGACGATGGTGACACCGTGCCGGGCGCCGAGCCCGGACCGGGGGTGAACGAAAGCCGCGTAGCCGTCGGGCAGGGCGATCGCGACCCCGGTGGGCACGACTGCCCGCTCGCCAGGTTCCAGGGTCACCGCTGCCGCAGCGAACAGGT
>OFHH01000131.1_pt1 | contig 12840 bp, 8 predicted proteins | sample 1521961 | NCBI WGS metagenome assembly OFHH01 (sample SAMEA2468439, study PRJEB22500) | soil metagenome | biome: Glassland; feature: Farmland; material: Clay | place: Australia | collected 2013-01-31 | depth 0.55 m | reverse complement strand
GCATACGACAACTTCTCGTATTCGACCGCCCGTGTCAGGAGGCGTCGCTTGACAGCGCCCGCCGCCTCCCGCACGATGACCTCCTCAAATCACGGAGGAACGTCGGGCTACCTTAAGGAGGAGAGCCACCATGGCGGACGGATTCACGGCGCGCGGCGTCATCGCCCGCGAACCCGGCAAACCCGGTCAGATCGAAGAGTTCACCATCGATCCCCTCGGTCCCAACGACGCCCTCGTCCGCATCCTCGCCAGCGGCGTCTGCCACAGCGACCTGCATCTCGCCGACGGCTATTTCGATCTCGGCGGCGGCAAGCGCCTGTTCGACGACGGCGTCCGCGCCGCGGCCGCCGTGCTCGGTGCCGTCACCGCTGTTGCGGTGCCGGCAGCCGCGCAGGCGGCACCGATCGCGGTCGACTTCAACAACGTCACCGGCACCACCCACCTGGCCAAGCCGAACGTCGACGTCGCGGTGCCGACGTCGGTCGTGAAGACCCAGGTGGACCTGGACGCCAAGACTCTCACGGGCAGCGCCGCGCCGGCGCCCGGGGCGGGGGCCCGGGCCCCCCCAGCGGCCCCCGGCGGGGACCCCGGCCCGGGCGGGGACGCGGGGGACATTGGCCGGAAAAACGGACTCCCCCGCCGCACCGCGGGCGGACATCGCTCGCTCCGAGCCTGCCGTGGGCATGCGGCCCGCCCGCGGCGCAGGCCACCCGGCCCACCCGCCCCGTCAGGCTGGCAGGACCCGGATGAGCCCGCGGCCGGACGAGGTGGCGGCGGGCGGGGGCATCGCCGACCGGCAGGCGAGCTGACCAGGGCCGCCAGCCAGCTGACCAGGGCCGCTGCGAGCTGACCCCGGCCGGTTAGCTCACCAGCGGTGCAGGTGGGCCAGCAGGAACCTGCCCACACCGCCGGGGGAACCGGTGCGCCGCAGGTGCACGACACCGAAATGCCAGAAGCCGCCGGGCGGCCCGGTGGGCCAGTACCAGGAAGGCCACGACAGTGCCGCGGCGAGGCTGGCCAGCGCGAGCGCGGTGATCCCGGCCAGCGCCACCGCCTGCGCCATGCGGGTGCTGACCAGCGCGGCAAAGACCCGGCCGAGCTGCCTGCGTGACCTGGCAGAGCCCGGCCCCACGCCGTAGAAGGCAACCAGCACGCCGGCCGCGACCGCGACCGCCCGGGCCAGCTCAGGGCGGGGCGGGACCACGATCGTGATCCCGCCGGCGATCACCGCCGCTGCCAGCGCGAACGGCGCGAGCTTCAGTGAGCCGAGCAGGGAACGGATCAGGTACCAGGGGAAGGCGACCGCCACCAGGAGCGGGTCCCCCGGCTTGGGCCCACGTGCGCCACGCCGCACGGTGGACCGCTGCTGGGCCAGTTCACTGGCGCGCAGCACCAGGATCACTGACAGCGCGGCCAGCGTTCCCACCACGGGGAGGACGACGCTGACGCCCGCCAGTGCCACCATCGCGGCGAACACCATCGCCGAGTACCAGCGCTGGCTGGCTGCGGCCCGCTGCTGCGCTGCCACGAACGGGCTGGGGCTGCCCGGGGCGGCCGGCCTGGCGCCTGCACCGGGGACCTGGCCTCGCCAGCGGTCCGCGTGGTAGTCCACCGGTGGCAGCACGTCGGCGAAATCGGCGGGTGGGGGCTTGCGGGTGGCCAAGGGCCGGGTGCCCGGCGGCACCAGCCCCGCGGCCGCACCAAGGCGGGCCACGCCGGGACCATGGATGCCGGGCAGGCCGGCCGGCGGCGCGCCCGCCAGGCCCAGGCCGTCACCGGGCGGCGCGAGGATGCCATAGGCCGCTTCCACCAAGGTCGCCGGGGCCGCCATCCCCTCCCCAAGGCCAAGAATATTTCCCGGAACGAGAGTGCCGGGGTCGAGCATCGCGGCCCGGGCGCTGAGCTGGACCGCCAGCGGACGGCGTGCCGGGTCGCGGGCCAGCGCCGCGGCCAGCAGCGGCTGCAGCGGCGCGGGGACGGCGTCCAGGCTCGGCCGCCCATTCACGATCCGGTAGAAGACGGCCTCGTAGGCACCGGTCCCGAACGGCGGGTGCCCGGTGGCGGCGAACGCGACCGTCGCACCCCAGGCGTGGACGTCGGAAGCCTCGCTGCTCGGGCTGCCCTCGATCACCTCCGGTGCGAGGTATCCGGGAGTGCCCATGAACATCCCGGTCATGGTCAGCCTGGTGGCGTCCGGCCCTTGCGCGATACCGAAGTCGATGACCACCGGCAGCCCGTTGAGCAGCATCACGTTGCCCGGCTTGAGGTCGCGGTGGACCACCCCGGCGGCATGGACCGCGGCGAGTGCGTCCGCGAGTCCGCACGCCAGCCGGAGCAGGTCGGGCCCCGGAAGCGGGCCACCCTCGGTCACCACCTGTTCCAGGGTCCGGCCGGGAACGTAGCGGGTGACGATGTAGGGCATGTCACCTGCCAGGTCGGCACCGATCACCTCGGCGACATAGGGGCTGCGCACCCGGCGCATGGTCTCAACCTCGCGCGCCAGCCGCCGCCGGGCCGTGGGCTCGCCGGCCACACTAGAGCGCAGGACCTTGAGTGCGACCTTGCGCTCGGCTGCGTCCGCGGCCAGGAAGACAACACCCATACCGCCCTCACCGATCCGTTCGAGCAGACGGTAGGGCCCGAGTCTGTCCGGCATCTGGTCCGCAGTCATGGCAGTCCCACCAGCCTAGGCTCACATGTGAGCACCATGTGGCTTGCCCCCCGCGGCCGGATGAGTGGTCACCAAAGGGACCACAGCCTGCCCGGAGGGGAGTGACTCGCAGATCTCCCGCCTGCCCGGATCCACGAGCCACGCCCTATGGCCCCGCGACCAGCCTACGCAATGCCTGGGCGGCCTGCGCGTTCTGCTGCGCGTGCGAAACGAGCGCCCTGGCGAGTTCGGCTGCCCACTCCTGGATGCCGACCGGCTGCCGCGACAGCACGACGCCCCGCACTTCCCGGCAGACCTCCGCGGAGGGCTCGCGGCCGGACTGCACCCCAAGTGACAGGACCCGCTCGCCGAGCCGGACGGTGATCTTCGCTATCTCCCCGGGGCGCCCATGCACCCGGTCGGACACGGTCCTGACCCGGTCGATCGTGACGTAGCCGGGCGGAAGGGCGTCCCCCAGCGATTCCGTCAGCACCCGGGCGTAGATGGCCGCATCGGCGCTGTCAGCGCGCAGGGCGGCGGTGACCATGTCCAGGGAGAGGCTGTCGCCGGGCTCGGTCATGGCCACACCCGCTTCGGGCACGCCGTCATGGTGATCGGATGCATGGGCTCTGCTGCTCCTTGCAGGGGGCGCTGGTACGGACGGGGAGAGCACGACACGGGTGTCAGCGCCCCGCGAAGGTGGCCTTCCCCGGCCCATTCTCAACGAAACCGTGCATTCCCGTGCGCTGATCCCTGGTGGTGCGAGCAGCAGTGGCCGACACGGGTGGGCACACGCGCACCGGCAAAACGGCGGCCCTCCTGGGGACCAGGAGGGCCGCCGGCAGGCGGAAGCTGGGCGCCACCCCTAGCGGGGACCGTCCAGGAACGCCTGGATCTCCGCCTCGTTGTAGCGCCGGTGCCCGCCCAGGGTCCGGATCGAGTGAAGCTTGCCCTGCTGTGCCCAGCGGGTGACCGTCTTCGGGTCGACCCTGAAGAGGGCGGCCACCTCCGCCGGGGTCAGGAGGCGGTTTTCGGGGTGAATGTCCGATCTCATCATCGCAGTGTCCTTTCGCCTACCTGAGTGGGGATCGCCGACTGAATACGGCGCATCGGTGGGTCGCGCAACCGGCGTGTGTGGCATGAGCGATGTCACTGGCCCCCCCAAGGGCTGGATCTGGGCAGGGCAACCTGTGTTTCCCTACCGAAATACCGGAATGTGTAATGTTAGACGCCCTACTCCCTGCGACGGTTTACTTCCGTGCAGTAGCAAGCCGGATCATTTCGCGATCACGCGAATACTCACCGTGACAGATACCGGCCGGTAGCGACCTGCGGCTGCGCTGACCAGGGGTTGTGCCGTGTGCAGGTGCTCAGTGCAGTGGCCACGTGCAGCAGTTCAGTGCAAAGGCCTTGTGCAGCGGCAGCTCGGCCGGCGCGCGCCGCCACTGCGCGCCGGACTGCGCGCGGCTCAGCGCAGGTCACCGTTGGTCATCCCGGCGGGCGCCTCGGGCAAGGTCAGCAGGCCCATCTCCGCCGACGTGGCCAGCAGCGGATGACGGGGCACGACCCGCACGGTATAGCCGAACGGCCCGGGACGGCCGAGATCGGCGTGGCCCACATAGCGGGCGATGCCCGCCTCGCCGGCAGCCGAATCGAGTGTCATGGCGGTCGCCACCGGGTCGATGATCTCATCATCCTCACCCACCCGGCCGCAGACGACCTCGACGGCCACATCGCTGGGCGAAAGCTCACCCAGCGAAACGCTCGCGCGGACCATCAGTATGTCGCCCGGCCCGCGGAGCCCGTCCTCCGCCTCCACGTGCTCGACGCCAATCCCGCCCCAGGCCATGCTCACCCGGCGCTTCCAGGCGGCCAGTTCCCGCGCGGCGTCGTAGGACGGCCTGCCCTCCTCCCCGGCGACCCCGCCACCGGCCAGCAGCCGGGACGCCCGCGCGGCCGGCAGGTACAGGTCGTTCACGTAGTCGCGGACCATGCGTGACGCCTGGACCCGTGGTCCCAGCGAGCGGAAGGTGTGCGCGACCATCTCCAGCCACCGGCCGGGCAGCCCCGCCTCACCCCCGTCGTAGAACAACGGCGCCACCACGTTCTGGACCAGGTCGTAGAGGGCGGCTGACTCCAGTTCGTCCCGGCGGCCGGCGTCCTCCACACCGTCCGCCGACGGGACGGCCCAGCCGTTCTCACCGTCGCACCACTCATCCCACCAGCCGTCCCTGATGGACAGGTTGAGGCCCCCGTTCAGGGCCGACTTCATACCGGAGGTGCCACAGGCCTCCAGCGGCCGCAGCGGATTGTTCAGCCAGACGTCGCAGCCCTGGACCAGTGCCCCCGCCAGTCCCATGTCGTAGTCGGGGAGGAAGACGATGCGGTGGCGCACCCGGGGGTCGTCGGCGAACCTGACCATCTGCTGGATGAGCTGCTTGCCGCCCTCGTCCGCCGGGTGGGCCTTGCCCGCGATCACGATCTGCACCGGGCGCTTCGGGTCGACCAGCACCGACCGGAGCCGTTCGGGATCATGGAGCATCAGGGTCAGCCGCTTGTAGGAGGGGACCCGGCGGGCGAACCCGATGGTCAGCACGTTCTCGTCCAGGATCTCCTGGGTCCAGCCCAGCTCAGCGTCGGATGAGCCACGCTGCCGCCAGGACGCGCGCAGCCGCTGCCGCGCGTCCACCACCAGCCGCCTGCGCAGCACCCGGCGGATCTCCCAGATCCGGGCCGGGCTGGCCGCCGCCACCCGCTCCCACGCCTGCCCGTTCCCGGCCGATTCCGGGCCGGACCCCGGGCCGGACCCCGGGCCTTCGCCGGCGGCCAGCGCCAGGATCTCCGGCGCCACCCAGGTGGCCGCGTGCACCCCGTTGGTGATCGACCCGATCGGCACCTCGTCCGGGTCGAACCCGGGCCACAGGCCCGCGAACATGTCCCGGCTCACCTGCCCGTGCAGCCTGCTCACCCCGTTCACCCGCTGGGCCAGGCGCATGCCCATCACCGCCATGTTGAACACCGCCGGGTCACCGCCCGGGTAGGTCTCCGCGCCCAGGGCAAGCACCCGGTCACAGGGCAGGGCGGACTGCGCTGCGGTACCGCAGAACTGCTGCTCCACCAGTTCCCGTGCGAACCGGTCGATGCCGGCCGCCACCGGCGTGTGGGTGGTGAAGACGGTGCCCGCCCGGCACAGTTCGATCGCCGCGTCGAAGCCGAGCCCTGCCTGCGCGTATTCACGGATGCGCTCCAGGCCGAGGAAACCGGCATGGCCCTCGTTGGTATGGAACACCTCCGGCTGCGGATGGCCGGAAATATCGCAGAACGCCCGCACGGCCCGCACGCCACCGATCCCCAGCAGCAGTTCCTGCCGGAGCCGGTGCTCACTCCCGCCGCCGTAGAGCCGGTCGGTGACCTCCCGCAAGGCGGGCTCGTTCTCCTCCACGTAGGAGTCCAGCAGGAGCAGCGGCACCCGGCCGACCTCCGCGAGCCACACCTGCGCGGTGAGCACCCGCTCCCCGGCCAGGGCGACGCTGATCCGGACCGGAGAGCCACCGGCGTCCCGCAGCAGCGCCAGCGGGAGCCCGTTCGGGTCACCCGCCGGGTAGCGCTCCAGTTGCCAGCCCTCAGCCGACAGCGACTGGCTGAAGTACCCGTGCCGGTAGAGCAGGCCCACCCCGATCAGTGGTACGCCGAGGTCGCTCGCGGCCTTGAGATGATCACCGGCCAGGATGCCGAGCCCGCCGCTGTACTGGGGCAGCGCGGCCGCGATGCCGTACTCGGGCGAGAAGTAGGCGATCGCCGCCGGCCTGCGCCCGGCCGGGCCGGCGGTCTCATCCGCGCTCAGCTGGTACCAGCGCGGGCCAGCCAGGTAATCCTGGAGGTCCTTGGCCCCCGCCGCGAGCCTGCGCAGGAAGTCCCGGTCGTCGGCCATCCGGGCCAGGTGCTCCGGTGGTACCTCGCCGAGCAGGGTGATCGGGTCGCGGCCCGCCTCCTCCCGCCCGGCCGGATCGAGTGCGGCGAAAAGCTCCCGCGTATCGGCGTGCCAGGACCAGCGGAGGTTCAGCATCAGCTCACGCAGGGGAGCGAGCGGCTCTGGCAGCGTGGCCCGGATGGTGAAACGGCGGATGGCTCTCACGCAGAGTGACCCTAACGGGCTCCTGCGGCTACCGCGAACCGGGCCCGCCGGCTGCTTACCGGAAGACCCGTGGCCGCCCGACATAGCGCAGCGGTGACTGGGTAGCGTTCAGTGGTGATCGGTCGCATCCCCATCCTGGACGTCCAGCCCGCTCTGGAGTGCGGGCGCCGCCCCGTCAAAGCGGTGACCGGCGAGACGTTCGAGGTCAGCGCCACCGTGTTCCGGGAAGGCCACGAGCGGCTCGGTGCCGGTGTGCTGCTGCACGCACCCGGCGGCGGCCGCCGCCGCCCGCTGGTGCGCATGGCCGAGATCACCCCTGGCACCGACCGTTATGCCGCTGAGGTCACGGTCGCCTGCGAGGGTCAGTGGTGGTTCCAGGTTGAGGCGTGGGGGGACCCGATCGCGCACTGGCGCCACGACGCGGGCATCAAGATCCCGCGCGGCCAGGACTGCGACCTGATGATGGCCGAGGGGGCGATCCTGTTCGAGCGGGCGGCCCGGTCCATCCGGCCGGAGCGGGCCCCTGCCGCGTCAGCCACGTCCCCGGACGGTGCCCGGTGGGTCAGCGCGGCACGCGCCGTCAGCGCCGCACGGGCGGCCCGCGCCGCGCTGACGGCACTCGCGGCGGGCCTGCGTGACCCGGCAGTCCCGTTCTGGGACCGGCTCGCCGCCGCCGATGACGAGCGGATCCGGGCGATCCTGGCCACCTGCCCGCTCCGCGAACTGGTGACCCGGTCGCAGCGCTACCCCGTGGTGGTACACCGGCAGCGCGCGCTGTACGGAGCCTGGTATGAGTTCTTCCCCCGTTCCGAAGGCGTGCAGACGGACCCGATGGGCCGCCCGGAACCAGCGGGGGGAACACTCATCAGCGCGGCACGGCGGCTGGAGCAGATCGCGGATATGGGCTTCGACGTGGTCTACCTGCCGCCGGTTCACCCGATCGGCGTGGCCGCGCGCAAGGGGCGCAACAACACGCTGCGGGCGGGTCCCGGCGATCCGGGCTCACCCTGGGCAATCGGCTCCCCCGACGGCGGGCACGACGCCGTCCATCCCGGACTCGGCACGCTCGCCGACTTCGACGCGTTCGTCCACCGGGCTGGCCAGCTCGGGCTGGAGGTCGCGCTGGACCTGGCGCTGCAGACCTCCCCGGATCATCCGTGGGTAAAAGAACATCCCGAATGGTTCACCACCCACGCGGACGGCCAGATCGCCTATGCGGAGAACCCGCCCAAGAAGTACCAGGACATCTACCCGCTTAATTTCGACCACGACCCGGAGGGGCTCTACACCGAGGTGCTGCGGGTCGTGCGGCACTGGATGGACCACGGAATCAGGATCTTCCGGGTGGACAACCCCCACACTAAACCGCTGCCCTTCTGGGAGCGGCTGCTGGCCGAGGTGGCCCGGACCGACCCGGACGTGATCTTCCTGGCGGAGGCCTTCACCCGCCCGGCCATGATGCACGCGCTCGCCATGATCGGATTCCACCAGTCCTACACCTACTTCACCTGGCGCACGACCGCCGCCGAGATCACCGACTACCTGCGCGAACTGTCCGGCCCCGCCGCCTCCTACATGCGGCCCAACTTCTTCGCCAACACCCCGGACATCCTGAGCGAGTACCTCCAGCGCGGCGGGCCGCCCGCTTTCCGTGCCCGGGCTGTGCTCGCCGCGATGCTGTCGCCGTCATGGGGCATCTACTCGGGGTATGAACTCTGCGAGAACACACCTGTCCGGCCCGGAAGTGAGGAATACCTGGATTCAGAGAAGTATCAGTACCGGCCGCGCGACTGGGCACGGGCGCAGCAGGGGCCGGACGGCATCGCGCCGTTCATAACCCGGCTCAATGCGATCAGGAAATCCCACCCTGCGACGCACTGGTTGCGTAATCTACGCTTCCATCACGTCGATCAGCCGGACCTGATCTGCTTCTCCAAGCGCAGCGAGCGGGACGCGGACACGGTCCTGGTCGTCGTGAACCTTGATCCGCACGAACCGCGCGAGGCCACGGTCTGGCTTGATCTGCCCGCACTCGGCATGGAGGGCCGGTCACAGTTCGTTGTGACAGATGAACTGGCCGGCACGTCCTACCGATGGGGGCAGGTCAATTACGTGCGCCTTGACCCGGCTACGGCGCCAGCCCACATCTTCACCGTCACGCCATGCCCGCCGACGTGACGGTCTACCGCACGTTCGCAGGAGACGCTCGTGGCAACAGACCCTGACCGGAGCCCATTCGGCACACCCGGCCTCACCACCCCGCCACCCCTCCCGCTTCCCGCCCAGCCAGGCGGCCTGGTGCTGCCGGGCGGCGGCCCCATCCCGGATTCCTTCTCGTTCGACAAGCCACGCGACCCTCACTGGTACCGGCGCGCGGTCTTCTACGAGGTGCTGGTCCGCGGGTTCCATGACTCCAACGGAGACGGCACCGGTGACCTGCGCGGTCTCACGTCCCGGCTCGACTACCTGCAATGGCTGGGTATCGACTGCATCTGGCTGCTGCCGATCTACGACTCGCCGCTGCGCGACGGCGGGTACGACATCGCGGACTTCACCAAGGTGCTGCCTGATTTCGGGCACATCGGCGACTTCGTGGATCTCGTCGACCAGGCCCACACGCGTGGCATGCGGGTGATCGCCGACCTGGTGATGAACCACACCAGCGACCAGCACCCGTGGTTCCAGGCCTCCCGCACCGACCCGGACGGCCCCTACGGCGACTTCTACGTCTGGTCGGACGCCGACGATCGCTACCCCGGCGCCCGGATCATCTTCGTGGACACCGAGCAGTCCAACTGGACCTTCGACCAGGTTCGCGGCCAGTACTACTGGCACCGGTTCTTCTCCCACCAGCCCGACCTCAACTACGAGAACCCGCTGGTGCAGGACGCCATGCTGGAGGTGCTGCGGTTCTGGCTGGACCTGGGCATCGACGGGTTCCGGCTGGACGCTGTCCCCTACCTGTACGAACGGGAGGGCACCAACTGCGAGAACCTCAAGGAGACCCACGAGTACCTCAAGCGGGTCCGGGCCGAGGTCGACCGGCTCTACCCGGACCGGGTGCTGCTGGCCGAGGCGAACCAGTGGCCCGCGGACGTGGTGGAGTACTTCGGCGACCCTGCCGCCGGTGGGGACGAATGCCACATGGCCTTCCATTTCCCGCTGATGCCGCGCATCTTCATGGCCGTGCGGCGCGAGCAGCGATATCCCATCTCGGAGATCCTCGCCCAGACCCCGCCCATCCCGGCGCACTGCCAGTGGGGCATCTTCCTGCGCAACCACGACGAGCTCACGCTGGAGATGGTCACCGACGACGAACGCGACTACATGTACGCCGAGTACGCCAAGGACCCCCGGATGAAGGCGAACATCGGGATCCGGCGCCGGCTGGCCCCGCTGCTCGACAACGACCGCAACCAGCTGGAGCTGTTCACCGCGCTGCTGCTGTCGCTGCCCGGCTCGCCGGTGCTGTACTACGGCGACGAGATCGGGATGGGGGACAACATCTGGCTCGGTGACCGCGACGGCGTCCGTACCCCGATGCAGTGGACACCGGACCGTAACGCGGGCTTTTCCACCGCCGACCCGCAACGGCTGTACCTGCAGATGAACATGGACCCGATCTACGGCTACCAGGCGCTCAACGTCGAGGCCCAGCAGCGCAGCGCCGGGTCGCTGCTGCAGTGGACCAAGCGGATGATCGAGATCCGCAAGCGGCACCCGGTGTTCGGCCTCGGCGGGTACGAGGAGCTGAGCTCCTCCAACCCCAGCGTGCTCGCGTTCGTCCGGGAGTACCCCGACGGGCCCGGCCCGGAGGTCGCCGACCCGGGTCACCGCATCCTGTGTGTCAACAACCTGTCCAGGTTCCCGCAGCCGGTCGAACTCGACCTGCGCCGGTTCAAGGGGGTCACGCCGGTGGAGTGCATGGGCGGGGTGACCTTCCCCCCGATCGGCGATCTGAGTTACCTGCTCACCCTGCCCGGCCATGGTTTCTACTGGTTCCAGCTGCCAGAGCCGCGGGAGGAAGGCCCCCGGTGAGCCGGGCTCCCGGACTGCCAGCTACCGTCACCGCGAGACTACGGGGGGGAGGGTAACACCGTCCACACAGCGCACGCTGTCCCATAAGGGCGCTTACGCCGACCGGACAGGGTAGATCCCGAATATGACATTTGAGGAAGGCCTGGCGGCCTGGTTGCCCAGACAGCGATGGTTCGCGGGCAAGGGCACCCCGATCGATGACGTCACCATCGTCTCGGACACTGTTCTGGTAGACGCCGAGCCAGGCCTGCGTCACCTGATCGTCGCCGTATCGCAGGGCGGCGGCGCGGACCGCTACCAGGTGCTGGCGGGCCTGCGGGCGGCCATCCCGGACGAGCTCAAGCACGCGGTGATCGGCCCGGCCGGGCACGGGCTGACCGCATACGATGGCCTGTACGACCCGCACCTGACCAGGCGGCTGCTGCAGGCCATGGCGGGCCAGGAAACGATCGGGCCGGTGCGGTTCGCCGTGGAGCCCGAAACCATGATCGACACCAGCCTGGACAGCCTCGTGCTCACCAGCGAGCAGAGCAACACCAGCCTGCTCTTCGGCGAGAACGGCATCCTCAAAGTGTTCCGGCGGCCCTCCCCCGGGCCCAATCCCGACCTCGAGGTCCCGCGCGCCCTGGCCCGGCTCGGTTCCCGGCATGTGGCACCGCCACTGGGCTGGGTGGAGACCACGATGGATGGCAGGGCGACGGTCCTGGCCGTCCTGTCCACCTATCTGCGGTCGGCGGCTGATGGCTGGTCGCTCGCCGCGACCAGTGTGCGGGACCTGTACGCCGGCCAGTCCGCGCGGGCAGCCGAGGCCGGCGGGGACCTCGCTCCCGAAGCCCACCGGCTGGGCGAGGCGACCGCCGAGGTCCACCGTGATCTGGCGGAAGCCTTCGGCACCGACGAACTCCCGGTCGCGGCACACCAGGAACTCGCGGAACAGATGCAGGGACGGCTGGACACCGCGGTCATCGCCGTGCCCGCCCTGGTCCCGTACGCGCACCGGCTCCGGGAGGCGTATGCCGAGCTGGCAACCCTCGATGGCCCGCTCATGGTCCAGCGGATCCACGGCGACTACCACCTGGGCCAGGTCATGCGCACCCAGACCGGATGGGTGCTGCTGGACTTCGAGGGTGAGCCCGCGGTCCCGCTGGCCCAGCGCCGGGCCCAGTCCAGTGCGCTGCGCGATGTGGCCGGCATGCTGCGCTCGTTCGACTACGCTGCCCGTCACCAGCTGCCCGGCCCGGGCGACCCGGTCCGCGCCCGCGCCGCCGCCCGCGACTGGGTGTGCCGCAACCAGGGAGCCTTCTGTTCCGGGTACGCGCAGGCAGGCGGCGCCGACCCCGGCAAGCACGCCGTCCTGCTCCGCGCCCTGACCTTCGACAAGGCGGTCTACGAAGTGATGTATGAGGCAAGGCACCGCCCGGCCTGGCTGTCCATCCCGCTGGACTCCATCGCCGATGCCTAAGCCAGCGGCCCCCCGTCCCCGCCCGCCCGCGCCCGACGACAGCCTGCGGGGCGAGATCGGCGCGCTCGTGGCAGGCGTCAGCCACGACCCGCACGCGCTCCTCGGCGCCCACCCCGGCCCCGGCGGGGTGACCGGGCGCGCGCTGCGCCCGCTGGCGGAGTCGGTCACCGTGCTGCTTGCCGACGGCCAGCGCTTCCCCGCCAGCCATCTTCACGAAGGGGTCTTCGCCGCCACGCTGCCGGTCGCCGAGGTGCCCGACTACCGGCTCGCGGTCACCTACCCCGGCACCGGCGGCCACGAGGCGGTCATCGATGATCCCTACCGGTACCTGCCCACCCTCGGCGAGATGGATCTGCACCTGATCGGCGAGGGCAGGCATGAGGAACTGTGGCGGGTGCTCGGCGCGCACGCACGGCAGTTCGGCGAGCCGGCCAGCCCCGCGACGGCCAGTGACCCGGATGCTGCCGGCCGCACGGAAGCATCGTTCGGTGAAAATTTCGGGCCGGTGACCGGGACCTCGTTCGCGGTGTGGGCGCCGAACGCGCGGGGCGTGCG
>OFHH01000129.1_pt1 | contig 12876 bp, 10 predicted proteins | sample 1521961 | NCBI WGS metagenome assembly OFHH01 (sample SAMEA2468439, study PRJEB22500) | soil metagenome | biome: Glassland; feature: Farmland; material: Clay | place: Australia | collected 2013-01-31 | depth 0.55 m | reverse complement strand
GGGGGCAGGCCTCAGGCAGCGACGACTGGCCTGGCGCGGCCGGTCACGCGCCGGCGGGGTGGAGCCGGCGCGGAGCGGGTGAACCAGCAGCAGCGGGCCGCCCTGGGCAAGGCCGCGCGGGCCGCGGCGCCGCGGGAAAGCCACGCCGCCTTCGAGCCGCCGGCTAGCAGACCCGACCCGGTAGCCCTGCTGGAGGAGCAGGCCCAGTCCCGGGTGCCGGAACTTATCCCGGTCAGGTACGGGCGGATGCTGGCATCCCCGTTCAGCTACTACCGGGGCGCTGCCCTCCCGATGGCCGCGGATCTGGCCGCCACCCCGGTCACCGGGCTGACCGTCCAGGCGTGCGGGGACGCGCACCTGTCCAACTTCGGCCTGTACGCCTCGCCCGAGCGCAAGCTGCTCTTCGACGTCAACGACTTCGACGAGACCCTGCCCGGGCCGTGGGAGTGGGACGTCAAGCGGCTCGCCGCCAGCCTGGAGGTGGCGGCCAGGGACAACGGGTTCGCGCGCAAGGAGCGCCAGCAGATCGTGCTGGCCGCGGCCAGCCGGTACCGGCAGACGATGCGGCAACTGGCGGGCATGACCAACCTGGATATCTGGTACGCCGAAGTGGACGTCGAGGAATTCCAGCGCGAGTTCGGCGGCCAGATGAGTGCCCGCCAGCGGCAGGCGATCGGCAAGGTGGCGGCGAAGGCGCGATCACGCGACAGCAAGCAGGCGCTCGGCAAGCTGGCCCGGGTGCAGGACGGGCTGCTGCGCATCGTGGCCGATCCGCCGCTGGTGGTGCCCATCGCCGATCTGCTCCCCGAACAGTTGGACCGCGCCGGGATAGAAGCGGGGCTGCGCACGCTGATCGCCAGGTACCGGCGCACCCTGCAGTCCGACCGGCGGGTCCTGCTCGAGCAGTACGACTTTGCCGACATGGCCCGCAAGGTGGTGGGGGTCGGCAGCGTAGGAACCCGCTGCTGGATCATCCTGATGCTCGGCCGCGACCAGAAAGATCCGCTGTTCCTGCAGATCAAGGAGGCCCAGCCGTCGGTCCTCAGCCCGTTCGCCGGGGCCAGCAAGTATGCCAACCAGGGGGAGCGGGTGGTCTCGGGCCAGCGCCTCATGCAGGCCGCAAGCGACATCTTCCTGGGCTGGCAGCGGACCACCGGGATGGACGGGCAGTACCGGGACTTCTACGTCCGCCAGTTGCGGGACTGGAAGTTCTCCTTCCCGATCGAGGCGATGATCCCCCGCAGCATGCAGATCTACGCCCACCTGTGCGGGGCCAGCCTGGCGCGTGCGCATGCCCGCTCGGGGGACCGCGTCGCCATTGCCGCCTACCTCGGCAACTCCGGCGTCTTCGACCGGGCGATCGCCGATTTCGCCGCCGCCTACGCCGACCAGAACCAGCGCGACTACGACGCGCTCGCGGAGGCGGCCGCCTCCGGCCGGATCACCGCCGAGAATGGCGTCTGACCCGGCCGGGTTCAGGGTGGGCGGTCCAGCGGGTCCTCGTCCGCCTGCTGGGTGAAGTCAGTGACGATGCGCACCTCGGGCCTGCGCACCTCCATGGCCGCCAGCCGCTGGAACACCAGCCTGTCCGCCCTGGTAAGTGGCGGCTGGGTCAGCGAACGCGGCCACAGCCGGTAGCGGCGGACGACGTTGATCTCGGCCGCCCAGAGCGTGAGCTGAGCACCGAGGAAGAGCCACAGCAGCAGGGCGATGGCGACGGCGAAGAAACCGTAGGTGGGGGTGGCGGTCCGTAGCTGGCGGGCGACATACCAGGTTCCGATGAGCTGGAGGATCTCCCAGAAGACGGTGGCGATCACGGCGCCGAGCACGACCTCACGCAGCCGCAGCGGCTCGGCCGTCAGCACCATGAACGCGAGCAGGAAGAGCCCGAGATCGAACAGGGCCGAGCCGGCGATGGCGAGCATGGTGGTGCCGGCGCCACGGGCGACCGCGGTGGCGATGACGGCGAGCACGGTGGAGGTGAGCGATGCCAGTGCAAGCAGGCCGATCACCCCGAAGGTCCGCAGGTAGCGCAGCCAGATGTTGGGCCAGCGCACGAATGGGATGTTCCAGACGGTGTTCATCGCGTTCTGCGAGGCCAGCCCGATGCCCACGGCACCGTAGATGCAGCCGATGATCCCGATGACCAGTGCCGGCACGCTGCCTTCGAGCGGGTGCACCTGGGAACGCAGCTGATCCCCGATCACCGGGATACTGCCGAGCGTGGTGTCGATCAGCCGCTCACGCAGGCCCGGCTGGCCGGACAGCACGAAACCGAGGACGGTCACGAGCAGCAGCAGCAGCGGGAAAAGGGCGAACAGGCCGTAGTAGGCCATCAGCGCCGCCTTGCCGCTGGCCTGGTCGTTGCCGAACTTCTGTATCACCGCCAGCGGGAACCCGAGCAGGGTGTGACGCTGCTGGAACCGGTCGGCGCGGCGTACCTGCCGCTCCAGCCAGCCGGGCCGCCGCCCCGCCGCGGCCTCTTCCTGGTCAGGCGTGCCTCATCCCCTCCCAGATTCCCGGAAGGATGCCAGCTGCCGCAGCTGTGTCCAGTCCACGGGTGGCTTGGGAGGGGGGACGCCGGGGCGGTTCCTGGGCACGCGGACCCGCAGGGCCTGGGGCCTGATGGCGCAGCGCACCGGGGTGGGCATCATGACGGTCTCGCCGTCGATGCCGACCGGGATCTCGGGTGCGTCGGCATCCACCTCGACCTCCTGGGCCGTGAGCAGGGTCAGGCCCTGACCGTGCCCGCGGCGCAGCAACTGGATGGCCTGCCGTGCGCTGTCCACCGTCACGGCGACGATGCCGAGGGTTCCGGCATCCAGCCGCGCCCGGCGGCCAAGACCCGCGATGTCGCCCATCTGATATGGGTCGTTGCTGATGAGCAGCGCGTGCGGCCTGATGATCGAGACACCGTCGGTGTGCGCGATCAGCCGCGGGCCGCTTTCGCCCTTCAGCAGGTCCGGCAGCAGTTCGAGGGTGGTGCCGCGCTTGTCGTCGCGGTAAGCGGGGCTCCGCACCACCTCGGCGTAGGCGCCGAAGGAGGCGTTGTTCACGAAGGTGCGGTCGCCGATGATCCCGAGGTCGATCCGGAACTCCTCCCCATCAGTGAGCGCGTCCAGGCAGGTGGAGGGGTCCTCCCGGTCCAGGCCCAGGTCCAGCGCGAAGTGGTTGCGGGTACCGGCACTTATCACGAGGAAGGGGAGGTCATGTTCCGCGGCGATGCCGGCCACCAGGGCCTGCGTCCCGTCACCCCCGGCGACGCCGAGCAGATCCGTGCCGTCGGCCACCGCCCGCCGGGCCAGCGCGGCAACGTCCACGACCTCGGGCCCTTCGAGCAGCGCGACCCGCGCCCCTAGCGCCTCGGCCTTCTCCTTCAGCCCGAACTTCGCCACCTTCCCGCCACCCGACCTCGGATTCATGATCAGGAAGGCGTGCCCCGGCGGCCCGGCCGGGACGGTGGGCGTCGCCTGATTCTCGCCGTCCGTGCTGAGCGCGAGCCGCGCGGCACCGGCCGCGAGCAGCATGAGCGCCACCGACAGGGTGGCGACCCAGATCAGGTTGTTGAGCCCGTAGAGCACGAGAACGCCGACGGGTGCGAGGATCACCAGCGCCAGCGCGATCCACCGGACCACGCCGCGGTAGGCGAGGAACCAGTACGCGCCCGCCGCGATGACGCACAGTGCCACCACCGCCAGCGCGATGACCGCCAGGCTGCGCCATCCCGCGAAAACCAGCAGGACAGCCGCTGCGGCGATCATCAGGGCAAAGGAAGAACGAGCCAGCCAGTGTCGCTGCCTCATCGCCGCCCCCCATCCGGGGTTATCGAGGCCGCGCCGGATCCCGGTGATCCGGTGCACACGCCTCGGCCTGACCGGCAGGATCGCGGAACGCGGCAGGAACCGTGCCGTCGCAGCCGCGACCAGGGTCCACTGTGCCGGTAGGCCAATCGCCCCGGAATCACCTGGCCCGGGTGAAAAGCGCGGGGAGGCATGCCGGGTTGACCCGCCATGCGTGCAGCGAGCGGTGACGGCCAATGCCGCAGTGCCCCGGCGGCGCCCGTGGGGGAGCAGTCAACCCGCCACGGGTGATGTGCCGCCGTTTGCCAGGGCCACATACTGCGCGTGTGGCCGGGCTGGCCGGTGCCCGCTTGCTGCTGGCCGGCCGGGCCGCGGTGGCCGGGGTCACCTGGCTGACCGGATAAAGGGGGCAGGTCATGGCTATCGGGCGCGGCGGCGCCGCTGCTGGTGGAGCACCACGCGTGTCACGCCGCCGGTGAGGACCCGCACCAGCGCGGTTCACGGTCCCGAACTCGCTGGCCGCCCTGCCCCGCTGGCGCCGGCCGGGTAGAGGCTGCCGGGCGGGCCGGTGAGCATCGCGGACCTGGCGATCATCGCGGGGCTGATTTTCGTCTGGGGTATCGTGTCGGCGCGGCTGGAGCGCTTCGACATGACCGCGCCGATCGCGTTCACCGCCGTGGGCCTGCTGCTGACACACGGGCCGCTGGCGCCGCTGGGGGTCACGCCCAGCAAGGAAGTGGTCAAGGTCCTGGCGGAGGCCACCCTCGCGCTGGTGCTGTTCTCCGACGCATCCCGGGTCGGGCTGCATCACCTGAGGGTGGATGCGGGCCTGTGCCTGCGGCTGCTCGGGATCGGGCTGCCGCTGACGATCGGGCTGGGAACCCTGCTGGCACTCGCCCTGCCCGGGGGGATGAGCATCTGGCTGGCGCTGCTGGCCGGCGCGGCGCTCGCGCCGACCGACGCCGCCCTCGGCGCAGGCATGATGGTCAACCCCGCGGTGCCTGCCCGGATCCGCCGGCTGATCAACGTCGAGAGCGGGCTCAACGACGGGATCGCCACCCCGGTCGTGTCGGTGGCGATCGCGGGTGCGGCCACCGCCGAGCAGGCAACCCACACCGGTCCGGGGGCGGCGGTGGCGGAACTGGCGCTCGGCCTGGCGGTAGGGATCGTGGCCGGCGGTGGCGGAGGCTGGCTGCTCAAGACGTGCCGCAGCCATGGCTGGGTGGCCGAGGGGTTCGCGGGTGCGGCGGTCCTGGGCCTCGCGGTCTGCTCGTACACCACCTCGGTGGCGCTGAGCGGCAACGGCTTCATCGCCGCGTTCGCCGGCGGGCTCGCGTTCGCCGCCGCGGGCGGGCAGGCGGCCCGGCTGGTGCCCTTTGTCGAGGAGACGGGGACCACCGTGTCGCTGCTGGTCTGGCTGCTGTTCGGCGTGATCGCGGTGGTGCCCGCATTCGAGGACCTGACCTGGCAGGCAGTGGCGTACGCCGTGCTCAGCCTGACAGTGATCCGGCTGCTGCCGGTGGCGATCGCCCTGGTGGGTACACACCTGGGCGGCGCCACCGTCGCGTTCGTCGGCTGGTTCGGCCCGCGGGGCCTGGCATCGGTGGTCTTCGGGCTGCTGGCGCTTGAGGCGCTCGGCGAACCCGCGGCCAAGCCCGCCACCACGGTCATCGCTTTCACGGTGCTGCTCAGTGTGATCGCACACGGGCTGACCGCCGGCCCGCTGGCACGGCACTACGGGCCCCGCCTCGGCCCGCCCCCAGCGGTGGGCGGCCCGCCGCGCCTACCCGAGGTGCCCGAACGCCGTCTCATCCGCCCCAGGCCGGCCATCGGCCTGCCCGCGGAACGGGGCAGCCGCTGAGCCCGCGTGCTGATCGCTGGTCATCCGATCACCTTCCGCTTCCGCCGGGGCGGGAGTCATCTCCGCCGCGGGTGGGGCACCCTGGACACGCGGAACATGCCGGCAGAAGGGAACCCGATGGCCCACGAACGGCTGGTGGCGGTCAGCTACCCGGCGGACAGCGAATTCACCCGGATCAACACCGAGGTTCTCGGCGGCCGGGCCAGGGTCGTCTTCCTGCACGGCCGCCCGGCCGGCGAACGCCAGCAGGCGCTGGCGCAGGCAGACGCGCTCATCTGCTGGAACCTGCGCCGGGAACTGCCCCCGGGCCCCTGGCCAGAGACGCCGCGGCTGCGGTTCGTCCAGTTGCTGTCGGCCGGCGCGGACGCGCTCGACTTCGCCGCCATCCCGCCACGGCTGGTGCTGGCCAGCAACGTGGGCGCCTACGCGGAGCCGATCGCCGAGCACGTCCTGGCAATGACCCTTGCCCTGGCCAGGCGCCTGCCGCAGCGGCACGCCGGCCTCGCCAGGGGTGAGTTCAACCAGTGGCAGCCGTTGCTCACGCTGGACGGCGCGGTCTGCGCGGTCCTCGGGTTCGGTGGCATCGGCAGCGCCACCGCGCGGCTGATGCGCCCATTCGGGGCACGCATCCACGCGGTGAACTCCTCCGGCGTCACCAGCGAGCCCGTTGACTTCGCCGGCACGCTGGCAGATCTGGACCGGGTCCTCGCCGCCGCGGACGTGCTGGTCATCGCGCTGCCGCTGACCAAGGCCACCCGGGGACTGCTCGGCGCGCGTGAACTGGCGCTGATGAAGCCCACCGCCATCCTGGTGAACGTGTCACGGGCGGCGATCGTGGACGAGGGCGCGCTGTATGCGCACCTGCGCGGCCACCCCGAATTCTGCGCCGGGATCGACACCTGGTGGCACGAGCCAACCCCGGACTCGGGGTTCGCCACCGGGTACCCGTTCTTCGACCTGCCGAACCTGATCGGTTCCCCGCACAACTCCGGCATCGTGCCCGGTGTCCTCGTCTCCGCGGCGCGCCGGGCCGCCACGAACGTCCGCCGGTTCCTGGACGGCGAGCCGGTCACCGGTGTGATCCGCCGCGAGGACTACCTGTGACCGGCACCTCGACGGTGATGAGCGCCTGGGCGGCCACGATGATGACCCGGACCGCCATCGCCGCGGTGTCCAGCTTGGCGGTGGCCACCACCTGGAGCGCTGACAGGTAGACCGGTGACGGCAGGTACAGCGCCAGCCCGGCCAGGAACGCGGCGAACAGCCCGCCTTCCCGGGCGGCCGTGGACCACCGGGACTCGCCGCTGTGCGGCTTGGGTGGCCGGCCGGCCAGGACCGCGGCCACCACCATGAACGCCACGCCGACGCCCAGTTCGAGCCCGTACCTGGCCGGCTGCGCGCTGTCCTGGCTGAGCCCGGCGCCGTGCAGGGCGAAGACCACCACAAAGCCGATGGCCAGGGTGCAGGCAACGGCGCCGATCAGGAACACACCCACCTTGGGCGAGCCGAGGTCGCGGTATCGGAACGGCTTGGCCGGCTCGCGCCCGGCGGCCACCCGGCGGATCCGCCGCCCGGCGTACCGGCCCGACTGCATCGCCACCTCCGCGACACCGGGCAGCCCACCCAGGCTCATGAGATCGCCCAGCACATAGATCTCGGGGTGGCCGGGGATGGTCAGGTCCTTGCCGACCTTGATGCGTCCGGCGTGGTCACGGTCCGCGCCGGCCGCGCCGGCGACAGCCTCGGCCAGGGCCGGTGCCTGCACACCAGCGGTCCACAGCACGGTGCCGGCCGGGTGCCGGCGGACCGTGCCGTCGGGGCCGCGCGCCAGCAGCCCGCCGGCGTCCACCCGGGCCACGATCGTGCCCATGTGCTGCCCGACCCCCAGCTTCCGCAGGTCACGGGCCACCTTCGCAGAAAGAACGGGGCCAAACGATGCCAGCGGCGCATCGCCGCCATCGAACAGCAGGACCCGTGCCTCCCCCGGCTCGATATGGCGGAACTCGGCGCGCAGCGTCCTGGTCGCCAGTTCGCGGATCTGCCCGGCCAGCTCCACCCCGGTCGGCCCGGCACCGACCAGCGCGAACGTGAGCCAGCGGGCCCGCTGCGCGGCGTGGCCGGCCGACTCGGCCATCTCGAACGCCCCGAACACGCGGCGCCGGATGGTCAGCGCGTCAGCCAGCGTCTTCATGCCGGGCGCGAAGGCGGCGAACTCGTCGTGCCCGAAGTAGGACTGCTCCACGCCGGCGGCCACGATCAGGAAGTCATAGCGGTACTCGGCCTGGCCGCCGAGCGGCCGGGTGGCCAGCACGCGGCGGCGCCCGGCATCGATACCGGTCACCTCCGCCAGTTCGCAGTCGACGTTGCGGTGGTGCCGGAGCAGGTCGCGCAGCCGAGTGGCGATCTTTCCCTCGGACAGGATGCCGGTCGCGCACTGGTACAGCAGCGGCTGGAACAAGTGGTGCTGGGCGCGGCCGACGAGGGTCACCTGGACAGGCGCGCGCCGCAGCGCCCGGATGGCGAACAGGCCGGCGAAGCCCCCGCCGACGATCACCACCCGGGGCGGGCCGGGCTGGTTGCCGGCCGGGCTCGGCCGGCCGTGCGGCGGGCCGGGCTGATCGTGCATGAGTCGCCCCGATCCCCCGTTCTGTCCCGTGGGCCTGATGGTCAGCCCGCCGGGGCCGCGGGGTCGTGCCAGGCATCCCGGCTGGGCAGCAGCCGGTCAGCCTCCTTCGGGCCCCAGCTGCCTTTGGCGTACGGGTGGACGGGCACCACGTCACCCAGGACGGGGTCCACGATCCGCCAGGCGGCCTCGACCGTGTCCTGCTCGGCGAACAGCCAGCGGTCCCCGTCCAGGGCGGCGCCGATCAGCCGGTCGTAGGGGCGCATGTCGGAGCCGGGGCGCTCGGCGAAGGCCAGTTCCTCCATCTCGGGTTCCCAGCCGGAGCCGGGCTTCTTGCCCGCCAGGCTGAGCGTGACCGCGGTCTCCGGCCAGACCCGGAACCGCAGTTCGTTGTCGGGCGGCAGCGGCGCGAGCCCGAAGATGTCGCGCGGGGGCTTGCGGAACCGGACGGTCACCTCGGTGGCGGTGACCGGCATGCACTTGCCGGCCCGGATCACGATCGGCACGTCCGCCCACCGCCACGAGTCGGAGACCAGCCGGACCGCCACGAAGGTCTCGACGGTGGAGCCCCGGTCGACGCCGTCAACGTTGTGATAGCCGTCGTACTGGCCGCGCACCGTGTGCGCGGCCGAGATCGGCGTGAGCGAGGAGACGAACCGCGACTTGGAGTCACGCCAGGTGGCCAGCCCCTGCCCGACCGGCGGGTCGGCCATCACGGTGGCCAGCACCTGGAGCATGTGGTTCTGGAGCACGTCCCGGATGGCGCCGGTCCGGTCGTAGAACCGGCCCCGGTCCGACACGTCGAAAGCCTCCGCCATGGTGATCTGGATGCTCTCCACATAGGTCCGGTTGAGCAGTGGCTCGATCACCGCGTTGGTGAACCGGGCGAACAGCACGTTCTCCACCGGGTCCAGGCCGAGCCAGTGGTCGACCCGGTAGATGTCGTCCTCGGCGAAATGCTGGTGCATGGTGGCGTTGAGCTTGCGGGCGCTGTCGAGGTCGGAGCCGAACGGCTTCTCCACCATGACCCGGGCCCCGGCGGCGCGCCCGGCCGTGGCGATGCCCTGGGCGATACGGCCGAACAGCGGTGGCGGCACCTCCAGGTAGAACAGCACCCGCTTGCCGTCGCCCACCTGGTCCGACATGGCCTGGTAGGTCGCGTCGTCGCCGAGGTCACCGTCGGCATAGCGCAGCAGGCCCAGCATCCTGGTCGCGGCCGGGCTGGCCGGGTCCATCCCGTTGAGCTTCAGTGAGGCGGCCGCGTAGCTGCGGAACTGCTCCAGCCCCCAGCCGCTTTTGGCCACCCCGATCACCGGGACGTCCAGGACGCCACGGCCGACCAGCCCCACCAGCGCCGGGAAGGTCTCCAGCTTGGCCAGATCGCCGGTCGCCCCGAAGATCACCAGTGCGTCGACACGGTTGCCCGCCATGGGAGCTCCTCCTGCCTGCCCGGTCACCATCCGATCGCGGCCGGCGGCGGGTGGCATCGCCCGGCCAGGGCGACCCCTACCCGTGCCCGCAGCCGCCTACCCGCAGGCGCCGCGCTCATCCGGGCGGGCCGGGTGGCTCGAAGTCGCGGGCGCTCAGGCGCTTGCGGAACACGTAGCAGGTCCAGGCCGTGCAGGCCAGCGCCACCGGCAGGAAGATGGCCACCACGACCGTCATCACGGTGAGGGAGTACGACCCCGACGCGCTGTCGCCGATCGTCAGGCTGTACGCGGGATCGGTGGCCGAGATCATGACGTGCGGGTACAGCTCGGTGAAGATCGACAGCACGGTTGATGGACGTCAGCGCGAATTGCCAGCGCGCGAGATCCAGTGTCATCGGCAGCCGTCTGTCACCGGCCTGGGCTTACCGGCGGCGTGCACCGCTAGGAGCGTGCGGCGGGCTGGGCGACGCCATTCCGCCAGGCGTGGGCTCCCGCCACCGTCGCGGCCCTGGCCTTGGCCCACTGCTGCTTCGCCAGTTCGCTGGGCGGCGTTTCCTGCGCGTTGACCCACCGCCGGGTAGCGCTGGCCAGCGCCGCGCCGCTGATGGCCAGTCCCGCCAGGCCGAGCAGGCTGCCGACCCCGGCCAGCACCGCCCCGGTGATCAGCATCCCTCCCTGGACCTGGAATGCGGCCGCGTTCGTCTCCCGCTGTGCCATGACACCCTTCCTCCACATGTGGCGGATGGACAGCACTGTTCCCGGGGCCCCGTTGCCGGGCATCATCCTCACCGGGTGATCCCCGGTGAACCGGCCGGCCGGGCCGCTCACCCGCCCTGCCGGTGCCGTGGCCGGGGCGGCCAGCCATGGTGGTGGGGTGACCGAACCTTACGACGTGATCATCATCGGCACCGGCGCGGGCGGCGGCACACTGGCCCATACCATTGCCCCGTCGGGGAAACGGGATCCTGCTGCTGGAACGCGGCGATTACCTGCCCAGGGCAATGGGGAACTGGGATCCAGGCCCGGTATTTGTGGACGGAAAGTACATTTCGCCCGGTCTGGGACGACGCGGACGGTAAGCCATTCCAGCATCGGCGCGGTGAACCCGGCGCTGACCACCATGGCGAACGCGATCCGGGCCGGTGAGCATCTGCTGGAACGGCTGAGATAGCCCACAGCGGGTGACGACCGCACCGCCGGGCGGCGGGAGTCTGTCAGAACATGGGAAGACTCCTGGTGGCCGGGCCCGGCTGGCGGACGATCGCCGCGATCGCCGCCGCCTCCGGGGTTACGCTGCTCGCGGCCGCCTGCGGATCGGGTGGCAGCAGCCCATCCGGTGGCGGCACCCCATCCGGCGGGGCTACCTCCGCCGCCCCGCCGTCGGCCGCGCCGGGCACGACCCCGGTGCTGTGCCAGGACGCGGCCGCACTGCGCGCCTCGCTGACCAAGCTCACCCACGTCAGTGTCGGGGCGGGCACAGCGAACGAGATCAAGGCCGACCTGGCGGACACCAAGGCGAAGCTGACCAGTCTCGCTGCTGACGCACACGGCCAATGGCAGGCCCAGACCACTGCCCTGACGACCGCACTCGGCAAGGTCCAGGCCGCGGTAGCGGACCTTGGCACCAACCCCAGCCCCAGCACGGTGGCGGCGGTGGTGACCGCACTCGGCTCAGTCACTACGGCGGCCAGCAGCCTGCTGGCCGCGCTGAGCACAGCCTGCCCGTCCGCGTCGCCCTGACCCAGCAGCTGACGACCCCGGTACGAGGAGATGATCATGGAGCGGTACCCCAACATCAGTGACCACGGGCTGATAGGTGACCTGCAGACGGCGGCGCTGGTGAGCACGGACGGGACGATCGACTGGTTCTGCTGCCCCCGGTTCGACTCGCCCAGCATCTTCGCCTCGCTGCTGGACGCCGGCAAGGGCGGCTACTTCCGGGTGGCACCCGACACGGGCGATTACGTGACCAGGCAGCTCTACTTCCCGGACACCGCGGTCCTGATCACGCGCTTCATGACCCCGGACGGGGTGGGGGAGGTCACCGACTTCATGCCCGTCGCCGGGGCCTCCGTCACCGACCGGCACCGGCTGGTCAGGATGCTGCGGGTGGTGCGGGGCACGATGCGGTTCGTTGTCGACATCAAGCCGCGGTTCGACTACGGCCGGCGGTCACACAAGATGGAAATCTCCGACGACGGGGTGGTGTTCGACGCCGGCGGCATGCACCTGACCCTCCACCCGGTCGGCGAGCGGACAGTCCCGCTGGGGGAGCAGGGAATCCTGGCGGAGCGGGTGGGGGAGGATGTGCGGCTGAGCCGCACCCTGCACGAGGGCGAGACCGCCGGGATGGTGCTTGAGTCGATGGGCGGCCGGCCGTCGCGGGTGCCGCCCGCCGAGATCGAGCACCTGACCGAGGACACCGTGCGGTACTGGCGGGGCCGGCGCGGCCGCTCCCCCCCACCACGCCCCCTGCGCGGGACGGGCGCGGCCGACCCCGCCCGGGTCCCCGCGGGCCGGGCCGGCCCGGGGGTCGCCCCCGCGGGCGCCCCGACCTGCATCGTGGACGGCGGCGTCCGCGCGCTCCCCTTCTGGGGGATCGACGACCACCAGTACCTGCTCGTCAACCGCGGCGAGCCGACCTGGCCGGCGGCGCTCGACGTCACGGCCGGGGCCGGCCTCGCCACCGCCGCCGGCGCGCTGGAGGCGATCGGCGTTGGCCGCCTCGTACTCGTTGGAGTGCTTGACCTCGACACGGTCGCCCTGGAACGTGCCGTTGACGAGCTCGCCGTGCACGACGACGGGCGGTGCCGCTGCTGACTGCCAGGCGATGCCGGGGCGGCTGCACGCTCGACACTGGACGGAACGGTAAGGGTCGCGCCATCACCTGACGCGAGCCGGCACCATCCCGCGTCATTGAGCTCATCCATCATCGGTGTCGCCTCTCCGATCTTGAGACGGACACGCGTTCTGACCACCACATGATCGAGTGGGTGTGAGGTTGGTGACCGTGGGCTTGCCTTGGCTTCGTGAGCTGCGGCCGAAGGAATGGCTGCACGGCTGAGTGCCCGTCAGTAAGGCACGAGGCACGCCAGCGCGGCCAGCGCCGCATCGTCAGTGGACCTGGGCGACCCCGGAGCCCACCGGGCTCAATGTTTGCTC
>OFHH01000123.1_pt1 | contig 12986 bp, 11 predicted proteins | sample 1521961 | NCBI WGS metagenome assembly OFHH01 (sample SAMEA2468439, study PRJEB22500) | soil metagenome | biome: Glassland; feature: Farmland; material: Clay | place: Australia | collected 2013-01-31 | depth 0.55 m | reverse complement strand
CCGTCCCGGGCGGGGCGCCGCCGCCGCGGCCCGCGGCGGGCGGGGGCGGGGCGCGCACGGCCGGGCCCGGGCGGCTGCGGCCTGCGGGCGGCGGCCGTCCTCGTGCTCGTGCTCGCGAGCCCCGCCCTGCCCGTGCTCGGTCTCGGTCTCGCCGTCGCGGCCGCGGCGCGTTCCCCGGCCCGGGCGCGGAGCTGCATCCACCGTGCGCGCCGCTAGACAAGGGCCGGATTTACTCCCCCGCGCCCTTTCCGCGCCCCGTTTTGCTTAGTAGTTTCGAGAACCCCCCAATGAGGGAAGGAACCAGGGCCGCCATGATCACGTTGAACAGGGTATTGGCGTTCGCGATCTGCCGGGCGAGGTCCGCCGCCGTATGGGCGACCAGGGACTGGAAGGCCGTGAGAAACGGAAGAAACAGGACGACTCCGAGGACTTTAAAAAGCACATGGGCCCAGGCCACGCGCCGCGCCTCGGCCGTTGAACGCAGGCTTGCGATCAGCGCCGTTGAGCAGGTGCCGATGTTGGCGCCGAGAATGATATAGATGGCGGCGGGGAGCGGGATCAGCCCGCTCTGGGCGAAGGCGAGGGCGATGCCGATGGTGGCCGCGCTGCTGTGGATAAGCGCGGTGATCCCGGCCGAGAGGACGATCCCGATGAGCGGCGTGTCCGTGAGGGCCACAAACACCTGCCGGAACAGCTCGTTCCCCTGGAGCGGCATCATCGCGTCGATCATGATCTTGAGCGAGAGAAAGACAAAGCCGAAGCCGAGCACGCCCTGCCCCATGTTTCTAAGCTGCGTCCTCCTGGTAAAAAGGGTGCTCGACAAGCCGAGGCCGATAAGCAGCAGGGCGTAATCGTAGACATGAAAGGCGATGAGCTGCACCGTAAGAGTGGCGCCGATGTCCGCGCCCAGGATCACCGCGAGGGTCTGACGAAAGGTCATGAGTCCCGCGCTCACGAACCCCACGAGCATGACCGAGGTCGCGCTCGATGACTGGATGAGACCCGTGATGAACGCCCCGGCGCCCACGGCCGTCAGCCGGTTGCTCGTGAGGGAGCGTAAAAGCGAGCGGATCTTCGTGCCCGCCGCGTTCTGGAGGCCGTCGTTGAGGAGCTTGATGCCGTAGAGAAGGAGGAGTATGCCGCCGAAAAGGCTTACGAAGACCATGGCGTAACTATGCCTAATTTTTGCCGGTTCGTCAAGGTAATCTTGATATATTTTAGCTTAGATGAGCTTTATGGGAATGCACTCGTAGAGAAGTCAACTGTTAGCGTTTCAATCCTCGCCCCTCATCGCTGAGGGGCGCTACTGCCTCCCTTTATAGGTGACAGTTTTCAAATAATTAGATGCCTGTTTCCGCGAACCAATCAGTAGCACGCATGAGCAAAGTCTAAAGACTGCGAACGCCTCCATCAACTGTCTGATATCATTCATCCGCGAAACCTCCCGCATATTCACCGTCGCACCAGGTTCGCGCTACACGATAAGCGGCTCATCATAGAAGACCGTGCGGCTCAGGCCATAAGTCTCCACATGCTGTTCTCTTGGCTCTGTAAGCCGATAGAGGCGCAAATTATCTTCCTCATCGTTGATCTCCCGCAATAACCTGCGGCGAAGCTCTTCGTACTTCATATCATCGACCTGACACTCGAAGACCGATTTCTGCACCCGCTGGCCGAAGTCCTTGCAGACCCGGGCCACACGCCGCAGTCTCTTTCTCCCCTTTGCCTCATCGGTACGAACATCATACGCAACAATGATCCACATTTACCACCTCTGCGTTATGAATACAAGAACGGAGTGTACTCCTCAATGTCGCCGCGCAAGTGTCGCGCCAACAGCCTCGCCTGGACATGAGGAATAAGGCCGAAAGGAACCTGTTCATCCAGTATGGGATGATGGAATTCTTCCTGCTTTCGTTTCTGATACGCGACGACTACCGTTTTTCTTCCCTCGTCGTTCAGATAGGTCGCACCGCCGGGCCGCACTTCGAAGTCCGATGCAGACACCTGCTTTCGGTTAATCAAGGTGAGGGCAAGCCTGTCCGCAAGAAGCGCGCGCATTTCCTCCATCAAGTCGAGGCCGAGCGAAGGCCTGCCCGGACGGAGAGCGTGCAGAAAGCCCATCTGCGAATCAAGCCCCACGCCTTCTGCCGCGGAAATACAGTCGTGCAGCAGGAGCGTATAGAGAAACGACAAGATACCGTTCATCCGGTCGAGCGGCGGTCTCCTGTTTCTTCCGTTCATTTTGAAAGCTTCACGCGCGTCTTCCTTCACCATCAGATCGAAGACCTGAAAATAGACGTTCGCAGACTCGCCTTCATACCCCCGAATCGCGTCCACGTCAGGAGCGTCCTTCAAGCGGGACAATGCGCCTGCGAGCGTTTCCGTTGCCCGTCTGAGCGAATCCGACTCCGTTTGCACTGTCGTCTCACGCGCCGCGCGCATGAGGACTTCACGCGAGTTTTTTACCTTCCCGGCCACGATATTCCTGGCGATCTCCTTCGCCTTTCCATCATCTCTCACGAATTCATACTGAGCCTGGCGCAAAAGCACGTTGCCGCTCGTCTTGCCCACCATTCGGCACTTGAACTGGCCGTTCCGATCCAGGATCGCCACGGACCTGCCGTCGTCGGCGCAGCGGCCAAGGAGAAAAGGGCTGATCATCACGTTCCCCATAACAACGATGGACCCGAGGTGATGAAGCGGCACCTGCATCTGGACCTTGCTTTCCACTTCGACTTTCAGCGTTTCATGATCGAGAGAAAGATAGGCCCCCTGCGTCATGACGTAGAGCGTATTCAAGAGCTGCTTCATGGCCGCCTCCGGAACGTTTGACTTGAATCGTCTTTTGTGTTAGATTCTAATCATGAAAAAGATCATTCAGGTCCACATCTACAAAGGTGAACAATACTATGTCGCCGAGTGCATCGACCTGCCGGTGGTTACCCAGGGCAAGACCCTGGATGAAGTCGTAGCCAATCTCAAGGAAGCCGTGGAACTGCACTTGGAGGGCGAGAACCTGACGGACTACGACCTCGTGCCCCAGCCCACCATTATCGCCAACCTCGAAATCGATTCTCTCGTCCATGCCTAAGCTGAAACGACTTTCAGGTCAAGACGTCATCAAGATACTCTCAGATTTCGGTTTCGTCGGCGTAACTCAGCTCTCCCCGCACTCAAACAACTCCCTCGCCGCCCTTTTGCTCTTTTCCGCATTTCCCGCCACATGGGGCATGCACGCCTCCCTGAGCGAACAGTCGCGGCACCGTTCGTCGTTCACCGGAGGAGGGACCCGGTTCTCAGCGATCATCCTGTGCACCGCTTCGGCGATCTCCCGGACCTGCGCCTTTAAAGCGTCAGTCAAAGCGATTTCCTTACGCTCCCGTGACCCATGCCAATAGAGAGCGCCCTTCTCAATCTTCACTCCAAGCATCTCTTCAAGACACATGGCCTGGGCGCAAAGTTGAAGCGCCTCGTGCCGGCCTTTTCTATGCTTTCCAGACTTGTACTCGACGGGATACGGCATATCGCCGTGGAACTCCACGACATCCGCCCTGCCGGTGAGGTTTAGCCTCTTTGACCAGATAGGCAAGGCCCGCTCCACGCGCACGCTCGCCTCAGCGCGCGACGACGCCTCGTCCACGCGCTCGTGCGTGTCGCGCCCGCGCATGGTGTAGACGTTTTCGTCCCACACGTGCTCAAGATGGATCAGCGCGCACTGGCGCGGGCAGTAGCTGTAGTGCTCCAGAGCGGAAACCATGACGGGGTCGATGTCGCTTGCCATCTTTGAGTTAGACCCCATCGATTATCTCGGGCTTTGGACCGCCTGTCACATCATCAAAGGAAATCAAGTTATTCACGTCGTCAGTGTCTTTGACTTTGAGGCTATCGTGGACTTTCGCAGATGAGCATTGGCCACTCGGACAATTATGCTGCCACCAAACAACTTTGAGAACCCGCATACTACCCGCTGGTCGAGCAGAGGATTCATCATTTTCAAAGAGCCTCGGCAAAACCTCTTTGATCGCTTTTGCATCATCATCGTTAAAGCCAGTCTTTACTGCGAGCTGGGGGTTCATGCTCCCATAAAAAACATAAATGCCGCGATCTACGCGGTGCTTCATTCCCATAGTATCAGAACCACGTTTACTGCCGTCGCCTTCAAGGCTCACGCTCTTAGTTATTTGATTGCTCGTAACTTTATCAAGAACAGGGCTTCTGCTAAAAGCCGACTGGATCGTCACAGGCCCGCGAATGCCATTGGAATTCATCCAAACACCTCATGCCCCCTTTGCTAAAAAGGCCGGCAACTTTTTTATATTCCAAAATGAAAGCCGCATTACCATCAAAAGCAACAAATCTGTCTTGATTGATGAGAAGTCGTTGCTTTTAAACGAAACCGTCAAAGGCAGAATACGGAAAACGCTATCACATCGAAGATGAAATATCAATACCCTTAAAATACCCCGGTAACCGGGCGGAAGACTAAAGGATAAAAGGGGTCAAGGCGGGCGATCTTTTACGCGAGTCTTTTCTTTTTCGCAAACTCGATCTCCTCTCCGCGGTTTCGGACGAGACCGTCGAGCTTCGCGTCCAGAAGTTCGGTAAGGATCTCTTTGTACCGCGGCCCGGGAGGAATACCCAGTTCCTTGAGATCGTCGCCGGTCAGCATCACTTTGACGTTGCGGAGGTGTGTGAGATACAGCGATATATATTTTTTGACCGTATCCTGCTTCGCCTTGGCCATCATCAGGAGGATCGCTTCGGTCTCGAGCGGCGCCAGAAGGTCGTAGATGCGGCTCGGAGGAAGCCCGGGCTCTTTATTGAATACGTACAGCACGTCGCGGCACCGTACCCTCGCCAGCCGAATCTTCTCTCTGGTCCGTTCAGGAACGGACAGCCGCTCAAGCGTCTCGTCCACAACGGAGTCTTTCAAGCGGTCGAGAATACCGAGAAAGTAAAGATACCATCTCTTGAACTTCAGGTCCAGGTAGAGCAGTCTGAACCACGTGAGCGTCTCCCCAATGCCGGCGAACAGGCGTTCCGTCTCCGCCGGGCCTTTGAGGCCCGGATGGATGAACTTAAGGAGGTCGAAATCCTTCATGCGCTTTAATACTTTTAATGGTTCGGCTTCGGAGAACATGAGAACCAGCTCGGAGTAGATACGCTCGCCGGTGAGCCTGTTAAAGAGCTTCATGTTCACGGCGGTCTTGATCAGATTCTGGGTATGTTTGCTCATGCGGAAGTCAAACCGCTGCTCGAAGCGAATGGCCCGGAGCACACGGGTGGGGTCTTCGACGAACGAGAGGCTGTGCAGCACGCGGACCGTCTTCTCCTTGATGTCGCGCAGGCCGCCGAAAAAGTCGATGAGGTCCCCGTAGTGTTTCCGGTTCAGCCGCACCGCGAGCGTATTGATCGTAAAATCCCGCCGATAGAGGTCCTTCTTGATTGACGAAAGCTCGACCGTGGGCAGGGCCGCCGGCGACTCGTAATATTCGAGCCGGGCCGTGGCGATATCGAGCTTGAGCCCGTTCGGCAGCACGACGACGGCGGTCCCGAACTTCTGGTGGGTCCTCATGCGGCCGCCGGTCAGTTTGACGAGCATGCCGGCAAAGGTGATGCCGTCGCCCTCGACGACGATGTCGACATCGAGGTTCGGCACGCGCAGGAACAGGTCGCGCACGATCCCTCCCACCAGATAGACGGGAAAACCGGCATCGTCGGCGACCTCCCCCACGGTCCTGAGCGCATCCCGCACTTCCGCCGGGACCCGCTCCTCGATCAGGCCTCGTACGTTTCTGTTCGAGCGAAGGCTTAACTCATCGGGTTCCCGGACCTCGCCCAACCGCTCTTCATGCAGGGAGCGCAGCAGGTCGGTGCGCGTAATGGCGCCGATGATCGCGCCGCCGCGGTCGAGAACGGGAATAAACCGCTGCTGCTCCTCGATCATCATCCGCTCCACCCGGCTCATGGGCATATCGGGTGACGCGACCGGGCCCCCGGTAATCATGAAATCGTCTACCTGCTGTTTGCCCAGTCCGTGGAAGAGCGCCTTTTGCACGATCTCGCGCGTAATGAGACCCAGGTACTTGTCTTCGGCCAAGACCGGCAGCACGTTCACGCTGAAACGGGTCATGGCCTCACCGGCCTCAACGATGCTGCTGCCGGAGAGTATGGTCTTGACCGGAGCGGTCATGATCTCGCTTGCGACCCTGCCCGGCTTGATGTGGCGTTTGAGAATATCGATCAGGCGTTCCCGGGCCTGCAGGTACGTCATGTCCTTGACCGATGCCGAGGCGGCCGTAGCGTGCCCCCCTCCGCCCATCTCTTCGAGGACCTTGCCGGCGTTCACCGCCGGGACCCTGCAGCGGGCGATAACGTGCGTTTTGCCGCTCATCTGGACCACGAGAAAGAGCACATTGAGGCTCTCCATGTCCCTCATCTTGTGCGCCAGGTTGGCCAGGTCCGGGATAAAATGCGGCGTGGCCATTGCAGCGATCACAACGCGCACGCCGTTGATATCGTAGCTCGTGGCCGCTTCGATCAGCCCGTTCAGGACCGCGACCTGCTCCGGGCTAAGCTCGCGCGAGATAAAATCCGCTACGATGTTGAGCTGGGCGCCCTGGGAGATGAGCCAGGCCGCGGCCTCGGCGTCCCGTTTCGTGGTCGATACATAGGTAAGCGAGCCCGTTTCCTCGTAGATCCCCAGGGCGAAGATCGTCGCGTCGAGCGGCGTGATCGGGATTCCCTTTCGCCGGAGCAGTTCTACCATGATCGTGGTCGTCGCCCCTATCTCTTCCACGATCTCGAGCTCTCCCCTGATATCTCCGGCCGCAGTCGGATGGTGGTCGTAGATATGCACCGGGAGGCCGGGACGTTTTAACGCTTCGGAGAGCTTGCCGAGCCGGGCGGGATTGCGGTTGTCGACGATGATGAGCCTGGTGATGCTGTCCACGTCGACGTTCCGCAGGCGCTCCACCTCCAGCGCGTAGAAGGCGGATTCGAGAAAAAAATCGCGCATGCTCTTTTCCTGCGAGCCGGGGAACACGAGTTTGGCTTCAGGATAAAGCTTCTTCGCCGCCACCATGGAGGCCAGGGCGTCGAAATCAGCGTTCGTATGGCTGGTAATAACTTCCATAAATTATTTCACCGCGGAGAACGCAGAGTACGCAGAGAAGGCTTTAACCTTTTAATCTCATAATCTTTCTCAGCGATCTCTGCGACCTCTGCGGTAAAAAGGATTCTCATCCTCTCGGGCAGAATGAAGCTTCCAATGATTTTTCATTTTCTCACTCTGAACTCCGAACTCGGCACTCCGAACTAACCGCGCGGATGGTATTTCTCATGAATTTTTTTAAGCCGTTCCCGTGAGACATGAGTATAGATCTGGGTGGTCGAGATATCCGAATGCCCGAGCATGGCTTGCACGGCGCGGAGGTCTGCGCCGTTGTCGAGCAAATGCGTTGCAAAGGAATGCCGAAGCGTGTGGGGAGAGACGTTCTTCCCGATGCCGGCCTTCACGGTGTAGAATTTGATCCGTTCCCAGAACATCTGCCGGGTTATTCCTCTTTGTTTGGAACTGATGAAAAGCATATCTGAATCTCTGCCTCCAAGCAGTGCCTGGCGAGCGTGGGCGAGGTAGTCCTGGATTGCGGAGATCGCGATCTCGCCCATCGGCACCGCCCGCTCCTTGGACCCCTTGCCCATGACGATGAGAAAGCCGCGTTCGAGATTGACGTCCGGAATTCTGAGCCCCACCAGCTCGCTCACGCGAAGTCCCGTAGCGTAGAGCAGTTCAAGCATTGCTTTGTCCCGCAGTCCGATCGGTTTCGACGGGTCGGGCTGGCCGAGAAGCGTGTCCACGTCCGTTGAAGAGAGCGTCTTCGGCAGCCGTTTCCAGCCCCGCGGCGTCTCCGTATTGACCGTCGGGTCCGGGGCTGACAACCCGTCGGTGCTCAAATATTGATGGAACCCCCTGATCGCAGACAGGCTGCGGGCCGCCGACGGCGTCGCGATCCCCATGGCTGACAGATGGGCCATAAAAAAAGCTATATCCGCCTGAACGACCTCATCCGGTCCTTTTGTCTTCATGAACAGCAGATACCTGCGCAGGTCACGGTTGTAGGATTCCAGGGTGTTTTTGGCGAGCCCCTTTTCCACGGCAAGGTAGTTCAGAAATCGTTTGAGCAGCTCTTCTTCCATGGCATTTTCCGGACGGATGAACTTCTGATTTGATTGTATGTTAAGAGAAGCGAAAATGCAAGACAGGAGAGACAAATGCGCTGGCGGAGTGATAGGGTCACGGAAGCATCTCAAATAACAAGGCCCAAATTTCGCATAAAATCCAACAGCTCAAATTCGCAATTGCGCTTTGGATTTTGGAAAGCCAGTTCTGCCGGTTCTATACGATAAGCCCGAACCGTTTCATTCTTCTTCTGAATGCGTCCCGGGGCATCTTGAGCAGCTGGGCGGCCTTCGTTTGGTGACCCTTCGCCATTTCGAGGGCTTTTTTGACCAATGTCAGCTCCACCTCTTCAAGCGAAAGGCCCGTTTCCGGAATGACCAATCCGTCCGGCGGCACAGACATACCCGGCGCCGCAGGGGCGGGGGTGGGCGTCGTCTTCAGCATTTCCCGGGGAAGGTGTTCGGGCAGGATCTCCTCGCCGATTTCAAGGATCATCACCCGCTCGATGACGTTCCTGAGCTCCCGCACATTTCCCGGCCATGAATAGGCGAGCAGGACCTGTTCGGCTTCCCGGGATATTCGTTGAACATTCTTGTGGCCTTTTTCATTAAAGGAGTCGATAAAGTGCTTTGCAAGCTGGATAACGTCCTGCCCGCGGTCGCGAAGCGGCGGGAGAGAGACGGGCACGACCTGAAGCCGGTAATAAAGGTCTCTTCTGAACCGCTTCTCGCTCAGAGCTTGTGAGAGGTCCTGGTTCGTGGCCGAGATGAGCCGTACATCGACCCTTATGTCCTTCACGCCTCCCACGCGCTTAAAGGTCCTTTCTTCAAGAATCCTGAGCAACTTGGCCTGCATGCTCACATCCATATCGCCGATTTCATCGAGGAACACCGTGCCGCCGTCCGCAAGCTCAAAGAGCCCCTTTTTGGCGGTCTTCGCGTCGGTGAACGCTCCCTTTTCATGACCCATGATTTCGGATTCGAGCAGCGTAGCGGGGAGCGCCGCGCAGTTGATGGCCATGAACGGTTTCTCCGCCCGTACGCCGGTGTAATGAATCGCCTTGGCAGCCAGTTCCTTGCCGGTGCCGCTTTCGCCCTGGATCAAGACCGTGGCGGCGTCGCTTTCGGCGATCCTGCGGATGAGGTCCCTCACCTTGGCCATACCACCTGAATCCCCGATAAGAGTATCGGCTTCTGCCCGGCGCTCGAGACTGAGCTGCTTTACCCTCGTCCTGAGCGAACCGGCCTCCAGGGCCTTCCTGATCGCAAAGGATATTTCTTCGAGGTTGAAGGGTTTACTGATATAGTCATACGCGCCCAACTTCATGGCTTTGACCGCGCTCTCAACCAGTCCATAGGCGGTGATCATGATGACCATGAGCCCCCGCTCCCGCACCTTGAGCTTTTCGAGCATCTCGATGCCGGTCATTTCCGGCAAGCGATTGTCCAGAAGAACGATGTCCGGAGCGTCTTCGGCGATACGTTCCAGCCCCTTTTCAGCGGTGTCCGCGGTGGTCACGTCGTACCCTTCCTTCACTAAATGCTGTTCCAGGGTCCAGCGGATAAGTTTTTCATCATCTATGACCAGTATCTTGTACGGCATCTCGCTCTGTTCCTCTTATGCCTTCACGTTCTGAGGATAAGGGAAACTTATCGTGAAGGTGGCGCCTTTTCCGGGGGCGCTCGTAACGTTTATTTCGCCATCATGCTGTTCTATAATACGCTGCGTGATCGAAAGCCCCAGCCCCGTCCCCTGCTGGCGGGTCGTAAAGAAAGGTCCGAAGATCCGGTTTAGGTTTTCAGCAGAGATCCCTTTCCCCGTGTCACTGAACACGATCTCCACCGACCCCGGTGCGTCTCCTGACGGTTTGGTCGATCTTGTTTCGACGATGAACTTGCCCCCCTCGGGCATCGCCTGGATCGCGTTCAGCGCAACATTGATCAGCGCCTGCTGGACCAGGGCCGGGTCCAGCGTAAGCCAGGGCAGGCCCGCCGCCAGTCTTCTCTCGGCGAGAATTGAATTCTTGGCGAACTGCGGCGAGAGAAAATCGAGGAGCTTCCCGATCAGTTCGTTGATATCGACGAGCGTCATTTTGGGCTCCGGCGGCCGGGCGAAGGACAACAGGTTCCGCACGGCCTTGTCCATGCGGTCGACCTGGGAAAGCCCTTCATGGAGCCCCGCTTTTTCCGGGTCCCCGACAAGCATGTCTTCCTGGATCCCTTGGATCACGCCGCCAATCCCCGCAAGCGGATTTTGGATCTCGTGCCCATTACCCGCCGCCATCTCGCCGATGGAGGCGAGCCGGTCGGCCCGCTTCATCTGTTCATAATGGTACCGCTCCACCCGGCGCCGCGCCAGTTCGAGCTTCGACAAAAGGGAGTTGAATGCCATACCGAGCCTGCCGATATCGTCGGAGCTTTTCACCGCCGCCCTGGCCTCGAGCCCCTGCTCTGCGCGCTCCATGGTAATGATCAGGTCCTGTATAGGGCTCGTAACTAAGTGGGTCAGGAACAGCGAAAGGGATATGACGAGAATCACCGTTACGCCGAAAGCCCAGAGGAGCATGGTCTTGATCAATTCACTTACTTTTTCCTGGGTCTGGGCCATGGAAACGTCCACCGCCAGGATACCGTTCAGTTTCACGATGGAGCCGTGGCAGTGGAAACATCGTTCGTCATTCGGGATCGGAAATAACACGGAGAAGATCCCTTCATCTCTCCGCTTGATCGGCCTTTTAAACCGGTCGGCCAGAAACCACTTTTCCGTCGTTGCGTCGACCCTCCTGCCGATCATCCAGCGTTTTGAAGATTTAAGAATTACGCCGTTCGGGCTGAATATCCTTACTTCGCTGATGTTGTGATACCCGCCGACCGCCTCGAGGATGTGCTGCACCTCCTTGCTTTTGCCGTCGAGCATGGCGTTGGCAAGGCTCCGTTCTATCGTGTTCGCTATGATGAGGATGTTGTCCTCAAGGGCGTTTTCCATCTGCGCGCGCTGGAACCCTATATTGATCCACGTGCCGAGTCCGATGGTCACCACAAGAATTGCGGAAATCGCGATGATGATCTTGCTCTTGAGGCTCGATACAATCCTCATCCCGCGATCACCTTCCCGACGAGGCTCTTGACATCTCCGGCTCCCTGTTCCGCCATGACCCGCTCCATACCGGCGAGCACGTCGAGTGTAGCGCGCGGGTTGACGAAGTTTGCGGTGCCGACCGCCACTGCCGAGGCGCCGGCCAGGATGAACTCGAGAGCATCCTCTCCCGTAACGATGCCACCCATACCGATGATCGGGAGCGATACGGCCTTTGCCGCCTGCCAAACCATACGCACGGCGACCGGCCTGATCGCCGGACCGGACAAGCCGCCGGTGCAGTTTGCAAGGCGGGGCCTCCTGCAGCGTACGTCGATCGCCATGCCGAGCAGCGTGTTGATGAGCGACAGCCCGTCGCACCCGGCATCGCGCGCCGCCTTGGAGAATTCAGTGATATCGGCCACATTGGGGGAAAGCTTCGCGATGAGAGGAAGCTTCGTGACCTTCCGAACTGCGGAGAGCAATTCGAAAGCGGACTTGAGGTTCGTTCCGAACACGATCCCGCCTGCCTTCACATTGGGGCACGAGATATTCACTTCGAGGCCGGAAATGCCGAGAACGCCGTCGAGCCGCTCCACGACGCCGACATACTCTTCGAGACTGTAACCGAACACGTTCACGATCACCGCGGTATCGAATTTCCTGAGATAGGGAAGCTTTTCGCTCAGGAACACATCGACGCCCGGGTTTTCGAGCCCGATGGCGTTCAGCATGCCCGAGGGCGTCTCCCAGATGCGCGGCGGGGGATTGCCCTTGATAGGCTTAAGCGATATGCCCTTCACGATAACGCCGCCCAGTTTGTTCAGATCGACGAACTCCGCGAATTCCTCGCCGTAGCCGAACGTGCCTGACGCGGTCAGCACCGGGTTCTTGAGCTTGATCCCGGCGAAGTCAATGGAAAGGTCGGGCTTCTTGAATTGGGAATTCGGAATTCGGAACTCGGTTTTATTTTTGTTCCGCATTCCGCACTCCGCATTCCGCATTTTTATCGTAGTTCAACACACACGCCATAGTTAACGCCTAATGTTCTTGATAGGCAAAATAATTTGCGAAGACCAATCTATCCCCCGCGCACCGAACACCGGCCCTTCTTTGCCCGCCCGCCTGTATCCGCCTGCCCTCATCGGAATCGAGCAGCCCATGCAGGCCCCGAGGCCGCAGGCCATGCGTTCCTCCATCGAGACGTAACAGGGGATCGAATGTTCAGCAGCGAGCCTGTTCACTGCCGCGAGCATGGCATGGGGTCCGCAGGCATAGATCACCAGATTGGACTTTTTCTCCGTCTTCGACAAAAATGCATTTAGAAGGTCAGTGGACATGCCGCGAGCGCCCATACTCCCGTCTTCGGTCGCAATATGCACCCTGGACACAACGTCCCGGAAACTTTTTATGATGCCAAGGGGCGGAAGGCATTCTTTGTTTTTTGAGCCGATGAAGAAATGAGCGCGAGGGCTGGCGCGCTGTGCGAGAAAATGCAAGGGAGGAAAGCCGCTTCCACCGCCCACCAGGACCGGCGTCGTGTCCTTGCCCGGCATCGGAAAGCCTTTTCCGAGCGGACCGAGCACACTCAGCGCATGCCCGGCCTCCCTGCCGGTAAGCAGCTCGGTCCCCCTGCCAACGACGCGGTAGACTATTTCTATGGTTGATCGTGAGGGAACGGATGAGATGCCGAAAGGGCGGGCAAGGAGCGGGTCCATAGTATCTG
>OFHH01000121.1_pt1 | contig 13028 bp, 6 predicted proteins | sample 1521961 | NCBI WGS metagenome assembly OFHH01 (sample SAMEA2468439, study PRJEB22500) | soil metagenome | biome: Glassland; feature: Farmland; material: Clay | place: Australia | collected 2013-01-31 | depth 0.55 m | reverse complement strand
CGTCTCGCCCGGCGCGTCAGCGGGTGCGGCACCAGGGTGAACGCGGTCCCGCCCGCGGACGACGACACGACACCGAGGGGGTGTGCACCATAGGGCGTCATGCAAGGCTCCGCCCCAGGCGCCGGACCGGTCAGGTCTTCGCCAGCAAGAGCGGCCGCCGAGGGCTCGCGGTGCTCCTGCTGATGCTGGTGCTGGCAGCAGACCTGGGGCTGGCCTTTGGCCGCGCTCGGCAGCTGATCGTGGCGGCACCGCAGCCACCCCTGCTTCACGCCGACACCGCCTACCCGCGGCAGCTCGCCACCGAGATGACCGCATGCGGCCGGGCACACGGGGAGCTGATGCCGGACGGGAAGCGTGGCATCCCGATCATCGGCAACGGCGTGTTCCGGCGGGTGGTACAGGTCCGGCGTAGCGGCGGCACGGCTTTCGCGGTCGATCCGTTTTCCGGCCGGACGGTCATGAGCCAGCTGACACCCCTGGAAATGCACAACGCGGAGGGCTGCGATTACGCGATCGAGGAGTTTGGCGAGGTCCCGCCGCGCACCCTGCTGCTGACGTTCGACGACGGGCCCAGCAAGACCTGGACACCGAAGCTGCTTGCCGTCCTTCGCGCGTATCACGTCCGGGCGACGTTCTTCAGCATCGGAGTGAACATCCTCGGCGCCCCGGATGTATTTCACCAGGTCATCGCGAGCGGAGACGTGGTGGGCAACCACACTCTCAGCCACGCGGCGCTGGAAGGGCTCCGGCCCGCCGCCGCCCGGGACCAGCTCGTCATGGACCAGCACATCATTGCCGCACTGGATGAGTACAGGAGCCAGCTGTTCCGGACACCCTACGGCGGGAGCAACACCACGGGCCAGGGATCCATCCCGGCCAATGTCTATTCCACACTGGTCAGCCAGCAACTCGGCTTCACCGAAGCCGGGTTCACGACCGACACCTCCGACTACAGCTACCCACCGGAGGCGGAAATCCCGCTCCCGGAACTCGATCGCCCAGGGCTGCCGGGCCAGGTCATCGTCCTGCACGACACCGCGGGGAAGAACGATGCCGCGACCGTGCGGCTGACGGAGCGCATTCTCCAGAAGGCCGAGGTGCTGGGCTACCGGTTCATGACCCTGGACCAGCTTCTCCGGCAGCAGGGCGGGGGCGGCCCGGTGGCGCGGGAACACCCGACCCTGGGCGACCGGCTCGGCTTCTGGGCGGAGTGGGCCCGGCAGGTGCTGCCCGAGACGGGCCTGCCACTGGTGCTGAGCCTGGCGACCTGGGTTCTCCTGGGATTTGGGGCCGGCTGGATCGTGCGTGCCTTGTACGGGGGATGGAAGCAGTACCGGCCGGTTCCCAGCTGGCACCCCAAGCTGGTCTCCGTCCTGATCGCGGCCAGGGACGAGAAGGCGGTGATCCGGGCCACGATCGAGTCGGTCTTCGCCTACGACTACCCCTTCGACCTGCAGGTCGTCGTGGTCAACGACGGCTCAGCGGATGGCGAAGGGGGCACCCCGGACGGGGCCGGCGGGACGAAGGCCATCCTCGACGAGCTCGCCGCCCGGTACTGCCACCCGTCACGCAGGCTCGAAGTAGTCCACCTGGAGCAGAACGCGGGCAAGGCGGCCGCCTGGGATCTGGCCTTCCGGACCAGGATCCGCGGTGAGGTATGTGCCGCATTTGATGCCGATACCCGGCTGGCGGGCCCGGATACGATCCCGAACCTGATTCGCCATTTCCGTGATCCGAAGGTAGGCGCGGCCGCTGGTTACATCAGGGCGGGCAACGCCGCCCGCCGTCCCTGGCAGTGGCTCCTGTTCCGGTTCCAGCAGGCCGAGTACAACCTCGGCATTGGCCTGATGCGCGTGGCACAGGGGAAGAATGGCATCCTGATCGTGCCCGGCGCCTGCTCGGCCTGGCGGACCTCGGTTATGCGGAAGACAGGCGTTTCCGGCGACACGTTAGGGGAGGACGCCGACGCCGGGCTTGAATTGCGCCAAGCCGGGTTCGCCGTCGTCCAGGACATCAGGGCCGTGGCGGTGACACAGGCACCTGACACCCTCAAGGGCATCGCCAGGCAATGGACGCGCTGGACCTTCGGCACCGTTCAGAATCTATGGAAACACAAGGTGATACTGGCAGAGCCGGGCAAATACGGGGCGCTCACCTGGGTCATGTGGTACTCGGTCACCGGGCTTCTCATCCCGATAGTGCTGCTGCCACTGAACTATGCCATCACCATAACGGCCATCGCCTCGGGAAACTGGTCCCAGCTCCTGATCTACCTGGCGGTGTTCACCGGGTTCCGGCTGGTGCAGAACCTGACCGCAATGGTCGTGCTGCGGGAATGGTCGTGGGACCCGCTGACCGCAATCTTCTACCGCTTCATCAATGACCCGCTCCAGATATATCTGGCGTACCGCACGGTGTTCGCGGTGCTAACCGGCAGGCTGATCAGCTGGAAGGGCACGCGAGTCGCCAGGATCCCGGCCGCCGGCGACGGCAGCCCGCTGAAAGCCGCATGACAAAGGAGGAGCGGATGCGCGTACGGCTTTTCACCTGGCCGGGGCTGATACTGGTGGCCGCCCTGGCGGTCCTCATTGGTGCCGGGGTGTGGCTGTCCGTGGTCGGCACTGGGGCCGCCGGGCAGCCACTGGCCCCGGACAGCGCGGTATCGCCGCGTGCGGGTGCCGGCGCCACCCCGAAACTGAACCTGCAGGCGCTGCCCGCGACCGGCCCCGCGCCGCGTCCCGCGACCTGCGGCCGCCCATCCCTGGCCGGTGCCAGCGGGGCGTGGCTGCCCGACTGGCTCGATGACCCCAACCGCCCCAGCCTGATCGCCGCGCAGGCCAGCCGGCTGCGCCTGCTGGACTTCTTCTGGCTGCACCTGGGCGCGACCCCGGACAGCATCGTGCGGCAGTCGGGTAACCCGGGAGGCTCGTCGCTGGAAACCGTCCTGGGCGCGGCCGCGGCGGCGAACCCGTGCGGATGGCGGTTCATCACCATCTCCGACGAGCAGACGCCCAAGTCTGTGATGGCACAGATCCTGCTCGACCCAAAGGCCAGGTGGCGCAATGTTGCGGCACTCGCAACGGCGATGACCAGCTACCCGCAGGCCAACGGCCTGACCCTGGACTATGAGTACGCCCTTCCCAGCAGCAAGAACGACCTCGGCCTGTACGCCTCCGTGGCGCACTGGCAAGGGCTGACCGACCGTCAGGAGATCGGCCGGATCACCGCCTCTTACACAGAGTTCGTGCGCGAACTCGCGCTGGCCATGCACCGGCAGCACCGGACACTGCGGGTGGCGGTCAGGGTCCGCACGACCGACGAGATCGACTACGAGAACCTGTCGGATCTGACGCCTTACCTCTACGACTACGGCGAACTCGCGAAGTACTCGGACCAGATCGTGCTGATGGCCATCGACTTTCACTGGTCAACGGGTGATCCAGGCCCGATCGTCACGGTGTCCGACCTGAAGAGGGTGCTGACCGAAGTGCGGACCTACCACATCCCTGGTGCGCGGCTGGCCGTCGAGTCGGCCATGTACGGCTACGACTGGACGCTGGACCCGGCAGGGCACCGACTGGCTGGCACGCAAGCCGCCACCATCACCGCTACCGACCTCGCCGGCCGGGGCTGGGTAAAGACTGGGAGCAAAGACGGGGAGACGTATTACACCTACACCGCCGGAGGGCACCGCCACGCGGTGTGGTTCGCCGGGACCGGGCTGAAATACCAGGCCGGCCAATTGCGGCGGCTCTATCCCGGCTGCGCGGTCATGGCCTGGGCCACCGGCAGCAGCGATCCCGCCGGGTCCGGCCTCATCCTGGAGGCTCTGGGCGGTTAGCATCCAGCCCGGCCGGACCGGCTCCTCGTAGCCGCGGCACAGATATCAGTGCCCGGCCTGGTCATACCGGCGATGCGCGCTGCCCAGCTCTCCCGCGGCCGAGACACCGCGAACGGCGAACCCAGCCTGGCCGACCTGAACCACTTCGACCCGTCGCGGGCTGGCAGCCCGTACCCGCCGGAGGCTTTCCATCGCGGCGATTACCACCGGCTGCGAGTCGGGCCCCCACCGGGTGGTGCACCTGGCCGAAGATCGGTGCGCCAGTGGCTCAGATCACCTTATTGGCGCGGGCTGGGGAGCCATGCCTGGAGGGGACCTTCGGCCCTGGCGGGATGATGACTGGTAAGGCAGATTTTCCTGATAGGCCCATCCGGAGGCTGGTTTAGGCGGGTGTCAGGAGGGCAGTGGAAACCCAGGATTCACGCGTGCCTGGCGGCGACGGTGAGGGCGGGGTTGCGATCCGGGTCCGCGGACTGCGGAAACTGTACGGGGACGTTGAGGCGGTGCGCGGGACCCGTATCATGCGGGACCTGGCTTTCGAGGTCGCGAGAAGTACCGCAGGGTAGGAGCGGCAGGAGCCAGTCATGAGGTCATTCGATTCGGAAGTCGCCGAGAAGCCAGCCATGAGCTCGTTCGAGTCGGAAATCGGCGAGACCGCAAGATGGTTTGCCAGTCCTCGATTCGAGGGCATCACGCGTTTGTATTCTGCGCGTCAGGTGGTGGAGCAACAGGGCACCATCCCCACCGACTACACCGTGGCGAGAATGGCAGCCGAGCAGTTCTACGATCGGCTCCGGCAGCTCTTCGCCGAGCGCAAGCAGATCACCACCTTCGGTCCCTATTCACCCGGTCAGGCGGTAGCCCTGAAGCGGATGGGCATCGAGGGCATCTACCTGGGCGGCTGGGCCACGTCGGCCAAAGGATCCATCACCGAGGACCCGGGACCCGACTTGGCCAGCTACCCGCTCTCCCAGGTGCCGGACGAGGCCGCGCCGATCGTGCGCGCCCTGCTCACGGCGGACCGGAACCAGCGCTTCGCCCGCTCGCGCCTGAGCGAGGCGCAGCGTGCTGCCTCCCCCGAGATCGACTACCGGCCATTCATCATCGCCGACGCCGACACGGGACACGGCGGCGACGCGCATGTCCGGAATCTGATCCGTCGTTTCGTCGAGGTCGGGGTTCCGGGCTACCACATCGAGGACCAGAAGCCCGGCGCCAAGAAGTGCGGGCACCAGGCCGGGAAGGTGCTCGTCGGCGTGGACGAGCAGATCAAGCGGCTGAGCGCCGCGCGCTTCCAGCTCGACGTCATGAAGGTGCCCGGTGTCATCGTGGCCCGAACCGACGCCGAAGCGGCCACGTTCCTGGATGGGCGCGGGGACGAGCGCGATCATCCGTTCATCCTGGGCGCCACCAACGTTGAGCTGCCGACCTACAAGGTCGGCTATCTCGCCATCATGAGGACGCTCTGCGAGCTGGGCGTCGAGGACGCGCGCGGTCATCTGCTGTACAAGATCTCCGCCGCGGAGTACGAGGAGGGCAGCGCCTGGCTCGCGCGGACAGGCGTGATGCGCGTGCTCGAAGAGAGCGCGAAGGCGTTCCAGCAGGCCGATGGGTCGCCGGTCGAGGCACTGCTGGAGGAGGTCGAGACGGAGTACCTGGAGGCGTGGCAGTCCGAGGCCAACCTGAAGAGTTATCCCCAGGCGGTCGCGGACGTGATCGAGTTCCGCGCCAACGAGGGTGAGCGCTTCGACATGAGCGCCGACGAGTGGCTGGCCTTCGCGAACCGAACGTCGTTCCACGCCGCCCGGGCCAGGGCCAAATCGATGGGCATCGACATCATCTGGGATTGTGAGGTCTCCAAGACTGCCGATGGCTACTACCAGATACAGAGCGGAATCGAGTACGCGGTCGCCAGGTCGCTGGCTGTCGCTCCGTTCGCCGACCTCTTGTGGATGGAGACCAAGACCGCGAACCTGGCGGACGCCCGGCGTTTCGCTGAGGCCATCCATGCCGAGTTCCCCGCCAAGATGCTCGCGTACAACCTGTCACCGTCGTTTAACTGGGACACGACCGGGATGAGCGAGGAGGAAATGCGGCGATTCCCGGAGGAGCTCGGCAAGCTGGGGTTCGTCTTCAACTTCATTACCTACGGCGGACATCAGATCGACGGCCTGGCGGCAGAGGAGTTCGCCGCCGCGCTCAAGCAGGACGGCATGCTCTCCCTGGCCCGGCTGCAGCGAAAGTTCCGCCTGGTCGAATCGCCCTACCGGACGCCCCAGACGCTCGTGGGCGGGCCGCGGCTGGATGCGGCGCTCATGGCTTCTTCGGGCGGCACGGCGGCCACCAAAGCGATGGGCAAGGGCTCGACGCAGCACCAGCACCTGGTCCAGACCGAAGTGCCGACCAAGCTGCTCGAGGAATGGCTCACGATGTGGACGAAGCACCACCAGATCCCGTACTCGCTGCGTGTCGGGCTGCGGCCGAACACGGCGGGCTCGGAGTTGCTGGAACTCACCCTGTCCAAGACAAGCGGGGAAAAGGTTGCCAATATCATCTTCGACGTGATCGTGGATCGCCGGGGGCGCAACATCCTCTCGGTTCGCGACCAGAACACCTTCGACATCGCCCTGCGCAAGAAGCGCCTGATGACGCTGAACCACCTGTTCCTGGTTTACCGCTACAAGATCTGGTCGGTCCACTACGTCAGCCCGACCGACGACAATCGTTACCAGGCCCAGAAGATGAAGACGCACGGCCTCTTCAGCGATGTCCACGACGAGGTTGGCGACGTCATCGTTGCGGATGTGAGCGCGGAGGGCGTCAAGGCCCTGCTCGCCCCGGACCGGGACCGCTTGAACGCCTTGATCCAGCAGAAGCATCCGTATGTGCCGGCCGGCGTCGCCACCAAAATCCCGCAAGGGACTGGCCGGGATGAGAGGATCTGAACCTCCGGCCACTCAGTCCGAGCCGCTCGCCAGCGACCGCCGATGATATGGCACAAGCCGAATTGCCGCCCGCGGGACATCGACGCTGATCAGATTTCACTGGCGACTGCAAGACCTTCGAGGACAGCTTCTTCGACGGTGCGGGGGGCGAGGCAGTCGCCGGCTCCTACCGTAGGGATTCCTTGTTCTTCGAGGCTGGTCAGGAGTGCTGAGAGTGGCTGGTGGCCGCAGGCAAGGACGGTGGCGGAGATCCCGCCGATGATGACCGGCTCCTCGGTGAGGACGTGCTGCAGGTAAATGGTGTCCTCGTCGACGCCGTGGGGACGGACGAGCGGGATCACCGTGACCTTGGCTTTGTGCAGGGCGGCGAGGCTGGCGTTCCGGACGTATTGCTGGAGGTGCTCCCCGGTGGCGTAGCCGGTGACGGCGAGGGTGACGCGGTGTCCTTGAGCGGCGAGGATGCGGGCTGTGCCGATGCCGGTCCAGTCCCCACGCGAGTCGACCACGACGATATGGCCAGTGGGAAGTTCGCGGCCCTGGATGATTTCCCAGGCGTCAGCGACCACAGGATTCCCGTCGACTTCGAGTGGGGGACGGTAGGGACTGGCACCGGTGGCGACGATAACGAGGCCGGGAGACTGCTTGCGCACCAGTTCGGGGGTGACGGGGCTGTGGAAGGCGACTGTGACGTTGGCGCGGGTGAGTTCACGCTGCAGGTTGGTGGCGGCGCCGCCGAATTCGGCCCGCCCGGGGAGCCGCTCGGCCAGCAGGATCTGGCCCCCGAGCCTGCCGGTGGCCTCGTGGAGGACGACGCTGTGGCCTCGTTCTGCCGCGACGGTGGCGGCTTTCATGCCGGCGGGGCCCCCTCCGGCGACCAGGATGGTGCGGCGGTGGACGGCGGGTGTCCGCTGCCCGTAACGGAGTTCTCGCCCGGTTTCGGGATGCTGGATGCAGGAGATCGGATACCCCGCGTGAAAGTGGCCGATACAGGCCTGGTTGCAGGCGATGCAGGCACGGATGTCGTCGGTGCGGCCCTGGGCCGCCAGAGCTGGCATGACCGGATCGCAGATGAGTGCCCGGGTCATGATGCAGGCGTCGGCGTCGCCTGACTGCAGGATCAGCTCGGCATCCTGGGGCTGGTTGATCCGGCCAGCAACCATGACGGGGACCGTGACGGCATCCTTCAGCCGGCGGGCAGCTGGGGCGGTGTAGCCAGCGGGCCAGGTCATCTCCGGGACGATGTGGCCAGAGCCGGCGAGGGTGGCGGAGGTCCCGGTGGTGACGCTGACATAGTCGATCAGCCCGGAACTGGCGAGGACGGTGCAGGCGTGGATAGCGATGTCCTCGGGCAGCCCGGCAGGGTCACGCTCGTCGACCGAGATCCGGATGCCGGCAGCGGCGCCCGGCCCGGCCTGATGGCGGACCGATTCAGCTACCTCGCGCAAGAAGCGGAGGCGATTGTCCGGGGTCCCCCCGTACTCGTCGTCGCGACGGTTGACATTGGGGTTGAGGAATTGAGACGGCAGATAACCATGACTGGCCACGATCTCCACGCCATCCAGGCCCGCCCGCACCAGCCGGGCCGCCGCCGCCCCATAGCCTGCCACGAGTTCACCGATCTCCCGGCCGCGCAGAGCCCGGGGCATCACCTGGAAGCGCTCGTTGGGTACCGGGGAGGGGGCAACAGCGACCGGGGCGGTGCCATCAGCGGACTCCATCACCTCCCGGCCAGGATGGAACAGCTGCCCGAACAGAACGGTTCCGTGACCGTGGACGGCGTCCGCAAGATTCCGGTAACCGGGCAAGCAGGAATCATCGACCGCCATGAGCACGTGGGAGGTGTAGCGGGCAGACTCGTGCACGCCGGCGACCTGCACCACGATCAGGCCGACGCCGCCCTCCGCGCGGGCTTGGTGGTAGGCGATCAGCTGATCGGTGATCTTTCCGTCCTGCACCATCACCGTGTCGTGGCCGGAGGACACGATGCGGTTGCGGAGCTGCACCGGGCCGATCCTCAGTGGCGAGAACAGCCGGGGGAACCGTGGTCCTTCCGCACTCATCTGCAAGATCAGCCTTTCATGTCCTCAGCGGCCCTCTCGACGTCGCGCTGGAGGCGGACAATGCGAGATCCTTCGGACTGAGGACGTCCAGGTCGGCCGCCGCGGGCCGACCTGGACGCCATGATCAGACGAGGTCGAACCGGTCGAGGTTCATCACCTTGTCCCACGCCGCGACGAAGTCGTTCACGAACTTCTCCTTCGCGTCATCGCTCGCGTAGACCTCCGCGAGCGCGCGCAGCTCGGAGTTCGACCCGAAGACGAGGTCGACACGACTGCCGGTCCACTTGACCTCGCCCGTGGCGGCATGGCGGCCTTCGAACGTGGCCGCGTCCCCGGACGTCGGCTTCCACGCCGTGCCCATGTCGAGCAGGTTGACGAAGAAGTCGGTGGTCAGTGACGCGGGGGTGGTGGTGAAGACGCCGAGCTTCGACTTGTTGTAGTTCGCGCCCAGGACGCGGAGGCCACCGACGAGGACCGTCATCTCGGGTGCGCTCAGGGTGAGCAGGTTCGCCTTGTCGATGAGGAGGTACTCGGCCGCCAGCCGGTTGCCCTTCCCGAGGTAGTTGCGGAACCCGTCGACGGTCGGCTCGAGCACGGCGAACGACTCCACGTCGGTCTGCTCCTGCGACGCGTCGCTGCGGCCCGGCGTGAAGGGGACCTCGACGTCGAAGCCGGCGTTCTTGGCGGCCTGCTCGACGCCCGCACCACCAGCGAGCACGATCAGGTCGGCCAGCGAGACCTTCTTACCGCCGGCCTGGGCGGCGTTGAAGGCCTCCTGGATCCCCTCCAGGGTGCGCAGCACCGTCGCCAGCTGGTCAGGGTCGTTGACCTCCCACCCGCTCTGCGGCTCGAGGCGGATGCGCCCACCGTTGGCGCCGCCGCGCTTGTCGCTGCCACGGAAGGACGAGGCCGACGCCCACGCGGTGGACACGAGCTGGGACACCGACAGGCCCGAGGCGAGGATCTGGCGCTTGAGGGCGGCGATGTCCGCAGCGTCGACGAGTTCGTGGTCCACCGCAGGAACGGGGTCCTGCCAGATCAGCGTCTCGGACGGGACCTCAGGCCCGAGGTAGCGCGCGACCGGGCCCATGTCGCGATGGGTCAGCTTGAACCACGCGCGGGCGAAGGCGTCCGCGAACGCCTCCTGGTCCTCCATGAAACGCCGCGAGATCGGCTCGTAGACCGGGTCGAACCGGAGCGAGAGGTCGGTCGTCAGCATCATCGGGGCGTGGCGCTTCGACGGGTCGTGGGCGTCGGGGACGGTGCCGGCACCGGCATCATCCTTTGGCTTCCACTGGTGGGCACCGGCGGGGCTCTCGGTCAGCTCCCACTCATAACCGAAGAGGATCCGGAAGAAGCTGTTGTCCCAGGTGGTCGGGGTGTTGGTCCACGTGACTTCGAGTCCACTCGTGATGGCGTCGCCGCCCTTGCCGGTGCCGTACGTGCTCTTCCAGCCCAGGCCCTGCTCCTCAAGCGGGGCAGCCTCGGGATTGGGGCCGACGTGGTCCTCCGGGCCCGCACCGTGAGTCTTGCCGAAGGTATGACCACCGGCGATCAGAGCGACCGTCTCCTCATCGTTCATCGCCATCCGGCGGAACGTTTCACGGATGTCGCGGGCCGCGGCGAGCGGGTCCGGGTTGCCGTTCGGCCCCTGCGGGTTGACGTAGATGAGGCCCATCTGGACCGCGGCCAGCGGGTCCTCGAGCTCGCGGTCGCCGGTGTAGCGCTCGTCGCCGAGCCAGGTGGTCTCGGGACCCCAGTAGACGTCCTCGTCCGGCTCCCAGACGTCCTCGCGACCGCCGCCGAAGCCGAAGGTCTTGAAGCCCATCGACTCCAGGGCGACGTTGCCGGCGAGGATCATCAGGTCGGCCCACGAGATCTTCTTGCCGTACTTCTGCTTGACCGGCCACAGCAGCCGGCGGGCCTTGTCGAGATTGGCGTTGTCCGGCCAGCTGTTGACGGGGGCGAAGCGCTGCTGGCCGGCGCCGGCGCCGCCGCGGCCGTCGCTGATCCGGTAGGTGCCCGCGCCGTGCCACGCCATCCGGATGATGAGCGGGCCGTAGTGGCCGAAGTCGGCCGGCCACCAGTCCTGCGATGTCGTGAGCACCTCCGCGATGTCCCGCTTCACGGCCGCGAGGTCGAGGGTCTTGAACGCCTCGGCGTAGTTGAACTCCTCGCCGAAGGGGTTGGCCACGGCGGGGTTCTTGGCGAGGATCTTCAGGTTGAGCAGCTCCGGCCACCACTGACGGTTTCCGCCGCCCTGAGCCGGCTGCGGGGCGCGCCCGTGCACGACCGGGCAGCCACCTGCGCCTTCCGTCTTCGCGTCTACGACGATTGCATCTTGGTTCTCAGACATGGGAATCCTTCCGGGCTAGGCGGATCACAGTGCCCAGGAACTGTGGGCGGTGGAACAGTCGGGGCACAGGCCCCAGTAGACGACCTCGGCCTCGTCGATCGAGAAGCCGTGGTCGTCGGACGCGGTCAGGCAGGGCGCCTCGCCGACCGCGCAGTCGACATCAGCGACGACACCGCACGACCGGCACACAACGTGGTGGTGGTTGTCACCAACGCGTCCCTCGAACCGGGCCGGGCTGTCGGCCGGTTCGATGCGGCGTACGAGTCCCGCCGCGGTGAGCGCGTGGAGGGCCTCATACACGGCTTGAAGGGAGACATGCCCTACGCGATCACGCACCCCGGAGGCGATCGCCTCGACGCCAAGGTGGTCACCGTCCCGGACGGCCTTGAGCAGTGCGACGCGGGCGGCCGTCACCCGCAGGCCGGCACCGCGCAGCTCCTCGGCGGCGGTCGGAGTCTGGGATGCGGTCATGGCGCCTAACCTACCTTCATAAACGTGAACAGTCCATAACAACGAATGATTCAAGTCAAGTGCCGTGTCAGGCAACGTTTGCCCGTTGTCGCGTGACGCGCCGTCCCGATGGTGGTCTTTGGGGCGCGACGGCGCGGGCGGCACACCGCGGCCGGATACCTTGCCAGCGTCGCCGCAGGACCAGCGGCTACGCTGGAGGCGCTGGCGTCGAGGAGCCTGCTGGCAGCTGACGCGCTGACGGCGCGGGCCATGCGCGACCCCGACCCCGTCATAGCGCTGTGGTGCGCCCGGTCCCTGGCCAGCCCGTCCGGTGAACTCCCGCCCGCGCCCGGGCAGCGGCTGCTCAGATCGGCCCGGGCCGGCCTCCGCGCGTTCGCGGCCGGGCACCTCAGCGATGACCAGCTCACCATCCAGGCGCTGCGCGGGCTCTTGCTGGACCGCTCAGGAGCAGTCCGGGCGGTGGGCCCCGCTGCTGCGGGACAGCTCGGGCAAGGCCGCGGCAACTGCCCTGCGCCCCGTCCGTGGCCGTGCCCCGCCCGCCAGCGTCCTGGCGGGCCTGGATGCCGCGGGCACCGCTCGCTCACGAGGGATCGCGCTATCCATCCGGCAGTACTCGGGCACCTGGAACCGCGTCCACGCTGACCTGGCGGCGATCCACGGCCACGATCCCGGCCTCGCCGAAGCCGCGCGGACAGACCTGCTCGCCTGGCTCCAGCCACAGCCCCACGTTCGTCGCGGCGAACACGGTCACACTGTTCTTCGCCACCGCGCTGACGGTGCCGCCGGAGATCGTGACGAACTCCGGGGTCGGCCCGGCGGTGTAGGTGAACGGGCTCGCCGTGACCGTGATGCCGGTGACGCCTTGCGGGTTGTAGCCCGGGTTGTTCCGGATGACCGCCCCGGCGGGGATGGTGCCGCCGAACGGGGTGGTGACCGTAACAAACTCGTTGCCGTCGAACACGAGCCGGCCGCCGTAGGCGCCGCTGGAGAACGAGAAACCGCGGCCGGTCGTGTTGTAAAGCTTGTTGCTGCGGGCCGTGAAATCGTTGAGGGTGCCGAGGGTGGACAGCAGGGCGAGCTGCTTGTTGGTGCCTGCCGCGTCCGACAGGATGTTGCCGGCCGCCAGGCACCGGTCCACCTGCTCGATCCACATGGCCCGGTCACAGTCGTCGATCACGTTGGCCGCGATGACCACGTCGTGCATGTTGGTGGGCGGCGAGTTGCCGAAGGTGGACACTTTGATGCCCTGGCTGTTGATGGGGGCGCCCTGGCCGTGGATCACGTTCCCGGTCACGGTGCTGAACGCGGAGGCCTGGCTGGCTGAGCTGCCTTCGGTCGCCGATGCGGAGACGGAG
>OFHH01000120.1_pt1 | contig 13112 bp, 14 predicted proteins | sample 1521961 | NCBI WGS metagenome assembly OFHH01 (sample SAMEA2468439, study PRJEB22500) | soil metagenome | biome: Glassland; feature: Farmland; material: Clay | place: Australia | collected 2013-01-31 | depth 0.55 m | reverse complement strand
GGCTAGAAGATCCCCTGCCTCCATACGCCGTTCGCTTCCAGTCTTCAGCAAGAGCAGCAAAGGCAGCAGAGCCAACAACCAAAGCGGAGTCCAGCGAACCCCGGGAAGATAAGCCCCTGACCTGCCCTGACGTGCAGTAAGCAATTCCATGCCGATCATGAGGGGTAGCTGGCCTAGGCCCTTACCCGGGGTCGCCTACCCGCTCGGGCAGCCTGGCCGGCCCGGCTGACAGCGGCGGCGCGCCTTCCTCGCGGATGCCGTAGCGCGCGTACAGCCGGCGCAGTGGGCGCGGCGCCCACCAGTTCACCCTCCCCAGCAGCCGCATGGTGGCCGGCACCAGCAGCACCCGGATGATGGTGGCGTCCACCACCAGGGCGATGATCATGCCAACGCCCATCAGTTTGATGAACGTGATCCCGGACGCCGAGAACGCGCCGACGACGATCACCAGCAGCAGCGCCAGGCTGGTGATGATCCCGCCGGTGCGCTGGAGCCCGCCGGCCACCGCCGCGGTGTTGTCGCCGGTGACGTCGTACCGTTCGCGGACCCGCGACAGCAGGAACACCTCGTAGTCCATGGACAGCCCGAAGATGATCGCCAGCATGAGGATAGGCATGGTCGGGTCGATGGTGCCGGTCGGGGTGAAGTGCAGCAGCCCGGACAGGTGACCCTCCTGGAAGATCCACACGATCGCGCCGAACGTCGCCGTCAGCGACAGCGCGTTCGCCGCGATGGCCTTGACCGGCAGCACGACCGACCCGAACGCGAGGAACAGCAGCACGAACGTGGCGAGTGCGACCACCAGTGCCATCCAGGGCAGCGTGTGGCCCAGGCTGGTCAGTTCGTCCACCAGTTGCGCGGTGGCGCCACCCACGTACACCCGCGCCCCGGCCGGCGGTGGCACCGCGCGCACCCGCGACACCAGCGCCCGCGCCGCCGCGGATTCAGGATTCCCGGCATAACGCAGGTCCACCCGCGCGACACTGCCCGCCACGCCGGTCACCTGCCCGGCGACGACCCCAGGGACGTGGTCCAGACGGGTCAGGTAGCTGGCGACCGCGGCCCGCTGCGCCGGGGCCCCCGCAGGCCCGGCGAACTTGATCACGGCCTCGATGGGGCTGGTGGCGTTGGCGGGGAAGTCGCGGGCCAGTGCGTCGGCCACCACCCGCGGCGCCGCGCTGGCGGGCAGCACGCGGGCGTCGGTGCCGCCCCAGGTGATGTGGCGGAACGGCGAGCCGAGCGCGAGCAGCGCGATCACTATCACCGCTATGTAGGCGACCGGGCGGCGCATGACGCTGCGGGCGATCCGGTACCAGGCGCCGCTGGCCTCCTGCACCGGTGGCCGGCGCACTGACCGGCGGATCCGCAGTGCGTTGACCCGGTGGCCGAGCACCGCGAGCAGGGCGGGCATCACGGTCAGCGCGGCCAGCATGTCCACCGCGACGGTCGCGACACCGCCGTAACCCATCGAGCGCAGGAACATCTCCGGGAAGAGCATCAGGCTGGCCAGGGCGATCGCGACGGTGACACCCGACACCGCGACGGTCCGCCCGGCGGTGGCCACCGTCCGGGCGAGGGCATCCTCCACGCCCGGCTGGCTGCGCAGTTCCTCCCGGAACCGGGCCACCATGAACAGCCCGTAGTCGATGGCCAGGCCCAGGCCGAGGATGGTGGTGATGTTGACCGAGTAGATGGACACGCCGGTGACCAGGGTGAGCAGCCGCAGGGCGGTGAACGAGCCCAGGATCCCGATGCCGCCGATGGCCAGTGGCAGACTGGCGGCGGCCAGGCTGCCGAAGATCACCAGCAGCAGGATGAGCAGCACCGGCATGGAGATGCCCTCGGCCCGCCCGATGTCGCTGGTGACCTGCTTGTTGATGGCCTGCTCGGCCGGGATCTGCCCGCCCGCGTGCTCGGCCAGGCCGGGGGCGGCGAGCTTGCCGCTGATGGCCTCGAACGTCTTGATCCTCGCGGCGTCGGTGGCGCCGGCCAGCCGGAGCACGGCATAGGTCTCGTGCCCGCCCGCGCCGACGAACTGCGGCGACCCGGTGGACCAGTACGTCTGGTAGGACTCGACTTTGGCTCTGGGCAGCGCGGCCAGCGTGGCCGTGACCGCGGCCCGGTAGCCGGGATCGCGCACCGTCTGGCTGGCACTGCGGTAGAGCACCACCACGTCGGCCGTGTCCCGGCCGAACGCCCGTGTCGCCAGATCGCTGGCCTGCTGGCTCTGGCTGCCGGGGGCGGTGAAGCCACCGCCGGATTGCAGCTTGGCGAACACACCCGTTCCCCACACCGCCGCGCCCGCCATCGCTACCGCCGCTACCAGCAGGACCAGCCGCCGGCGGCGGTATACGAAACGTCCCCATCCCTCGAACATCGGCCCCTCCGCCATTAGACTGGTAGCCACCGTTCACATTGGTGAACAGTGTAAACTGCAAACAGTGTTAACTTCGCATACGTCGTTCACTACTGTCAAGCCCGTTCAGGAGGGAGGCCGGCGTGGTTCAGGCACCAAGCCGCCGCGACCGCGTCCGGGCCGCGACCACCGGCGAGATCAAGCAGACCGCGCGGCGGATCCTGGTGGCCGAGGGACCGCAGGCGGTCTCGCTGCGGGCGATCGCCCGCGAGATGGGCATGACCGCCCCCGCCCTCTACCGGTACTTCGGCAGTCACGAGGATCTGATCAAGCACGTCGTCGCCGACATCTTCGATGAGATCGCGGGCGACATCCACGCCGCGATCGCCGCAGCCGCTGAGGCCAGTGGCGGCGACATGACGGCGAAACTGGTGGCCGCGTGCGGCGAGTTCCGCCGCTGGTCACTCGCTCACAAGGACGAGTTCGGCCTGCTCTTCGGGACCCCGCTGCCGGCCCTGGAGGCGGCGCAGGACGAGGTGATCGACGAGTGCGCGCAGAAGTTCAGCGGCACGTTCTTCACCCTGTTCCTGGAACTGTGGCACAAGCGCCCGTTCCCGATCCCCGCCGACGGGGACATCGACCCTGGCCTGCGCGAGCAGCTGGCCCGGTACCGCGAGGGCCTCGGGATCGACCTGCCGCTCGGGGCGGGCCTCACCTTCCTGCGCTGCTGGGTCCGCCTCTACGGGATGGTCGCCCTCGAAGTGTTCGGCCACCTGCACTTCGCCCTCGAAGACCCGTCGGCCATGTTCGAGATCACCCTCGCCGAACTAGCCGGCCTCGTCGGCCTGGAGTACCCAGCCACATGACAGCACCGGGCCCGGCCCGCTACTGGTGGCCGAGGACGCGGTGGGGGATGTAGTGCTCCTCCAGGCGGCGGATCTCGTCCTGGGTCAGTTCCAGTTTCTCGGCGGCGAGGGCGTCCTCGATGTGGCCGAGTTTCGTGGCGCCCACGATGGGGGCGGTCACGCCGGGCCGCTGCAGCAGCCAGGCCAGCGCGATCTGGGCGGGCGGGACACCCCGCTCGGCGGCCACCGCGGCGACGGCGTCGACCACGTCGAAGTCGGCCGGCTGGGTGTAGAGGCTGTCGCCGAAGGGGTCGGAATTCGACCGGGTGGTGCGCCGCTGGCCGGCCCGGGTGCGGTTGCCGGCCAGCACGCCGCGGGCGAGCGGGCTCCATGGGATCACCGCGACGCCCTGGTCGATGCACTGCGGGATCATCTCCCGCTCCTCCTCGCGGTAGAGCAGGTTGTAGTGGTTCTGCATCGACACGAACCGGGTCCAGCCATGCCGCTCCGCCACGTGCTGCGCCTTGGCGAACTGCCAGGCGAACATGCTGCTCGCCCCGATGTAGCGGGCCTTGCCAGCCCGGACCACGTCGTGCAGTGCCTCCATGGTCTCCTCGATCGGCGTCCGCGGGTCCCACCGGTGGATCTGGTACAGATCCACGTAGTCCATGTCCAGCCGCCGCAGTGAGTCGTCGATCGCGGCCAGGATGTGCTTGCGCGACAGGCCCCGGGCATTCTCACCCTCGCCCATCGGCATGAACACCTTGGTGGCCACGACCACGTCCTCGCGGCGGAACAGCTTGCCGAGCAGCCGCCCGGTGGCCACCTCGCTGGCTCCGGCGGAGTAGACGTTCGCCGTGTCGAAGAAGATGACCCCGCCTTCGGCCGCCGCGGCGACGATCGGCTCGGCCGCGTCCTCGTCCAGTACCCACGGCCGTTCGCTGTTGTCCCCGAAGCTCATCATCCCGAGGCAGACACGCGATACGCGCATGCCCGTCGCGCCAAGGTTGACGTAGTCCATGCTCACCTCATCATCGCCGGGTCATCGGACTCTTCTGTGTAATGAAGATTACATCCATGCCCGCGATGTGGCCGGGTGGGTGGCAGGGCGGGAGCGCCGTGCTCCGCTGGCCGCGGTCCGGCCGGCCGGCGAGGGCGGCGGCGCCGCGCAGCAGCCGCCAGCCGGCCAGCATGGCCACTGCCGCAAGGGCTACCGCGAAACCGGGCGCAGCACCCGCGCCGGCGCCGGCCGCCACCCCTCCGGCCAGCAGCAGCCAATGGCGTCTCGCCCCAGCAGCTCGACGGCGGCTGAGCGCCGGTCAGGCTACGAAGGGTGAGCCGGACTCGCTGGTCATCGGGCGGCCCGCGGCGTGCCAGCCGATCATCCCGTCCGCGATGTTCCGCGCCTGCCAGCCCACACCGGCCAGCGCCCGGGCGGCATGGGCGGAGCGTGCCCCTGACCGGCAGATGACGTAAAGCTCGCGGTCGCGGTCGATTTCCAGGTAGCGGGCACCCAGTTCGCCGAGCGGGATATGCACTGCACCCGGCACGTGACCAGCGGCCCACTCATCGGGTTCCCGCACGTCCAGCAGGAACGCGTCAGCGGGTACCTCGGCCGCGGGCACATGGTGCACCGCCTGGCCCTGACTCATCTGTCCTCCGCGCGTATCGCCTCCGGCATGGCCAGCCGGCATCTGCCCGCCAGGGTACCCAGGCACGCGGCGGAATGCGGCAGCGGCCGCCCCGCACGCGCGCGGCCACGGCATCGGCCGGGCACTGGTCGCTGCGATCATGGATCGGGCCTCCGAGCGCCAGGTCCGGCATCTGCTGCTGCTGACGCTGCCCGACATGCACGTTGCGCATCACCTGTACGCCGAGGCGGGGTTCAGCCGCCTCCCGGACCGGGACTGGTCGCCCGGACCGGGTGAGATCCTGCTCGCCTACGGCCTGGTCCTGGCACCCTGACCCGTTCGCCCGGGTGGGCGGATCAGCAGCCGGTGTCCGCCCGGTACCCCCGCACGTTGTTGGTGGTGACCTGATCGACGCCGGCGGGCACGGTGGCGACTTCAGCGGCGGTGTCCGGTGTCCAGGCATCCACCAGCACGCCTGCGGCATGCAGGGCGGCCACCTCGGCGGCGGTGATGTGCGTGCCGTTGCTGCCGTAGTTGATGCTCTCCATCCAGTAGCCCGAGGACTTCGGCAGCGCCCGGTAGCTGGTCGTGATCAGCGTCAGGTGCCCCCGGTACCCGGCCTTGCGCATCTCCGAGAGCACCCGGGGATAGAAGCTGCGGACGTCCGTCCCAGCCTTGTCGTTGACCATCCTGATGAGCCGCAGCACCGCGCTGGCCTGCTCAGAGGTCAGCCGGTGCGGCTTCATCTCGACACTGACAGCCATGCCATCGGCGGCGGCGCGTTCCAGCGCGCTTTGCAGGGCCGGCAGGTGCTGGCTGCTCATCTCACGGTCCCCGGGGACGCCCTTGACCTTCAGCCGCATGGCCTCCAGTTGCGCCGCTGTATAGCTGCTCACCTTGCCGGTGTAAGCGGTCGTGCGGTCGACGGTCCAGTCATGGATTTCGACCGGGATGCTGTCCTTGCTGAACCACACATCCACCTCGACCTTGCCGACACCCAGGCGGTGGGCCGCGTTGATCGCGGCGAGAGAGTTTTCCGGGTAGTTGCTGTACGGGTAGTGCAGGCCGAGGCGGACCGAGATCCTGGGACAGGTGGCCACCCTGGGCGCCCCGTGCCTGGCCCTGACCGCCGGACCCAGCACACCGAACCCGATGAGCGCGGCGACGGCTACCAGCCCCGTGGGCAGCAGCCAGCGCCTGCGCGCGAATGACCTGCCCTCGGGCACGCCGCCCACCATGGCTCCTCTCCAGCAGGGGCCGCAAGCGGCCGGCCCCGCCCCGGGTCAGGACCGGCCGGATCCGTTCGGCCCGGCATCCTGGATGGCGGTGGCCCCGGGCTCGGGGTCCTGGCCGTTCTCACGCCACTTCGGGGTGGTAACCACCTTGCGGAGCTGCTTGTTCATCGAACGCAGCAGAAAGAACAGCGCCAGGGCCAGCGCGGCAACGACGAGGAACCCGAGGACGCCTGTGACCACGTTGTTGGGTGCCGCAGCGGCGGCCAGATCCGTCACAAGCTCACCCTCTCCCAAATGCCAGCGAACAGGTCGTCCTCCGGAAGTTCAGTATCCACCACCGACCTGGCCAGGTGATAATCCTCGGTCGGCCAGGCCGCCTGCTGCACCTCCAGCGGGCAGGCGAACCACGAGCCTGCCGGGTCGATCTGCGTGGCGTGTGCGAGCAGTGCCTGGTCGCGGACCTCGAAGTGGTCAGCGCACGGGACCCGGGTGGTGATCTCCCACTCCCGGCGGCCGGCGGCCCGCTCCTCCCAGCGCGCGAACCACTCCGCGTAGGGCGACTCGAGGCCGCGCCGCTCCATCTCCTCGTGCAGCGCGGTGAACCGCTCCTTGTGGAAGCTGACGAAGTAGTACAGCTTGAGCGGCTGCCAGGGATCCCCGGAGCCCGGGTAACGGTCGGGGTCGGCGGCCGCCTCGAACGCTTCGACAGTCACCTGATGGGTCTTGACGTGGTCGGGGTGTGGGTAGCCGCCGTTCTCGTCGTACGTCAGGATCACGTGCGGGCGGAACTCCCGCACCGCGCGGACCAGTGGCTCGGCCGCGTCCGCCAGGTCCACCAGCGCGAAGCAGCCCTCCGGCAGCGGAGGCGGCGGATCGCCCTCCGGCAGGCCGGAATCTGTGAAACCAAGGAATTGCTGCCGGACGCCCAGGATCTCCCGGGCCCGGGCCATCTCCTCGCGCCGGATGCGGGCGAGGTCGGCACGCACCTCGGGTCTGTCCATCGCCTTGTTGAGAACGTCCCCGCGCTCGCCCCCGGTGAGCGTGCAGACCAGGACATCCGCCCCGGACCGGACATAACGTGCCATGGTCGCCGCGCCCTTGCTCGACTCGTCGTCCGGGTGCGCGTGCACGGCCATGAGCCGCAGCGGCGCTGGCGGGCGGGCCGGTCCCGCAGGGCTGGCGCTCACCGGGCGGCTGCCGGCGGCAGGATCATCAGGCATGGCAGGCACAGCAGGTCCTCTCGGCACTGTGGATGGACAGCGTCAGGCGCGGCCGGCGGGTAACCACGAAGGAATCCGCACGACAGCGCCTGGGAATCATCGTGCACCACAACACGCTGATGAGGGGGCGTCATTCCCTCGAATAGGGCCGCGCCGGCTATTGACTGACGCGACGCATGCGTTAAGCCTTGTTAGCCTCAAAGAATTACCCCGAGGAGCCGCGCAGGGCTCCGGACGTAACCGTCCGCACTGCAGCCAAGGAGTACCCGTGACCGAGACACGCGACGACCACGTCACCTGGCTCACCCAGGATGCCTACGACCGGCTGAAAGCGGAACTGGACCATCTCTCCGGCCCTGGGCGAGTGGAGATCGCGAAGAAGATCGAGGCGGCCAGGGACGAGGGTGACCTGCGCGAGAACGGCGGCTACCACGCGGCCAAGGAGGAGCAGGGCAAGCAGGAGGCCCGCATCCATCAGATCCAGCACATCCTGCAGAACGCCCGGGTCGGGGAGCCACCTCGCACCGACGGGGTGGTGGGACCAGGCATGACCGTGACGGTCCGCTTCGGCAGCGACGACGATGAGGTCACGTTCCTGCTGGCTTCGCGTGAGGAGAGCGGGTCACCGATCGACGTCTACTCGCCGCGTTCCCCGCTGGGCAGCGCGATCTCCGGCAAGAAGGTCGGTGAGACCGCCACCTATACCATGCCGAACGGACGGTCGGCGACGGTCGAGATCCTCGAGGCGGTCCCCTACGGGGAATTCTGAGCCGGAACGCCGGTGCGGTCTTTGCGGTCTTTACGGCACCGCGGTTCCTGCTGACAGTCTGTGCGGCTGGGTCAGCCCACCAGTTCCGGTGCAGAGTGCTCCGCGGCGGGTGCTGCGCGGCCGCGCAGCGGCACCTCCTTGATGAGCCAGGCCAGGACGAACACCACCGCCGTGGCGGGTGCCGCCCAGAAGAACACACCCTGGGTTGCATGCGGGATAGCAGCGAAGACGTCGTGCTGCACCGGCGCCGGCAAGTGCGTGAACATGACCGGGGTGAGCTGTGGGCCGCCCGAGCCCAGGTGGACCCCTGGCAGCTGGGCGCTCATCGCCTCGGTCAGCCGACGGGCGAAGACCGCCCCGAACGCTGCCACCCCGATCGAACCGCCGATCTGCTGGAAGAATGTGCGGGAACTGCTGGCCACGCCCATGTCACGCGGGTGGACGCTGTTCTGCGCGACGAGCGTGGTGATCTGCATGAGGAAGCCCATGCCCACGCCGAGCACCACGAAGTACAGGCCGGTGGTGAGCTTGGAGGTGTCGACGCCCAGCCTGGTGAGCAGGTACATGGCGACCGCCATGATCCCGGCGCCGATGATCGGCAGCGCCTTGTACCGGCCGGTCTTGGTCGTCACCCGCCCGGCGATCAGTGCGGTGACAGTCGAGCCGAGCATCAGCGGGATGAGCATGAGCCCGCTGCCGGTAGCCGACAGGTGCTGCACCGTCTGCTGGTAGAGCGGCAGGAAAGTGAGACCGCCCAGCATCGCCATGCCGAGCAGGAAGCTCATCGCCGAGACCAGCGAGAAATTCCGGTTACGGAACACATGCAGCGGCAGGATGGGCTCAGTTGCCCGCGCCTCCACGGCGATGAAGGCCGCCGTGGTGGCCACCGCGATCGCCCCCAGGCCGAGGATCTGCGCCGATCCCCAGGCGTACTGTGTGCCGCCCCAGGTGGTCAGCAGCACGATCGAGGTGGTGGCTATGGCGAGCAGCACCGCGCCCAGATAGTCGATCTTGTGCTGGATCTTGCGTCGCGGCATGTGCAGCGTCGCGGCCAGGTAGAGCAGCGCCGCGCCGCCGATCGGCATGTTGATGTAGAAGATCCAGCGCCAGGACAGGCTGTCGGTGATATACCCGCCGACCAGCGGGCCGGCGACCATGGCCAGCGTCATCGCCGCCATCATGTAGCCCATGTACTGGCCCCGCTCCCGTGGCGACACCAGGTCACCGATGGTCGCGATCGCCCCGACCAGCAGCCCGCCCGCACCCAGGCCCTGCAGGGCGCGGAACGCGATGAGCTGATCCATCGAATGCGACATCCCCGACAGCGCCGAGCCGACCAGGAACAGCACGATCGCGGCCATGAGCAGGCGCTTGCGGCCGTAGAGGTCGCCCAGCTTCCCGTACAGCGGCGTGGTCACCGTGGAGGCGAGCACGTAGGCGGTGACCACCCAGGACAGGTGGGTTACCCCGCCCAGGTCACCGACGATGCGTGGCAGCGCGGTGGAGACGACCAGCTGGTCGAGCATGGCGAGCATGATGGCCAGCAGCAGGCCGGGCAGGATGATCAGGATTTCCCGCCGGGGCCCCGTCGTTACCGTCTCCCGGGTGGCCGCTGCCTCGCTGGCTGCCATTACTCCGGCTCCCTCCGCCACTGGCCTAATCAGCTGGACCCCGGTCCGGGTCGCCCCGGTTCCCCCGGCCCCGCCGCCTTCTTGAGCCGACCGCGCCCCGCAGCAGATTACTCGCTAATCTACTTGCCGACCGGTTAGTATGTGGTCCCGGGGTTACGCTAGATCGACTACTAACCGGTCGTCAAGTAAGTTTCGCCGAGAGAGCACGAGGCGCGGCACGATGGATGAGGCGACACCCGCCACCATACGCGGCGTGAGCCCGGCCACCGGCGTGAGCCCGGCCACCGGCGTGAGCCCGGCCACCGGCGTGAGCCCGGCCACCGGCGTGAGCCCGGCCACCGGCGTGAGCCCGGCCACCGGCGTGAGCCGCAGCCGGGACCGCAGCCGCAGCCAGGACCGGAGCCGGGACCGGAGCCGTGCCCGGGACCGGAGCCGCACCGGGCTCGTGCAGCACGACCCCCCACGTCGCGACACCCGGGAGCAGATCCAGGCGATCGCGCTTGACCTGTTCGCGGAGCAGGGCTACGAGAAGACGTCCCTGCGGGAGATCGCGGAGCGGCTCGGCGTCACCAAGGCGGCGCTGTACTACCACTTCAAGTCCAAAGAGGACATCGTCCGCAGCTTCACCGAGGACTACCGGGCTGAACTCGAGGCGGTCATCGCCTGGGGCGCCGCCCAGCCGCCCACCCCCGCGACCAGGACCGAGATTCTCGCCCGCTACGCCGACATCGTCAGCCGCCGCCTGGCGGTCATCCGGTTCATGGAGCAGAACCAGGCCGCCATGCACACCCTGATGTCGGACGGCGCCCAGCGCAAGAAGCTGTTCCGCGAGCAGTTCACGACCCTTTCCGACCTGCTCACGCCACCGGGGGCCACGCTGCCCGAGCGGGTGCGGGCGGCCATGTCGGTGATCTGCATCGGCATGAGTTCGCTGCTGTTCCAGCGTGAGGCGGCCAGCCCCGCGGAACTGCATGACGCCGTGCTCGGCGTCGCCTGCGACCTGGCCAACGCCCCGGCCCCCTGACAGTCCCCCGGGCCGGCCATCGGGAGCGACATTTCACGGCTTGTGCCCACTTCTGCGTCCGGTTCGTCCGCTATGTGAGTGCCGGAGCCGTGAAATGTGAGCCGGCAGCGGCATCTGGCGGCGGTGGCGTTACGAGGCGGCGGCCGAGGCACGCACCAGGGGGAGGATCCGGTAGGGCACCGGGGTGGCGAGCGCGATGACGGTGGAGGCGCGCATGACGCCCGGGACGTCCACGATGGCGTCGATCACCCGCTGCAGGTCGGCGTTGGTCCGCGCGACCACCCGGCACAGCATGTCGCCCGGGCCGGTGATGGTGTGCACCTCCAGCACCTCGGGGATGCCGGACAGCCGTTCCGCGACCGGATCGTGCCCGCCCGCCTGCCGGATCTCCACGGTCACGAACGCGGTCACGCGATGACCGAGCGCGACCGGGTCGACGTCGGGCCCGTAACCGGTCACCACCCCCCGCGCGTGCAGCCGGTCCAGCCGCGCCTGCACCGTGCCGCGCGCCACCCCCAGCCGCCGGGACGCCTCCAGCACCCCGACCCGGGGCTCCGCCGCGAGCAACTCGATCAGCAGCCCATCCAGCCGGTCGATCGATCCGGCCCCGTCAGCCATGTCAGCCACCCTCCTGCCGGGCCAGGCCGGCGAAACCAGCACAGGCTGTCCAACCCTGCCCACAGTCCTCGCTATTTGCTTTACAAGTTGTATAGCTGAGTAACCAAGTGTTGCACATCTTGCTTGCAAGACGGATGCTGCCACCTAACCCGGTATCCAAAGCACGCAAAGGAGCGCGACGATGGCAGCGCACGGCGTACAGGCACCCCGGGACCTCTTCCCCGTCACAGGCATGGACGCGGTGGTCTTCGGTGTCGGCAACGCCCGCCAGGCAGCCCACTACTACTCCTCCGCATTCGGCATGCAGTGCGTCGCCTACCGCGGCCCCGAGACCGGATGCCGGGACGAGGCCGCCTACGTGCTCGAATCGGGCCAGGCGCGGTTCGTGCTGCGCGGGCCCGTCCGGCCGGGCACCAGCCTCGGCAGGCATGTGGCAGCCCATGGCGACGGTGTGATCGACCTGTCCATCGGGGTCCCGTCCGCCGAAGCGGCCTACGGATACGCCCTTGCGCACGGCGCACGCGGCCTGGCTGCCCCTCGCATGGTCGAGGACGATCACGGCAAGGCGGTCCTGGCCACCATCGCCACGTACGGCGAGACCACCCACACGCTGGTGGAACGATCGAGCTATTCCGGTCCGTACCTGCCTGGCTACGTCGCGGCGGGCCCGATCGGCAACCCGCCGCCGCGTCCATTCTTCACCGAGATCGACCATTGCGTCGGCAATGTCGAACTCGGCCGGATGGATGAGTGGGTGGGCTTCTATCACCAGGTCATGGGCTTCACGAACATGAAGGAGTTCGTCGGCGACGACATCGCCACCGAGTATTCCGCGCTGATGAGCAAGGTGGTCGCCGACGGGTCGCGCAAGGTCAAGTTCCCGATCAACGAGCCGGCGCCGGGGAAGAAGAGGTCCCAGATCGATGAGTACCTGGAGTTCTACGGCGGACCGGGTGTCCAGCACATCGCGCTGGCCACCGACGACATCGCCGCCGCCGTGACCGCGATGAGGGCGGCCGGCGTGGAGTTCCTCGGCACCCCTGGCAGCTACTACGACGCACTGGGAGCCTGGCTCGGCGAGACGCACATCCCTGTGCAGACACTCAGGGAACTGGGCATCCTGGCTGACCGGGACGAAGACGGCTACCTGCTGCAGATTTTCACCAAGCCAGTGCAGGACCGTCCGACGGTGTTCTTCGAGTTGATCGAGCGGCACGGCTCCCAGGGGTTCGGCAAGGGCAACTTCAAGGCCCTGTTCGAGGCCATCGAGCGTGAGCAGGCGCGCCGCGGCAACCTGTGACCAGCTCTGACCGGCCGCGGGAATGCCCATAACCGTAAAGGGCTAGGCGGGCATGGACAGAGGGTGCATCATGGCGGCGTGACCCAGCCACCCGACGATCACGAGCCACAAGGCACCCCGCCGCTACAGCCCTTCAGCGCGCCGAGCCAGCCCCCGCAGGGAAGCCCGTGGCAGCCTCCCGGCCAGCCAACCGATGCCGCCCCCGGCCAGCCCGGCGGCGCGCCCGGCCAGCCGTACGGAGCCGCCCCCGGCCAGCCCTACGGAGCCGCCCCCGGCCAGCCCTACGGAGCCGCGCCCGGCCAGCCCGGCGGCGCGCCCGGCCAGCCCTACGGAGCCGCCCCCGGCCAGCCCTACGGAGCCGCCCCCGGCCAGCCCTACGGAACCGCGCCCGGCCAGCCCGGCGGCGCGCCCGGCCACACGTACTGAGCCGCGCGCGGCCAGCCGTACGGCGGGTACCAGCCCTACCCCCGATCGCCCGCCGGT
>OFHH01000118.1_pt1 | contig 13123 bp, 9 predicted proteins | sample 1521961 | NCBI WGS metagenome assembly OFHH01 (sample SAMEA2468439, study PRJEB22500) | soil metagenome | biome: Glassland; feature: Farmland; material: Clay | place: Australia | collected 2013-01-31 | depth 0.55 m | reverse complement strand
GGCTCGACGACAGCCTGCCCGAGCTGGCGGCCGTGCGGGCGCGCAGCCTGCACTTCGATTTCGTCGCCATGACGGCGGTGTGGATGCATCTCGATGAGGAGCAGCGCGCTCGCGCCATGCCGCATGTGGCCGCGCAGGTCGGCACGGGCGGCATGCTTGCCATGACCGTGCGCCACGGCCCGGTGCCGAAAGGCCGGCGCATGTTCGAGGTCGAGGCAGGCGAGACCATTGCGCTGGCCGCGACCGAGGGCCTCAAACCGGTGCTGAACATCCACGAACAGTCGAAGGCTGAGCCCAACCGCTCACTCGGGGTCACATGGACCCGCATGGTGTTCGCGCGATAGGATCGCGCCACCGGCGATCCCAGGATGCAAGCATGCCCGAAATTATCACGCGCGAATTTCTCCATCGCGGCTGGAACACATTTTCCATTGCCACCATCCGGCTTGAGGACGGGCAGCACATCACGCGCTCCATCGAAGATCATGGCAGTGCCATTTGTGTGCTGACATACGATCCGGTGCGGCGGATGGCCCTGCTCGTGCGTCAGTTCCGGGCGCCGCTGTTCGCCGCAGCAGGCCAGGAAGATCTGCTGGAAGCCATCGCCGAGTACCAGAAGCGCGAGCGGCGTTACGGCGGGCTGAGCGACGGTGGCGATCATGCCCTGGCCGCCGCCGGAGGCAACGGGAGCCATCCCGGTAGATGAAGCGAGTCGCCACCGCGGCTGTCCTGATTCCCATCGTTCTCCTTCTTGTCCTTCGCGCCCCGGTGCCGCTGCTGCAGGGCTCCGGCAGGAGGCTGTGACCCGCCTGATGCGGGGGCAGGGAGTAACTGGCCCTTGATGAGGCGGCTGATGACACGGGCGGCTGCCTGGCCGTCGTCGAGGGCGCTGTATTTGCTGGTGAACGCCTGGTAGGCGGGCTGGTAGGACTGTTCGATGGCGGGCAGGCCGCGCAGTACGTCGATGAGGTCGGTGGTGGTGGGCAGGAGCGGGCCGGGTGCCTCGGTTTCGAAGTCGAAGTAGAAGCCGCGCAGGTTGTCGCGGTAGGTGCCGAGGTCGTAGGTGTGGAAGAGCATCGGCTTGCCGGTGCCGGCGAAGTCGAACATGACCGAGGAGTAGTCGGTGACCAGGACGTCGGCGATGAGAAGCAGGTCGGTGATGTCGGGGTAGTCGGTGACTTGGGCCGCGAATCCGCTGGTGATGCGGGCGGGGGCGCTGTGGCGGACGTTGGTGTGCAGCCGGAGGAGCAGGACGTGGTCCTTGCCGAGGGCGTCGGCCATGGCGGGCAGGTCGAGTTGCAGGTCGAACCCGTAGCCGCCGCCCGATGGCCGGGCGGCATTGTCACGCCAGGTCGGGGCGTAGAGCACGATCCGCTTGCCGGCGGGCAGGCCCAGCCGGCCGCGGATGACAGCGGCGCGCTCGTCGCGGCCGGGCTGGTGCAGGGCGTCGTTGCGCGGGTAGCCGGTTTCCAGCACCTCGCCGTCGTAGCCGAGCGCACGCCGGAGAACAGGCGTGCTGAACGCGTTCGGGGACAGCAGCAGGTCCCAGTTGGCGGCGGCCTGCCGGAGTACGTCGGCGTAGACCAGCCCGGTTTCGAACTGGGGCTGGGCGATGTCGAGCCCGATCCGCTTCAGCGGCGTCCCATGCCAGGTCTGCAGGCAGGTCTGCCCCTCGCGGCGGCGGAACCAGTGCGGCAGTTCGTCGTTCACGATCACGTAGCGGGCCTGGGCGAGCGCTTCGAAGTGCGGGCGGCTGCCGGCGGGAACAAGGCGGGTTCCCTCGGGCACGCCGAACTGGAGGTCCCTGGTCACCCAGGCACATTCGAGGCCGGGGCGGACACGGCGCAGTTCGTCGTGGATCGCCCGCGGATTGCAGGCGTAGGTCCGGCCGCCGAAGCAGTCGAACACGGCGAGTTCGCGCAGCGGCTCGGCGCGGGCCCGAGGATAGTACTGCTTGGTCAGCTGCCCGGCCGCGAAGGGCCCGCGCTCGTCGTCCGCGCGGTCCAGGCGCACGTGCAGCCTCAGGGCATCGGTGTTGTAGGGCCGCGCCTCCACCGCGTGCACGCCCATCCGGTGATAGCCGGGCAGGCCGGCGAGCAGCCGCCGGTCCAGCGCCACTGCCACTTCGGCCCCGGCCGCCGGTGTGGGCGCCAGCACATGCCAGTCACCGTTGGCCAGCGGGATGGGGTTTCCCGGCCCGGCGCTCGTGGCCAGGCCGGAGGCCGGGCCAGGAGCGAACTCGGTGGTGAAGGTCCTGTCTTCCCACCGCAGTGGCAGCGAGTGCTGACGGCCCGACCTGACATGACGGAGGATCAGCCCGGACGGCCGGTCCTGCCACCCGCCTGCGTAGTCGCCGCGCAGGACCAGGCGCTGATCGGCGGTCCACTCCAGGCTGGTGACGACCGGCCGCAGGGTCCGCTCCAGGAGCGAGAAGGAGCCGAAATGGGTCGCGAACGCGGTGACCTCCCGGCCGCGGTGCGCCACCCGCGCGCCAGCCTTGACGGCGGCGATGGACAGCCTGGAGGTGGCGCCCTCCTCGCCGGGGTTGAGGGAGACATCCCAGGTGAACTCGTCGTGGACGGGAAGCATCCGGTGGATCGGGCTGCTGGCGTCCTGCGGGCGGATCAGTGCGCCCACCGGAATCTGGGCGCGGAACGAGTGCCTGCCCCTGGGCCCGTCCCCCTCCTGGCCGCGACCGGGGGCAGGTACGGGCTCCGCTGGGACCCGGACTGCCGCCACACCGCCCTGGCGCCGGCTGGCCACCACTCTCGTGGCGGCGGTGAGCGGGTGGCTGGCCCAGCCCTCGATTTCGAGCGTGTCCTCGCTCGCTGTGCAGGCGGTCACATAAGCCCGGGCCTGCTGGCCCCGGATCACGAACCGTCCATCGTGCTCGGGGGCGGGTTGCAGCCACACGTCGCTGCTGACCCAGCGGCCCTCGGGCCATTGCGCCGAGCCTGGCAGCACGGCGGTGACCGGGCCTTCCAGCTGGAAGCCATCGCCGCTGACCCCGACCCGCAGTTCCCAGTCCGCCCCACGCCAGACACCGGGCAACGTGGCCAGGCGGCGGGCGGAGATCTCGACGGCGAAGCCCGACCACTCATAGCTGACGGCGGCCTGCTCTGAGCCTGCCGTGACGTCGGGACGGGACACCCGGGTGACCGGCAGCCGGATGGTCCGGCGGGTCCTGCTGTTGTGCAGCATGACCTGGATCCGGCACTGCGACGGGGTGGCGGAACTGACGCGGTGGATGTACGCGTGGCCTTCGATGCGAAGCTTGCGCCCATGCCAGCCGACACCGTCCACGCAGGCGTTGAGCGTCATCTCACTGGTGATGTCGTACATATCGTCGGGAATGCCGTGGCCAGCATCGCCGAAGAAGGGGTAACGAGCGCACCACCGGGCTTGTCCGGCTGCACGCCGCGCCACCGCAGAGCCGGCCGCCTCGCCACGGCGCTCGAAGCGCAGCACCTCCAGCAATTCCGGCAGCTTCCGCTGCCCGAGAAGGTACCCGCGCAGGCGGTCGGGCATCGGGACGGTGCCGTAGACCGAGGCGTCCACGGTGTCCAGGTAGCCGGCCGCGAGCTCGGCGATCCGTGCCCGGTCCTCGTCGGTGGCGTACTCGAATGCCTGGACCAGCAGGCGGATGTCGCTCATCAGCACTGATCGGTCATAGGCCGGCTTGAGGGCGGGGGCGCTTGCTGCGAGGAAACCGCCCACGTCACGGACGGTGCCCATCCGGTACTCGATGTTGGCGAGCTCGCGGTAGCGCTCGGTGATGGACAGCCCGCCGGAGTCGCGGAGCCGCCAGTAGTAGACCACGTCCTCGAACACGTCCACCGATGAGGCCAGCACGTGCGCCCGGACCGTCACCGGTGCGTCCTCGTAGACACCCCGGGGGAACTCGAAGCCATGGGCATCCCAGAACGGGCGCCGGTACACCTTGTTCCAGGCGCCGCGATCCTGCATCAGGGCTGGGAACCGGGACACGTGCGTGCGCAGCACCGTCTTGCGGAACGGCCCCTCGTGCAGCCTGGACGGTGTCGGCCCGACTGCGGTAAGGCGCCTGACCGCCCCGGTCGCGATGTCCGAGCCCGTCTTGTCCAGCGATCCGGTGAGCAGGGCGTAGGCGTGCGGGCTCACCAGGTCGTCACTGTCGGCGAAGGCGAGGTACTGGCCGGTCGCGTGGCGGGCCCCGGCATTGCGGGCCGGCCCGAGGCCCGCGTTCTCCTGCTGCAGGAGGTGGAATCGCGGGTCCCGGGAGACGTAGCTCTTCGCGATGAGCGTGCTCCCGTCGGCAGAGCCGTCGTCAACCAGGATGACCTCAAGGTCACTGAGAGTCTGGCGCGCGATCGATTCCAGCGCTGCCCCGAAGTAGTCCTCCACGTTGTAGAAGGGCACCACCACGCTGAGCCTGGCCACCTGAGCCCACACCTCCCGGCAGACGTCGGGCCCGGCGGCCCTCGCCCCCGCCCGGGCGACCGCGGCATCGCCGGTGAACGTAGATGAGGTGTCATGATTGCATCGATTACCTCAATAATCCGGCAAAACTGGGTATTCTGCCCCGGATCAGCAGGTTGTGACCTGTATCGGGGAGACCGGCCGCTGGTGCCGCCGCAGGCGCGTCGGTCAGGACCGGAGAAGGGCCTCAGCCACAGCCAGGTCGCGTGGATAGGTGATCTTGATGTTGCGCTCGCTGCCCGCCACCACCTGCACGGCCACCTCCGGCAGATAGCGGAGCACGATCCCGCAATCATCGGTCGCCGGCAGCTCGGCGAATCCCGGGTCGGCGTCGGCGCGCTGATAGGCGCGGCGGATCACCGACAGCCGGAAGCCCTGCGGGGTCTGGCACCGGACCAAGGTGTCCCGCCGGGGCATGGCCGTCATCACCCCATTGGCGATCACAGCGATCGTGTCGGACGAGGGGACGGCCACCCCGACCGCCCGGTGGACGGCGAGGGCGGCCACGCAGTCGGCGATGGTCTGCTGGCTGACCAGGGGACGGGCCGCGTCGTGGAAGAGCACGTCGCATTCGGTGCCGCCGAGTTCGGCAATCGCCCGCCTAGTGGACTCCGTGCGGCTCGCGCCGCCTTCGATGATCCCTGTGAGCTTGCTGTATTTCCCGCCCGCCAGCAGGCTCGACGCCTGCTGGGTGTAGCCCGCGGCCATGACTACCAGGATGGAGTCCACCCCCGGCGCCTGCTCGAACGCGGCGACGGAGTGCTCGATCAGTGCCTGGCCGGCTAGCGGCAGCAACTGCTTGGGGATCCCAGGGCCGAACCGATCACCCGAACCGCCTGCGAGCACAACAGCGACCGTCCGCATGACGCGGACTCTACCTGGGCCAGCCTGGCGGTAGGTCATGTCCGGACGGGGTACGGATTGCTCAGGCCGGACTCGCCACCGGCCGCTCGCCACCAGCCGCCCATCCGCGGCCGATGGCAGGTGCGGAGGGCCGTCATGACCATGACGAGGGCGGTAACGGGGCTGCCCCGGGCGATCCGGGGCTGGGTGGCCGGCGGGCCGGTGCCAGCCGGTGCGCTCTGGGGGATGGCGCTTGCCTGCAGCGTGTGTGCGGAGGCGTGGTACACGGCTGGCACCAGGCGGGCGGATTCTGCTGACCGCGCTGATCACGCCGGTCTGGGGAGCGCTGGCCACGCTCGCCGTCCTGGCCGGCTGGGGGCTCGCGACGCTGGGCTGGGAGCTCCTGCGGCCGGACGCGGGGTTCCTCCGGCCGGTCTGGCAGGCCGGTGGCAGGCCGTGACGACAGGCCACTCGCGTGGCGTGCCGGTCACCTGGTCATGTTCGCTTACCTGGCGCTGACCGCGTATCTTGGGTGGCTCTTGTGCAGTTCTGGCCGCTGGAACCGGCTGACGGTCAGCGAGGAGGAACGCTGATGATCGGGATGGTGCTGGCGGCCGGCGCCGGGCGGCGGCTTCGCCCTGACACCGACGCGCTGCCCAAGGCCCTGCTGCCGGTGGCCGGGGAGACCACGATCCTCGACATCGCCCTGCGCAACCTCGCGGTCGCTGGCCTGTCCGACATCGTGGTGGTGGTCGGGCACGCGTCAGATGTGATCGCGGACCGGGCCCCCGACCTGGAGCAGGCGCACGGGGTGACGCTGACACTCGTGCACAACGACCGCGCCCGGGACTGGAACAACGCATACTCGCTGTGGCTGGCACGCGAGTACCTGCGCCACGGCGTCCTGATGGTCAACGGTGACACAGTTCACCCGGTGAGCGTGGAGAAGACACTGCTGTCCTCCCGCGGCGCGGCCGGTGTGATCCTCGCGATCGACAACGTCAAGGCGCTCGCCGAGGAGGAGATGAAGGTCATCCTCGACGAGCGCGGGCTGCTGGCCAGGATCACCAAGCAGATGGATCCCGCCCTCGCACACGGCGAGTACATCGGGGCCACCCTCATCGAGGCGGACGCGGCCGGCCCGCTCGCCGACGCGCTGGAGGCCACCTGGCGGCGTGACCCCGGCCTGTACTACGAGGACGGCTACCAGGAACTCGCCGACCGCGGCGGGGAGATCGCCGCCGCCCCGATCGGGGTGGTCGACTGGGTCGAGGTGGACAACCACGACGACCTCCGCCGGGCACGGCAGATAGCGGCGCACTGCTAATCTCGCGGGTACGCGCGGCTGCGCCGCGCGAGGGCGAGCCCGCGGCAGCCTTGGGCCGTCCGGAACCGCTGGGTGCTGGAGTTCCCGGATGACCGCTGCAGGTCACCTCGTCAGCCGTCCGCCATTGAGGGAGGAGGCCCCATGCCGCTGCTTGCACGTCTGCTGCCCGCACCGCTCGTCGTCGACGTCCGGCGGGGGGCCATCGCCGATCTGGGCCCGCTCCTCGCCGATCGCCGGATCGCGACCGAGGGACGGGTAGCGGTCGCGGTCGGGCCCGGCGTGCACGGCGACGAGGTGGCGGCCCGGCTGGAGATCGGGGAGGCGGAACTCTTCCGGGTAGCGGACGGCACCGTGGACACCGCCGTCCGCCTCGGCAAGCGCCTGCGGGCCGGAGCCTATGAGGCGGTGGCGGCCATCGGCGGCGGCAGGACCATCGACGTGATGAAGTTCGCCGCGAACATGGCCGGCATCCCCATGGTCTCCGTCGCGACGAATCTCGCTCATGACGGTATCGCCTCTCCCACCTCCTCCCTGGAGCATGAGTCAGGCAAGGGTTCCTACGGGGTGGCGCCACCAGTGGCAGTGGTGGTGGACCTGGACAGCGTCCGCCAGGCACCGCAACGGATGGTCCGGGCAGGGATCGGTGATGTGATCAACAACCTCGCCGCCGTCGCGGACTGGGAACTTGCCGCCGAGGATACGGGGGAACCGATCGACGGGCTCGCGGTCACCCTGGCTCGCAGCGCGGCCCAGGCGGTGCTGCACCAGCCGGGCGGCACCGACTCCGACGGCTTCCTCACTGTGCTGGCGGAGGCGCTCATCCTGTCCGGGATCGCCATGACCGTTGCCGGTTCCAGCCGGCCCGCCAGCGGCGGGGATCACGAGATCGCGTATGCGATCGACCAGCTCTACCCCGGTCTGGGCATCCATGGCGAACTCGTCGGGCTGGGAGCGCTCTTCTGCACCTTTCTGCGGGAGGACACCAGCCAGGCTGAACTTGTGTCGGACTGCCTCGCGCGGCACAATCTCCCGCGTTCTCCCACGGACATGGGCCTGTCGGCGGCAGAGTTCACCAAGGCGGTGGTTTGCGCCCCCGGTACCCGCCCCGGCCGCTACACGATCCTGGAACGCCTCGGGCTGACCGAGGCAGAGGCGGGGGCGCGGGGGGAGGAGGATGTTCGGGCCGGCCCCGGCTGGGGTCAAGGGCCGGGGGCCGGCCCCGGCCGTCATTGAGCGGGCCCAAGATGAGCACCGGGCCGGCCGGCTTTAAATGCGGCGGGGGTCGCCGCGGGCGGCCCGGGGCTTCCCCCGCCCGGGCTGGTGACCGAAAATGGTCACGGGCGGCTTCATCGTGTGCGGGGTGGCCGCCGGGGTGGTGGTGGCGTTCGGCGGGCTCTGGCCGGCCATCGTCGCGGCGGTGCTGATCCAGGCCTACCTGCTGCTGGACTGCTCCGACGGCGAGCTGGCCCGGTGGAGCGGCAAGTTCTCGGCGACCGGGATCTACCTGGACCTGATGGGCCACTACTTCGGCGAGGCCGCGCTGCTGGCCGGGCTCGGTTTCCGGGCCCAGGGGCACCTCACCGTCTCCGGCGCGTACGTGACCGCGGGCCTGGCGGCGGCCCTGCTCGCGATGCTGGTCAAGGCCGAGACCGACACCGTGATCGCGGCGCGGGCGAAGTCCGGCCTGGCCAGCACCCATCAAGACGAGGCGCTCGCGCCGCGTGGCACCGGCCTCGCGCTGGCCCGCCGCCTCGCCTCCGCGCTGCGCGTCCACCGGGCCGTCCAGGCCGTCGAGCTCTCCATCCTGATCCTGATCGCCGCCGTGATCGACACGATCGCGGGCGGGCTGACCGCTACCCGGGTGCTGGTGGTGGCGTGCCTGATCATCGCCGCACTCATGGTGGTCGCGCACCTGGTCGCGATCGTCGCGTCCCGGCGGCTGCGGTGAAGCTCTCATGCGTGATCCTCACCATGGGGGACCGGCCAGCCGAACTGGAGCGGGCCATGGCCAGCGCGCTGGCGCAGGAGGATGCTGACCTGGAGGTGGTGGTGGTCGGCAACGGCGCCGACATCCTGCCGGCGCCGCCCGGGGTGAAGGTGATCGCCCTGCCGGAGAACCTCGGCGTGGCAGGGGGGCGCAACGTCGGGGTGCAGGCCTGCGCCGGGGATGTGGTGGTGTTCCTCGACGACGACGGCTGGTTCCCGGATCGGCAGCTTGGGTCGTATGTCGCCAGGCGTTTTGCTGCGGATCCCGCGCTGGCAGTGATGTCCTTCCGGGTTGCCGACCCGGAAGGGGGGCCGGGGGCGCGCTGGCACGTGCCGCGGCTGCGGGCCGGTGACCCGGAGCGCTCCTCGCCGGTGACCACCTTCGCCGGCGGCGCCTGTGCCATCCGCCGCGCCGCGTACCTGGAGGCCGGCGGGCTGCCGGAGGCTTTCTTCTACGCGCATGAGGAGACCGATCTGTCCTGGCGGCTGCTGGGCCTTGGCTACCGGCTGGAATATGACGCGGCGGCGCAGATGTGCCATCACGCGCTCCCGAACGCCCGGCACGCCACGTTCTACCGCCTTGACGGGCGGAACCGGGTGCTGCTGGCCCGGCGGAACCTGCCCTGGCCGCTGGCTGCCGTTTACCTGCTGGACTGGTTCACGCTGACCGTGGTGCGGGAGCGCTCGCTGGCCGCGTTGCGCGCCTGGCTGTCCGGGTTCGCGGAGGGCTGGCGGATGGATCCTGGCTGGCGCCGGCCGATGTCGGCGCGCACCGCATGGCGGATGACACGGGCGGGCCGGCCGCCGATTATCTGAGCGCTGGTGGGGAAAGGACCAGGAGTGCCCGGCTGCTGACCGGGCCGCCAGAGCCGCCAGAGTCACCACAGCCACCCGGACACCCATGGGGACCACCCGGTGGGGCAGCCCCGGGCCGGGGGAAAGCCAGAGGTTAAGATCACCCTCAGTGGAGGGTGCATGTCGATGCTCACGCTGAGGCAGGCACCGCCGGGAGATCCGGCACCACGCCGGTGCGCCTGGCCGTCGCCCGCCTCCATCCCGCGTCCCGGGATGACCGTCGCCTACGCCGCGTGTGCCGTTTTCGCCATCACCATGGCCCTGGTCACCACCCACCAGGCACACCGGCTGTGGGGGGTGTTCGCTGGCTGCTCCTACCTGCTCGCCGCGATGGCCGTGCTGGTCTGGAAGTCCCGCGGGGTGGACCTGGCGCTGCTGATCAGCCTGGCGGGAGCGCTGGTGGCGCCGATGTGGCTGATGGCCGCCAATCGCCTGCAGCAGCCAGAGGTGCAGGTGATCAACCAGTCGGCGGCGATGCTGATCCACCGCGGCACCCCGTACTCGGGGCCAGCGGCCCTTGCCACCGCGCACAGCCCGAACGTCTTCGATCCCTACCTGCCAGGTATGACCGCATTCGGGATCCCCCGGGTGCTGCTTGGCTTCTCGTCGGTCACTGACCCGCGGATCTGGTTCGCCGTGGCGTTCGTCCTCGCGTTCGGGGCAGCGCTCGCGGTGGGCGGCGCGCAGGATGTGGTGCGCTGGACCGCGTTGGTGACCGCGTCGCCGGTGGTCGCTTTCTCGCTGACCGTCGGCGGCACCGACGTCCCGGTGCTCGGCTGCCAGTGCCTTGGGCTGGCGCTGCTGTGGCGGCGTCCGCAGCCGGTGCTGGCGGGTCTCGCCCTGGGCGCCGCCGCGGCCATGAAGGCGACCGCCTGGCCGGCCCTGCTGATCGTGGCGGTCATGGTCGCGGCCTCCGGCGGCCGCCGGGCCGCGGTGAGCATGACCGCGACCGCGCTGGGCGTGGTCGCCGCCGTGGTCGGCCCGGTGGCGGTGCTCGGCCCCCGTTCGCTGGTGCAGAACACCATCGAGTTCCCGCTCGGCCTGGCCAGCGTCAAGTCCGCCGCGGTCAGCCCGCTGCCCGGGCGCCTGCTCGCCGAGACCGGGCATACCGGGCATCTGGTCGCCGTGGTGCTGCTGGTGCTGGCCGGACTGGCGGTCATCGTGAACCTGGTGGTCCGGCCACCGCGGACGGTGCCCGCTGCGACCTGGCGGCTGGCTATCGCGCTGACCGCGATGTTCGTGCTCGCGCCCGCGACCAGGTTCGGCTACTTCCTGTATCCGGTAGGACTGCTGATCTGGCTGCAGGTATCCAGCATGGGCTGGGAGCCGTCAGGCCGGACGGCCGCCGGGCCGGTCAGCCGGACGGCCGCACCGGGCTGAGCGGGCCGGTCAGCCACCCGCCGGCCGGTCAGCCACCCGCCGGCCGGTCAGCCACCCGCCGGCACCGGGCTGAGCGGGCCGGTGAAGGCGGACGTGTCCTTGCAGATGTTCTGGTTCCCGCTGATGCCCTGCAGGCCCTGGCTCGCGGCCGCGACCGACGGCCCGCGACTCTTGGTCTTCCCGCCGGCCAGGCTGGTGAACTTCGAGCCCAGGATCAGTGCGATGGTGCCGGGCTGCAGGCCGGTGGTCTGCTGGACCTGGACGCCTGGCAGCTCCTTCTTGAGCGTGTTCACCTCGGGGACCTGGGACGCCGAGCCGTACTCGATGACTGAGCTGGTATAGCTGAAGTTGGCCGCATCACCGGTGCCGACAACATTGAAGCCGAGGTTGGACAGGCTGGTGGAGGTGGTGGTGGCGACCCCGTGCTGGCCGGAGCCGTTGAGCACCTCAAGCTGCACCTGCGAGGGGGCGACCGTCGGCACCGGCTTGGCCTTGTTCGCCTTCTTCTGCGCGGCCTTGGCTGCCTTCACCGCCTTGTAGATGTGGTTGTCGTGGGAGATGGCCGAGAAGAGCCCGCTGGCCTGCGGATCCTCCCACTGCACCTCGGCCAGCGGATCACCGGGGTACGGCACCCAGGGAACCGTGACGAACCGCAGCGAACTGGTGCTCAGGCCCTTCATGCTGTTGGCGATGCCCAGCATCTGGGTCCCGGTGAGGTCGGTCGTCAGGGCATGGGCGACATCGGTGATGACCTTGTAGTCGCCGAGCAGGTTGGTCTGCTTGATCTTCTGCATCGCGGAGGCCAGGAAGAGCTGCTGGCGCTGGATCCGCTGCGTGTCGGAACCATCGCCGATGTTCTCCCGCAGCCGGACGAAGGCGAGCGCCTGCGCCCCGTGGACGACATGGAGCCCGGCCTTCATGTACAGGTGGGCACGCCAGTTCCGGATGGGGAACGGCAGGCAGACACTGACCCCGCCGATGTCGTTCACGATCGACTTGAAACTGCTGAACCCGACCTCGACGAAGTGATCGATGTAGATGTGAGTGGTCCGCTCCAGGGTCTTCCACAGGCAGGGAGCGCCGCCATAGGAGAACGTCGCGTTCAGCCGTTCCAGCTGGCCGGGTGCCGCGGTCTGCCCCGGATGGCCCTCACGGTCGGGCAGGCAGTTGTAGATCGGCACCATCGAGTCGCGGGGGAAGCTGACCACATAGGCGTGCGCATGATCTGGTGAGATGTGCAGCAGCATCGTGGTGTCCGACCGGGACCCCTGGATGACCGACGACGAGCCGTAGCCGTGGGTGCCGGCCCTGGAGTCGGAACCGATCAGCAGGATGTTCGTCGAGCCGTTGAGCTTGGGCGGGCGGGGACCCAGCATCTGCGCGGTGACGGTCTCATGATGAATGCCGTCGTAGACATTCCGGAGCAGGGCGTAGGCCGTGAGCGACGTCCCGACCACCACGACCGTGGTGAAGATCGCGGCTAGCCCGAGAATCCGGTGCGTTCCCAGCAGAGTGCTCCGGCGGCGGCGCGGGGCGGGGCGGGAAGGCTGCGGTGAGCGGCTGCGCCGGGCTGATCCGCGGACACCCCAGCTGTCGGCGTCCTCGCCAGACCCACGCCGTCCCTGTGACCCCATGTGCCTTCTACCCGATGGCGGGTAATCACCGATGCCCTCGCGATCGTCGTAGCGGCTCATCGCTCCTCGGCCTTGCTCGTGGATCACACGGGGGTCGGGCCCCATTGTCTCCCCGTGAGGTTATGGTATGTGGCGTTATTAGACGGAATCGGGCAATCAGGTTCCGCTGGTCCCGCGCGGATCCGCTCTACAGTGGGGGGCGTGCGTCTGGGACCCCGAGTGACCGGAAGGCAGCCCCAGGGAGAGCACCGTGACGACGGTGCTACTCCGCCGGGTGGCTCCGTTACTCCGCCGGGTGGCAGCGCCAAGGCCGGTGATGAGGGCGGGCGGACCCGGTGGCTGCCGCGTGTCGGCATGTATCGCGCCGGCCTGATGCGGCTCACTGCGCCACGCCTGAGCCTGCAGCGATTCGGCATATCGCGGCTTGGCCTGCACCGGGGTGAGGATCCGGGTGGCAAGGCATTCGCCGCCGTGACCATCCTGCCCACGCTGCTGCTGGTGGCCTGGCTGGTGGCGGGCCTGCCGCTGCTGGTGGCTGGCCGTTTCCTGCCGGGCCCGATGGTGCTGATCCCGGTCCCGGTGGCGGGTTGCCCTGTCATGGTGGCCACGTCGGGTCTGTCTGGGCGCCCGCGCGGGGGGG
>OFHH01000117.1_pt1 | contig 13178 bp, 16 predicted proteins | sample 1521961 | NCBI WGS metagenome assembly OFHH01 (sample SAMEA2468439, study PRJEB22500) | soil metagenome | biome: Glassland; feature: Farmland; material: Clay | place: Australia | collected 2013-01-31 | depth 0.55 m | reverse complement strand
TTCTCAGCCTTGCATGCCCGCTGGCGCGAGAGCCTGGCCTGAGGCGGAGAGCCGCGCAGAGGCCCGGTCTGCGCGGAACGCCCGGTGCGCCGGTAGAGCCCGGCCTGTGCGGAACGCCTGGCCGGACGAGGGCGCCTGGCCGGACGAGGGCGCCTGGCCTGGACTGACCGGAGCGCCTGGACGGACGGGAAAGCAGTGCCCGGCCAGCAGCCTGCTGGGGGCTATTTGCCGCTCCTGAGCGGTGAGTGAGATCCTGTGGGGGGAGATGTTCATGGCGACAGGCGACGTCCCCCGTGATCGTGACCGTCCCAGCCGCTGGCCCGGATTCCCGTTCCGGCCCGGCCGGGGCGGGGACAGGGCACGCCCGGTTCTCATCGGCGCCGGGCTTGTCGGATATGCCTGGATTGCCGGCTCGACGGCGCCGCTGACAGCATCCTCGCTGGTGATAGTGCTTATTCCGGGGGTGATCCTGGCGGTCATCGCCTCCTGGCGGCCACCCGACCGGATTCCGCCCCCGGACGAGCTGGACATCACGGGAGTGTCGTACTGGGTAATCTGTGTTGCGGCCCTGTTCGAGTGGGAGGCCTCCGCATTCCGGGACGGCTCATTCCCCTGGCATCCTTCGCTGACCGACCTGATCAACCCACTGCTCGGCCCGCACGTGGTCAAGAGCGCGGCGATCCTGATCTGGCTGATGGTCGGATGGGCGCTGGTGCGGCGGTGAGCGGCGTGCCGACCCGCACCATCACCATCGCCGGCTTCGTGCTCGTGATCGCGGCCATGTTCGCGCTGGAGTTCATCGCCCGCCGCCCGGGCAGCCGGATCCCGACTGTGGGCGAATGGCTCGGCTATCTGATGCGTCCCCGCATCGGGCGGGTGCTGATCCTGCTCGGCTGGTGGTGGCTTGGCTGGCACTATTTCGCGCGTTAGACGGCCGGGCCAGGACAGGCAGGCCGGCTGAGCCCAGACCGGGCGGGTGGTCCGCTAGGCTGACGCCGTGATCGTCAAGCGTAAGCCGGTGCGCCAGGAAGCAATGGCCAAGTACGCCGCCGATGTCGCCCTCTCGGAACAGTTCGACGACCTCTTCGCACAGGCGCGGGATGCCGAACAGGCCCTGCGCGGGGCGCAGGCGGCGGGAGAGCCCGATGCCAGCCTCCACCGGCTGGGCAAGCGCCTGGATGAGGCTCTGACCGCCGTCATGCGCGCCGCTTTCGCGGCCGAACGGGCCCAGATCGGACCGCGTGGCTACGAGGATCGCATCTACCGGCGCAAGGCGATGGCAACCTCGGCGGTCCGCACCTGGACCCTGGAGGCACAGCGCCTGCTGACCTTGCGTGAGAGCCATCGGCTGACGGGAATCGTGCGGCTGCCCCGCACTCCCGCCGCCTGACGCCGGGCGCCGGGCGCCGGAGCGGCTTCGGCGCCCCGCCGGTTGTACCGGGTGCCCGTCCACGCGGCCGGCGGCACAGATGAGCACGCGTACATACGCGATAGGGCACACTGGGTAAAGCCTGGACCGTGCTCCCCGGCCGGAGATATGATCTCCATCACAATGGGTAATGGAATGATGGCAGATTGTTAGACCCAGGCAATCACAATGGGTAACTAAAGAAACCGTCACAACGGACTATGTTGTACTTTGTGCCCCATCTAACGCACTAATCTGCCAACCAGCGACAGTTCAACCTTGACCAGGAGGCACATAGTGTGCCCACACACGCCAACGTGTCCGGACGCGAGCGCGCCGGATCGTGAGGCGGCCCGGACCGTTGTCAGTCACCCTGAGCAAGGCTGGAGCCTTCTCTGCAACGGGATCGTCGTCTTCGAGGACACCGGGGAACTGCTCCCCGGCGGAGGGACCATCGCGCCACACCGGCCGACCGACATCAGGGACCGGCCGGCGGCACATCCGGCTGGCGGCCCGCTGGCCCCCGCGGTATCACCAGTGCCAGCAGCCTGAAAGCAGGCGTCGCGGGCGGCTGCCATGGCGGCAGCGCCTTCCCCGCCCTCCGGGTCATCCGGCCCGGCGATCCACGGCCATGACCCCCCTGAGCCAGGACTCGACGGCCCGCCCGGCCTCGTCCGGCTTCCGGGACAATGCGTGCGTCTCCCCCGCCAGCACCACCACCTGGATGTCGCTGGCCGCGTCAGGGACCCCAAATGGGTCCCGGTCGCCGTTGACGACCAGTACCTTCGTCCCGGCGTCGCGCAGTTCGGCCGCGCGGGAGCGCTCGGGCTTCCCGGGCGGGTGCAGTGGGAAGGCCAGGGCGATCACCGCCCGCGCCGCCACCGCGCGGGCCGTGCGGCAGGCTACCCTCGCGCCATTGCTGCGCCCGCCCTGGATCAGCGGCAGGGCCGGCCCGGCGCTGTCCCGCAGCGCGGAGATGATCTCCACCCATGCCGCGTCCTGCCGGGCTGGCGAACCGGGGGCGCGGCGGCCTTTGACCCGGTAGGGCTGGGTGACCAGGGCCACCATGCCGCCGAGCCGCCGGCCGGCCTCGGCGGCCGCGAGCACGTCCGGCGAGGCTGGCTCGCCGCCCGCCCCGTGTGTCAGCACCAGCAGGAAGGCCGGCTCACCGGGACCAGGCAGGTCCACCTCGGCTCGCGACGGCCCATCGCTGGTCATGATCTCCACGTGGGCAGCGTAGCTGCGTCACCGCTGGCTCCCGGCCGGGCATGTCAGCGAGCCATCGCCCGGTGCCATGTCATCCGTTCCCTGCTCCCCCACCGGCCCGGGCCGCACCCGGCCGGTCAGGTCGTGGCGGTTATCTTGGTCAGATGGGCGGGGGCATCGGGGTCCGTCCCCCTGGCCTGCGCCAGTGCCCAGGCGAGCTGCTGTCCCCTGACTGTGGCCGCGATCACCTGCACCGCCTCGGGCAGGGCGGTGGGAACCGGCAGGCTCGCCACCGCTGCGTTACGGCGGCCAAGCAGGGCCCGCAGTTCGGCGATATCCGAGGCGGCCGGGCCACCGGCGTCCACCAGCAGTACCGGCGCCCCGCCATAGACAGTCGCGATGGGCCCGTGGCGCAGGTCGGCCGTGGAGATGCCCTCGGCGAGTATGCCGGTTACCTCGGTCACCTTCAGCGCGGTCTCCAGCGCCGCCGGGTAAGCCAGCCCCCGGCCGGTCACGACCAGCCGGTCGATGGCGTGCCAGCGCCGGGCAAGATCGGCCATCGGAGCGGCGTCAGCGAGGATGGCGGCGACCGCACCGGGCGCCTCCATCAGGCCGGTCCCCGGCTCCGCGCTCCCGCCCAGGGCGGCGGCAACCACGGTCAGCAGCAGCATCTGCGCGGTCACCGTCTTGGTCGCCGGCACCGCCCGTTCCGGGCCGGCGTCAGTGACGAGCACCAGGTCCACCGCTGCCGCGAGCGGGCTGTCCGGCTGGTTGGTGATGGCGATGACGGTGGCCCCGCCGGCCCGGACGGCCTGGCAGATGCTGAGGATCTCCGGCGTGGAACCCGATTGGCTGAGCGCGACGACCAGGTACCCTCGCCAGTCCACCGCCGCGCGGTAGCGGGTGTAGATGCTCGGCGCGGCCAGGCCGGCCGGCCGCCCGGCCGTGAGTTCGGCCAGGTACCGTCCGAACACGGCCGCATTGTCTGACGAGCCGCGGGCAACGAACATCACGCCCGCGAGCGGAGTCGGCGCGATCGCGCGCACCGACGCCGCATCGGCCGCCGACCGCTCCACCAGGCGCGCCAGCACCGCTGGCTGCTCGCCCATCTCCGCCGCCATCAGCTGGCCGGTGGCCGGGGGCCGGCCCGCGCCGGGCGAGTCCTCCCGGGCCGCCGCGTCGCGCATGGTCAGGTCCCGCCCGGTGATGAAGCGCTGCCCGGCTGGCTTGCTGGGGCCAGCGGCCCGGCCGGGCCGGTGAGTGCAGGACGCTGCCCGTCATGACTACCTGAACCGGGAAGCCTCACTGTCAGCTCCGTCCACGCAAGTTCGGCGCCGGCTGCCAGGCAGCCGTCGACCACTGCCTCATTCCCCAGCGCGCTGACCCGCACTTCGGGCAGCACGGGCGCAATCAGCTCCAGTTCCCTGGTGACCGCTGCCGCGAACCCTGGCGCCTGCCCGATCCCGCCACCCAGCACCACCAGTGCCGGGTCGACGATGGTGACCACGGAGCACAGCACCCTGGCGACTAGCCGCGCCTCCTCTGCCACCACTTCGGCGGCCCGCTCGTCGCCTTGGGCGGCCGCGGTGAATACCCGGCGGGCCGAGACCTGGCCCCGCATTCCGGCCCGGCGGGCGGCGCGCACCACCGCCGAGGCCGATGCCGCCGCCTCCAGCGTGCCCCGGCGGCGGGCGTCCGCCGGGTCCGCGCCATGGCCGCCGGACATGGGCAGGTAGGCGATCTCCCCAGCGACGCCGTGCGCACCGCGGAAAAGCTGGCCCCCGATCACCAGGCCCATGCCGATGCCGGTGCCCACCGAGACGAAGGCGAAGCTATCGACCTCCCGGCCGTGGCCGTGGGCCCGCTCGGCCAGGGCCGCGGCATCCACGTCGTTCTCCACTGCCAGCGACTGCCCGAACGCCTCGCGCATGCGCGCCAGCACGACCGGGCGGTCCCATCCGGGCAGTCCACCCGTGAGCGCCATGGCGTTGCGGCGCGGATCGTAGACCCCCGGGCTGCCTATGACGGTCTGCGTGATATCGGGCCGGGTGAGCCCAGCGTGTTCACACAGGTCATCAGCGAGCCGGATCAGCTCGCCGACCCGGCCTCGCCCGCTGGTGACGTGTGATCGGGCTATGGAGCGTGCCCGGATGCCACCGGCCAGGTCCGCGAGTGCCCCCCGCAGGTACTGTGCGCCGATGTCCAGGCCGAGCACGAACCCTGCTTCGGGCCGGATCTCGTACAGTTGCGCCGAGCGGCCAGGCCGGCCAGTGCGCTGCCCGGCTTCGCGCACCAGGCCCGCGCGTTCGAGTGTGGCGAGAGCAAGGGACACGGTGGGCTTGGACAGGCCGGAGAGCCGGGCCAGTTCGGCACGCGAGCAGGGGCCGAGATCACGGATGTGACCGAGCAGCAAGCGTTCGTTCAGGGCCCGGATGAGCCGGGGACGTGCGGGCGGCATCGCCCCGGGCATGCCCCGCAACGAGGCAGCCGGCACGCCGGATGGAGTCACCGCGGACCCGCCGGCTTGCGTCACCGCCACTCGACTTCGGTGGCACAAAGATCGCCATCGCGGTCTGCGGGCTGACCGGAACCCGGCTCGCGTCGGCCACCGTCGAAAGCGGTGGTGAACTCGGGGCGCGGGCAAGCTTTGACCGCGGCATCGAGGCCGCCCGCGACCTGCTGGCGGAAGCCGCCTCCGGCCATGAGCTGGCAGCAGTCGGTGTCTCCACCTTCGGGATCCCGTTCGAGGACCGGGTTGAACTTGCCCCGGCGATCCCCGGCTGGGGCAACCTTGCCCTCGGCCACGAGTTGCGGGCCGCGTTCCCGCAGGCGCGGATCCGGATGGCCACGGACGCCAAGGCCGGGGCCCTGGCCGAGGCGCACTGGGGGCACTGGCCGGCTGCGACCCAGCGGCCTATCTCAATCTCGGCACCGGGCTCTCCGCGGCGATCGTGATCGGCGGGCAGGTCCTGGGCGGAGCGAACGGGGCGGCCGGCGAGATTGGCTACAACCTGCGGTCGATGACGGACGTGGACGTCCCCCTGGCGGCCCGCGTGCTGCTGGAGGACATGATCAGCGGGCAGGGTCTGGCCAGGCGCGCAGCCAGGCATATCACGCATGGCCAGCAGATCCAAGCTGGCGAGGTCTTCCAGGCAAGCCAGCAGCACGCGGAACTCGATCGTCTCGTCACCGACTTTGTCACCGAACTCGCTTTCCATGTGGTCAACCTCGCGATCTGCGTGAACCCGGCGCGGATCGCGGTGGCGGCGGCATGGTCCGGTCCTGGGATCGCCTCCGGCCGGGCCTGCACCATGCGCTGAGCGTGGGCGTTCCATTTCCGCCCGGACTCGTGGCCGCCAGGTTCCCGTCCGACGCCCCGCTTATCGGTGCGATTGCGCTCGCGGTGGACGCTGCCCAGGCAGGAGCCACCACCCAGGCCGGAACCGCCGACGACGGGCCGGTCACCGTCCCTTCCAGAACGCTCAGTGAAGGACTGACGTCATGAGACGCTTCAAAGTCATCGGAGTTCTCCTTGCCGCGGGACTGCTGGCCGCAGCCTGCGGCACCAGCCCGACATCGTCCAAGCCGTCCGGCCCGAGCGGTGTCCTGACCATTTCCAATGAGCAGGGCAGCCTGTGGACCTGTGACTTCAACCCCTTCAACCTGTCAGATATCACCTTTTCCCTTGGCCCCGTCTACGAGCCGCTGGTTTTCGTCAACACCCTGCAGAGCGGCAAGACCACGCCATGGCTAGCCAGCAGCTGGGCCTGGAGCGACAGCAACAAGGTGATCACGTTCACCCTCCGCAGCGGGGTGAAGTTCAGCAACGGCACCCCACTGACGCCGGCCGATGTGGTCTTCACCTTCAGCATGCTGAAGCAGCACAAGGCGCTTGACCTGAACTCGGTCTGGTCGGTGCTCTCCAGTGTCACCCAGAAGGGCACTAACCAGGTGGTGATGACCTTCAAGACCACTGCGGTGCCGTACTTCTACTACATCGCCGACCAGGTGGCCATTGTGCCGCAGAACGTGTGGTCGAAGATCGCCAACCCGGTCACCTATCCGGACAAGAACCCGGTCGGCACCGGCGCGTACGAGGTCAATCCCTGCACTCCGCAGACCATTACGTTCACCGCCAACCCGCACTACTGGCAGCCTGGCGAGCCCAAGCTCAGCAAGGTGCTGTACCCCGCCTTCACCTCCAATGACCCGGCCAACACCTATCTGGCGAACGGCCAGGCGCAGTGGGGCAGCCAGTTCATCCCGAGCATCGGCAAGTTCTATTCCGCCAAGAGCCCGGACAACCACTACTGGTTCCCGCCGGTCGCCAACGTCGGCATCTTCATCAACCTGACAGACCCCCTGCTGAAGAATGTGGCAGTCCGGCAGGCCATGGCCTATGCGATCGACCGTTCCCGGGTGTCCCAGATCGGCGAGTACGGCTACGAACCGCCGGCCAACCAGACCGGCATCGTCACCCCGACGTTCAGCAGCTGGCTGGACACCGCGCAGGCCGCCCAGTACGGCAACAACTACGCCTACAACCCGGCCAAGGCGATCTCGATCCTGACCGCGGCGGGGTTCAGGCGGGGCTCGGACGGCATCTTCGCCACGCCATCGGGCCAGCCGCTCTCGTTCACCATCATCAACAACGGTGGGTACTCCGACTGGGTCGCCGCGGTCCAGGTGATCCAGACCGAGCTCAAGGCGGCCGGCATCCAGATCAAGCCGCAGAACCTGGCCGCTCCGGACTGGGAATCGCGGCTGTACACCGGTCAGTACCAGCTCGGCTACAACAACGAGACCGGCGGGCCCACGCCGTATTACGAACTGCGCCAGTGGCTGTACTCGGCCAACAGCGCGCCAATCGGGCAGCCCGCTGGCTCCAACTGGAGCCGCTACAGCAACCCCGCTACCGACACGCTGATCAACGACTACGCGGCCACGGCGAACCCCGCCACGCAGCACCAGGTCGTGAACCAGCTGCAGCAGGTCATGCTCAAGGAGGTGCCTTTCATCCCGGTCACCGAGGAGGTGAACTGGTACCAGTACAACACTTCCAGCTTCACCGGCTGGGTCACCAAGCAGAACCCCTACGCGCAGCCGGCCGCTTACGTTTACCCGGACTGGGGCCAGATGCTGCTGCACGTGGCACCGAAGTAGCAGCGCCGAGTCGTCTGCCCTGGCCGCCGCGCCCCCGGGCGGCCAGGGCAGACCGGGAGGATGGTATGAGCACCAGGAGACGGCGATGAGATTCGCGCTGCGCCGGGCGGGCTTCTTCATGATCACCCTGTGGGCGGCGATCACGCTCAACTTCCTGCTGCCACGGATGATGCCGGGCAACCCAGCGCTGGCGATGATAGCGAAGTTCCACGGCCGGGTGACCGGCCAGACGCTCAAGGCACTGGAGGCCGCGTTCGGCGTCAGCACCCACCAGAGCCTGGCTGCCCAGTACGTCACCTACCTGGGCAACGTGGCAACCGGCAAGTTCGGGATCTCGCTGTACTTCTACCCCACCCCGGTCAGCCACGTCGTGCTCAGAGCCATCCCGTGGACGCTCGGCCTGGTCGGCGTGACCACGACCCTGGCGTTCGTGCTCGGTACCGGGGTCGGCATCCTCGCTGCCTGGCGGCGGGGCGGAGGCCTTGACAGCGTGCTGCCGCCGGTGTTCGTCATCACCTCCGCCATCCCGTACTTCTGGGTCGGCATGATGTTCATCCTGGTGTTCGGGGTCCGGCTGCAGTGGCTGCCGTACACCTTCGCCTTCGACCCCAGCGTGATGCCTTCGTTCTCGCTGCCGTTCATCGGAAACGTGCTGGAGCACGCCGTGATGCCTGCTGCCGCGTTGCTGATCACCACCATCGGCACCTGGATCCTCATCATGCGGAACACGATGATCAGCACACTCGCCGAGGATTACGTGCGGATGGCCCGCGCCAAGGGTCTCCCGGGCCGGCGGATCATGTTCGACTACGCGGCCCGCAACGCTATCCTGCCCAATCTCACCGGCTTCGCGATGTCACTGGGGTTCGTGGTCGGCGGCGCCATCCTGATCGAGTACGTGTTCGACTATCCCGGTGTCGGCTACATGCTGCTGCAGGCCGTGGAGAACGAGGACCATCCGCTGATGCAGGCGCTGTTCCTGCTGATCACCGTGGCGGTCCTTCTTGCCATCCTGCTGTCTGACATCGCCACCGCGTTGCTGGACCCGCGAACCCGGACAGCGAGGTAGCCCATGGCCGTGATGCGCCCCACCATCGGGCCCGGACCAGCCGCACCACTCCCTCCGGTCACCCAGCCCGGCACCCGGAGGAGGTCGCCTGCCAGCCAGGCGCTGCACCGGATGGCCAGCGCGGTGCGGTCCAACCGCAAAGCCACGGCCGGAACCGTGCTGCTGCTGTTCTTCTGCCTGATCGCTCTCTTCCCCGGCGTGATCGCGCATGACAACCCGAGCGCCGAGATCTACGGTCGGAGCCTCGGCCCCTCGACCGCGCATCCGTTCGGTACCACCGCGTACGGCCAGGACATCTTCGCCCGGCGGTCTTCGGAACCCGGCAGGTGCTGATCATCTCGATCGGCGCCGGGCTGGCGGCCACCGGCATAGCCGTCATCATCGGGGTGGCGGCGGCCTACCTGTCCGGCCTGTGGGAAGGGGCGCTCAACGTGCTCACCGACGTGCTGCTGGTCATCCCGCTGTTCCCGCTGCTCATCGTGATCGCCACCTACGTGCAGAATTCGGGCACACTCGTGCTCATCGCGGTGCTCACCATCACTGGCTGGTCCTACACCGCGCGCCAGCTGCGCTCGCAGGCCCTCTCGCTGCGGCACCGTGATTTCCTGGAGGCGGCGCGGGTGCGGGGCGAGCGGAGCCTGTACATCATCATGGTGGAGATCATTCCCACCATGACCTCGCTGATCGTGGCGGCCTTCCTGACCAACGCGCTGTACGCGGTGCTGTTCGCCTCCAGCCTCCAGTTCGTCGGGCTGGGCGACCCCAGTGCCATCAGCTGGGGCACGATGCTTTACTGGGCCGAGAACAACGAAGCCCTGCAGACCGGCCAGTACTGGTGGGCCGTAGTGCCTGGGGCCTGCATCGCCGTGCTCGGGGCGGCCTTCGCGCTGCTCAACTACGCCTTCGACGAGGTCGGCAACCCGGCGCTGCGGCCCATGCGGAGGAGGCGTGCCAGCCGTGTCACGCGTGTCAGCTGACGAGTATCCGGGTGTCGCTGCGGAGCATCCGCTGGGAAGCCCGATACTGCAGGTCCAGGACCTGTCGGTGGAGTACACGCTGGAGCGCGGCATCATCCTGGCGGTGGACCGGGTCAGCTTCGAGGTGGGCCGGGGTGAGTTCATCGGGATCGTCGGCGAGTCCGCCTGCGGGAAATCGACTCTGCTTTTCGCCATTGCCCAGCTGCTTGCCCCGCCCGCCGTCCTCACCGGCGGCGACGTGATCTTCAAAGGCCGGAGCATGGTCGGGCTCACCGACAGCGACCTGGCCGCGATCCGCTGGCAGGACCTGTCGGTGGTCATGCAGAGCGCGATGAACGCGCTCAACCCGGTCAAGTCGATCGGGGCGCAGTTCAGGGATGTGCTGCGCGCGCACGGCATGACGTCCAGGGACCAGATCGCCGGCCGGTCGGCGCAGGTGCTCCAGATGGTCGGAATCGACCCGGTGCACCTGAAGAGCTATCCTCATCAGCTGTCCGGCGGCATGCGGCAGCGCTCGATGATCGCGATGGCGATGCTGTTCACCCCCGACCTGGTGATCATGGATGAACCCACGTCCGCGCTCGACGTGGTCGCGCAGCGCTCGCTCATGGTCCAGGTCAAGGAACTGCAGCAGCAGTTCGGCTTCGCGGTCATCTTCGTGACCCACGACATGTCGCTGGTAAGCCACTTCTCTGATCACCTGATGGTCATGTATGCGGGCCAGGTCGCCGAGCTCGGCGCCACCAGGCGGCTCTTCGACTCCCCGCTGCACCCCTACACCGTCGGGCTGATGGAGGCCTTCCCCTCGATCAAAGGCCCCCGGGTCCCGCTCAGCGGGATCCCAGGCAACCCGCCGGACCTGGCCCGGCCCCCGGAAGGCTGCCGGTTCGCCCCACGCTGCCCCAAGGTCATGCCCCGGTGCGAGACCACTCCACCCGGCCTGTACCGGGCCAACGGCAGGGACGTCCGCTGCTTCCTGCAGGAGGACGCGCGCGGCGAGGACATTGGGGGTCTCCAATGACAGAGCAGACCGCTCAGCCGGGGTCCGTGCCCGGCGCGGCTGGGGAGTCTGGCGCCGGGCCGCTGCTGCGGACGGAGGGGCTGACCAGGCACTTCAAGATCGGCAGTGCCTTGTCGCGGCGCGCGCTGCACGCCGTCGACGAGGTCGGCCTCTCAATCGGGGAGCGGCAGATCGTCGCCCTGGCCGGGGAGAGCGGATGCGGCAAGTCCACCATCGCCCGGCTGCTGGCCAAGATCGACCGGCCCACCAGCGGCGAGATCTACTTCCAGGGCAGGCCGCTGTCTGGCGTCAAGTCGCGCCAGGACAGGCTCCGCTACAGCGGGCTCGCGCCGATGGTCTTCCAGGACCCGTTCGGCTCGATCAACCCCGTGTACCGCGTCTCGCATGGCGTCATGCGCAGCCTGAAGCTGCACCGGCCCGAGCTGGGCAGGCAGCAGCGATACGCCGAAGCGGAACGGGTCTTCGAACTGGTCGGGCTGACCCCGGGCGCGGAGGTGCTGCAACGTTACCCGCACGAGCTCAGCGGCGGTCAGCGGCAGCGGGTCGGCTTCGCCCAGGCCCTGGCGATGCGGCCGAAACTGATCCTGGCCGACGAGCCTGTTTCCATGCTGGATGTCTCGATCCGGATCGGGCTGCTGAACCTGATGGTGGAGCCGCGGGACGCCGAGGGCGTCTCGATCCTCTACATCACCCATGATCTCGCCAGTGCGCGGTATGTCGCGGACCGCCTGATCATCATGTACGCGGCCCAGATCGCCGAGTCGGGGCCAATCGAGGAGGTACTGGCCAATCCCAAGCACCCATATACGCAGTTGCTGCTTTCAGCCGTACCCGACCCCCGGGCGCCGCTGGGGGTTGGCGCGGAGACTGACAAGGGCGAACCACCCAAGGTAATCGACCCCACGCCCGGCTGCCGGTTCCGCTGGCGCTGCCCCCTGGCGGTCGGCGAATGCCATCACATCACACCGCCACTGCGGGAACTGCTCCCGGAACACAGCGCCGCCTGCCACGTCGCCAGGGCGGACGCCGTCACGGAGGCCTTCCGGTGAAGAGATCGCGCGCGGCCGTGGAGACCTGCCCGGACACCGCGATCTCAGCACGCCTGCACCTGGGGCTGCCGCTGTGGACGTGATCGCATTCGGCGGCGTGTTCCTGGAGATCGTCTTCGGCCACATGCCATCTCCTCCCAGGCCCGGAGAGGAGGTCTACGCGGACGAGTTCGCCATCTCCTGCGGCGGTGCGGTCACCGCGGCCGGCGCCGCCAGCCGGATGGGCGTGCACGCGGGCCTGTGCACCGTCCTCGGCACGGACCTCGGTTCCCGCGTCGCCCAGGAGTACTGCCGCCGCGCCGGAGTCGACCTCTCCACGTCGCGCCACGTGACCGGCCCAGCCGCGGGCATCACGGTGGTGCTGAACTATGACGACGACCGTGCGTTCACCCCCCCCCGCCCGCCGCACCCCGCGCCTGAGCGCGCCGAACCCGAGCGCTGGCTGGAGGCCCTCCGCCAGCAGCGGCCGTCCTGGTGCTATGTGCACCCCGGTCCCGGGATGAGCAGGCTCATCAGGGAGGCGCGCTCACTGGGGATCCGGGTCGCCCTCGACGTCGGCCTCGACTCGATCTCCAGCGTCCCCTCCTGCAGCGCCCAGTAGGTCCACATGGGCCGGGTCATCCCCCCGGTTCCGCCGGGCTCCGCCACTGTGATCATTTCAGGCAGTCCCAGCATCGCCCACAGGTCGCGGCTCCACGGGCCAGCAGCGATCACCAGCTGATCGCAGGCGATCGTGCCCTGGCCGGTTTGGACCGAGGACACCGCCCCCCCGGCCATGCCGCCCCCCCGGGGACGGGGAGGGCGGGGATCGCGGCAGGGAGGGAACGGGCGGTCGCGCTGGGGGTCGTGCCTCCGGGGCGAGCGCTCAGGGTACCAGCGCCCCCCGGGTCCGGCGCCCGGTTGCCCGGTGGGGTGCACGATGCGGTCCACCTGCCGTACCCTGCGCCCGACGGCCGCCGCCGACGGCGGTGCCGGCCGGACCGTGCGTGCGCACGGGGTGGCGCTGACGATTCCCGCAGGCTGGCATCGCGTTGCGCCGGCGGGCGACGGGGCGGGATGCGAGGCGGCTCTCGAGGCCGACTGCAACACACCGGGCGCGCTCGCCGTTCTCCGCCGCTGGCGGGACCACGACCTGCTGCGCCGCGCCTTCGCGATCTTCGGCCTCGAGTCGCTCGCGGAGGTCGAGGAGGCTCCGGCCGAGATCGTCGAGCTGGCCGAGCGGCGACGCGAGGCGCGCGAGGGGAGACACTTCGACGAGGCCGACCGGCTGCGATCGGCGATCGAC
>OFHH01000110.1_pt1 | contig 13545 bp, 19 predicted proteins | sample 1521961 | NCBI WGS metagenome assembly OFHH01 (sample SAMEA2468439, study PRJEB22500) | soil metagenome | biome: Glassland; feature: Farmland; material: Clay | place: Australia | collected 2013-01-31 | depth 0.55 m | reverse complement strand
ATCGTACCCCGCCTCCGAAGTAATTCGTCACCTAGTCCGAGAGGCGGAGCGCCCCGGCCCCCTGTCGTAGCGCACCGCGGTGTGGGACGAGTTTCCCCGACCGGCCCTTCCGGAGTACTTCGCGACCGGGGGCGAATACCGCCGTCACGCCTCGACCCTCGTGCGCGCCGGAATCATCGAGGACGCGACCAAGATCTGGTGGGACATCCGCCTGCACCCGTTCTTCGACACGCTGGAATTTCGCATCTGCGACGCGCAGATGCGCATCGAGGAGACGCTCGCCCTGGCGGCGCTCTGCCAGGCGGTCACCGCGAAGCTCTACAAGCTGATCAAGAAGAACCTCGGCTTCCGGCTTTACCGGCGTCTCCTCCTGAACGAGAACAAGCGGCGCGCCGCGCGCTACGGCATCTCCGGCAAGCTGATCGACTTCGGCAAACAGGCCGAACTGCCGGCGCGCGAACTGATCCGCGAAATGATCGAATGGTTCCTCGACGATGTGCTGGATGAATTGGGCAGCCGCCAGGAAGTCGAATATGCTTTTCACATCCTGGACGAAGGTTCCAGCGCCGATCGGCAGTTGAAGACATTCGAGCAGACAGGCGATTTGAAGGCCGTGGTCGATCAGATTGTGGCCGAGACGGTGGAAGGCGCTAAGGGAGCCGGGTCTCCTCGACGGGATGCAGGGCGCGAAATTCGTGCGAGAGCACGCCCATGACCAGCGTGTCGCGATACTCGCCGCGACGGAAACGGTCGTGGCGCAGCCTACCTTCCTCGACGAAGCCGCACTTGCGATAACAGGCGATGGCGCGTGCGTTGTCCTCGTGCACCTCTAGCGCGACGCGATGCAGGTTCATCTCGTCGAAGGCGAAGCGCAGCAGGGTCAGAATCGCGTCGGTGCCGTAGCCGCGTCCCCAGCAGCTCTTTTCGCCGATCGTGATGAACAGCTCGGCGTAGCGGTTCCTCCAGTTGAAGTTGCGCAGGCCGCAATCGCCGATCGCCTGCCCCTCGATGGTTTCGATGAGGAACGCCTTTTCCGGCGAGTCGGGCGCGGTTGCGCGCTCGATCGCAAGCTCCTGCTGCCTGCGGGTGACGGGAATATTCACCGGTCCAAGCAGATCGGTGACCTCCTCGTCCGTGAACCAGCGCATCAGCGCGTCCACGTCGGACTTTTCATAGGCGCGAAGTCTGACGAGTTTTCCCTGCATCGGCTCTCGCCGCGGCCGCGCGCGGAGCGGCCAGGACCCCGGCGAGCGCCCCGGCCGGGCCGATCGCCAGCACCCAGATCAGCCCGCAGGCGGCAGGTACGGCGAGCCAGGCCGGCGACCACCGGCTGATCTTGCCCAGGACGTGGAATGCGATGGTGAGCCCGAGCGTGACCTGGGCGGACAATAAGCCGGCGAGAACCGCCAGCAGAGTCAGGGCAGCCAGGATCTCACGGCGGCGTGGTGTGCCCGGGGGGATCAGGTAGCGCGCCCGCCGTGGCGCGCGCTGCGGGGCATCGGCAGGGGTGAAAGGCATCTCCGGTTAAGGTTCCCAGCCGGCCGCGGCGTGTGTCCAGACGCTTGCCAGACCATCCACCCCCGCGGCCGGGACTGCCGAGGTTGTCGCCTGGACGACGATCCGGAACAAGTCAGGGCGGAGCATGGCCATGGTGAGTGCGACCGGGGAGTGGGCGGCTGGATCCTCGAAGCTGACCGTCACGGTGGCCACGAGTTCGCCGGCGGACAGCCGCAGGCTCCGGGCCACCGAGGGTGGCGGAGGTGCCATCTCGATCTGCAGCGCCCGGGCATGACCGGTGCCGTTGCGGTGCGCTGGCAGCTCATCTCCTGGCCGGTCATCCTGCGGCCGGTCATCCTGCGGCCGGTCATCCGGCGGCCGGCCGTCCGGCGGCGGCCCACCCGCTTGCGGCCCAACTGCCTGCAGGAACGGGGAGCCGGTGAATTCGGGCAGCACGTCGCCGAGCCGCTCGGGCAGATAGCTGGCGGACAGCGCGGCCGGCTCGCCGCCAACGGTCCACAGGCACCGGATGGTGAGCACCGGTTCACCCGGCTCGAGCCCTAGCGTGCGCCCGATGTCCTCCGGCGCCCGGCGCCTGGACACCTGCCGGCTCTTGCAGACAAGCTTGCCGCCCATGGGGTCAACGTGCGACGTGAGGCCGGACAGGCCCTCCAGCGGTACCCGGTATTCAGCCGGGCTGGCCCGGTACACCTGCCCGTCCGGCAGGCGCCGCAGCAGGTGCCGGCCGGCCAGTTCGTCGATCGCGGCGTCGATCTCCGCCGCGCTCACATTGAAGCGCCTGGCCAGGGCGGTCAGCCTCGGCAGCCGCCAGCCCGGCTCGTGATGGACCAGGGTCGCCGCCATCCGGTCGGCGAGGACTCCGGCGGAGAGCCGTCTAGGCCGGGCCGCTGCCCGGCTGACGTCGTCTCTCCGGTCCACTGTCACTCCGCATGACGTCGGGAGATCGTGATGACCACCCGTCCGAGGGCGATGAGGATGAGGACGAAGATCAGAAGCAGCAGCGCCGCGTCGTACGAGAGGATGTTGGCGTGCTCGCTCGGCTGGTTGATCGGGGCGAACGCCCACACGGGATAGGTGAGGTAGCCGACGGGGGAATTGGTGAGGGCGAGCGTTGGGTTCGCGTCCGACCAGCCCGCCGTGTAGAGCAGCGGGGCCGTCTCGCCGATCGTGATGGCGGTGGCGACGAGCAGCCCGGTGACGATCCCTGGTACGGCGGATTTCAGCACGATCTTGCGCAACGCCCACGTCTGCGGAATGCCGAGCGCCTCGGCACCCTCGCGGTAGGCGGTGGGCACCTGTGCCAGGGCAGTCTCGGTCGACTTCGCGATGTAGGGGATCGACAGCACCGACAGCACGAGCACGCCCGCGGCCAGCGAGAAGTGCCAGTGCAAGCCGACAACGAGCGCAACTAGCCCGACATAGCCGAGGACGATGGACGGGATGCCGGCCAGCACCTCATACCCGCCCCGCAGGACGGACCTGCTCCGGCCGCGCCCGTACTCGGCCAGGTACATGCCGGTCAGCACGGCCACGCTGCCGCCGATGATCAGTACTCCGGCGGTGATGACGAGCGTCCCCAGAATCGCGTTCTCCAGCCCGCCAGTGATGCCGTTGGTCCTCGTGGTAAGCACGTTCCACTGGAAATTCGGCACGGCCCGGACCACCACACCTACCGCCAGCCACACGGTGGGCACCACGACCACGAGCAGGCTGGCGAAGCAGAGCCCCCAGAACACGGCGTTGGCGACCTTCCGGCGGGCAGGGACCGGTGGCCAGGGGCGGTTGTCGGGCTGGTCCTGCTCGGTATGCGCGGAGGATCTGCTGCTATGACTCATCTACAGCCCCCTTCCTACCGGCAGGGCCGTGCCGGACACCCGGCGCACGAGCATCCGGGCGGCCACGTTCGTGGCCAGGGTGATCACCATCAGGACCAGGCAGAGTTCCGCAACGGAGCGCAGGGCGAGGCCGGTCCCGTCGAGGAATGCCGTGTCCATCGTCTGAACCACGGTGGCGGCGATGGTCGTCATGGTCCCGTAGATGTTCGTGGGGACCGAGCCGAGAGCGGCCCCGCAGACCATGGCAACTGCCATGGTCTCTCCGAGCGCACGGCCCAGGCCGAGCACCACGGCGCCGACGATGCCACCGCCCACCCATGGCAGCGTGACCCGGCGGGCAGTCTCGAACTCGGACATGCCCAGCGCCACCGCTCCCTCCCGGGGCAGGATCGGCACCTGGCGGATCAGGTCACGCGTCGTGGCTGCGATGATCGGGATCACCATGATGGCGAGCACCAGGCCGGAGATAAGCATTCCCTGCCCGTTTCCTGTGTCGCCCTTGAAGTAGTTGAGCACCGGGACGTCCGGCATGTGCTCGGAGATGAAGGGAGCGATGTGATGCGCGATGAACGGCCCGAAGGTGACCGCGCCCCACAGGCCGACGATCACGCTCGGGAAGCCGGCCAGCAGTTCCAGGAACATGCCCAGCGAGGTGGCGATGCGCCTGGGCAGCCGTTCCACTATCACCAGCGCCGTCCCGATCGACACCGGCACCGCGATCACCAGCGCGATCGCTGACGAGCCCAGGGTCCCCACGATGGAGGCCAGCGCACCGTAGGACGCCCCGGGCGGGTGGGTGACGCCGTTGGTGGTAACCGGCTGGGCGTATAGGCCACCTTCTGACCAGGTGGTGTTGGTGAAGAATCCCCAGCCGTTGTACTTGATCGCAGGGATGGCCTTGATGGCCAGGACCACCAGGATGAAGCCCAGCGCGAGCACCGGCAGCAGCGCGCCGGCCCCGCCCAGCCAGCGGATAAGAGCACCGCCGCGGACCTGCGCGCGCAGCGCGGTAACCGCCCGGCAGGGGAGCGAGCGGTTGCCCGCTCCCCCTTCCGGCTGGATTACCGGTGCCGATGCGGCCATGGGCTCAGGCGCCGATCTTGGCGATCTGGTTGTCGGACAGCGTCACCACGCTGGACGGCAGCGGCTGGAAGTCCACCGGGTCCAGGTAGGTGGTCGCGTCCTGGCCAGCGTGGACCGCCCAGTGCAGGAAGGCCCTGATGTCCTCGGCGGTGGTGGCGTTGGACTGCTTGGTGTTGACGATGGCGTACTCGTAGTTGATGATCGGGTATCCGTCGGGCGCCGGGCCGTTGATCATCGAAATGGTCTCGTTTGGCGGCGTCTTGGGGATGAAGCCAGCAGCCCCGGCGGAGATGGTGGCGGCCGTGGGCTGGACGTACTTGCCCGCTGCGTTCTTCAGGAAGGCCTCACCGAGTCCCGCCGCCTGGGTCTTGGACAGGTAGCTGACACCGATGTAGGCGACGCAGCCCTTGGTGGCCCCGCATCCCTGCACCATCCCGCCGTTGCCCTGCTCACCGAGCTCGCCGGGGACCGATGGCCAGGTCACCGTGGTACCCACGTTGGAGGAACTCCAGCCGCTCGGGTCCTGCGCGTTCAGGTACGAGGTGAAGATGAACGTGTCACCGGAACTGTCAGCCCGGTGCAGTGGCACGATCTTCATGCTGGGCAGCGACACGCCCGGGTTGAGTGCCTTGATGGCCGGGTCGTTCCACGTGGTGATCTTGCCGGTGTAGATCTTCACCAGCGTGGCGGCATCGAGCTTGAGGCTCTTCACACCCGGCAGGTTGTAGTTGACCTGCTGGGCGGAGATTGCAAGCGCGATGTTGAGCAGTGTCGGTGTCTGGCTCTTGGCTGTGGGCGAGAGGTAGGCGTCGGAGGCACCTATGTCCACCGTGCCGGTGGCGGCATCGGCGAGCCCGGTGCCCGAGCCGGTGGCTCCGGTGGTGATGGTCACCTGCTTATACAGCTTCTGGTAGTCGGTAGCCCAGGAGCTGATCAGCGGGAACAGCAGCGTGCTGCCGGTCTCGGTGACCGAAGCGCTGGCACTGTTGGGCGCGGAAGGCAGCGCCGCCCCCTGCATGGCCGCGGTGGAAGGCGACGCGGACGAAGATGATGATGAAGAAGAAGATGATGAAGAACCGCTACTTCCGCAGGCCGCCAGCAGGGCGACTGGGGCCAGAGCGGCCACAGCAAGCACCTTGCGAATTGGTTTGCCCACCGGGGGTTACTCCGTTCTAACTCTGCGCACTCAATAGAGTGCTCCGTGTAACCACTCACGCGGGCGCGTGGTGGCGCTTTTTCGCACGCTCGCGCATGCGATCCGTGGTCCCGCACGGCGTGCGCGCGGTTCCTGCCTCCCTTCGGGAGTCCTGCTGGCCTCCTGGCCGGAGGAGGCCGTGCTGTCAGCCGAAGCGGCCGCTGACGTAGTGAGCGGTCTCCTCCTCGGCCGGGTTCTCGAAGACCTGCTGGGTGTCGCCGTGCTCCACCAGCCGGCCTTTGTTGAGGAAGATGGTCCGGTCCGCCACCCGCCTGGCCTGGGCCAGGTTGTGGGTGACGATGATCACGGTCAGCTGGGGGGTCAGGGTCCGCACCAGCGCCTCGATCGACTCAGTCGCGACCGGGTCGAGTGAGGAGGTGGGCTCGTCGAGCAGCAGCACGTCCGGGTTCACCGCCAGCGCGCGCGCCAGGCAGAGCAACTGCTGCTGGCCACCGGAGAGCCGGAACGGCGAGTCCTTCAGCCGCCCTGACACGGCGTCCCAGAGCCCCACCTCCCGCAGCCTGCGTTCGGCGATGTGCTTGAGCTCGTGCCGCCCGGCGAGCCGGTGCGCCTTCACGCCAGCGACCACGTTGTCCGTGATGGACATGGGGAACGGGTTCGGCCGCTGGAACATCATGCCAACCCGGCGGCGCAGTTCCATCATGTCGGTTCCGGAATGCCAGATGCTGCGCCCCTCCAGCAGCACATCGCCCGCGTGCCGGTAACCGGTGACCTTGTCGTTCATCCGGTTGAAGGTCCGCAGCAGGGTTGTCTTGCCCGAACCGGTCGGCCCCAGCAGGGCAGTAACCACCCCGGGCCGGACGTCGAGCGAGATGTCACTCAGGATGTCCCGGTCGCCGAAACCGAGCGTAAGGCCGATGGCGCGAATCGCGGGCGCCATCTGGCCGGCCCCGCCGGAGCCGGGCACCGCCCGGCCGTTGAGAGCCGTGCCTGCCAGCGGTGCCCCACCCAGGCCCGCCGACCCGGGGGCAGCCGCTGGGATGCTGGGAGGCAATCCCCCATCGGCCCGCGGCTGTGAGGCGGATACCCCCCGCCCGGGCGGCTGCCCCGCCGAATCGGCCTGAATCGCCACTGCACGCCTCGCCGGATCACTCGCCATCGGATGGATCCTGGGCGGGGTCGCCCCCGCTCAGTCCCTCCATTGATAGGGAGCCGGGGTTACACGCAGGTGAACGGAAGGGGAAGAGGCAGGCGTCGAACAGATGACGGGTTACGGAACGCGCCAGCCGGTCTCACGCAAACACCACATAGCACCCAAGCGCTCACGCCGGGTTCGTGCTTTACAGGCGCAGTTCCACCTTGGCGACCAGGCCGTAGCCGGCGCTGACGGTTTCCTGGATGCCGCCGCCTCCGGGCGTGAGCACCCGGATCGTCCACGTCCCCGGCGCAGCGAAGAAGCGGAATCCGCCCTCGGTGCCGAGCGGGACTTCGGCGACGAACTCACCGGTTTCATCGAGCAGCCGGGCGTAACCGGCTGACGCGGCGACCCCGTCCTGTGTCACGTGGCCCTCGATGACGGCCTCACCCGATGCGGCTGCGGTCACGGCAATCCCCCCGGCGGGTGCTCCGCACCCTTGCGGCGCCCCTACGGGCTGCTGAGCCTCGCTTACCGCCGGCCGGCCTGCGGTCACCGCGCCTCACCCAGTTCGATGGGCACCCCGACGAGCGATCCGTACTCGGTCCATGACCCATCGTAATTCTTTACGTTCGGCAGCCCGAGCAGCTCGTGCAGAACGAACCAGGTGTGCGCCGAGCGCTCGCCGATCCGGCAGTAGGCGATGGTGTCCTTGGTGAAGTCCAGGCCCGCCTCGTCCAGGTAGAGCGCCCGCAACTCCTGGTCGGGCTTGAAGGTGCCGTCGTCATTCGCGGCCTTGGACCACGGGACGTTCCTCGCGGTGGGGACGTGCCCAGCACGCTGTGCCTGCTCCTGCGGCAGGTGCGCGGGAGCGAGCAGCCTGCCGGTGAATTCGTCCGGCGAGCGCACGTCCACCAGGTTGTGCTTCCCGATGGCGGTGAGCACTTCATCACGCATCGCCCGGAGTGAGGAGTCCTGTTCTGTGGCCTGGTATGCCGTCCGCGCCCGCTCAGGGACCGCGGTGACCATCTCGCGGGACTCCAGTTCCCACTTCTTGCGGCCACCGTCGAGGAGCCTGACGTTGCGGTGCCCGTACAGGCGGAAGTACCAGTAGGCGTAGGCAGCGAACCAGTTGTTGTTGCCGCCGTAGAGGACCACGAGGTCGTCGTTGCTGATGCCGCGGCTGGAGAGCAGTTGCCCGAACCCGTACCTGTCCACGAAATCGCGGCGCACCGGGTCCTGCAGATCCTGCCTCCAGTCGACCTTGACGGCGTTACGGATGTGCCCCTTGCCGTAGGCCGTGGTGTCCTCGTCGACCTCAACGAGAACCACGCCAGGATCATCCAGGTGATCTACCACCCAGTCTGCGTCCACGAGGACGTCAGAGCGGCTCATGCGGCTACCTCCTTGTCAGGCTCTGGCGGCGCCACCCCGTGCTGGCCAGGCCAGATTCTGTGAACGAGCATGTACATCTCGCAGCCAAGGCACACGCCAAAGGCCGCGTTGAGGAAAGCGGCTGCCAGCGCTGCCGCGGCCCCGGCCATGCCGAGCGGCGTGACGCCGGCCGCGTACCCAATCACCCCGATGATGCTGATGACCAAGCCAGCACCCTGGGCAAAACGCGGTGCTGCCGCGTCCTCCATCTCCCTGGGCGGGCCCAGCCGCGGCCTGATCAGCCACCGGTAGATCAGGCCGTAAGGCGAGTATCTCAGGCCCAGTACCGCACCCACACCGAACACGGCAGCTTGTGCCGCCAGCAGCCAGCCACTGCCGGTGATCAGGACTATCGCGAGGACAATTGCGGACAGTGCGGCGCTGAAGCGCTGTCCTCTGGGATCGATCTTCATGTGCGTGGCCACCTCATAGCGCGGTTTCTTTCCCGGACGGTGGTCCCGCGTCACGGCGTCCAGCCAGCCGTCGGGCCAGCCCATGGCCGGCGGCGCATACCTGCGCCCGCCCACCCTCACCGGGGATCCGGCGGGGCTGACATGGTCAGGCCGGATCAGCCCTGACGCGGCCAGGGACACAGCGCGGTCGCCACCCGGCAGAAGTCGACGGAGCGGCGCCTGGTCAGCAGCGCTGACATGGGCCGCTCCGGGGCCGCCGGGCAGACCGGCCCGCCCGCAGGGGCCAGGGGCATGCCTGTCATGCTATGCGCGCCCATTGCCGCCTGTCTATTCCGATCTGTTGAGTAGGTTTAACCCGTTCTGGGTAACGGCTGGCGTGGCCAGGACCGTCACAGCGCATCCCCGCCTGCGGTCAGGGCCAGCGCATCGACCACCTCGGTCCGGCGGGGCAGGCCGCTCGCGCGGCGGGCGATCTGCCCGCGCGGGTCAAGGACGAGCACGGTCGGCGTCCGGCGGATGTCCAGCTGCCTGGCCAGGTCCATGCGGGTAGCCACGTCGATCTCGATGTGCGCCACGCCCGGCATGGCGCTGGCGACCTCGGCGAGCAGCTGCCTGGTCGCCCGGCACGGTGCGCAGAAGGGGGAGGAGAACTGCAGCAAGGTGGCCCGCGCGCCGAGCGGTGTGCCCAGATCGGCTTGGTTCAGCCGCTGCCCGGCCGATTCCCGGAGCCTGCCGTCCCGCCGGCGCCGGGCAAGACCGGCCGCGGTCCCGGCCACGAGAACGACAGCGAGCACGATCAGTCCGGCGGTCACGCCCCTCTACAGCACCACCCGGACCTGCCGCATTCCCATCCGCAGATCTCCAGGATTCACGGCCCGGGCAAGCGCCGCCCATGGGCCGCGCCACGGCCTCGCACCTGTGCTAGGCCGCTATCGCCCGGGCCAGTACTTTCCCGCCCGCGGTCACCTCGAAGCTGTGCAGGTGCGCGTCGGCCAGCGAGGTGGAGGCGGGGTACCAGACGGAGCTGGCCAGGTAATTCCCGACCCGCCAGCCACCCACCACCCAGTGATGGCCGGCGAAGTCGGTGACCTCGAGCTGGCACACCGTCCCCGGGGTGACACCGGACACGCTCACCGTCATCGTGGTCCCGTAGGGCATCGGCCGGTACTTCACCGTCAAGGTCACGCCTGTCTTGGTATTGCTCCCCGAGGCCCAGTGCCACGCGTGCACCTGACGTGTCTGCGGGGGGCCGGCTGCCCGCCCGGCGACAGGAGCGGAGGCGGGATGCAGCACGCTGGCTCCGGCCGCTCCGGCTCCCAGCGCCAGCACCGCCACCGCTGCCGCGGCCACGAGTTCGCGCACCCGGTGGGACCGCCGCACCCGGGCGGTCCGCGCCAGCAAGGGCGGCAGCAGTCGGTCCAGCGCCACGTCGTCCAGGGTGCCCTCGGCCGGGTCAGCCTCCATCATGCGCTCCGCCTCGGCCTGGGGCACGCGGCGCAGCAACGCCGGCAGCCCGGCCAGGCTGGCAAGCTCCTCCCGGCAGTCCGGGCAGGCAGCCAGGTGATCGTCCACGAGAGCCCGCTCGGCGGGATCGATCGCGCCCAGCACATAGACGCCGAGCGCGTGCCGGATCTCACGGCAGCCCGCGACGCTGCTCATGGCGCCAGCCCCCGTTCTTCCAGTGCCAGCTTGAGTGCCCGGAGCGCGTAGAACGCCCGGGATTTGACGGTGCCAGCCGGGATACCCAGCACGGCGGCGGCCTCCGCCACCGAACGCCCGAGATAGTAGGTCTCCAGCAGGACCCGGCGGTGTTCGGGCCGCAGTGCGGCCAGTGCGTCCGCCACTGCCCATGATTCGAGCACGCGATCAGCCTGGTCGGGAACGGGAACGAGTTCAAGCGCCCCCTCCCCTACTTCCTGTGGGCGCGCCTTCCTGGCCCGGTGCGCGTCAACCGCCAGGTTGCGCGCAACCGCGAACAGCCAGGGCCGGGCTGGCCGCTCCGCGATTGCTTCAGGGTGCAGCCAGGCCCGGAACAGCGTTTCCTGCACAACATCCTCGGCTCGCTGCCGGTCACCATCGGTCAAACGCAGCGCGTAGCGCAGTAGCGGGCCGGCATGCTCCGCATACAGCGCACGGACCAGGGACTCGTCGCTGACCCGCTCCTTGGGCCACCGGCCGCTGACACCGCCCTGACTCGCCACACCCTTGTCACGTCGGCGCGCGTCGCCCGGTTCATTGCGAATGTCCATCAACCCACCACCGGGGCGGAACGCCGGCCGGAAGACGATGGGAAAGACCGTGACGAAACGCACATTGCGGGTCAGCCGCCGGCAAAAGGAGGCAAGACCTCGATGATCGCTCCTTCTTGCAGAATGACCCCTTCGTGCCCGTTTCCCCCCGCCCGTTCCCCGTCAACCAGGAAGGAGGACCTAGCCAGCACCGCTTTGAGGTCTGGGTTTTCGCCATGCCTGGTCAGCACGGTGGCTAGTGCCTCGGCAAGCGTGCCGGCGGGGAGAGTTTCCTCGGCGATCCCGGCCGCCTGCTTCGCAGCGGCCCAGTAGCGCACGGTCACGATGGCCATGTCGGATATCCTCACTCACATCGGATCCGGGCGACGCTGCCCTCCGGTCCATCCACAGTCAGTCTCTTCCATAGAGCACGGCAGGGCGGAGGTGGCAGCAGTTGAGTGAGCTTCTCCTGCTCACCAGCGCCACCGAGCCGCCTGGGGAGATTCTGCCAGCGATCGGTCTACTGCTTCACGGGGTACGGACCGGACCCGCGGATGCGGGCGGGCTGGCGGATTCAGCCACGGCGGATGCGGTGCTGGTTGACGCACGCCGGGACCTGGTCCGGGCCAGGGAACTGTGCCGGTTGCTGCGGACCGCCGGCCTGGAGGTCCCGGTGCTGGCCATTGTGACCGAGGGCGGCCTGGCCGCCGTCACGGCCGACTGGGGCACCGACGACGTGATCCTGCCCACGGCGGGACCCGCCGAAATCGAGGCCAGGCTGCGGCTGGCCATCGGGCGCCAGGCCAGCCTCGCCCCCGCCGCCCCGGACGAGATCCGCTCCGGCGATCTTTCCATCGACGAGGCCACCTACACGGCCCGGCTGCGGGCGCGGGCACTGGACCTCACCTTCAAGGAGTTTGAACTGCTGAAGTTCCTCGCTCAGCACCCGGGGCGGGTCTTCACCCGGGCCCACCTGCTGCAAGAGGTGTGGGGGTACGACTACTTCGGCGGCACCAGGACGGTCGACGTCCATGTGCGCAGGCTGCGGGCCAAACTCGGCCCCGAGCACGAAGCACTCATCGGCACCGTGCGCAACGTCGGGTACCGGTTCGTGCCGCTCAAGGTTGAGGACGGCCGCCGCGGGCAGCTGCGCGAGACCATGATCGATGGCACGGCGCGCACCGGCACCGGGGCGGCGGACCGCGACGGGGCGGCGGACGGCATCATCGATGCGCCGGGTGGCGGTGGCGCCACCACCGACCACGGCACCGATGCGCCGGCGGCCTACCGCGCCGACGGCGGCCGCCCACCGCCTGCCGGCGGTGAGGCCAGCCCGGCGGCTGCCGGCGGCCCGGCCGGCCGGGGGGGGGCCAGCCCCGCACGAGCCGACCGCTGAGGGCGCGGCGCAGCCCCCCGCCCGCCCGCCAGCGCGCGGTCGTGCTCGAGCACCTGGTGGTCGAACGCGATCCCCTGCTCCTGTTTGTAGCCGCTCGGATAAAGATCGTAGGATTCCACCAGCACGTTGCGCGCGTCGAACCCCGGATGAAACCCTTGCGCCGCGCGGAAGCTGCGAATAAAAAGACCCGCCGAAACCAGCAGCACCAGCGAAAGCGCCACCTGAACCACCACCCGGATATTTCGCAAGCCGAATGCGCGCAGGCGGCCCCGTCCCGGCGATTCACCTTTGAGCGCCGAAACGAGATCGGGGCGCGTCGAGCCCAGCGCCGGGGCGAGTCCAAAGACGATGCCGGACAGGACGGCAAGGCCGGCGGTGACGCCGAGCCTCGCCCTGCGCGATCTGATCATGTGGTTCCTCTCCACCCATGGGGGTTATTCGGCCGGCCCGCGCCGGCGCACTGCGAAGAAGCGGTTCAGGCCGCCCTGGATCCCGCTCGGGAAAACGGTCATCACGACGATCAGCACGACGCCGTAGGCCAGGATCGGCACGCTCGAACTGGTGGTCTGCGTCATGCCGTGGCTCGTCGCGAAGTTCGCCAGGAACGTGGGCACGATCACCAGCAGCGCGCTCCCCCAGACGGCTCCGGCCAGGCTGCCGAGGCCGCCGAGCACCGCAGCGGTCAGCAGCTGGATCGACAGCCCCAGGGCGAACAGGCTGGTCGAGACCGTCCCGATCCACACCGCGAGCAGCAATACACCGTTACGTCTTTCAACAACTGGGAGATTCCGATAGCGGAACCAGGCAAAGCTGGAGAGGAACATTTAACACCCTCCATGCTTGCCCCTCTGACGCTCGTCAGCGACTTGCACAAAGCCGGTCAGAAACGTGCTGCCCTGGTGGAACTCAATTACCGCCTTGCCCTGCCTTTCGCATGCCTGGTGTTGGCCCTGGTGGCTGTCCCTATCGGACTAATCTCGCGCAAGGGTGGCAAAGCATTCGGCCCGATGCTAAGCATACTGCTGGTTTTTATTTACTACATGCTGATGGACTCCGGCCTGAACCTTGCCAAGGAAGGGCGATTGAACCCGCTGATCGGGTTATGGATGGCAAACGTTGTCTTTGGCCTTGCCGGCGTGCTGATGCTGCGCCAGACAAACAGGGTCAGAATCGGAGTGGACTTTCTTCACAGTGGGCTGGGTAAGATCGTCACCTGGTTCGAGCGCTTCCAACTGGGCAGCCACAAACCCTGCTACGAACAGGAGGGAGGAAAAGCCCGAAGGTTCTGGGCCTGCGCTTTCCAGATCCTCGACCTTTACATCCTGCGGAGCTGGTTGTTTTATCTTG
>OFHH01000109.1_pt1 | contig 13559 bp, 16 predicted proteins | sample 1521961 | NCBI WGS metagenome assembly OFHH01 (sample SAMEA2468439, study PRJEB22500) | soil metagenome | biome: Glassland; feature: Farmland; material: Clay | place: Australia | collected 2013-01-31 | depth 0.55 m | reverse complement strand
TCCGCTAGGACGGCGGGAACAAACTCGATAAATATATTCTCGACACCTGCGGCCGCATCGTCGAATGGGTGCCGATCTGTCCCGAGGTCGAATCCGGCATGCATGTTCCCCGGGAGGCGATGCAACTGGTCGGCGACGTTGTAAAGCCGCGTCTGATCACCATCGAAACGAAAAGAGACCGGACCGATCAAGTTACGCGCTGGATTGGAATCAAGTTGCGGGAGCTGGAGCGGGCCGGTCTCCGCGGGTTCGTTTTCAAGGCACGGTCCCCGAGCTGCGGCGTGAACGGAGCGGAACTTTTTTCAACCGCGGGGACACCCATGGGCGTCTCGACAGGGCTGTTCGCAGGGGCTGTGACGGGATGTTTTCCCTCGCTTCCCGTTGAAGATGAAGAAGGACTGCGCGACCCCGGTACGCGGGAACAATTTCTTGCCCGGATCCTGCCGTAATTGCTTTTGCCCCGCATTACTTGTATAATGAGAAAAATTACGGCTTGATCCACGAAAGGAACACATGCTAGAACGTTTACAGAAGATCATATCCGCCGCGGGAGTGACGTCACGACGGGCCGCGGAGGAACTCATCAGCGAGGGCAGGGTGCGGCTGAACGGCAAGGTGGTGACCGAGCTCGGGACCAAGGCCGATGCGTCCAAAGACCACATCAAGGTCGACGGCAAGCTTATCAACCCCCGGCAGACGCCTACTTATATCATGCTGAACAAGCCGGCCGGTTTTGTCACGACCATGTCCGATCCCGAAGGCAGACCCACGGTGCAGGACCTTTTAAAAGGCGTCAAGACCCGCGTCTATCCCGTGGGGAGACTCGACTACAATACCGAGGGGCTGCTGCTCCTGACGAATGACGGGGATTTTGCGCATTTGATAACGCACCCCAAACATGAGTTTCCGAAGACCTATCTGGCGAAGGTCAAGGGTGTGCTCGATGACAGAATGATCGAGCTGCTCGAAAAGGGGATGTTTTTGGCCGACGGGAGGACCGCGCCGGCGAAAGTCAGGAAAATCAGAAAGGAAGAGGCGAATTCCTGGGTGGAGATCACGATCCACGAGGGCCGGAAACGTCAAGTCCGTCGCATGTTCGACCACGTGGGCCGCTCGGTGATCAAGCTCAAGAGGATAAGGACCGGCAGCCTTTCGCTCGGCGACCTGCCGGAGGGGAAATTTCGTCACTTGACGCCCGACGAGGCCAAGGGGTTGATGGAAACAGCCTTGAAGACCGACGACAGGGATCTGAGGCCCGGGGCGGCAGTGTCGGCGATCAAAAGGTCTGAGCAGCTGTCCCGGTCAACAGAGAAGAGAGACATGCGGCCCGCGGCAGCGGGTCGGACAGTCAGGAGAGTGGAAACTCAGGGCTCAAAGAAAGCGCACAGAGGTCGAATGCCGGATCTCAGGCCGTGGAAGAGAGAAGAAAGTCATGGCAAAGCTCCAGGCCTGGCGGCGACAGGTGAGCGACGTGGCCCGCAGCGGGGAAGCTTTCGCCCGGGCGGGGAAAAAAGATACGGTCCGGCAACAAGGTCGGCCTCAAGCCGCCCGGCAACAAGAACGTTCGCTCGTACATCTGCTGCAGGGGTTTCCGAGCGGAAGACGGATGTGAGGCGAAAACCTTCACCAGGAGCCTGGCCGGGCAAGAGGGCCAGCGGTTCGGGTGGCAGCGCATCCGGACGAGGACCCCGGGGTGAAGGACGAATGCAGACCTCCGGCCCCCGGCCCAACAGAAGCACCCACACGGGAAGCAAAGGTCCGGGACGCGGCACGAAGTTCGCCGGCCGTGGTCCGGGACGTAAAAAGTAGGCGCGGGGAGCGAGGGAACGGGAGGAGATGGAAAATCTTCGCGCGCATCTGATCATTCACGGTGTTGTCCAGGGGGTTTTCTTCCGCTCCAGCACGAAGGAAAAGGCTTTGCAGCTCGGCGTGGGAGGCTGGGTCAGGAACCTTCCGGACGGCGACGTCGAAGCGCTGATCGAGGGAGAAAAGAAGAAGGTCGAGGAACTCGTCGCCTGGTGTTACAAGGGGCCGCCCGGCGCGCGAGTCATGAAGGTGGACCTTGGTTGGGAACCATACAAGGGAGAATTCAAGCATTTTGATGTCCGCTACGGTTGGTAGATACCTTGTCCCGGGCCTAATTTTCACATCACTTATCTCCGCGTGTTCAGCCGGGAAACCGGTCGAGCCTCCCCGGAAACCCTCACCCGTGGTGATCGTGAAAACCACGCGTCCGGTGCTCACGAAGGAGCAGCGAAGGGAACTGGGTTTTCCGGACGACGTGATAACGAAGGTCGAACTTGCGGCTGGCTCCGAGGCGGAGCCGTTTGTAGTTTCCGTGGTCGTTCCCTCCGAGAACCTGAAGGGCGAGAAGGGGTTTGAAAAGGAGAAACTGGCCGGCTTCAGTGTACGCACGAAAAAAGCCGATGACCTCATTGCCTCGTTCCGGGCGGGGCTTCGCGTCAGGGGATACCTTATCTTCAGAAGTCACAACAGCTACGGGGACCTGCCCGATATCGTCACCGTTGTCAAGGGAAACAACTCCTACGACATCCTGAAAATCCAGGGGACTGAGGCTTCGAATTACGAGCTGGATACCAAAGAGATCATCGCCTGGCTCAAGGACAAGCAGCGGCTCGGGACGTTCATGATCACCGGGGTGGGTTCGGACTGGCTTGAAGCCAGGTTCATCAAACCGCCGAAGAACATGCTTTCCTTTGCGAGAAAAGTAGTTGCCTTCGCGCCCGATGTCATGGCGCATGGACCACGCTCCGTGGAAAAACTCGCTGAAAAGATGAAGCGGACGAACGGTTTTTACCTGGAGTGGGACTGATGTTTGGAGTGCGGAATGAGAAAGGACGTCCGGAATCAAGAGAAACACCGTTGGGGCCCCTTTCCCGGCCTGATGGTTTACGCTTCCTTTGCGTTAATTGAAGCTCCCTGCAGCAAGTTAAGGTTTATAGGTATCTGCAGGGAATTTCGATTCTTAAGGTTGAAACATTATCGTATTCGCTCGCTAACCTTCAAAATGAAGGTTCGTAAAGGAATCAGCAAGCTGCGGGGTTAGCGCTTACTCCAGAATTCATGAAGACAATCATGAACATCCTTATCGGTATTGTCCTTCTTTTCGTCATTCTTCCCTTCATCGTCGTCTATGCCAACACCCACCCGCCGCGATATCCGCTGAACGTCCCTCCGTCCATTTATCAGGCAGCTTATGAGCCGGTCTCTTTTTCCACCGCGGACGGTATCATCCTGGCCGAAGGAGCTCTGGGTTATCCCCGGCGCGGACCACGGCGGCACGCTCGCAGCCGCGGGCAGCGCTTACAAGAAGCGGGTGGGGGAGTTCTTCGAAAAAAGTATGAAATAATCTGAGCCGCCAATCCCCTCACCCTCTTGTGCGCTCTTTCGGCGTCGCTGCGGTTATCACAGGCTGTTTTGTTTTTGACACAACACGATTTTTACGATAAAGTACCGTCCATGTATATCCTCGGCATCGAAACATCGACCAAGACCGGAAGCGTGGCAATTGTCTCCGAACAGGGCGTCGTGGCGCAGTACAGTCTGAACATCGAGGTGACGCACTCCGAGCGGCTTATGTCCACTGTGGACAGGGTGCTCAAGGACACGGGTCTCACGATGGTTCAGATTGACGGCTTTTCCGTTGCCATCGGTCCTGGCTCGTTCACCGGCCTTCGGATCGGCCTCTCCACGGTCAAGGGACTTGCGCTTGTCACGGGCAGGCCGGCCGCAGCCGTGCCCACGCTCCTGGCGCTCGCGTGGAACCTGCCCTTTGCCGCCTGTCCCGTGTGCCCCATGCTCGATGCCCGTAAGAGCGAGGTATACGCGGCCATCTATTCATTCGACGGAGCAGCTTATGCGCAGGTGATGCCTGAAGCGGCAATATCGATTCATGAGCTTGCCGAAAACATATCCGGGGAAATCCTTTTTACGGGTGAAGCCGCACACCTCTACCGCGAGGAAATTGTGAAACAGTTCGGAGACCGTGCCCGGTTCGCCCCGCTCTCCGCGATGCTCCCTTCTGCCGCGATTGTGGCAGAACTTGGCCTCGATATGCTCAAAAAAGGCAAACGGACCGACGCGGACAGTCTGACACCACTGTATATTCGCAGGCCGGAGGCCGAGGTGGCGTGGGAAAAAAGACGAACATCGAGATAGGCTTCATGAAGAAGGAGGATATCGAACAGGTCCTTGTCATCGAACAGGCCTCGTTCAGCATGACATGGTCGAAAAATCTCTTTCTGTCCGAGTTTCGAAGCCCCGGAGTCTCAACGCTGCTGGTGTCGCTTGCGGATGATACGCCCACGCGCACGGTGTCGGGCTACATCGTTTTCTGGCTCGTGGAGGATGAAATGCATATCCTGAACCTTGCCGTGGCCCCGGCGCATCGACGGCAAGGGATCGCCCGGCAGCTTGTTCTCGCCGCGCTCAAGCGGGCCCATATCAAAGGCGCACACCGGGCTTTTCTCGAAGTCAGGGCGTCGAATACCGCAGCCCAGAAGCTTTATTCGGACCTCGGATTTACCGGCAGCTTTATCCGGCGGAATTACTACGACATGCCGACCGAGGACGCGGTGATCATGACCATGGAACAAAAGGCGTTTGAATATATGACTAAAGTGTCATAAAACTCTTGAATTTCTTACACATAGAACTTCTTGCCTTTTTATTACAAATGTGTTACTGTTTTTATAACATATAAAGATGCGTTCAGCCTCTCATTGACATTTAACCCTAAAGGAGGGTCGAACTATGAATGTGGAGGTAAAGGAAGAAGTACTTGTACAAAAACTCAGGGTGGAGGATTCAGAGTTTCAGAAATGGGAACAGGAACACCGGCAACTGGAAAACACGTTGACGAGCTTTGAAGCCCATCGGTATCTCACCCCTGAGGAAGAGGTGGAACGGAAGAGAATACAGAAACTGAAACTGGCGGCAAAAGATAGAATGATGGAAATCATCAGGCGCTCGAAAGTCGGTTGGGCCTGACAGCGGAAAGGCAAGGTTAAAAAACCTTGCCTTTTGTATTTTTGCCCATTCAGAAAAGAGAAATCCCTCTTTACCGTGAAGAGTAAGGGGGGATTTTTTTATTGACTATCTTCCTGTATCTATGTTAAAAATAAGAACTCTACCATTTTGGTAGAGTTTCTTTTTTGGAGAAAAACCTTTGAGAAGCGACAGGATCAAGAAAGGCCTGGAGCGCGCGCCGCACAGGTCTCTTTTATTCGCGACGGGCATCACGCGGAGCGAACTCGACAAGCCCATGATCGGCATTGCCACGAGCTTCACCGATCTCATCCCGGGCCATATCGGCATGCGCGACCTGGAGCGGTTCATCGAGAAGGGCGTGCATGCCGGCGGCGGCTGGCCGCTCTTTTTCGGACTGCCCGGGATCTGCGACGGCATTGCGATGGGGCATGTGGGCATGCATTATTCGCTGCCGTCCCGTGAGCTGATCGCCGATGTCGTAGAATCCATAGCCATGGCAAACGCCTTTGACGGGCTGGTGCTTCTGACGAACTGCGATAAGATTACTCCCGGGATGCTCATGGCAGCAGCGCGGGTCAATATTCCGACGATCGTGGTTACTGCCGGCCCCATGCATTCCGGAAATTACCGTGGTCAGCGCGTGAATCTGATTACCGCTTTCGAGGCCGTGGGCAAAGTCCGGAAGGGCGAGATGAACCAGCGCGAACTCTCCGAACTCGAAATGTGCGCGTGTCCCGGCGCGGGTTCGTGCCAAGGCATGTATACAGCGAACACTATGGCCTGCGTCACCGAGTCGCTCGGCATGAGCCTGCCGGGCTGTGCGACTGCGCTGGCGATTTCCGGAGAAAAAAGGCGTATTGCATTTGAGAGCGGCAAACGCATCATCGGGATGGTTCAGGAAGGCCTCACGCCCCGTAAGATTATGACAAAAAACGCGTTCGAGAATGCCATACGCATCGACATGGCGCTCGGCGGCTCGACCAATACGACGCTCCATATCCCGGCGATCGCGCACGAGGCCGGCATCGACTTGTCAATTGATACCTTCGATCGGATCAGCCGCACGACACCTCATCTGTGCAATATGCTGCCCGGCGGTCCAACCTATATGGAGGACCTCGATGCTGCAGGCGGCATACCGGGGGTGTTGTCGCGCTTCACGAAAATGCTCAAGCCTTCACCGACCGTGAGCGGCAGAGCGATCGTCGACCATGCAAAGGCAGGCCGCGTCGGAAACGACGAAGTCATCCGGACCTTGAAAAACGCCTACCACAAAGAGGGCGGGATTGCGGTGCTCTCCGGTAACCTTGCGCCGAACGGCTGCGTTGTAAAGCAGACGGCGGTGAGCGACAAGATGAAAAAGTTTGAAGGGACGGCGGTCGTGTTCGACTCGGAAGAAGAGTCGATGAAGGCCATCCTCGCGAACAAAATCAAACCCGGGCAGGTAATCGTGATTCGCTATGAGGGTCCCAAGGGCGGGCCCGGCATGCGTGAGATGCTCTCACCCACCTCCGCCATCTCCGGCATGGGGCTCGGGGAATCGGTCGTTCTGCTGACCGACGGGAGGTTCTCGGGCGGCACGCGCGGTCCCTGCATCGGTCACATCTCCCCCGAGGCGGCCGAGGGCGGTCCGATCGCAATCGTGCGGAACGGGGACAAAATCATCCTTGATATACCGAACCGCAAGCTGGAGATCAAATTGTCCAAAGCGGAGATGAGAAAGCGGCTTGCGAAATGGAAACCGCGGGAGCCGAAAATCAAATCCGGCTGGCTTGCGCGATACGCCAAGGTGGTCACCTCAGCCAATACCGGGGCGATAGTAAAAGCATAATATACTTATTTTTGGGATATGCAGAGCCAATGGGTCCGGAACATTTCATGCTCCGTGTTCATGCTCATGGTAACGCTGGCCTCGGTGTCTTGTAATGGGAATGAGCGGCAGGAAGAGCCTCCCCCGGTTGAGTTCACCGGATACAATTTCGAGACCAGTTCAACGGCCAATCGCGACCTCGTCAGAGCGGGGGTCTGGCTGACGGACCAGGGCAAGCTGGTAAACGCGGGCATTTATTACACCCGGAAGAGAAACCAGACGTTCCAGTACGGATTCGATACCGCCATCGGTTATCTTACCCCCGTTTACCGGTTCTGGCCGTTTGCCATGATCGGCGTGAAGATCGGATCGGGCACCGTCATAACGGCTTTTCATGCCGAAGCATACCCCAAGATCGGGGTGGCGGTGCCGTTCTTTGACCAGCTTGTGATATACGCGGACTATCAGTACAATTATTCGACCCAGGGCAGGCGCCACGATTACGGGGCCGCGAGTATCGGCCTGGTGTGGAGCGTGGAGTAAGAAAACAAGCTAACGGATGTCTTTACTGAGCAGGTGTGACTATGTCGAACAAACAGATTACCGGTGCTGAAATTTTTCTCGAATGTCTGAAAAAAGAGAAGGTCGACACGCTCTTCTGCTATCCCGGCGGCGTGGTGCTCAAGATCTTCGACGTCCTTTACGACCAGAAGGACATCCGCATAATCCTGCCGCGGCACGAGCAGGGCGGCGTGCACATGGCCGACGGCTACGCCCGTTCCACGGGCAGGGTCGGCGTCGCCCTCGTGACGTCGGGCCCGGGCGCAACGAACGTGGTGACCGCCCTGGCCACGGCATACATGGATTCCATCCCGATCGTGGTGTTCACGGGCCAGGTGCCCACCGCGCTCATCGGCAACGACGCTTTTCAGGAAGCGGATATCGTCGGCATCACCCGTCCTTGCACCAAATACAACTTCCTCGTCAAGGACGTGAAGGACCTCGCACAGACCGTGAAAGAGGCGTTCTACATAGCCTCAACGGGCCGGCCGGGCCCGGTGCTCGTCGACCTGCCGCGTGACGTTGTCACGAACAAGGCCGAGTTCCATTATCCCGAGAAGGTTGAGATCAGGAGCTACAACCCCACGCTCACCGGCAACAAGTGGCAGATCAAGCAGGCCGCCGAAGCGATCGCCAAGGCAAAGAAACCGGTGGCCTATATCGGCGGCGGGGTAGTACTTTCGAATGCGGCGGCGGAAATTCTGGAGTTTGCCGAGATCACGAAAATTCCCGTGACCCATACCCTCATGGGCATCGGGGGCTTTCCCGGCACGCATCCGCTCTCACTCGGCATGCTCGGCATGCACGGGACGTACTATGCCAACATGTCGATCCACAACTCGGACCTGATCGTCGCCATCGGCGCGCGGTTCGATGACCGGGTGACCGGCAAGGTGGAGGGCTTTGCGCCCGAGGCCAAGATCGTCCATATCGATGTGGATCCGACCTCGATCAGAAAAAACGTGCGCGTGGACATTCCGATCGTCGGCGACGTCAAGCACGTTATGGCGGACCTTAATAAGGAACTCCGCCATATCAAGGAACCCTGGGACGCGATACGCAAGAGCTGGCTCAAGCAGGTCGATGCCTGGCGCGAGGAACGGCCGCTTACCTATGAATATGCCGATGACGTTATTAAGCCGCAATTCGTGATCGAGAAGCTCTACGAGCTGACCGGCGGGGACGCTATCATTGTGACCGACGTGGGCCAGCACCAGATGTGGGCCGCCCAGTATTATAAGTTCGACAAACCCCGGAACTGGCTCTCCTCCGGCGGTCTGGGTACCATGGGGTACGGGTTCCCGGCGGCCATCGGGGCGAAAGTGGCGCATCCTGACCGGAACGTTTTCAGCATTTCCGGCGACGGCAGCATCCAGATGAACATTCAGGAACTCGCCACGGCGGTTGAGAACAATATCCCGGTGAAAGTAGTAATCCTGAACAACCGCTATCTCGGCATGGTGCGGCAGTGGCAGGAGCTGTTCTACCAGGAACGGTACTCGTCCGTGGACCTGGGCAGCACCCCTGATTTTGTGAAGCTTGCCGAAGCCTACGGCGCGGTCGGTCTGCGCGCGGTGAGACCCGTGGACGTGCTCCCGGTGCTCAAAGAGGCCCTCAAGGCGAAGAGGACAGTATTCATGGATTTCGTAACCGCACGGTACGAGAAGGTTTTCCCCATGGTGCCCGCAGGCGCCTCCATCAACGAGATGATCTTCGGGGAAGAGAAGAAAAAAGAAGAGAAGAAGCTGAAGGCGGTGAAGTAATTTCGGATTGCGGATTGCGGAATAAAATCCGCGATCAGCGAACCTAAGGTGGACAGACGATGAAACATATCATTTCGGTGCTTGTAGAGAACAAGTTCGGCGTGCTGTCGCGGGTATCGGGATTGTTCAGCGGCAGGGGGTTCAACATCGAGACCATTTCGATCGGCCCCACGCTTGATCCCACGATCTCACAGATGACGATCGTGACGGAGGGAGATGAACGCATCCTCGAACAGATCATCAAACAGCTCAACAAGCTCATCGACGTCATCAAGGTGACGGACCTTGCCGACAAGGAATACGTGGAACGGGAGATGTGCCTCATCAAGGTCAATGCGCCCGCGGAGCACCGGGCCGAGGCGCTCAGGATCGCCGACATTTTTCGCGCGCGTGTCGTCGATTCCTCTCAAAAAAGTTACACATTTCAGATCACGGGAGACGAGAAGAAGATCGCGGCGATCATCGAGCTCTTGCGTCCGATCGGCATTAAAGAGATCGTACGAACGGGCAAAGTGGCCATTCCCAGAGAATAACAATCGAAAACATGAAGGAGGAGATCGGCATGAAACAGTCACGCATATACATCGGCATTGCAGTCCTTTTTGCGGTTTTTTCGTCAGGGTGCGCGTCCCAGGGTCCAATTCTCCTCGACTTTCAATATCAACCGCCGCAGGCCGTGACTCCGGAGGCCGTAAAGGTAACCGTAGGTGTAAGTCCGTTTAAGGATGACCGCGGGAAAGGGGCGTCGGTCATAGGAAAGCGTTTCGTTGCCTCGGGCGATCATACGAACGATCTGGTGGTACAGGGCATCGCAGCCGACAAGGTGACGGCGGCCCTCAAGAGCGCGCTCAAGGCCCGCGGTATTGCGGAAAAAAATTATACCGCGTGGGACCTGACCGAAGCCGGGATTCCGTCGGACGGAGCGGGCCTCCTGATCAGCGGCGAGATCAAAAAACTCTGGGTGGAAACCACGTCGCGTTTCGCGAACACGACCGTCAAGGCCGAAGTGCAGATTCGCGTATCCGTGGCGGACATGGCGCAGAAGAAAGTCATCCGCGTGGTGAACGTCAATAGCACGATGGAACGCCAGAACCTCACCTTCTCAACCGGCGTTGTGGAGAGCGTTCTCTCCGATGCCCTGACGGCGGCGATCGATCAGATCTTTGCCGATGAAGAGCTGAAAAATAGATTGAAATAAAAGACTTCCGACATCAGTTATTTTTGAAAGGGGACATGATGAAAGTTTACTACGACAAGGACGCGGATATGAATCTGCTCAAGGGCAAAAAGGTTGCCGTGATCGGCTATGGAAGCCAGGGTTTTGCCCATTCCAATAACCTTAAGGAAAGCGGCATCGACGTCATGGTCGGCCTGCGCAAAGGCAGCAAGTCATGGGAGAAGGCCGCCGGCGCCGGGCTCAAGGTCGTCGAACCGGCAGAGGCCGCGAAAGTCGCCGATATCATCATGATCCTGGTGCCCGATGAGCTCCAGGGCGGGATGTACAAGAAAGACATCGAGGCGAACATCAAGAAAGGGGCCTATCTCGCGTTCGCACACGGCTTTAACATTCACTTCGGCCAGATCGTCCCCCGCGAGGACGTGAATGTGTTCATGGCCGCGCCCAAGAGCCCCGGACATCTCGTGCGCTCTCAGTACGTCAAGGGCGAAGGCGTCCCCGGGCTCATCGCAGTACATCAGAACCCGTCAGGCAATGCCAAGGACATGGCGCTGGCCTATGCCTGTGCGATCGGCCTCGGCAGGGCGGGTGTTATAGAAACCTCCTTCCGCGAAGAGACTGAGACCGACCTCTTCGGCGAACAGGCGGTGCTGTGCGGCGGGACCACGGCGCTCATCCAGGCCGGGTACGAGACCCTCGTCGAGGCGGGATATGCGCCGGAGATGGCCTACTTCGAGTGCCTCCATGAGCTTAAGCTCATCGTGGACCTGATCTACGAGGGCGGCATCTCAAACATGCGCTATTCCATCAGCAACACGGCGCAGTACGGCGACCTGACGCGGGGGCCGCGGCTTATCACCGAGGAAACCAAGAAGGAGATGAAAAAGATCCTCTCCGAGATCCAGTCCGGCCAGTTTGCGAAAGAGTGGATGCTCGAGAACATGGCGAACAAACCCACCTTCACCGCGCTTACGAAAAAGGGCCAGGCACATCCGATCGAGGAAGTCGGCGATCGTCTGCGGAAGATGATGCCCTGGCTGCAGAAGGGCAAACTGGTGGATAAGAGCAAGAATTAAGGCCAATAATTTTGCCGCGAAGTCGCGAAGGTTTTAAAATCATGATGAAAAACTACGGAATACCCGTGGCTGCCGAAGGCTGGCCGTTTATCCTTCCCCTTGCAATCGCCACGGTCCTTCTCTTTGCGCTGGGATGGAAAGGTACCGGTATTGCCGCGTTGGTGCTTGCGCTTTTCGTCCTGTTTTTTTTTCGAGACCCGGAACGTATCGTTCCCCGGGAAAAGGACGTCGTGGTATCGCCCGCTGACGGCCGTGTGATCGTGATCAAGGACGTCTACGAGCCGGATTATCTGAAGCAGGATGTAAAGCAGATCAGCATTTTTCTTTCGGTGTTCAATGTGCACGTGAACCGTGCGCCCTGCGGGGGGGCCGTCGAGGCGGTGAAATACAACCCGGGAAAGTTTCATGTTGCCTCGGCGGATAAGGCATCTCTGGACAACGAGCAGACGGCGATGGTCATCGCGAACGGAAAAAAGAAAATACTGGTCAAACAGATCGCTGGTCTCATCGCGCGCCGGATTGTTTGCTATGCCAGGCCCGGAGATACGATCAAGACGGGCGAGCGCTACGGCCTGATCCGGTTCGGTTCGCGGGTGGACCTCTTCCTCCCGAAGGACAGCGAACTCAGGGTGCAGGTCGGCGACAGGATCAAGGGCGGCCGGGACATCATCGGGGCGCTCAAATGAGAAAAGGGATCTACGTACTTCCCAACCTCATAACGCTGTCGAGCATGTTCGCGGGGTTCTATTCGATCATCGCGTCGCTCAATTCGGATTATGAACGGGCCGCATGGGCCGTTATGATCGCTTCTGTTTTCGACGCACTCGACGGATGGGTCGCGAGAATGACGCATACGGCAACACGCTTCGGTATTGAGATCGACTCGCTTGCCGACGTGATATCCTTTGGCGTTGCGCCGGCCGTCCTCGTTTATACCTGGACGCTCTCCTCGTTCGGCCGGGTTGGATGGCTTGGGTCTTTCTTCCTCGTTGCCTGCGGCGCGCTCCGGCTTGCGAGATTCAATGTTCAGATGGGCAGTGCCGAGAAAAAGCACTTTACGGGTCTTCCTATCCCGGCCTCGGCGCTCGTGATGGCGACCACGGTGCTCGCCTACCAGGACATCATCGCTATCCTCGAACACCTGAACCTCGCATGGCTCGCTGATGCGGTAGGGAAGGACTACTGGGTGCTGGCGCTGACGTTCCTTCTTGCGGGGCTCATGGTGAGCAACATCACCTATCACAGTCTGAAAGAGGCGAATTTGAAGCAGCGGCGGCCCTTCGGCCTCCTGGTGGGCATTGCAGCGTTCCTGGCGGTCGTTGCCTATCATCCTGCGCTCGTCCTGTTCCTGGTTTCTATCTCGTATGTGGCCGTGGGCTTGGCGGAAGCGCTCTATAAACTGCTTAAGAAGAAACCGGCACAAGCCTCGGCTTAGTCCGGCCTGTTCGTATAGCGATTATGACGGTTCATGGCTGAGAGATCACGGGGACATCCTGATCTCTTTTTTCTTTATTGATTCTGTATCATGCGTCAGCCCTCTCGCGGTATGACGTGGAGGAATATATGAGCACCATCATCAAAATATTCGATACAACGCTCCGCGACGGGGAGCAATCCCCGGGCGCGAGCATGAACACCGCGGAAAAGATCGAGATCGCCCGGCAGCTTGTCCGTCTCGGCGTCGACGTTATCGAAGCGGGTTTCCCGATCTCGAGCCCCGGTGATTTCGAGAGCGTGCGGAAGATCGGCGACGAAGTCGGCGAGGCCGCAGTCGTCTGCGGCCTATCGCGGGCCGTGGCGAAGGACATCGAAGTCGCGGCCGACGCGCTCAAGACCGCAAAACGCCCCCGCATCCATACCGGTTCCGGGGTATCCGAGAGTGAGCACAAGCAAAAGGTCAAGAACAGCCCGGATGAATCGATCGCGCCGGCCGTGACAGCTGTCAGACTCGCGGGCGCATTCGGCGGCGGCGTGGCCGGATTGGCTTCGATGCGCGGCAAATCGGCATCAAGCTGCACCAGCGGCACCGGTTGGGCGCCGAGAGTTGCAACCAAAACGGACTCGCTGACGATGACGCAAGGCTTGGCGTCGGCGGTGATGTAAGCCAGCCGCTCGGCGGGATAGCTTGGGTCGAGCGGAAGATAGGCGCCGCCCGCCTTGAT
>OFHH01000106.1_pt1 | contig 13632 bp, 11 predicted proteins | sample 1521961 | NCBI WGS metagenome assembly OFHH01 (sample SAMEA2468439, study PRJEB22500) | soil metagenome | biome: Glassland; feature: Farmland; material: Clay | place: Australia | collected 2013-01-31 | depth 0.55 m | reverse complement strand
GAACTAGGGCTCGGCGGACAAATTAGGGTGGAAGTTAAGTGAGTAGTTAACGTGCTATTTCGACTTCACTCAGGAATTGCGGCTGAAATGATGATAGCCCGTCTGTAAAGCATTTTCATGCTATTTATACCTTTTCTTCTTCTCCATCACCACGCCGACAATCTTATACTCCAGATCCTTGTTCAAAACGATGTCTTTATATTTTGGATTTAGAGGGTGGAGGATTTTGGTATTGTCGTACCGTTTACCCCGTTACAGTTTAGCCCGAAATTATGAGGCCGGCTCATGACCTGTGGATATTTAGCCTGATTATTCCAATCTCGACGTACTGTAACGGGGTGAATACTGCTTGCCCCCGAATGACGCTTTCGTTATGGATCTCTTTGCGTCATACGGGTTGGAACTTGCCTCTTCCTCGTGGCTATCACATCTTCCTCATGGAACGACTCGCCTGTTTCCGCCCACTTGCCGGCACGCACCCAGGACACAACGGGGATCTTCCGCATCTTGCCGAGGGCGGCGGGCTCCACGTTCTTCGGCAAATAGCCGGTAGCGCGCAGGAAGTCCTGTAGAATTTGGGACCTGTCACTACTGTCATGCAAGACCTGTCTCGTATTCTTCCTTGTCAGATTGCATCGATAGTGATATAGTATTACGCATAGGCTATCGATGGAGGACATCATGAAAACCGTTACTGTTTCCCCGAAGTACCAGGTTGTTATCCCGCGAGATGTTCGGGAAGCGCTCAGTATCAAACCCGGCGAGAAAATGCAGGTCATCAATTACGCAAACCGGATCGAGCTGGTGCCTGTGAAGAAGGTCAAGGCGATGCGCGGATTTCTAAAAGGGCTTGATACCACGGTGATCCGGGAGAAAGACCGTATATGAACCTGGTCGATTCCTGCGGCTGGCTGGAATACCTCGCGGATGGACCGAACGCGGCTTTTTTCGCGCCTGCCATTGAAGACACAGAGGATATTCTTGTCCCGACCCTCTGTATTCTGGAAGTATTCAAACGAGTTTTGCAGCAGAGGGGCGAGGATGCCGCATTACAGGCGGTCGCCTTGATGCAGCAGGGACGTGTTATCGACCTTGACAGCGGAATCGCCGTAACAGCCGCAAAGATCGGCCATGAAATAAAATTGCCGATGGCTGATGCGGTGATTGCGGCAACTGCAAGAATTCATCATGCTGTTATCTGGACGCAGGACTCTGACTTGAAGGATGTCGAGGGCGTGAAGTTCGTGAAGAAACGATAGAAAAACGTGAACTGTTGGTTTGATCACCCTCGTGAAAGGAAAAAAGGCCGGCATGGAGCCGACCTTTTGTTATTTCTGTGGAGCTGAGGGGGAATCTTACGCGCTTCGCTTCACGAGGGGACCGGTCCCCTCGTGGGCTCCCCCGAAGCATGAGGGAAGTCCTTCCCTCAAACTCCCTGGGTTCGATCCCCCTCCACCAAAATAAAAAAGGCCGGCAACTTATGCCAACCTTTTTGAATTTTTGGTGGAGCTGAGGGGGATCGAACCCCTGACCCCAAGACTGCCAGCCTTGTGCTCTCCCAGCTGAGCTACAGCCCCATTGATCTTTCAGTTCAACGAGGAGACAAATTTAACATCATGGGCCTTTGTTGTCAAGAGAAAATACGGATTTGGGCCGCAATGATTGCCCTGTTGACAGCGTTGATGCAATCAGTTACACTTGGCCCATGAAAAGACTGCTCATCCTGGCAGTTCTCTGCGCGGTTCCGGTCACGGCATTTTCTCATCCCGGGAAAACGGACCTCTACGGCGGGCACAAGTGCATCAAAGACTGCGAAGAGTGGGGCCTTTTTTACGCAGAGTACCATCTTCATGATAAAGACGGAAGGTCTGTCAGGCTCGGCAGAAAAAAGCGCACTCCCGAGGCTTCTGGTCCTAAGATCCGGACCGCAGCCACGACGACAGTCCTTCCGGCGCCTCTTGTGACCTCGCAGACTGTCACCGTATACCGGCATGTTACGAGTGTGCTCTCCGAAGACATCCTTTCTTCCAATCCGCTTCTCTTTGTCCTTCTGATTTTGCTTCTGCTTCTTCTCATCCTCAGACTGAACCGCCGAAGAGAAGAGAACTGAGCACCCGAATGCCTCGCTTCAAGCATACGTGGCATACGCGGGGCTGGGCTCTTAATCCTCCCCTTGGTGATCATGTCTTTTCCCGGTTTGGGGAGCGCCGGGCTGCGTCACATTATTCCGGTGAAAAAATAAGTAAAGCCGGTTATAATTATCGAGTCGTGTAACGTGACGAATAGGTATTCAAAGTATGCCGGAAGATAAGGAAAGTAAAGTCCCTCAATCTCATCCGCCTCATCCGCCTGTCGAACGTGAATTGCCACTCGACACCAGGCTCTTGTCCGAGGCAGTCATCGAACTCAATATTTCCCGGAAAAACGTCGGCATTTACCCTCCCGGTCATATTCAGATCATCCGGAGCATAGACCGGGCCTTCGATATCCTGCTGCGCCTCTTCGAGGTCCGGCCCGAGATGACACTGGGAGTTGCAAAGGACACGTTGCTCGTGGGGCAGGACTACCTGGACCGGAAAAACCCCGTGTATCGTGACTTCGCACTTTCCATGAACCAGCAGGGGATTGCGGCGGTCACCTTTATGAGCGGTCTGGACAAAGAGGAACTGGTTCGGTTTCACCGCATCCTGACGACGAAACCGGAGGACATCAGGGCCGCGGGCGGGATAGAAGCGGTCATGTCCGTTTCCGGGATCCGGCATATCAGGATCATGGCCATCGATTACGCGGGATTTCACGTTACCGAGGAGCAGGAGATATTCAAGCCGTCTGCAAAGGCGGCTGAAACGTCCGGCGTCGATGTATGGCAGGATTTCGTATCGTTGCTCTCATCGGGCGCGCTCGCAGGACAGGGCAAGGGGGTCTCCCTCAAGGACGCCGAAGAGATCAATCCCGCCGAACTCGCCCGTCTGTTAAATGAACGAAAGCTCGACCCTGCGGCAGCGGTCCAGAGCTACGACCGTATCATCTCCTCCTACGTCCGCGGGGCGGCGGAGAAAAAGGAGCCTACTCATGAGCAGTCGAAGACGCTTGCAAGCCTGAATACACTCCTCAAGGACCTGAACCCCGAACTCAGGAAGCAATTCCTGTCCGTCGCATTTCAGCGTGCTTCATCGAGCGTTTCATCCGTCGGGGCCGAGGAGGTCCTCGGCGGCCTTACCGACGACATGGTCATCGAGATGCTCACCCAGGCGAACGCCGAGGGAAGGGAAATATCTCCGACCTTGACCGGGCTCGTGGGAAAGCTGGTCAAGGCCCATGACCAGGGTGAAGTTCCCGTTGGGCAGCGCCACGAATGGTCAACGGGGCCCTCAGCGCCGGTCATCCTGCCCGAGCACATGCAGAAGCTCTTTGATCGTGAAAAATATGAAGAGTATGTGTCGGCCGACTACGACGCGATGCTCAAACAGATGACGGAGGCCCCTCTTGCCGTGAGTGCGGACTTTCCCCTGGAAGAGTATGCGAAGACGCTCGAGGACGCCCGTCTCGATTTTCAGATCGGCCGGGCGCTTCTTGCCTTCATGGAGGAAAATATCGAAGAGGAGGACTATAAGGAGTTCGGCGAAAAACTCATCGCTGTTGTGCCCCAATTCCTCGAAACCGGCAACTTCGAGCTGCTCTTCGACATTTCCGAGACCCTCCGAAGACATGCGGCGGAAAAACCGGCGCCAGGCATCAGAGAAGCCGCCGGGAATGCACGGAAAATATTCTCCGGCCCTGAATTCATAACAAAAGCGCTGCATGCGTTCGAAGTATGGATGAAGGAAAAAGGCCAGGAGGCCGCCGGCCTGATGCAATCTCTCGGCCCGGACGTCGTGCCGGGACTCATGGATATTTTCAGCAGGGACGAGTCCGTGGGGGGAAGGCGGATCCTCTTCAACCTGCTCTGCCTGTTCGGCGAAACTGCGATACGCGAGGCCGAGAAGCGGCTGTCTGATCCGCGCGCCTATTACGTCAGGAACCTCCTCATCTTCATACGGCGGGCGGGCACGCCGTCATCGATCCCGCATATAAAACCCCTGCTCCGGCACCCGGAGCAGAGCGTGAGAATGGAAGCGCTGAGCACGCTCCTGAAATTCAAGGACCCCGATTCGGTGAAGTTTCTCCGTGATGCGATTCTTTCAGACGATCCCGATATCGCGTCACAGGCCTTTGCCCTGGGCTTACAGTATCGCGTCTCGAACGTCACGGAGGACGTTCTGGCGAGAATCAAACGGGTCATTCTCTTCGACGCTGACTACCGGTGGAACGAGGAAATCATCAAGACCCTCGGCGAGATCGGCGATCCGCGCGCAATTCCCGACCTGGAAAAGCTCGCCCGCGCCGGCTGGTCGCTCTATCCGCAGAGTCGCGTGCGCATGAAAGAGACGCTCTTCGAATCACTCGGCCGGTATCCGCGGGCACGCATTGCCAACCTTCTCAAGATCGGAGAGGGACTGAAAAGTGACAAGATCAAACGGGCGTGCAAAAAATTGTCAGAGTGACCGCTGAGGAAGGAGAGGGAGGAAAAATATCAGGCCGCAAATTTCAACTGCAATCCCCTCGGTGAAATCCCGTATTTTCCTGCGGAAGTCTGGATGTTTGAAATTTGAGGTTTGATAGTGGTCCTTAATCTATGGTCGAATTCGATTTTCATGAAAGGTTATCGCGGGTCATCTCGCTGCTCACTGCCGCGGTCACGAATACCAGCCTGTATTCGCCGGACCATCCCCAGGTGGCGCAGTACACCGAGAACGCATATGCCGGTCTCAGCGATCTGCTCCGGCAAAAGCCGGAAGTCACCATTCTCCTGATCGGCAATGATCTCGTTGCCGACAACAGGCCTCTGGTCGCCACGGGGGCCGCGTCCTATGTTTCCAATTTCAGCCGTATTTTAAAGAAGAAGGCCGTTGAGCGTCTGACGTTCACGGACGGCCTCGCGAAGTCCGAACTGCAATCGCTCATTCATGATCTTGCGTCGCCGGACACGGCGTCCGTGCGCTCCACGCAGTCAATAAGGCTCGGCAAGGTGGAACTCAGAGTCAAAACGAGCGAGAAAACCGGCGGGGAGGGGTCGCCCGGCTTATCGGCGTCCGTTTCCGTCCCCGGAGTTTCACAGGAGATCATGCAGGAACTGCTTTCGCTGACGGCGTCCGAACTGGACGCCCTCAAAGAGGTCTACCTCAGCGCGAAGAAACATAAAAAAATAGACGTCCGAGGGGTGGATGATATGATAAAGGGCTTCATCCGGGGTTTCCGAAGGGAAATCAACCCGCTGAGCCTTCTCGCTTCGCTCAAGTCGGCGCACGAATACACGTTCACGCACGTTACGAACGTCTGCATCCTGGCCATGAGCCAGGCGGAGACCCTGGGCTTTAACGGCGAGCACCTGCACCAGATCGGCGTTGCCTCCCTGCTCCATGATGTCGGGAAGGTGCTTATCCCCGAGGAGCTCCTGAACAAGCCCGGGAAGCTTTCCCAGGATGAGCGCAAGATCATCGAGACCCATACGGTCAAGGGCGCCCGGTATCTCATGGGGATTGAGGGGATCCCGAAGCTTGCCGTCCTCTGCGCCATGGAGCACCACCTGAAGTACGACGGAAGCGGATATCCCTCAATGAAGGGAGGGTGGCGGCCGAACATAGTGAGCCAGCTGATAAGCATCGCCGACGTCTTCGACGCCATGCGGAGCAGGCGGTCCTATCAGGGAGCTTTGCCGCTGCAGCAGATTACGGATGTTCTCAGCAAGGGGAGCGGTACGTCCTTTAATCCTCAGCTGGTGAGCCACTTTTTCAGGCTGATACGGTACCAGTCAAAATAAATATGTGCGTCGCCGACGGCTACCACGAATACGCGAGCTCCGCCTCCGCCTGGTCGTTTCGCGAAAACCGTCCGAAAAGCGATTGTGCCGGCCCGGTAAAGGCAACATAGGTGGCGCCCGCCTTCCATGCGTCCGAAAATACATACCAGGCATTCGCCTTTGACATGCGGTCGCCGTGCTCGGGATTGTAGGCGACGTTGAAATTCGTCTCCACCTTCTGGTTCATCCAACCGACTTTTACGTTCGCCCAGAGGATGGTCTCAATCTTTCTTTCATATAACAACTCGACATCTCCGAATATAACCGTTTGCTGGACCTGAAAGGTCAATAGCCCGTCCTCGAACAGCCGGTAGTCTGTTCCGAGGCCGTAATCGAGAATATCGTGTTTCTGCTCTATGGAAGGATTTAACGGGTGGATACCCGGCGAGGGAACTGTCGGATAACCCCAAAGCTCGCGCCGGATATCCAGATAGCGATTGAATGTGTACGCCATCTCGGCCCTGAGGCTCAAGTCTCCTCTGATTGCAGCGGCATCGAGTCCAACGACTGAGATTTTGTGAAAATCAGGGACAAAACCGGGACCGATGACTACAGTGATACCCTGCGGCATGATCGAGAGCGCTGTTGTTCTGAACACGGGCCGCGGATCGTAGCCATGGAATAAATTAAGGGCCCATTCGATATCGCCAATGCGTTTTATTCGCAGACCGGCGCTGCTGTTCTCAATCGCATGATCGGGCAGGGCCGGTTCCTCGGGAGTGAAATCAACATTATTATCGGGTATTGTCTGCGCGATCGTTGAGGCGGCTGATATGCCTGCCCAGCGTTCATTGAGCAGAGGCAGCCGGTAGGGAACGAACACCGGGACCCAGACCGTCTCGCAGGTCCATTCTCCTTTGTTCAACGTTGCCGAGACGGACGGAACGCCGATCTTTCTGTCTTCGAGAGGTTTTCTGAGGAACTGGGTGTAGTCCCATGGGTTCAAGATATCATTCGGCGGATACTCGTCAAGCCTGCCCCAGGCAAAGCGCTGGATGCCCGCACGCAAGTCGAGTTCGCCTGATGAATGGGTGATGTAAAGTTCCTTAAACTCAAGATAGGGCGTGTTGCTCTGGTAAACGTGATCGTAGTTCTTGAAGAGCGAATGATCCTGCGCCGGCCGCTTCACGCTCCCGTCCCATCCGCCTTCAAGCCAGGAATGGAAACGCCATTCGGAGCCTGATGCATCGAGTTTGACCCTGCCCTCCAGACTCGGGTCTTCCTTTACGCTGTCATTTTTCAACGCCTCCACGCCACGCAGATCCAGCCTGCCGGAGACCGCGAGGGCTTCGTCGGCGAAGGAAGGGGAAGAGACAAAAACAAGGATAAGGTATAAGAAAGATACTGAAGCGCTCCGGAAGGCACGCGGCTGTGCGAATTTCATCTGCATATATTGAGTGAATAAAACAGCTGTTGTCGGATGTTCCACCTTACCGGTGTGCAGGTTCCAAAAGATTGCGGCAGCACGATTAGCCGCCCGGTGCAGTTCTGCTTCCCGACAACCTGATCGTCTGTTTTTTTTACGTCGTTTTAGCTTCGATCGCCGCCAGGTAGTCTATGAATATTTTAAGCAATGCTCTGTCATTATCCGTCAAATCTTTGAACTCCACCCCTATGTCATAGTGCGCCTGTCCCTTGTCTTCCGTCATCCGGCATGAAACGACTCTTCCGGTAAAATTGACAGGCTTGTCGGCATGGAGTGACAAGTCCATGGGGATCATGTTTTCCATTTCCAGGGGCTGCTCGGTCTGGATGCGCATGCCGCTGAGGCTGATTTCTTTCACCTGGAACTGCGCGGGAAAGCTCAGGATCTGCTCCCGGGGAGTGATGATATGAAACCGGACAGCGTCCCTCCGGTCAAGCGTCGCCGACGCTCCGTCATTTTTGTTTTGCTCAAATGAACGAAGAAAATCGGCAACGGTATCTGCTTGTCCCTCTTTAAACATCATCCCCGCCGTGTATATTGAAACTTTTCCCCTGTTGGGCCTTTCCTCGATCCCGCTTAATTCGGAACGCACGATAATGCCCCTGACATCGATTTGTCTCCCCTTGTCTCCCAGCCTGACCATATATTCTTTGCCGATATTCAGTCTCCTGTCTGCCTTCAGGGCAACTCCGCCGAGACCGATGTCGATGATCTCCACTTTGTCGGCCAAGATCATCTTGCCGTTTATTTCCGTGAGGTCCAGTTTGAACCTCTTATGCCGCCTTTTGTCCTGCATCATACGTTACCTCTGGTTTCTTTAAATGAATTGCCGGTTAAAGTACTTTACGTACCAACATCTTTAATTTTGAGTCAAGTTCTGAAAAGTCAAAAGCATTCACCGCAGAGACGCCGAGACGCGGAGAAATTATAACGAGTCCCTGGGTTTTAAAAAATTAAAAATTTGAAGTTCTCTGCGCCTTCGCGCCTCCGCGGTTCAAAAATTATGGTTTTACTTCATCGGTCTGAGGCGTTGACTCGTTAAAATATACATATAAAAAGTTTGTTTAGAGTTGATGGTCTCGTAAAAAGTCAGCGAACGTGTCATTGCGAGCGTAGCGAAGCAATCTCGTAGTTTGCAACCGTCTGAAAAATCAAGATTGCCGCGTCGCTTCGCTCCTCGCAATGACGGCCGAAGAGACTTTTTACGACTTCATCAGAGTTAATCGCACGCATAGAATATCATATTCACAGCGTATTTCAAACAGAAATTACTTCCCCGACCGCTCAAGCGACCTCTGTGAAAAAAGATCGTCCGGGAAATGAGTATGATACCGGATGCTTTCGATCGTGAGTTCGGTCCGGTGGCCGGTCTTTTTGTTCTCCATGTTGAGCTTGAAGGGGGTCGGGATGCCGTCGATGATTCTGATATCCGTGAAAACTCCCGTTCGATAAATGTTGTTGTCCTGATAGTAGTCGATCTTCACGTGTATCCAGAGGTCTTTTGCGACCCAGGCAATGTAGCGTGTATACTTGCGATGTATCCTGGGCGTCACTTCAACCACATAACAGGGCTTGCCGTCGATCACGTCCTCTTTCTCGATGCTGAACGTGTAGTCATCGAGGTCCGGCGGGCCGCCAAAATCGTCGTAGGAAAAATCCGACCCGAAGAACGAGTCGTCCTGCGAACTTGCGGCAATGCGCCTGATGCGTTTGTATTCCGGGAAGTAGGCCCAGAGGTCGCGGTCTGAGAAGGTGTGCGCGTGGATCAAAAATCCGACGTTCTTAAGATCGGGCGGGGACTTGAACACCACGAGGACCTTGTACGCTTCGGGATCGGCCTTCTTGCTGTACTCCGTCAGCGTCCTGGTCCGCTTGCCGCCGCCTTTGTCAAAAAGCACCATCACGGCTTCGGTTTTCCTGTCGAGCGCTTTTGAACGGACCTCGTGGACCTTTTCGTAGACTTCGCGTCCGGACAGGGCGAAAGAGGGCGACGCTGTTATTGTTATGCCGAGGAGGATGATCGTCATCAGTTCGATTGTAAATCGTCGTCGCAATTGTCGATTTGAGATTGTCGATTTGAGATTGGGAATGTAGGGACCCAAGTGATAGCGTTTGTTTTTCAATTTACAATCGGCAATCTGCAATCCTAAATCTGAAATCTGCGATCTAACGTTATTCATACGCCAGCGCCTCCACGATGTTGGTCTTTGCCGCTCGTTGGGCAGGGTAGACCCCGGCCAGGGCCGCGAGCAGGGTTGATAAGATCAATGCCCAGATGACGGAAGAAAAATCGATGTGATAGCGCATGCTCGCGCCGTAGTCGCCGCGCAGGAAGCCTTCCAGGCTCATCCATCCGATTATCATTCCTGCGAGCGAACCGAGGGATCCGCCGATGATGCCGAGAAACATGGATTCCAGGACAACGACGCGGGAAACCTGGCTCCTGAGCATACCGATGGAGCGGAGGATGCCGATCTCGCGCGTGCGCTCGAGCACGGACGCGAGCAGGGTGACGATGATGCCGAGCCCGGCAATGAGCAGGGTTATCGCATTGACAGCGTGGTTTACCGCAAAACCCTCGTCGATGACCTTGCTGATCTCGTCCCGGAATTCCTTTGCAGGCAGCACGAAAAGCTTCCGTTCGTTACCGAACCTTCTCGCGATCTCGTCCCGGACTGCCTGGACATTTGCCTGCGGTTTCACCTTTACCGAGAAGGAATCGGCCAGATACTCCTTCCAGTAACGCTGGTAGGTATGAATGTCCATGAGGATCGAGCCGGAATCGGAGCTGTAGTCAACGTTAATGACGGCTATGGTAAAGGCAACCGGACCCTGGGGCGTCGGGAGCGTAATCGTATCGCCGGGTTTAAGGTGTTCCTGCCCGGAAAGGGCTTCATTCATTGTGATGTAGTTCCCGCCCGGCAGCAGTCTCTCCATGTCTGCCCGGTTTCCGTCCGCTATCAGGAACGGGCTGTATTTCATTCTCCGTTCAATATCCAGCACGAGGAGCAATATCCGCCTTCCGCGATAGTCGACGTAGATTTTTCTGAAAGGATCGGCGGATCGGACGCCCGGCACTTTTTCGATATCTTTCCACATCTCGACCGGCATGGGAATGTTCTGGGCGCCTGTTGAGGCGATGGGGTGTCCGGAGGTCACGATGATGTCTCCCCGCACGTACGAATCTATCCACTCGAGGACCGACTGCTTGGTGCTGTAGATGATCCCGGCTGAGCTGACAAATACCGATATGCCGTAAAATATGGCTGCTGCCGCGACTGCGTTCCTTCCGATGTTCTTCTGGAGGTTCAGTCCGGCCAGTCTTCCCGCCACCCCGACCCTCGCAGAGACCGTATGGTGGAAAAAAGCGAGGAAAACCTGGAGCACGGTCGGTGTCGCGAGGGAGATGCCGAGCAGGAGCAGTATCGATGCCGCGAACATCGCTGTCGTAGTATGCATAACGGGCGATGCCGGAAAGATTGTATAAAGGAAAAGAAGCGTCAGGGCGCAGGAAACAAGGAGGAGAGACGTTACTCTGAGCTTTGCGCGGGACATGAATCCGTCATCCAAGTAGGGGACGGACCGTATTGCCGAGATGGGGCTGATCCGGGTGCTCGTCACGGCGGGGAACAGGGCGGCGCCGAGGCTGGCAATGATGCCCGTCACAAACCCCGTGACGAGTCCGGTCCAGGAGACTGTTATTTCAGTGACCGACGTTCTGACGTACAGCTCGGAGACGGCCTGGGTGACCGCTCCGACTGCGAAGCGTGCGAAGAGGATGCCGACACCCACGCCGATGGCGGAGCCGATGATCGCCAGGACAACGGTCTCGCTCAGGAACAGGGAGATGATCTGTTTCCGGGTCGTACCGAGAGCGCGCAAAATGCCGATCTCTTTTCTCCGCTGCACAACCGAGATCGAAACGGCATTGTAGATCAGGTACATTCCGACGAAGACGGCGATGAAACTGATAAGGTTGATGTTTTTCTGGAACCGGGACACGAGAAGCTGAACCTGTCTGGTTCTGCCTTCGGGCGTTACGACATTGTATCCTTCCGGCAGCGCCTTTTTTATCCGCTCCCGCACGGTCTCCAGGTCGTCCCCCCGGAGGAGGCTGACATCAATGCGATCAATCCGTCCTTCCTTCCCGAAGGCCATCTGGGCCGCCGGGTAATCCATGATCGCGATGTTCCCGCCCATGGTCTTTGCCGGGCCTTCCGGATTGAGCAGGCCGCGCACGCGGAAGGTCCTGATGCCCCTGACCGTCTGGACCCGTATCGTCTGATCGATCCTGATTCCTTCGCGCCCTGCCAGCTCTTTCGTAAGGAGGATAGAGTCCGGCCGCGCGAGGAAGAGGAGCGGGTCCGGGATATCGGCATTCTCATCCGAGAGTTTGTAATCGCGGATGTTGCCATCCTGGAGCACGTCCACACCCAGGATCATGAGCGAGCGTTCCTTTGCGCCGACGAGGATCCCCTGGGTATCGATGACCGGAACCGCATACTCGACACCCGGAACGCTCTGGACGCGATCCACCATGCTCTCCGGGAAACCCGAGGCAGCGCCGGTGACCTGAAGGGCCGCGCGGCCAGTCACCCGGTTTATCGAGTCCTCGAACGAGCGCAGGACGCTCTTGTTCACGATGCCGATGGACACGATCGCGGCGACGCCCAAACAGATGCCTGCGACGGTCATGAAAGCGTGAACCTTCTGGAGCCGGATGCGCCGGAGACTGATATGTTCGAGAAGGTTTAGTAGATTCATTTTGGCACGGATTATGGCGGAAGCCTATGAAAAAGCATGATCCTTCATGATTAAAATCAGTATAAATCAGTGTTAAAGAAGTTGATCTTTCCTTTTATTCTGCTGCCGTGTCCTCGGCAATGCCGCCGTCCCTCAGCGTGACGATCCGTGTGCCGTAAGCCGCGGCTTTGGGGTCGTGGGTCACCATCACGATGGTCTGGCCTTCATGGTGAAGGCCCTTGAGAAGCTGGAATATCTCGACGCTCGTCCGCGTGTCCAGGTTGCCCGTTGGTTCGTCGGCAAGGAGCACGGCCGGGGCCGCGATCAGCGCGCGCGCGATGGCCACGCGCTGCATCTCGCCGCCCGAGAGCTGCTCGGGCCGGTGTTCGGTGCGTTCCGCGAGCCCTACTTTCCGGAGCAGCGCTTCTGCTTTGGGTTTTACTTTCGAGAAGGGTATGCCTTCGAGCAGGAGCGGAAGGCCCACGTTTTCCACCGCCGTAAGGATGGGAAGGAGGTTGAAGAACTGGAAGATGAAGCCTACGCGCCGCCGGCGGATGAGTGTGAGCTCATCGTCGGAGATCCCGTGGATCGGTTTCCCGGCGATAAATATCTCGCCCGACGAGGGCTGGTCAAGGCCTCCGATCAGGTTAAGAAGCGTGCTCTTTCCCGAGCCCGAAGGCCCCATCACGGAAAGGAATTCGGCTGCCTTGATGTGCAGGGAAATGCTGTGGAGCGCCAGGATCGTTCTGGTTCCGTGAGAATAGGCCCTGGTCACGTTTTTCAGTTCGATCATCAGTCACCTCATAGTCATAATTCATAATTCTAGTCGCTTGGACGGACATTGTAAAGGCGTTTGTAAAAAATAGGCGACGCCTGCACGGAAGAATCCGATTTTCAATTCCGTGAAATTATGCTATAACTGAAGCGCAATCCGTATCTGAAATATGTTCGATGGATAGAAAGAGAGGGTGCTATTTATGAAAGTTATCGCATTTAACGGCAGCGCGCGCAAAGAGGGGAATACCGCCATTCTCCTGAACCTGGTGCTCGCTGAATTGAAGGCCGAAGGCATTGAGACCGAGTTGTATTCGCTGGCGGGAAAACCGGTCCAGGGCTGTATCGGCTGCTTCAAGTGTTTCGATAAAAAAGAAAAGCGCTGCAACGTCGAAAAGGATATTATCCATGAATGCATTCAGAAGATGGTCGAAGCGGACGGCATTCTGCTCGGGTCGCCAACGTATTTCGCCGATGTGTCCGCGAGCATGAAGGCGGTGATCGAACGATGCGGCATGGTAGGGCGGGCGAACAATGGCCTGTACAGGCGCAAAGTTGGCGCTGCCGTGGTGGCAGTCAGGCGCGCCGGCGGCATCCATGTTTTCAATTCGCTGAATTATTTTTTTTCCATCAATGAAATGATCATCCCGGGATCGAGCTATTGGAACATCGGCATCGGCCGGCAGCCGGGCGAAGTGAACAACGACGCCGAAGGCGTACAGACCATGAAGAGCCTGTGACAGAACATGGCGGGGCTGCTCAACAAGGTACACGGATAGAGCTTTAAAGG
>OFHH01000103.1_pt1 | contig 13843 bp, 13 predicted proteins | sample 1521961 | NCBI WGS metagenome assembly OFHH01 (sample SAMEA2468439, study PRJEB22500) | soil metagenome | biome: Glassland; feature: Farmland; material: Clay | place: Australia | collected 2013-01-31 | depth 0.55 m | reverse complement strand
CGAGCTATTTCAGAGAGAGCTCGCGCGGCCTCTCTACGTCTACCTAGCGACACATTCGCCTGAGGAGATGGCGTATGAGGAAGCCGTGCTGCGAGAAATAATCAACGAAACCGGTGGCGCCGAGGTGGATTCAGAAATCCGCGCGATCTACGAGAACAACATGGATTTCTTCATTCTCGTGGGATTCCTCCAGCGTGTGCTGCGCCTGGGCGGGGCGTGGGCACCGACCAAACTGAGCGCTGACTCAATCCATCACATGTTCGAGGTCGGCAAGACCATCCCCGAGTTCCTGAACGAATTCATCGACAAAGGACTAATCTTCGACGCGCCCGACAACTTCCAGATCATCTCGATGGAGTACGGCCAGCGCGCCCACATCGAGCTTCTGGTCTTGTGGGAGCGGAACCAACCGGACGGGGGAGAGATACCCATGCAGCTGATGGCGCGGTCCCATGAGACGGGGATTCGCCATGGGCACCACGCGACGATGCCTCCGCGCTCGATGCCGATGTTGCAGAAGCTGGGCCCTCTTTACAGCAACTGCCAGATCTGGTCCGAGAAGATCCGGGAGGCATTCGGAGCCCGGCGGTAAAGCACAGCCGACACCCGCAGTGCGAGGGCCGGGCTGATACCGCGGCGGCTGATGAGCCGCAGGTCGCGGCGCTGCGCGAGTCAGGGGCGCCGGTGGTGACGCTGGTCGCCAAGAGCCATGAGCGGCATGTCCGGCTGGCCCTGCGGACCACGCTGGCCGAGAACCTCGCCATGATCGCCGACACTGTCAGCCACCTGCGCGCCGAGGGCCAGCGGGTTTTCCTCGACGCCGAGCATTTCTTCGACGGTTACCGCTCCGACCCGGATTATGCGCTTGAGGTGGTGCGGGCCGCGGTGGAGGCGGGCGCCGACCTGGTGGCGCTGTGTGACACCAACGGCGGCATGCTGCCCGGCGAGATCGGCGACGTGGTGGCGGCGGTCTCGGCGGCCACCGGCGCGCGGCTGGGCATCCACTGTCATGACGACACCGCCTGCGCCGTCGCGAACACCTTGATGGCTGTGGCCGCCGGAGCGACCCACGTCCAGGGCACCGCGAACGGCTACGGCGAACGGGCGGGCAACGCGAACCTGTTCAGCGTGGTCGCCGGGCTTCAGCTCAAGCAGGGCCGCGAGGTGCTGCCGACGGGCTGCCTGCCCGAGATGAGCAGGGTGGCGCACGCCATCAGCGAGGTCACCAACGTCATCCCGGGCACACACCAGCCCTATGTCGGGTATTCCGCGTTCGCGCACAAGGCGGGGCTGCACGCCTCGGCGGTGAAGGTGGACCCCATGCTCTACCAGCACATCGACCCGGCCCTGGTCGGCAACGACATGCGGATGCTCGTCTCCGACATGGCGGGCCGGGCGTCGGTCGAGATCAAAGGCAAGCAGCTTGGCTACGACCTGTCGGAGGACAAGGCGACCGTCAGCCGGGTGGTGGAGCGGGTCAAAGACCTGGAAGCCCGCGGGTTCACGTTCGAGGCGGCGGACGCGTCCTTCGAGTTGCTGCTCCGCGACGAACTCGCGGGGGAGCGACTTCGTCACTTCCAGGTCGAGTCCTGGCGGGTCATTGTTGAACGCCGCACGGGTGGCGAGGTGGTCAGCGAGGCCACTGTGAAGCTGCACGCCAAGGGCGAGCGCATTGTTGCCACCGGTGAGGGCAATGGCCCGGTCAACGCACTCGACAACGCGCTGCGGCTCGCGCTGGAACGCCTCTACCCGGAACTCGCCAGGCTCGAACTGGCCGACTACAAGGTGCGCATCCTGGAAGGCTCGCACGGAACCGGAGCGGTGACCCGGGTGCTCATCGAGTCGGGCGATGGCAGTGGCTCACCCAGCGGTACCTGGAGCACGGTCGGCGTGCACGAGAACATCATCGCCGCGTCCTGGCATGCGCTGGAGGAGGCCGTCACCTACGCGCTGCTCGGGGCCGGTCACCATCCCGGCGAACAGGGCTGACGCACCGGGCCCGGGCAGGCGCAGCCAGGCCCGCTCGGCGGGTTTCACGGTCCTGGCAACTGCTTGGCGTGCGCAGGTTCAATGATCTGCAAAGGATGATGGCGATCTGCCCGGAAACGCCAGCTTGTGCAATCGTGATCGACCATACTCGGGCCTGTCACCACGGCCCACGCGGTAAATCGATTGGCGGCAGAACGCATGATGCCAGGGTTCTCGCTCATCCTTGTGGCGATCATGTCGCTCTTTGCGGTAACGCCATCGTCTGCGGCTTTTTATGCGGTAACGCCGTCGACTGCGGCTCCTGCCGCAAGCCCGGTGACCAGCAAGGTCTATATTACCTGGTACGGCTGGCCGGACAATGATCCGCCGGGTAACGCCATCGCCTACCCCAAAAACGGGGGCTTCCATGCCAGGCACAATGCGGCAGGCGGCACCGGCACCTATACCGATCCGATCACCCTGGCATCGGATAACCGGGAGATTCCCGTTGGCACTCGCGTCTATGTGCCGTTCGTCAAGCGTTACTTCATCATGGAAGATCAGTGCGTGGAGTGCCAGCACGATTGGGCGAAGTCCAGGAAATACCACTTTGATCTGTGGATCGGCGGGAAGGGAATGCCAGTACACACCGTGCTGGCACGGGAGAACGCACTGACCCGCAGCCTGGCAACTGTCATCGCGAATCCGCCGGCTGGCCTGCCTGTTGATTCGGCGCCCCTCATCTGAGCGTGGCAGCAGGCACGACGGTCCCGCCGCGGTCAGCCCCGGCGGGCTGACCGGCCAGGCTGGGGAGGTCAGGCTGGGGAGGCCAGGCTGGGGAGGTCAGGCAGCGACTGCGGCGCCACGCTGGGCGGTGGTGATGATCCAGGCCAGGACCAGGGCTTCCTCGCGCCAGGCGTCGTAGCGGCCGCTCCGGCCGCCGTGGCCGGCCGTCATCTCGGTCTTGAGCAGGAACGGGCCACCGTGGCCGGTGGCGCGCAGCCGCGCGATCCACTTGGCAGGCTCGTGGTAGAGCACGCGCGTGTCGTTGAGGCTCGTCACCGCCAGGACCGGCGGGTAGGTCTGGTCGCTGACGTTCTCATAGGGCGAGTAGGCCTTCATGTACGTGTAGACCTCCGCGTCCTCCAGCGGGTTTCCCCACTCCTCCCATTCGGTCACGGTCAGCGGCAGCGAGGGGTCGAGGATCGAGGTCAGCGCATCCACGAAAGGGACCTGGGCGACGATGCCGCCGAATGCCTGCGGTGCGAGGTTGGCAACCGCGCCCATCAGCAGCCCGCCGGCTGAGCCGCCGCGGGCGATCAGCCGCCCCGGGCTGGTCCAGCCCTCGTTCGCGAGATGCTCCGCACACGCCACGAAGTCGGTGAACGTGTTCATCTTGCTGAGCGTCTTGCCATCGTCATACCAGCGGCGCCCCATTTCGCCACCACCGCGGATGTGCGCGATGGCGAAGACAAAGCCGCGATCGAGCAGCGACAGCCGCGGGATCGAGAAGCTGGGGTCCATGGAGGCCTCGTAGCTCCCGTAGCCGTACAGGACCAGCGGGGCGGTGCCGTCGCGGGCAGTGCCCTTCCGGTGGATCAGGGAGATGGGGATGCGCGTGCCGTCGCTGGCGGTCGCCCATTCGCGGCGCTGCTCGTAGTCCTGCGGGTCGTACGCGCCCGCACCGGGCAGCGGGAGCACCGGCCTGCGTTTGAGCAGGGTCAGCTCGCCGGTTTCCAGGGCCGCGTCGTAGACCGAGTCGGGGGTGGCCAGCGAGCCGTAGTGGAACCGGAACAGGCGCGAGTCATATTCCGGGTTGGCGCTGGGGAACACCTGATACAGCGGCTCGGGGAAGGAGATCTCGCGTTCGCCGCCGCCGGCGTCGATGATCCGCAGCCCGGTGAGACCGTTCCGGCGGAAGTAGATCACCAGGTGGCCGGCAAACGCATCCACGTCGAGCAGCCGGGTGTCGTCACGGTGGGCGGCGACCGGGGTCAGATCGGCCGGGCCGGCCAGCGGGGCCTTGCCCGGTGGGCCGGCTACCTCGACGGTGGCCAGCTCGAAGTTCAGTGCGCCGTCGTTATGAAGAATCAGGAGCCGGCCGCTGCCGTCGGGGGCGAGCTGGTGCTCGACCGAATACTCCACGCCATGGCGCCGCGGCAGCACCACGCGTGGCGCCGCCGTCGGCTTGGCAGCATCGAGCAGCGCCACCTCGCTGGTCAGCTTGCTCCCCGACGAGATGCGCAGGTAGCGCTCGCTGCGGGTCAGCCCGACGCCGATCCAGAACCGCTCGTCCCGCTCCTCCACCACGATGACGTCCTCAGCTGCCGGGGTACCGACCAGGTGGCGCCACACCCGGTAGGGACGCCAGGCCGCGTCCACCGTGACGTAGAAGAGCGCGGACCCGTCCAGGGACCACGCGCCGCCGTAAAACGTGTCCGGGATCTCGTCCGGGGCGGTCTCCCCCGTCAGCAGATCCTTCACCCGCAGCGTGAAACGTTCTGAACCGGCGAGGTCGGTGGAGTAGGCGAGGAGCCTTCCGTCCGGGCTGACCGTGAAGGTGCCCAGGGAGAAGAACGGTGAGTCCGCGGCCAGCTCGTTGCAGTCCAGCAGGACTTCCTCGCCCGGCAGCGGCGCGCCGTCCTCCGTCCGGGGCGGCCGGACCTGGTCCGGCTGAACGGGACACCGGCAGTGCACCGCGTACTGCTGGCCCTCGATCGTCCTCGTGTAGTACCACCAGCCGCCCTTGCGGGCGGGCACCGACAGGTCGGTCTCCTGGGTCCGGCCCTTGATCTCTGCGAAGACCGCCTCCCGCAGGCTGGCCTGGCCCGCTGTCATCGCGGCCGTGTAGGCGTTCTCGGCCTCCAGGTACGCGATCGTCTGCGGGTCGTCCTTGCCCGCGAGCCAGGCGAACTCGTCGATGAACGTGTCGCCGTGATGGGTCCGCGCGTGCGGGATCCGGCGGGCGGGCGGCGGCTCCGGGTGATCAAGAGCCGGCTGCCCTGGTGCGGCGTCTTGCATGATGCTGGCGGGGACTGGGACGGCGGCCGGCTTGCTGCTCATGCGCGCAGTCTACGGGCGGCCCCGGCCGGGACCTGTGCCCCGCAAGATCGCCATGGCCGCGTTGTGCCCGCCGGTTCCGCTCACCCGGCCGCCCCGGCGGGCGCCCGCCCCGCAGACCAGCACCCGTGGGTACGCCGTCTCCACTCCCCAGCGGCCCACGTCGGCCGGGTCATCCGCGAACGGCCAGGCCAGATCCCCATGCCAGATGTGGCCCCGGGCAGCCCCACCTCGGCCTCCAGATCGGCCGGGGTCTTCACTTCCAGGCATGCCGCCCGTCCGCGTCAGGGAGCAGGCACCCGGCCAGCGGTTCGGCGAGCACGGCATCGATGGAGCCAAGCGTCGCCACCAGTGCCTGCTCGCGGGCGCCGGCCGGATCGGCCGGGAACAGCCGGGCGGGCATGTGCAGGCCGAAGACGGTCATCGTGTGCGCGCCGGCCCCGGCCAGGCCCGCACCCAGGATCGACGGATCGGTGAGCGAATGACAGTACGCCTCACAGGGCGGCCGGGCCGGGATCTGCCCCCCGGCGGCCTGCTGGTAGGCGGTATCGAGTTCCGCGTAGCCCTCGTTGACGTGGAAGGTCCCAGTGAACGCGTCCCGGCTGCTGACGGCGGCATCCCGCAGGGCGGGCAGCCGGGCCAGCACCATGTTGATCTTCAGCTGGGCGCCCTCCGGTTCGCCGGCCGGCGCTGCCCCCGCAGGCACTTCGCCAAGCAGCCGGGCCAGCGTGGTCGGCGCGGGCCAGGTAGGCGGCCGCCACCAGGCCGTTGTGGCCACCCCCGGCCACCACCACGTCATAACGAGAGCTGAGCATGCGCCCAGTGTGCCCGCCGGGAACTGCCTCCCGCCCGCAGCCGTGGTGGGTTTGGGCTGCTCCCGCGGCCCCTATCGACCACGTCGTGGGCAGGGGGCGCCTCGCCCGGGGGGCGTGTAGTCAGTTTGGGCTGCTCCTGCGGCCCCAATCGACCACGGCCAGCCTGGCGTGGGCAGGTCGTGGTCAGTCTGGGCTGCCGCCTGCCCAAACTGACCACGCCGCACCCGCTAGCGTGAGAATCATGGATGACAAGGAGATCCTGGGTCACATCGGCGAGCTCATCAGCACCGAGCACGACCTGCGCACCCGGCTGGCCGCCGGGCAACTGTCCAGCGAGGACGAGCGGGAGCGGCTGGCTTCGGTTGAGGAATCACTTGACCAGTACTGGGACCTGCTGCGGCAGCGCCGCGCCCGGCGTGAATTCGGTGAGGACCCGGCGCAGGCGCGCGTGCGCCCGGCTGCGGAGGTGGAGGGCTACCAGCAGTAAGCCGCCCGCGGCCACCCCGTTCGTCTCAGTAGGCTCTGGAGCGGCAGGCTTACAACACGATCGGGACTCCTGCGGCGTGCAGGCGCGCCGCTGACTGCTGGGGGGACGGGTGCGCATCGCCAGGTTCGCAGTTGGTGACGAAGTCGGCTACGGCGTGGTCGGCGAAACCCGTGGCGACGGCGTGACGGCCAGCGGCGAGCAGGTCATCGCGGAAGTCAGCGGCCATCCCTTCGGCCCAGGGCCCGACGCCATCCGGCTCACCGGGGTGAGCCACCTGGTCGCCGATGTCAGGCTGCTGGCGCCGGTGCTGCCCAGCAAGGTGGTCGCGGTCGGCAAGAACTACGCCGAGCACGCCCGGGAGATGGGTGGCGAGCCGCCCGCGGAGCCCGTTTTGTTCCTGAAGCCTTCCACCGCCGTCTGCGGTCCGGGGGACCCCATCCGGTACCCCGCCACGCTGACGGAGAGGGTCGACTATGAGGGGGAACTGGCAGTCGTCATCGGCAGGCTCTGCCGCGACGTGCCAGCCAGCCAGGTGGCCGGGGTGATCTTCGGGTACACGTGCGCCAACGACGTCACCGCGCGTGATCTGCAGGCCCGCGATGGCCAGTGGACGCGGGCGAAAGGCTTCGACACGTTCTGCCCGCTCGGCCCGTGGATCGAGACCGACGCCGACCCGGCCGGCCTGGAACTGACCACGTCGGTGAACGGCGAGATCCGGCAGCGGGCCAGGACCTCGCAGTTGCTGCACGATGTGCCCGCCCTGGTGGCCTATGCCAGTAGCGTGATGACGCTGCTTCCCGGTGATGTGCTGCTGACCGGGACGCCCGCCGGGGTCGGCCCGCTGACGATCGGAGACGAGGTTTCGGTGACCATCGAGAACATCGGCACGCTCACCAACCCGGTGGCCGGCCGTGACTGACAACGGCACCAGGCCGGGTGAGGTGAGGGTGCGGTTCGCCCCTTCACCGAGCGGTGACCTGCACGTGGGCAACATCCGGACCGCCCTGTACGACTGGGCGTTCGCCCGCTCGACCGGCGGGACGTTCGTGCTGCGGATCGAGGACACCGACCAGAGCCGGGTGAAGCCGGAGTACATCGATTCGGCCCTGGACACGCTGCGCTGGCTGGGGCTGGACTGGGATGAGGGGCCGGGGGCCGGCGGGGTGTTCGGCCCGTATCTGCAGAGCGAGCGGCTGGACATCTATGCCGAGTGGGCCGGCCGTTTCCTCAAGGAAGGGCACGCCTACCACTGCTACTGCAGCCAGGCCGAACTCGACGGGCGGCGGGAAGCCGCCAGGAAGGCGGGCGGCCCGAGCGGCTATGACGGGCACTGCCGCGACCTCACCGCGGCTCAGGTCGCGGCGTACCAGGCGGAGGGGCGTCAGCCCGCGGTCAGGTTCCGCATGCCTGACGGCTCGACCACGTTCACCGACCTGGTCCGCGGCGAAGTCACCTTCGACCACGCGCATGTGCCCGATTTCGTCCTGGCCAGGGCCGACGGCGCCCCCCTGTACACACTCGCCGTCGCGGTCGACGACGTGCTCATGAAGATCACCCACGTGGTGCGCGGCGAGGACCTGCTGTCCTCCACGCCCCGCCAGATCGCCGTCTACCAGGCGATGGGCGTCCCGGAGGCACAGTTCCCGGTCTTCGCGCACCTGCCTTATGTGCTCGGCAAGGACGGCCAGCGGCTTTCCAAGCGAAACGGGGTTGTGTCGGTCAACTGGTACCGCGGCCAGGGCTTCCTGCCGGAGGCGATGTGCAACTACCTGGCGCTGCTGGGCTGGTCGCCGGGGGAGAACCGGGAGTCGTTCACGATGGCCGAAATGGCCAGCGAGTTCGACCTGGCCCGGGTGAACAAGAACTCGGCGCAGTTCGACGTGCGCAAGCTGGAGTCGATCAACGGGGACAAGATCCGTGCGCTGGAGCCCGCCGATTTCGTGAACCGGATCACGCCGTTCCTGGCCGGGACCGGCCTGGTCGCGGACCCTCCCGCGGCGGCCGATGCCGAACGGATCGCCGCCGCCGCCCCGCTCATCCAGGAGCGGATCGCCACCCTCGCCGAGGCCGCCGGCATGCTCGGGTTCCTCTTTGCCGACGAGGCGGAGTTCAGCATTGACGAGGACGCGGCGCGCCTGCTCACCGCGGAGGCGGAACCTGCCCTGGCGGCCGCCGAGAACGCGCTGTCCGGCCTGGAGGTGTGGACGGCGGAGGTCATCGAACTCTCATTGCGAACGGCTCTGGTGGAAGGACTCGGGCTCAAGCCACGAGTAGCGTTCGGCGGTGCGGTCCGGGTTGCCGTCACCGGGCGGCGGGCCGGGCCGCCGCTATTCGAGTCGATCGAACTGCTCGGCCGGGACCGGGCACTTGGCCGGCTGGCCCGGGCGCGGGTGATGGCCCTCGGGGGCGATGACCCCGGGGAGTAGCGCGGCCGGGAAGGTCTGCTCCCGCTTTGGCCGCTGGGCTGGGTTCGGCTAGACTACGCAGGCGCGGAGCGGGCCGGTGGCTCGCTCCGATGGGGTATGGGGTAATTGGCAGCCCGACGGGTTCTGGCCCCGTTAGTCTAGGTTCGAGTCCTGGTACCCCAGCTGAGGCGGCGGAAGCTGCTGGCTGGCCCGTGGCCCGCTGGTGCCCGGGCCAGCTATATGTGGCGGTGCCCGGTGGCTGTCTGGCCGCCGGTTTTCTCTTCTGTCAGATGCGGCTGCGCCGGTTGCGCCCGCGCTCATGCCCGGACAAGCGCAGGATGAGCAGCAGGACGATGGCGCCGATCACCGAGCCGATGATCCCCGTGGGGTGGACCCGGCGGATCGACAGGGTGTGGTAGAAGATCAGGTTCTGCAGGAATCCTCCGACGAAGGACCCCAGGACACCGAGCGCGATGGTGCCCAGCAGCCCGATCGGGTCCCGGCCGGGCACGAGCAGCCGCGCGATGGCGCCGGCGATCAGCCCGACGATGAGCAAAATGATGATGAACGTCAGCATGCGGGGACAACTACCCCCCTTCGGGGCCGCCATGCGGGAGGGCCCGCGCGTGCCGGGTGATCTGGTGGCACCCCGGCGCCGGGCCGGCGCTCGGTTTGGCGTGGCTCGTCAGAGTGCGCTACGGTTCTTGCGCTGGCCCCGTCGTCTAGCGGCCTAGGACGCCGCCCTCTCAAGGCGGTAGCGCCGGTTCAAATCCGGTCGGGGCTACTCACCGAAGTAGCAGGTCAAGGGCCTGATCGCTTTGTCAACAGCGATCGGGTCCTTGATCGTTTGTCACTGGTTTGTCATCGAGTCCTGCCGTCACGGGGCGGCAGCAGGCGCCGCAGGAAGGGTGCCAGCGACATGCCGGGGTGCGGCAGCGCTGTGGCGCGGCGTGCTCGTCGTCACACCGGGCTGCGGCTCGCCAGGGACGCCCACCTCCGTTGTAGTGAGTAGTGAGGCCGGTGAAGGTTCCGTCCTCAAAGTTCGGGGTGAACTGGCCGACGAACAACTCGGAGCCTTGCCTCGACGTCGACACAGTGACATCGGTCTCGGTGGAACCAGTGTCCGTACTGCTAGTCCACATTGCGTCCGCGAAAGCTCGGTGGAATCTGAATACATGCACCTGGCCGGCCGCGGCGCCCGCGGGCCCGGCAAGGGCCAGCACGGTGAGCCCCGCAACTGCCAGCCCGAGAAGTGCCCGTCTCATCGGCCCATCCCTCCCGTCGGCAGAGGTCCCCCCGCCCATTCCTGCACAGGCGGTCCCGTGGTAGGTGCTATTGGCTGCGTCCTGCCGCTTCAGCGCGATGGAAGGTGAGAGTCGAAGGTCCCGCATCCGTTAACTGGGACCGCCTGCCCGCTCATCCTCCCGGCTCCTGATGGGGCGCACACTCACGGCAGCGGCGGAAGCGGTGGCCGGCCGTGCTCGAGGTCCTGGCCGCCGCGATCGCTGCCGCATTTGCCCCAGCCGTGGTGGCGGCGTCCACGCGCTGCTGATCGCTACCGCGGTGATCCTCGGCCTCTGCGTGGCCGCCCTGGTGGTCCCGGCCGCGCGGCGGCGGCGCTCCATGCGGCCGGGAACGGCCCGGGCGGTGGCCCACCGTCACCCCCGACCGGCCGCAGACCGCTCAGCCGCTCCCAAGGCCACGCCCCGCGCTGGACCGCCCCGCCGAGATTCACCTTCACCTGCACGGCGTGTCCCCCTTCGGACATCGCTGACATCCTCGCCCGCCGGGACTGCAGCGCCCGGGTGGCAGCACGGGAGACTGCCACCCGGGTGCGTTCCGGCCGGCCTGAAGGCTCAGCCGCGGTAGGCGACCGTCACGTATCCGGGCTGCCCGGGACCGTGACTGTACCCGGCCACGAACACCGTGGCCCCGTCGGGGCTGACGGCCACGGCCGTGGCGCTGTAGCCGGTGTAACGCGTGACCCACAGCTGCGCCCCGGTTGATGTGCTGTAGGCGACGGTGGCGCCCGAGCCGTCGGCGGGATCGTGCCCGGTCACATACACCCTGCCCCCGCCGGGGCTCATGGCCATGGCCCAGGCGTTGTCGTCGCGGCTGGCCGGGCCGTTGTAGCGCTGGAGCCACAGGCGGGCGCCGGTGGCGGCGTTGTAGGCGATCGTGGCGTAGTCCTCACCGGTGGCAGCAGTCCCGGTGCTGGTCCCGGTCACGAACACCGTGGCCCCATCCGGGCTGACAGCCACGGAGCCGGAGGCGTCGTCGCGGTTGCCGGGGCCGTTGTAGCGGCTGACCCACAGCTGTTTGCCGGTGGCGGCGTTGTAGGCGACGGTGCCGTAGTCGGGACCCGAGCCGGCCCCCTCGCTTCCGCCGGTCACGAACACAGTGCCGCCGCCTGGGCTGACCGCCACGGCGCTGCCGCCGCCGCCGGCGGGGCCGTGGTAGCGGCTGACCCATAGCTGTTTGCCGGTGGCGGCGTTGTAGGCGACCGTGGCGTAGTCCGAACCCGGGCCGGTCCCCTTGCTTGCCCCGGTCACGTACACCGTGGCCCCGTCGCGGCTCACCGCCGCGTTCTGGGAGCCACCCGGGAACATGAGCTCGGGCCCGTTGCCGGGGCCGTTGTAGCGGCTGGCCCACAGCTGCGCCCCGGTCGATGCGCTGTAGGCGACGGTGGCGTAGTCGGGACCCGAGCCGGCCCCAACACTGATCCCGGTCACGAACACCGTGTCCCCGCCCGGGCTCACGACCACGGAACGGGCGCCGGCAGGGCCGTAGCCGCCCGACTTGCCCGGAGCGTTGTAGCGGCTGGCCCACAGCTGCGCGCCGGTGGCGGCGTTGTAGGCGGCCGTGGCGTAATCGGTCCCCTGCGGCCCCCGCTGGCCTGGGTTGCTCGTTCCCCCGGTCACGAACACCTTGGCCCCGTCGGGGCTCACCGCCACGGACGCACCGCCATGGCTGGCCCACAGCCGGGCACCGGTGGCGGCGCTGTAGGCCACCGTGGCCCCCTCCCCGGTCATGTACACCTTCTCCCCGCGCGGGCTCACCGCCACGACCTGGGCGTAACCAGGGCCGCCGCGGGGAGGGAGTTTGTAGCGCTGGATCCACAGCTGCGCCCCGGGCGGGCCGGACGGCGGCGGCGCCTGCGGGGCTGTGGTGGTCCCTCCGCAGGCAACGCTGGCCACCGCTATCCCCAGCGCGCTGAGCGCCGCGCCCCCGGCGGCCAACACGCGCCTGATCTGTCTGTGCATTGCCGACCCCCTTACGGTCACCCGAGGGTCTGGTGCTGGCGCGGCTGGTGCACGGCCTCCGCGTGCCTGGCATCCAGCCGGGTCTTTGGGCTGCGCCCGGCCCCGTCCAGCCCTGAACAGCAGGCTGCGCCCCGCCCCCAGGGCCCACATCCACTGTGCGCACTACGGCCGGAGGCGTATTAGGGACGTTGGTCGGCCAGTTAAGCAACGAACGTCACGGAAACCCCAGCGCATGCCACCCATGGCGCTGGCCTGGCCGCCCGGTTCCGCCGTTGACCCGGGCTCATCCCGCTGGCTCCTGCCGCGGCAGGTACCAGGTGGACCGGCAGCCCGGCGCCGCGTTGTAGTGCACCACGCGATGCCCAGACGGGCCGTGCCTGGTGCGGCGAGCGCCGGCGGGCAGTCACAGTGCATCCAGGGCACGATGACCCGGCCCAGTTTCCACTCGTGCCCGTTCGCGCACTGCTGCGGTAGCACCACCAGGCAGGCCGTACCACGTCCACGACACGATTAGAACACGCATCCGATCCGGCCCGTCCGCGGAGGGGCCGGGGGTGTGCGGCGTCCACGAGTTGTTCATCGGCGAGCGGGACCACCGCACGGTAGCCGCAAGTGAACGCCGTGACCCGGCTTGTGTCCAGGCCCCGGTCGTCGCCGTAGCCGAATAGCATCGTCGCCGACCTGACCACCTCGCCTGCAAGCGGCCGAACGCCGAGCCGGCCCCAGTCCAGCACCGCGCTGACCTGCCCGGCGTCCCACAGCATATTGAGGTCGTGGAAGTCGCCATGCGTCCACCCGGCAGGACCCACGAGGGCCCCCTCATCGGGGCGAAGGTGCATGCTGGCGGCGGGCCTGGTCCGCGTCACTGTCCAGCACCTGCCTGACCGCGGCCACGCAGGTCGGCGTGGTCACCCGCCAGTTGCGGTTCATCAGCCCTTCGGCAAGTGGGCGGACGTCGATCACCGTGCCCAGCCCGAACCAGGCGGCGACCTGTGCCACAATTCCCGCTCAACTACCGCGACCTCGTCAAGGGCCTGATCGCCGTCCACAGCCGTCAGGCCCTACCTGCGTCCGCCGGCCGGCTGCTCGATTCCGGCACCGGGATCGCGGTGAGGAGATCCCCGCCCAGTGCTAATGACCTGCCTGCCGCGGGCACACGCGGCGCTGGCGGGCTCGGGGGCGCCGATGCCGGTGCTGCTGGCAGCAGCATCTCGAACACCGAGCCGTGGCCCAGTGTGCTTTCGACCCGGACTGAGCCGTGGTGGGCTTCGGTGATGGCCTGGACGATGGCCAGGCCGAGGCCGAATCCCCCGGCCTCCCGGCGCTGGCGCGGCTCGGCGCGGGCGAACCGGTGGAAGATCCGCTCCAGGTCGGCCGCCGGGATGCCGGGGCCCGAATCGGCCACGGCCAGGACGATGTGCCCATCCTCGCGGCGGGTGCTGATGTCGATGCGGTCGGCCGTCCCGGTGTGCGTGATGGCGTTCTCCAGCAGTGCGTCGAGGGCCAGCGCCAGCCGGTCGCGGTCACCGTGACCGGCGCGGCGGCAGATCCGTGGAGCCGGTCAGCGACCCGGGTGCAGTGGCCGCCGTGCTGAGCGGCGAGACGGACGAACCGGAGCGCGCATGCTTTACATGGTGATCGAGAATTTCCGCGGCGGTGATGCGGTTCCCGTGTATCGGCGCCCGCGCGCGCGCGGGCGGTCGCTGCCGGCCGGGCTGCGCCACGTCGGGGGCCGGCTCACGCAGGGTTTCACGCGCCGTTTACCGGGCATGGGACCGGCTGACCGGCGGGCTTCGTTCAGCGGGGCGTGCGCGTGCGGGCGCGTGCACCTGGGGGTGGTGGCGT
>OFHH01000102.1_pt1 | contig 13942 bp, 15 predicted proteins | sample 1521961 | NCBI WGS metagenome assembly OFHH01 (sample SAMEA2468439, study PRJEB22500) | soil metagenome | biome: Glassland; feature: Farmland; material: Clay | place: Australia | collected 2013-01-31 | depth 0.55 m | reverse complement strand
GTGTCGAGCAGTTCCTCGATCTGGCACTGCAGGCCGGCGATCTCGGCGAGGACGTGGCCACGGCAGGCACGTCTCCCCGCTTGACCTGCAGCACCCGCTCACGCTCGCGCTCGGGCATCGGCAGGGTGAGCCGCGCGTCCCTGGCGACCTCCAGGCCCTGATAGGCCAGCCGCAGGGCATGCGAGGCGTACTTCACGTCATAGCCGTACCGGGCGACCAGTTCGGGCCGGTTCGGCACCCGGCGGCGCGGGCCGTCGCCCAGCAGCCGTTGCCGCTGGGAGTCCATGTAGCCCAGGAATCGGCGGACCGCCCGCCGCGACAGCACCGCCGGCGCGAGGGCGCGCAGCTCCTGGCCCAGCGGGGAGACGACGATGACATCGGCGGCAGGGGCGTACAAGGGCAGCAGCGCGGTCGGGTTACCTTTGACCGCCAAGCGCAGGTATTTGCGCAGCGAGTAGACAACCAGGTCAGTATCACCAGGGCTCGATCGCGCCCCTTCCGGCTGGGTACGGAAGACGTTAGTCTCGCGGCATGGCATCGCCCTGCCGAACTGACCGTGAGCTGGGGAGTTTGTGGTGGTGACCCTCGATGATGTCCGTGCCTGCGCGATGTCTTTGCCCAGGACCGAGGAGCATCTGATCCGCGACCACGTCAAGTTCCGGGTCGGGAGGATCGTCTACGCCGCGGTCGCGCCGGACGAGACGGTCATGGGTTTCGGCTTCCCCCGGGAGGAACGAGGCGCGCTGATCGCCGCTGAGTCGGAGAGGTTCTGCCTGACCAGGACGAGTGACGCGCGGTTCAACTGGATCGACGCGCACATGGCCGAGCTGAGCGTGGCCGAGATGCGGGAGTTCGTCATCGATGCCTGGCGGATGGTCGTCCCCAAACGCCTCGCCGCCCAGCTGTGAAGTCGCCCAGCTCACCATGATCGTGGTGTTTCCATGCGTGTCGCGCAGGCAACTCACCACGATCAACAGGCAACTCACCACGATCAAGAAGACGCCGCGGTGGAGTGGCACCTGAAGAAGCCGCCGTAGTGGGGCGGCATATCGTGATCCGGCGGCGTCTCAGGGTAGGGGACTGGCGTGGGCGGTCGCGTTGGCTGCCAGCCTGCTCAGCAGCTTCTCGAGCTGCGCCATCTCGCTGTCGCTGAGCCCGGCATGTAGCTGCTGGTCGAAGGCGGCCGCCGCGCCAAGCAGCCGGTGGAACAGGGCTTCACCCGCCTCGGTCAGCTCCACCAGATGGACCCGGCGGTTCGCGGGGTCACGCTGGCGGGTGATCAGCCCCTGCGTGTCCATCGCGTTGAGGTGATGGGTGAGCGTCGCCTCCCGGATCCCGACGGCATCGGCGAGTTCCCGCTGGTTGTGCAGTTGCTGGCTCTTGAGCGAGATGAGCACGAGCCAGACCGGCGTCGAGCCGCCCGCCCGCGCCAGCGCCTCGTCGAATGCCCGGCTCACCGACCTGGCTGTGCGGGCCAGATGCAGGCCGATCGGCGGGCGCGCGGGTCCGGGCATGCACTCAGCGTACCAACGTCCACTAAGGGTTTGACATCAAAGACTTCGATATCTATGATTAAGGAGACCGGCGACCTGGAGGGAGGCCGGAAGCGACATGAGCGACCACGACCTGCACAGCCATGACGTCGCTGTACGCGGGCCAGAGCCTGGCCAGCCGGCCATGCCGGGCAGGGCGTCCCCGGACGCGGACGGGCGGCTGCTGACCCCGGAGATCCTCACCCTGGCTGCGGTCGTCGTCCTCGGGTCGATCATGACCATCCTGGACAGCATCGCATAGTAGTCAATGAACGGGGGATGACTGCTAGCAGCATGGATGCAGGGATCTATGCCGTCTCCCACACGCGCTGAGCGGCGCTGACGCGCCAGCGGCGGCCCTGGGGGCCGCCCAGGAGGGATCTGGCAGGTATGACCCCCCTGAGCGGCGCCAGGGGCGCCGCTAGCAGACGACAGCCCAGACGATCTTGCCGTCGGCCACGGGGTACGCGCCCCAGCGTTGCGCGAGCGCGTCAACGATGACCAGTCCCCGCCCATCTGTGGAGTCCTCGTCAGCGTCACGGGGAACGGGGGGCAGCGGGCTTGAGTCCTGCACAAAGACAGCGGCGCGCATGCCGTCAGACATGAGCCACAGGGATATGGCCTGCGCCGATACCTTGATTGCGTTCGTCACAAGCTCGGAGACGACCAACTCCACATCGTCAGACAGCGCGGCAAGGCTCCACTCCCGCAGGACGTGATGAGCGTGGAGTCTCGCGCACGGGACTGAGCCGGACAGCACGCCAAGCTCAAGATTGCTGGACAGTGGCCAGCCGGACACGGGCGGGGCATCGTAGGAGAGCGCGCAATCTGCCATCACGGGGGGCAATCCGTTCGTCACAGGAGGGCGGCGTAGGACTACGATCCTGCCCACGGTGCTGGCGCTTTCGCTACGTGACCAGCAGCGATACCCGAGGGCTAAGATTGCCGCATGCCGGCTAAGGATTAGATGATCATGAGTAAGGATGCGGGGGCGCGCGTATGAACACGGAGCCAAGCTCCAGCCCCGTGGCGTTCTTTGCTGGGGAGGTCAAGCGGCTGCGCGCCATCGCGGGCATGACGCAGGAAGCGCTGGCACGCGCGACGATCTACTCGCCGGCCACCATCGCCGCTATCGAGACGTGCCGTCTGCTGCCGTCAAAAGATTTTGCCGAGCAAGCCGATAAGGCGCTAAATTCAGACGGCCACCTTGAGAGGCTGCAAGCCCTCGTTGAGCAATCCTCGGTCATCCCGTGGTTCCGGGATCTTGTCGAGACAGAGCGGAAAGCGGTCAGCATCCAGACTTACGAGTCCTACATTGTGCCCGGGTTACTCCAGACGGAGGCTTACGCGCGGCACGCTGTCAGCGCGATCCGGCCGAGGCTGCCGGACGCTGATATCGAGCGGGCCGTTATCCTCCGCATGACCCGGCAGGAAATCCTCAGCCAGAATGACCCTCCCCGGCTGTGGGCCATCATTGACGAATCGGTATTGCGCCGGCGCGTCGGCAGTGCCGCCGTTATGCGGGAGCAATGTGAGCATCTCCTGAGGGCAAGCCAGATGCCACACGTCACGATACAGGTAATTCCCGACACGCAGGGGGCGGCATGCGCTTATGGGCAGCAATTCATGGTGCTGACGTTCGCACGGCAGCACCCAATGGCCTACCTGGAGGACATGCGGTCAGCCCGCTACGTGCGGGAGACCGATGAGGTAGGCGCTTATTCAATGACGTTCGACTACCTCCGGTCCAGCGCGGTAGATGATGAGCAATCGGCAGAGATGGTGAGAGGTTACCGAGATGGATATGCTCAACTGGCGTAAGTCAACATTCAGCGGGCAGGGGAATACCTGCGTTGAGGTGGCGGACCTGCCTGACGGCGGCCGGGCCTTGCGCGATTCCAAAGATCCGCAGTCGCCGGTCCTGACGTTCACGGGTGCGGAGTGGGACGCATTCGTCAAGGGCGTTCAGGCAGGGGAATTCAGCTAGCTACCGAGAGGCCCGTCCGGCCCTTGTGCCGGGCGGGCTTTTCGTGCCCAAAGGCCCTTTACTTGGGGCCGCGCTGGCCATGCCAATCGCAGGCATCGCGACCGACAGGACCGGCGCCCGGCCAGTGGTGATCACCGGGATCGGGCTGGCGCTGGTGGGGACCGTCGCCTACACCCAGCTCACGGCGGTTACCGCGTACTGGTACCTGGCTGGTGCGCTGCTGCTCATCGGTGCCGGGCTGGGGGCGACGATCATGCCGTCGATGGCCGCGGCCTTCCAGTCGATTGAGCGCACGGACATCCCGGCCGGCACCAGCGCGATCAACACCATCCAGCGCCTGGCCGGCTCACTGGGCACCGCGCTGCTCGCCGTCACCCTCCAGCGGGCCATGTCCACCCAGGTCCCCGGCTTCCACGGCGGCATCGCCCAGGCAGGCGCACTCGCCGCCAGCCAGGCCGGCCCGCTGCCAGCACTCGCGCACGCGTTCGGGGTGACCTTCGGGGTCGCGCTGGTGCTGACCGCACTGCCACTGGCTCCGGCGCTGCTGCTGCCCGCAGCTAGCGGTAAGCGGGGGCCAGCGCCGCACACAGCCGGGCAAGCGCGGCCGTGAACGCGTGATCGGGCGGCCGCCCGTACCCGATGACAAGGGCCTGGCTGTGCGGGCGGCCGGCCGGGCGGTAGCTGGAGAGCCCTTCGATGGCGAGCCCACGGCCGGCGGCGCGGGCGATGACGTCCTCCTCGCGCTCGTCATCGGGCAGGCCGAGCAGGGCGTGCAGGCCGGCCGCGATGCCGGCGATGCGCACGTGCGGGGCGTGCTGCCGCACCGCGGCAGCCAGCCGGTCACGCCGCCGCCGGTAGACGAGCCGGGCGTGGCGGACCTGCCGGTCGTAGCCGCCGGAGGTGAGGAACCTCGCCATGGTGAGCTGATCCAGGCTGCTGGTATGCGCGCCGGCCGCTTCCTTGGCGGCGACGACCTCGTCGAGCAGTGGTGCGGGCAGGACCAGCCAGCCAAGACGCAGGCCTGGCGCGAGGCTCTTGCTGGCCGTGCCCGCGTAGACCACGTGGCCGGGCGCGAGGGCCTGCATGGCGCCGACCGGCTGGCGGTCGTAGCGGAACTCGCCGTCGTAGTCGTCCTCGATCACCAGGCTGGCCCCGGCGGCGGCCCACCCGGCGGCCGCCCTGCGCCGCTCTGGCCGCAGGGTCACGCCCAGCGGGAACTGATGGGCCGGCGTGAGCAGCGCGGCATCCGCCCCGGCCAGATCATCAAGGACGGCGCCGCCGGCGTCGACCGGGATTTCCAGCGGGTGCAGACCGTTCGCCCCGGCGATCCGGCGATGCGCCTGGTGGCCGTAGGCCTCCATGGCAAGGGTGGTGGCCCCGCGTGCCCGCAGTACCTGGCACAGCAATGCCAGCCCATGTGCGAACCCGGCGCAGACCACGATCCGGTCGGGGCTGGCGCTGACGCCACGGGCCCGCGCCAGGTAGCTTGCCAGCGCCGTCCGCAGTTCCGCCAGACCCCGCGGGTCGGGATAACCCAGGATGTCACCAGGGGCTGTGGCCAGCGCGGCGCGCGCTGTGGCCAGCCAGGCCCGGCCGCTGAACGCCGACAGATCGGGCACTCCCGGCCGCAGGTCGTAACGGGGGAAGGAGTGCTTGGCGGGCTGGCTGGTGGGCGGCTGCCAGGCCGGGGCCTCCTGCTCGGTGACCCAGGTCCCGGAGCCTGTCCGTGCCGTCAGCCAGCCCTCGGCGACCAGTTGGGCGTATGCCCCGGCAACACTGTTGCGGGCAATCCCAAGATCGGCCGCGGGCGTGCGGGAAGGCGGCAGCCGGGTCCCTGGGTGCAGCCGGCCGTCTCGCACCGCCTCCCGCAGCGCGGTTTCCAGTCCTGCGCGCACCCGGTGGCCGGCCAGATCCAGGTGCAGATCGATACCAGAATTGGCCCACGCTTCTGCCATCGTTTTGGATCTTATCCTGGGCCGATTGTCCCCGTAGCGTGAGATCCAATGACAGCAGCACAGACCATCCCGCAGATTCCCGTCCGGCTGGACTTCGATGCGCGCGCCGCTGGTTTCTCACGGGCGATGGCCCATCTGGACCGGGCCGCCACCAAGGAACTCGACCAGGCCGGCATCGACCCGCGGCTGCGCGAGCTGGTGCGCATCCGCGCCTCGCAGCTAAACGGCTGTGCCTACTGCATCGACATGCACAGCAAGGACGCGCGGGCGGTGGGGGAGACCGAGCAGCGCCTGTATGCACTGCCGGCCTGGCGCGAGACCCCCTTCTTCACCACCCGCGAGCGGGCCGCCCTGGCCTTCACCGAAGCGGTGACCCTGCTGGCCAGCACCCATGTCCCGGACGGGGCCTACCGGGAGGTGGCGGCGGAGTTCAGCGAGGCCGAGATCGCGGCCCTGATCAGCCTGATCGTGACCATCAACGCCTGGAACGCCATCGGGGTCAGCACCCGCGCCTGGGAACCAGGCTCCTACCAGGCGTAACCGGGCCCGCGGTACCGGGAGATGCCGCGACGGCATGGGAGCACCGGCGGCTAGCTGCCGGGTCTCGTCTCGCTCGCTGTGCGCTCCCGCGGGGCGGGCCCCGGCCCGGGAACGCTCGCCATGGGGGGCGCCGGGGGGTGGGGGGCGGTGCGTCGTTCGCGCCACCAGGTTCTGGTGATGACGCGGGCGTAGCGGAAGCCGTAGAAGAGGTTGCCGCCTTTTTTGGAGACGCCGGAGAGGCGCTGGCGCATGGTGGTGGGGACTTCGGCGACGGTGTAGCCGTTGAACAGGGCGCCGATGAGCAGTTCGCTGGTCTGGTACTGGGGCTGGGTCTGGCGGACGGTGCCGGTGAGGCCGGCGCGCATGACGCGCAGGCCGCTGGAGGTGTCGGTGAGTTTGGTGTGGGTGAGGGTGGAGATGAGCCAGGCGAAGAAGCGGACTCCGGCGTTGCGGTACCAGTCGGTGTTCTCGGTGCGGCCGAGCTGGCGGGAGCCGATGACGAAGTCGGCGTTGCCCTGTTCGATGATGGTGACCATGGCGGGCAGGTCGGCGGGGTCCCATTGGCCGTCGCCGTCGAGGGTGGCGATGTAGCGGGCGCCGCCTTCGCGGGCGATGCGGTAGCCCAGCCGCAGGGCGACGCCGTGGCCGCGGTTGGCGGCCAGGGTGCAGACCAGGGCGCCGTGCCGGCGGGCGGTCTCGGAGGTGGTGTCGGTGGAGCCGTCGTCGATGACCAGCCGGGAGACCCGGACCCCGCCGATCTCGTCGGTGATCTCGTCCAGGACTGCCCCGATGTTGCCGGCCTCGTTGTAGGCCGCGATCACCACGACCAGTGGTTCCAGCTTGACGTCGGGGTGTGACCGGGCGAACTCCTCGCGGGCGGCACCGGTCACCAGCTCGGTGTCGGGGGCCTCCCGCAAAGCACGGTAAATCTGCCGGTCAGGGGACTCACGCGTCGGCATCAGCGCTCTCTTTGTCCTGAGTCAAGCCACAATGTCTGGCCACTGACCCTACGCCACCAGAGCTGCCAGATGTCACGGGCCACCCATATGTCACGGCTGGTGGCGTTATCGCAGCCACCCGGCCGGGAATGGCTAGCGGCCCGGCCGTCCCGGCTCGACGAGGATGACCTCGAGTGTGCGCGGCCCGTGCACGCCCTGCACCCGGTCGAGTTCGATGTCGCTGGTAGCGGAGGGGCCGCTGATCCAGGTGAGCGGCCGGCCGGGGGTCAGCCGCGCCAGCGCCTCCGGGACCAGTCCGACGACCTGATCGGCGTGCAGGATGCACAGGTGATAGTCAGGCACCAGGCTGAGCGCCCGCCGGCCCTGGGTGGGTGAGGAGTCGAGGACGATGGTCCCGGTCTCGGCGATCGCCACTGCCGCGGCCGTGATCACGCCGTCAACGGCGTCGAGTGCGGCGGGGGAGAGGCCGTCGTCGGCGATGATCTCGATGCCGTCGGGCAGACCTGGCAGGCCAGCCAGGCCGGCCAGGTCGGGTCCGGGGGGCACGACGATCCGGGTGGCGCCGCGCCGCCCGAGCGCCTCAGCTACTGCCGCGCCCACCCGGTCCGGCGCACTGCGCCGCACGGTGCTGCCGTAATCTTCCAGCCGTTCGGCCAGCAGGTCGAGCAGGTGCGCGCGGTCGAGGTCAGCGTGGGTCCGGTAGTGCCGGGGTATCTCGCCGCCGGTGACCTCCGCTCCGCCTGCGGCGTCTGGGCCTGCGGCGTCTGGGCCTGCGGCGTCTGGGCCTGCGGCGTCTGGGACGGTCTGGTCGGCGGCAGGAGCGGTGTGAGTGGGACCGAGGGTGGTATCGGCCAGGGCTCTCCCGATCCGGGCCAGGATCTCGTCGCGGGCGGTCATGACCGGCCCCCGCGTTCGGCCTGCCACCATTGCCGGAACGTCTGCGCGGGCGGAGCCGGAGCATCCCGGGCGGCGGTCCAGCCCGACAGCGGCGGGGGCAGCCGCCGGATACGGCCACCGCGCCCCAGCATGCGGCCCAGCCGGCTGGCGTTCTGAGCGGCGCCCCAGCGGGCCGGGCTCGCCATCACCCAGGAGGCCGCGGCCATGGTGATCGCTTCCGGAGTCCGGCGACCGGCCGCCTCGACGTGGCGGGCGCGCAGGTGCACCAGCAGCGACGGGATGTCGATCTTCACCGGGCAGGCGTCGTAGCAGGCGCCGCAGAGCGAGGACGCATAGGGCAGCGACGCGTTGTCCTCGATCCCGGTCAGCTGCGGCGACAGCACCGCGCCGATGGGTCCGGGATAGACAGAGCCGTAGGCGTGGCCGCCGGTGCGCTCGTAGACCGGGCACACGTTCAGGCACGCCGAGCAGCGGATGCAGTGCAGCGCCTGGCGGCCGGTCTCGTCGGCCAGCGCCGCGGTCCGCCCGTTGTCGAGCAGGACGAGGTGGAAGGCCTGCGGCCCGTCGCCGGGCGTCACCCCGGTCCACATCGAGGTGTAGGGGTTCATCCGCTCGCCCGTGGATGACCGGGGCAGGAGTTGCAGGAAGACATCCAGGTCCCGCCAGGCCGGCACCACCTTTTCGATCCCCATCACGGTGATCAGCGTCTCCGGCAGGGTCAGGCACATCCGGCCGTTCCCCTCCGATTCCACCACGCACAACGTTCCCGTCTCCGCGACTGCGAAGTTGGCACCGCTGATCCCGACCCGGGCGGCCAGGAAGGCCCGCCGCAGATGGAGCCGGGCAGCTTCGGTCAGCGCGGCCGGGGTGTCGGTCAGGCCCGGATCCACGTCGCTCATTTCGCGCAGGAAGATGTCGCGGATCTCGGCCCGGTTGCGGTGGATCGCTGGCACCAGGATGTGCGAAGGCCGGTCATGACCCAGCTGAACGATGAGTTCGGCGAGATCGGTCTCGTAGGCGCGGATGCCCGCGTCGGCCAGCGCATCGTTCAGCCCGATCTCGTCGGTCACGATCGACTTGACCTTGACTACCTCGGTCGCCCCAGTCCCCTTGACCAGGCCGGTCACGATACGGTTGGCCTCGATGGCGTCCCGCGCCCAGTGCACGGTGCCGCCCCGGGCGGTGACCTGGCGTTCCAGTTCGGTCAGGTAGTGGCCCAGGTGGCGCACGGTGTGGGCCTTGATCGCCTGCCCGGCCTCGCGCAGTTCCTCCCAGTCCGGCAGTTCCGCCACCACGGCAGCGCGTTTGGCACGGATGGTGGTCGTGGCCTTACCCAAGTTGCGGCGGAGCTGGCTGTTGCCGAGGGCCCGGCGGGCGGCCACCGGGAAGGGCTCGCTCCCGCGCAGATGGCCCACCCCCCGGGGGGCGGTCGGCATCCCCAGGAACGTGCTCACAGCTGGTCCCGGGTGGCGGCGAGGATCTCGGCGAGATGGACGGTCCTGGTGCCGGCGTTCAGCCGCGACAGGCCACCGCCGATGTGCATCAGGCAGGAGCTGTCACCCGCCGTGCACACCTCGGCCCGGGTGGCCAGGACGCCCCGCATCTTGTCCGCGAGCATCGCGGTGGACACATCGGCGTTCTTGATCGCGAAGGTGCCGCCGAACCCGCAGCACACCTCGGCGTCGGACAGTTCCACCAGGTCGAGTCCCTCGACCTTGCGCAGCAGCCGGAGTGGCCGGTCGCCGGCCCTGAGCATGCGCAGCGAGTGGCAGGTCGGGTGGTAGGTGACCCGGTGCGGGTAATAGGCGCCCACGTCTTCCAGCCCCAGCACGTCGGTCAGGAACTGCGACAGCTCGAAGGTATGGGCGGCCACCCGCTCCGCGCGCCGCGCGAGCAGTTCGTCGCCGTGGCGCCTGGCCACCATCGCGTGCTGATGGCGGATCGAGCCGGTGCAGGAGCCGGAGGGCACGACGATCGCCTCATAATCCCCGAACACCTCGGCATAACGGCGCACCAGCGGCAGCGCGTCCCGCAGGTACCCCGTGTTCACATGCATCTGGCCACAGCAGGTCTGGGCCTGCGGGAACTCCACCTGATGGCCGAGCCGTTCCAGCAGCCGGACCGTCGCCTTGCCGACGTCGGGGAACAGCGTGTCCGCGAGGCAGGTCACGAACAGGGCGATCCGCACGGCCTACCTCGCAGCTTCGGGGGGGACGGCCCCAGCCGGGGCCGGGGTGGCCGGTGGTGGGGTGGCCGGTGGTGGGGTGGCCGGTGGTGGGGTGGCCGGTGACATGGTGGCCGGCATCTTGGCCGTCGCCGCGCGGCGAGCCCGGCAGGGGCGGGCCTGGCTGGAGCGGCGGACCACCAGTTCGGGTTCGAAGACCACCTGGCGGTGCTGATGCGGCACCTCTCCAAGGGCCTCGTCCAGCAGCAACCGGGCGGCCGTGCGGCCAAGCTGCTGGCGGGGCTGGCGGACCGAGGACAGCGGTACCGCGGCCGCGGCCGCGAACTCGATGTCGTCGTAGCCGACGATGGCGATGCTCTCGGGGACCCGGATCCGGCGGGCCGTCATCTCCTGCAGGACGCCCAGGGCGAGCAGGTCGTTCGCGCAGAACACCGCGGTCGGCCGCCGCGCCGCGGGCAGTTCGGCGATCGCGGCGCCAGCCTTCTGGCCAGCGGGCACGTTGAGCGCTGGGGTCTCGATCACGTACAGGTCGTCGCCGCTGAACCCGGCCCGCTCCAGCGCCCGGACGGCACCCTCCCGGCGGTCAGCGACCTGCCGGACGCTCATCGGCCCCCCGGCGAACGCGATCCGCTCGTGCTGGGCCGCCAGCAGATGTGACACGGCGATATCGCCGCCAAGCACGTCGTCGACCGACACCGAGCACTGGCCGCGTGCGGGCGATCTGCTGTCGACCAGGACCACCGGCGTGCCCCGGCGCTGGAGCTGGGCGACGCGCTCATGGGCGCCGGACACCGGCGTGATCAGGATTCCCTGCACCCGGTGCTCTTCCAGCAGCTCCAGGTAGTGCGTTTCTTTCGTCTGCTGGTCGTCGCTGTTGCACAGGATCACCGCCAGGCCCGATTCGCTCGCCTCATCCTCCACGCCGCGGGCGACGTCGGTGAAGAACGGGTTCGCCACGTCGAGCACGACCAGGCCGATGGTGCGGCTCCGGCCGGCCCGCAACTGGCGCGCCGACTCGTTCCTGATGAACCCCAGCTGCTTGATCGCGGCCTGCACCCGGATGCGGGTGGGCTCGGCAACCACGTCCGGCCGGTTGAGCACATTGGACACCGTGCCAACGGAGACGCCAGCGTGGGCAGCGACATCCCTGATGCTGACCGGCGCGTTTGCCACGGCGTCCTCCTGTGCCGTCAGTGTCCTGCCAGGTATTGGAACGTGTCAAACACGTCCGCCCGCGAACCGGGACAGTTGCGCCAGGCCAGGAGCGCATGTTCAGCCGGATGTGAATCCGGCCATAGCGTCCCACGTCGGACCTTGTCTGACGGGGGGAGGGCTCCGTCACCGGGTGGTTATGTAACGATTCAACCACCTGTGACCAGGGCTATTGACGCGTCCGTAACCTGGCCTGACACCGCTTCACATATTTGAAACATTCCACCAGCACCAGCAAGGCGATGCGATGGCGCGGCTGGGCAGCGATCAGGAAGGAGAGTGGGCCGTGGGTGCTGACGGCGAGGCGGCTGCGGGCAGCGGCAGCCCGGCTCCGCCGGTGTCTGCCCGAGGTGACACGAGTGCGCCCGCTGCTGCTGGCCAGCCCGCTGCCGCGTCCGCCGGCAGCCGCGGCGCGCCGGCGGGGCGGTTCTCCCCCGGTGCATCCTGGACAGCCTCGCGCTCGCCTACCGGCGGGTGATCAGCCAGGTCCAGGAACTGTCAGGCCGCCACATCGACGTGGTGCACCTGGCCGGCCCAGCCGACCTCGCCGGGATGCGCGCACTGCTGCGCGGCACCAGGCCTGCGGCGCTACGAGCCGTCCGCCGATGGCGCCCGCGGCTGGGCGGTCGCCGCAGGCCGGGTCAGCGGGTCTGGGTCAACGGCGGACGCCGGCTGATCTAGGCTTGTTGTCCCGTAATCTTGTGCTGTTGCTCGGATGAGGGCTGTTCGTCCGGTAGCAGGCAGCGACCCGCCGCGCGGCCTCGCCGCCCAGCAAGGAGAGGGTGACCCCCCGTGGGCAGCGTTAGCGAGTCCAGCCGCGTCGGCGAGCCGGGTACCGGTGTCAATCAGCCGGGCAGCGGCTCGGCTGAGCCGGGTGCCGGTAAGCCCGGCACCGGGCTGCCCAGCCGCGGGGCCCGGGCAACCGCGCAGCGGACCTGGCGGGGGCTGGACGGCGGGCTGACCCGCCTGGCCGGCCTGGTGGCCAGGAACTGGCTCTTCTGTGCCGCGCTCGCCGTGGCGGTGGTACTGCGGCTGATCACCATGGTCGCTTACCAGCCAGCCGTGCTCATCAGGCTGGACTCCTACATCTACCTGATGGACGCGGCCCGGCTGACGCCGGACCCGGACAATCCCGACGGCTACCCGTTCCTCCTCTGGCTGCTCAAGCCGTTCCACTCGCTGTCCCTGGTCGCCGGGCTGCAGCACCTGGTCGGCCTGGGCATAGCGGTCCTCGTTTACGCATTCGTGCGGCGGCACGGCGTTCCCCAGTGGGGGGCCACCCTCGCGGCCGCGCCGGTGCTCTTCGACCGCCGTGAGCTGCTGGTCGAGCACTCCATCATGTCTGACACGCTCGCGACCTTCCTCATGATCGCTGCCTTCGCGATGCTGCTCCACCGGCGCCCACTGCCGATGTGGCGCGCGATCCTGGCAGGCCTGCTCATGGGCGTGTCGAGTCTCGTGCGGCCGACCGCCTTGCCGCTGATCGTCTTCATTGCCGTTTACCTGCTGGTCATACGATCCGGCTGGCGGCGGGCAGGCGCCGCGCTGCTGGCCGGCGTGCTGCCGGTGGCCGCCTACGCGGGCTGGTTCTCCACCGCCTGGGGCACCTACAGCCTGACCAACAGCGACGGGCTGTTCCTGTGGTCACGCACGATGTCCTTCGCCAACTGCGCGGTCATCAAGCCGCCCGCGGATCTGCTGGCGCTGTGCCCGGACCGTAATCCCGCCCTCCCCGGCAAGCTCCGGCCCAACCCCTATTCCTGGAGCACCCTGGGCAGGCAGGAGACGCCGCAGGACTTCCTGTGGATCCGCCGGGACTGGCCGTGGCAGCCCTGGTCCCCCTCCCAGGGATATGAGCCGTACAACGTCGCGTTCACGCCGGCCAAGAACGCCCGCGCGCAGGCGTTCGCGATCCGGGCGATCGAGGCACAGCCGCTGGGCTACGCCCTGGTGGTTGGTGAGGGGGTCGCGGCCACGTTCCTGCGAACCGACTCTGGCTGGAAGTTCCCCACCTCACAGCACCGGGCGGCGTCCAGCCACACCTACCAGTACGAGGTAAACGCGGTACAGGCCTACACGGGAAACACCACGGGGATAGCCCCCTACCTGGGTGCTCACATCGGAACCCGGCTGGAACAGCCCTATGCCCATCTCATGGGCGTCTACCAGGACCTCGGCTTCCTGCCCGGGGTGCTGTTCGCCCTCGTCTTCGCCGTCGGGCTGGCCGGGCTCGTCCTTCGCAAGCGCCGGACGAGCGCCGCCGTGCTGCTGTGGGTGTCGGCCGTGGCCGTCCTTGTCGTCCCGGTGGCGGGGCACCAGTACAACTATCGTTACGCCCTGGCCGCAGTGCCGCTGGCCTGCATGGTCGTGGCGCTGGTGGCCGTCGGCCGCCGCGACGGCACGCCGTCCCAGCCGAGGTCAGACAGCGCTGGGTGAACTGGCGCGGAGGCCCGAGCGCGGAGGCCCGAGGCTGGCATGCCGGTCAGCCGACGACCCCGGCCTGGTCCCCGCTGGCATAACCGTCCGGGCCCGCGGCGGCGGGCGTGGTGGTGCGTCGTTCGCGCCACCAGGTTCTGGTGATGACGCGGGCGTAGCGGAAGCCGTAGAAGAGGTTGCCGCCTTTTTTGGAGACGCCGGAGAGGCGCTGGCGCATGGTGGTGGGGACTTCGGCGACG
>OFHH01000101.1_pt1 | contig 13969 bp, 12 predicted proteins | sample 1521961 | NCBI WGS metagenome assembly OFHH01 (sample SAMEA2468439, study PRJEB22500) | soil metagenome | biome: Glassland; feature: Farmland; material: Clay | place: Australia | collected 2013-01-31 | depth 0.55 m | reverse complement strand
CTGGCCCATATCGACGGTCTGCCGGACGGCAACGAGGGTCTCGGTCTGTTCATCGTGCCGAAATTCCTTGTGAACGGGGACGGCTCTTTGGGCAAGCGCAACGATGCCCATGCCGTTTCGCTGGAACACAAGCTCGGCATTCACGGCTCGCCCACCTGTGTCATGATGTACGGCGAGAATGAAGGTGCGGTGGGTTACCTGATCGGCGGCGCGGGCAAGCCGCACGCCGTCACCGCGATCGCGGTGATCGGCCCGCAGACCGCGCAGACCGCCGCCGAATACGGGCTGCGGGTGGACGTCATGGCGCCCAAACCCTCGGCGACCGCCCTGGTCGAGGCCCTGGCCGAGCACGGCGCCCGGCTGCGCGAAGCGGCCATCGCAGCCGGCGAGCCAGTCCGCAAACCCAGTGAGCGCCGCCGCGGCGCCCGCCGCCGCCTGCGCTGAGAGGTGCCGGTAGAGCGCTAACCCAGCCACAACAGCACGGCGGGGCTCAGCCGGGCGCTGACCCAAGCCACAACAGCGCGGGCGGGGGGTTGCCCGGAGCGTAAAAGAGCCGAAGGCGAAGCGGAGGGCGGCCCCCCGCCCGCCCGCGCCCCCGGGAAGGGAGCCGGTCATGAACGGTGGATTCCCCGCAGTGCGTCCCCGCAGGCTGCGCCGGACCCCGGCGCTGCGCCGGCTGGCAGCACGCACCAGCGTGCGCGCGCCGGACCTGGTGCTGCCTCTGTTCGTCAAGGAGGGGATCAGCGAGCCGCAGCCGGTAGCGTCCATGCCCGGCGTGGTCCAGCACACCAGGGACAGCCTGCGCAAAGCGGCCGCCGAAGCCGTGGAGGCCGGAGTCGGCGGGGTTATCGTGTTCGGCATCCCGGCGGTCAAGGACGCCCGCGGGTCCGCGGCCGACGATCCGGACGGGATCGTGCAGCAGGCACTGCGGGACCTGGTCGCCGACGTGGGTGACGCCACGGTCCTCATGGCGGACCTATGCCTGGATGAGTACACCGACCATGGCCATTGCGGACTGCTCACCGACGCTGGAGACGTGGACAACGACGCCACATTGGCGCGTTATGCCGCGATAGCCGTGGCACAGGCGCAGGCAGGCGCGCACGTCGTCGGCCCGAGCGGGATGATGGACGGCCAGGTGGCTGCGATCAGGCAGGCACTCGACGGGGCCGGCTATCCCGAGGTGGTCATCTGCGCCTATTCGGCCAAGTACGCATCCGCCTTCTACGGGCCCTTCCGCGACGCCGCCGAGTGCGCGCCCCGTTTCGGTGACCGGGCCTCCTATCAGCAGGATCCGGCAGCCGGTGACGCTCTCCGGGAGGTGCTCCTCGACATCGACGAGGGTGCCGACATTGTCATGATCAAACCAGCCCTGCCCTACCTGGACGTGGTTGCGCAGGTCGCGGCGGCTGTCCCGGTGCCTGTCGCCGCTTACCAGGTGAGCGGCGAGTACGCGATGGCCGAGGCCGCCGCAGCCAACGGCTGGCTGGACCGGGACCGGGTGATCATGGAGACCCTCACCGCGATCCGCCGCGCGGGCGCAAGCATCATCCTCACCTACTGGGCCACCGAAGCCGCCCGCCGTCTGAGCTGAGCCGCCCGGCCCCTTGGCTTCATGGCCCCGGGCAAAGGCCCCGTAGCCGGCCGCCAGTGGCGGTAATGGTCAGCTGTGTACCTGCGTTAGGTATCGTCTCGGCCTCAGCCGGGGGGGCGGGCTGCGCGTGAGCGCTCGTACCGGGCATCATCGAAGTGAAGGGGATCCGGCAGGGAGCGGGAGTGGAAGCCGATGGTCGAGGCGATGCTGCGTCGCGGCCGCCGCAAGGAAGCGGGCCGGATGGCCGCAGCCGCCGTGGACTACGCCACGATGGGCTGGCCGGTATGCCTGGGAGCGCACCTGCGTGACGAGCGGAGCCGTCAGCCCCGGCCCGCCGCTGCCGGGCACGGGAGGATCCGCGACACCGGCCGTGCCTGCTCATGCGATCGCATCGGGTGCCCCGCCCCGGCCGCGCATCCCGTCTCACCCGCCTGGCAGATCGAGGCTTCCAGCGACCCGGAGGAGGTGGCCCGATGGTGGCGGGAGCGGCCGGAGGCGAACATCATCCTGGTCACCGGCCGTGTGTTCGACGCACTTGATGTGCCAGCCGCGGCCGGGATCGACGCAGTGGCCCGGATGGATCAGGCCGGGGTGCCGGCCGGCCCGGTAGCGCTGACCGCGGACGGCCGGGCCCTGTTCTTCGTCGCCACCCGCGGTGCTCCGGCCGATGAGGACGAATGGTGGTCGTGCCACCTGGACTGCGAGCCGGACGACTTCGCCCCCGTGGCCGGGCTGCGCTGGCACACGCGGGACAGTTTTGTGGTGGGCCCCCCGTCCCGGTCCTGGCGGGGAGTCGCCCAGTGGATCCGCGACCCGAGGGAGCATCCGTTGCCAGACGCCTTGCGCTTGCTCGGATTTCTCGCCGACGCCTGCGATGAGGTGACCGGGTGACGGCGGCACCGCGATCTGCCGACCTGTTCCGCCGCGCGTGTGCGGTCATCCCTGGCGGGGTCAACTCCCCGGTACGGGCGTTCGGTGCGGTCGGCGGGGTGCCCGTGTTCATCGAATCCGGTCATGGCCCCTACCTCACCGACGCCGACGGCCGGGAACTCGTGGACCTGGTCTGCTCCTGGGGGCCGATGATCCTCGGTCACGCCCATCCCGCTGTGCTTGAGGCGGTGACGGCTGCCGCCGCCCGCGGCACCTCGTTCGGCACGGCGACCGCGGGTGAGGTCGAACTTGCCGAAGAGATCGTGGCGCGTACCCCGGTGGAGAAGGTCCGCCTGGTCAATTCGGGCACCGAGGCCACCATGTCGGCGGTGCGGCTGGCGCGGGCATTCACCGGCAGGCGGCTGATCGTCAAGTTCGCCGGCTGCTACCACGGCCATGTAGACGCGCTGCTGGCAGCGGCGGGATCCGGGGTCGCCACGTTCGGCCTGCCCGACACGCCGGGGGTGACCGGCGCGGCGGCCGGGGACACGCTGGTGCTGCCCTACAACGACGCGCTGGCGATCCGGCAGGCGTTCGTGGAGCACGGCCCGCAGATCGCGTGCGTGATCACCGAGGCGTGCCCAGCCAACATGGGTGTGGTCCCGCCTGCCCACGGCTTCAACGAACTGCTGGCCGCGCTCTGCCAGGAGCACGGCTCGCTGCTGATCATGGACGAGGTGCTCACCGGGTTCCGGGTCACCCGGTCGGGCTGGTACGGGCGGGAAGGCGTCGCCGGGGACCTGATGACGTTCGGCAAGGTGATGGGCGGCGGGCTGCCCGCAGCGGCTTTCGGCGGGCGGGCGGAGATCATGGACCGGCTGGCCCCGTCCGGGCCGGTCTACCAGGCCGGCACGCTGTCGGGGAACCCGCTGGCCACCGCGGCTGGCCTGGCCACCCTGCGGGCCTGCACGCCAGAGGTGTACGCACGGGTGGACGAGGTGGCCGCCACCGTGGCCAAGCTCACCGCCGACGCGCTGGCCACCGCGGGAGTGCCGTTCCGGCTGCAGGAGGCCGGCAACCTGTTCACCGTCTTCCTCGGCAGCGACGCACCGGTCCGCGACTTCGACGAGGCCCGGGGGCAGTCCGGTGCGGCTTACGCGGCGTTCTTCCACGCCATGCTCGCTGCCGGGGTGTACCTGCCGCCCTCTCCCTATGAGGCATGGTTCGTCTCCGCCGCGCATGACGATGAGGCGGTCGCCAGGATCGCCAGGGCGCTCCCCGCCGCCGCCAGGGAAGCCGCGACGGCCCTCGGCTAACCCCTGCGTCTGCTGCAGAACGAGCCGTGGTCAAAAAGGGCGGCCATCACGGCCCAGATCGCACACGTCACGGCGAGGCCGGTTTGGCGCTGGCGAGCCGTGGTCAAAAAGGGCTGCCATCACGGCCCAGATCGCACACGTCACGGTCAGGGCCACGTGGGACGTGGTCAGTTTGGATTGCTCATGACCCAAACTGACCACATCGTGGGACTGGTCAACCCGGCATGGGGCGGCAACTGCCATGGGCCCCGGTGCACGCGGAGTTCAGCCCAGGGCTACTGCGATGATGCCGGCCACGATCGCCGCCGCCCCGGTGAGCCGACGGGCCAGGCCTCCCTCATTTAGCAGCCTGCGGCCCAGCACGACACCGAACAGGACACTGATCTCCCGTGCCGGGGCAACCGCGCTGACCGAGGTGAACCGCATCGCCACGAGCACCAGGATGTAGGCGAGCGGGGAGAGCACCGCTGCACCCACGACCTGCCGCCGGTATGTGTGCCACATCTGGGTCGTGCGCGCGGAGTCGGCTAGTGCGAAGGGTGCCAGCACCAGCGTCATCCCGATCAGCGAGGCGTAGTCCTGCAGCAGCGGCGGGTTGCCCACGGAGGTGACCGCTACCTTGTCCCAGAGCGTGTACCCGGCGATGAACACCCCGGTCGCCAAGGCGTACAGGACGGCGGCAGGTGCGGTCACGGCACGTGTCCTGGTGGCTGGGCTGCTGGTGGCCGCCGGCCGGGGACGGCCGGGGAGGCCGAGGACGATCACTCCGGCCACCAGCAGAACTATTCCCGCCAGCCCGGCCGGCCCGGGCCGTTCGCCGAGGATGACGATGCCGGCCAGGGCGGCGAGCAGCGCACCGGTGCCCCTGCCGACGGGGTAGACAAGTGACAGGTCACCGACCAGGTAGGCCCGCTGGAGGAACAGGAAATAGCCGGTCTGCAGCACTGCCGTGCCAGCCAGGAACACCCACGACCGCGCGGTCAGGTGCGGAGGGCTGACGATGAGGCTGGCCGCCAGCACAGGCGCGTAGATGACCGCGGCCGCCGCCGACATGAGCCAGACGAAACACGCCGCACCCGCCAACGAGGCCTGCTTGCTGAACAGATTCCAGCTGGCGTGGGCGACGGCCGCCACGAGGATGAGGGCGAGTGCGGTGGCGTTCAGCAGCGGCTCCGGCAGTGCGTGCTGCCGCCGGGATTGGCCCGGCGGGCGGGGTCCCTCCATCCTGGCGCGTTTCTCACCGTGGTTCAGCCTGGCCTGTGGCCGGCCGGGGCTGTTTCCCGCCGTGGTTCAGCCGGGCCCGTGGCCTGGTTCATGCCCGGGAAGTTGCCTTCCCCCGGCCGGTAGGCTGGGCGGTCTATGACCGACACAACCGTCGTCCACCTGCTGCGCCACGGCGAGGTGAGTAACCCCCGTGGCGTGCTCTATGGCCGCTTGCCCGGGTACCACCTGTCTGAGGACGGCGGGCTCATGGCGAAAGCGGCCGCCGGGTTCCTCGCGGGCCGCGACGTGGCGGTGCTGCTGTCTTCCCCGATGGAGCGTGCGCTGGAGACCGCCGCCCCGCTGGCCGCCCAGTTCGGTCTTGAAGTCAGTGTGGATGAGCGGCTGATCGAGCCGTGGAACCACTTCGAGGGGACGACGTTCGGGGTTGGTGACGGAGTTCTGGGTAAGCCTTCCCACTGGCATTACCTGCGCAACCCGTTCCGCCCGTCCTGGGGTGAGCCGTACACTGGCATCGCGGCCCGGATGCAGGCGGTCATGGCAGACGCAGCCCGGGCGGCCCGGGGCCGCGAGGCGGTCTGCATCAGCCATCAGCTGCCCATCTGGGTGGCACGCCGGGCGGCCGAAGGCCGCCACCTGTGGCATCACCCCGGGCATCGCCAGTGCGCGCTGGCCAGTGTGACCAGCTTCGCCTACGACGGGGACACCATCACCGGGGTCACCTACGCCGAGCCCGCCGGCGCTGGCCGCCCACAGGTATCTGGCGCCTGAGCCGCCGCCAGTTCCCAGGGTGAGGGCAGGTAAAGCCGGCCCACTGTCAGGCCAGCCGACCCGATCAGGCACAATGGGGCGCGGCACTACCGCCTGTAGGAGACCACCCCTGTGTCCCGTCCACCGCGATGTCAGCACGGTTCATCACACCCTGCTGCCATCCGCCCCCATCTGAAGCGCGCGCGCGGCGGCGTGCTGGCCGCCGCCCTGGCCGTGGCGGCCGGGGCTGTGCTGGCTGCCTGCGGGGCGGCGGGCCAGAGCCCCCCCGGCGGCAACGGCCAGAGTTCCTACTCGGGGGCCGTTGGCACCACGGTGTTCGGCGCCGCCGCGCCGGCTGCCCCGCGGGTGACCGGCAAGACGCTCGGCGGTGCGCCCATCAGCCTGTCGCAGTTCCGCGGCCACGTGGTCGTCATGAACTTCTGGGGATCGTGGTGTACGTCGTGCCGTGCGGAAGCACCGGCGCTCGCCGCCCTCTCCCACCGCTTCAGCCCCGCTGGCGTCCGGTTCCTGGGCGTGGACATCCTGGACAACCCCGCCAGCGCAGAAGCGTACGACCGCAGTTTCAACATCAGCTACCCGAGCCTGAACGACCCGGGCGATCTGATCGCGCTCGCCTTCCGCAACACGGTTCCCCCGTCGGGAGTCCCCACCACCCTGGTCATCTCCCGCTCCGGCCGGATCTCCGCCAGGGTCATCGGCCCGATCTCGTACGCGGGCCTGCACGGGCTCATCTCGAAGGCGATGGCCGGGCCGGTATGAGCTGGCAACCAGAGGCAGTGACCCGATGACCGGTGTGCACCTCCCGCCAGGGACGCGGCGCCGCGATGACGCGCCGGGTCCGGCCGGGCACGCTCCGGCCGGGCACGCTCCGGCCGGGCACGCTCCGGCCGGGCAGGATCAGCCCGGGCACGCTCCGGCCGGGCACGCTCCGGCCGGGCAGGATCAGCCCGGGCACGCTCCGGCCGGGCAGGATCAGGCCATACAGTCCCCGGCCGGGCAGGAGGGCCCGGCCGGGGATCAGGGCTCTTCGCCCCCGCAAGCCGTCACGGTGCGGGCGGGGGACAGTGCGGCGCCTGCGTTCGGCCTCTGGGGCTGGATGCGGTGGGCGTGGCGTCAGCTGACCTCTATGCGGACCGCGCTGGTCCTGCTGTTCCTGCTCGCGGTGGCGAGCGTGCCGGGGTCGATGCTGCCGCAGCAGGGAATCGACCCGCAGGCGGTGCAGCAGTACTACGCGGCGCATCCCGCGCTGGCCCCCTGGCTGGACCGGCTGTCGCTGTTCAATGTCTTTGCCGCGCCCTGGTTCGCCGCTGTTTACCTGCTGCTCTTCCTTTCCCTCGCCGGATGCGTGATCCCACGCACGTTCCGGCTGGCTGGCGCGGCGCGGCAGCAGCCGCCGCGGGCGCCGCGCAACCTGGCCCGGCTGCCGTTCGCGGCCCGGCACGAGACCGCGCTCGCACCGGACGAGGCGCTCACCGCGGCGGCGGCCGTGCTGTCAGGCAAGCGGTTCCGGCTGCGCACCGGAGACGGCTGGGTCGCCGCCGAGAAGGGGTATCTGCGGGAAGCGGGGAACTTGCTGTTCCACCTGGCGCTGCTGGGACTGCTCGCCGCGATCTGCCTGGGCGGCATGTTCGGTTACAAGGCGGACAGGCTGCTTGTCGAAGGTGACTCCTTCGCGAACACGGCCACGGCCCTGGACGTCTTCCACCCTGGCCGGGCCGTCTCCGCCGCTGATCTTCAGCCGTTCTCGATCACGCTCAACAAGTTCGAGGCGTCCTATGTCCCCTCGGGTGCCCTGCGCGGGCAGCCGTCTGACTTCGACGCCTTCATTCACTACTCGCCGCAGCCGGGGTCGCCGATGCGCGCTTACGACCTGCGGGTGAACCATCCGCTGATCGTGGACGGTGTGCGGGTGTTCCTGATCGGCCACGGGTACGCGCCGGTGTTCCGGGTCACCGACGGGACCGGCCGGGTTGTCTTCAACGGACCGGTGCCGTTCATCGCTGTCGAGCAGTCGGGCCTGACCTCCGAAGGCGTGATCAAGGTGCCCGACGCCCACCCGCAGCAGCTTGGCTTCGAGGGGGTGTTCCTGCCGACCGCCGTCGATGTCCATGGGCGGCTCGGATCCGCCTTCCCCGCCCCGCTCAACCCCGCGGTGAGCCTGGTCTCCTACGCCGGCGATCTGGGCATGGACAGCGGCCCGGCCCAGTCGGTGTACCAGCTGGACACTGCTGGCCTGCGCCGGCTGGCGCTCGCGCCGAGGCCGCTTACCCCCGGCCAGTCGATGAAGCTGCCGGACGGCAACGGGACCTTGACGTTCACCGGCTACCGGCAGTGGATCAGCCTGGCTATCACCTACGACCCGGGCACCCTCCCAGCACTGATCGCCGGGATAACGGCCCTGGCCGGCCTGCTGCTGTCCTTCTTCGTCCGGCGGCGCCGGCTGTTCGTGCGGGCCGTGGCGGGGCCGGACGGCGGCGCCGTGGTCGATGTGGGCGGCCTGGCACGCTCCGACACCTCGGGCGGCTTCGAGGCCGAGTTCGCCGCCCTGGCCGGCGACCTCGCGTCCGGCTACCAGGGCACGGGATCGGCCGTGCCGTTCCAGGGCTCTCCACCAGAGCCGGACTCCGCCGCCGGGGACGGCCTGGCGGCCCCAGATGAACTGACCGAGGGGGAGTGAGAGCCGTGCCCATCAACTACGGGATGGCCAACCTCAGCCATTACGCATACGTGGCCACAGTGGTGGCGTACGCCCTGGCGGTGCTGGCTTTCGCGGGTGATTTCGCCTTCGGGCGGCAGGCACTCGGCCAGCTGAGGCCGGCCCGCGAGCCTGCTCCGGAACTGGTCGCGGTGGGCGCGGCAGCGGCATCCAGTGACGCGGCTGCCGCGGGTCCTGGACCAACGCCAGCGATTCCGGGTGAGGGCCACGGTACACGGACGGTTGCCGGGGGCGTGACGCCCGGTACCCGCGCCCCGTCGCCGGATAGCCGGGCGATGGGGCGCTGGGTGCAGGTAGCCCTTGTGCTGACCGCGCTCGGGCTGGCCGCACACATCCTCGGCGTGGTCGCCCGCGGGCTGGCTGTGCACCGGGTGCCGTGGGGCGACATGTATGAGTTCGTCACCACGGTCACCTGTGTGGCGGTCGCATTCTTCTTCTTCCTCATGCTCCGGTACCGGGCCTACCGGCTGGGCCTGTTCGTGCTCGGCCCGGTGGTGATCCTGCTCGGGATCGCGGAAACAGTCATCTACACCCCGGCCGGGCAGTTGCCCCCGGCGCTTCAGTCGTACTGGCTCGCCATCCACGTGACCTCGATCACCCTGGCGACAGGGGCGTTCGTGGTAGCAGCCCTGTTCGGGGTCGTCTACCTGCTCGCTGACCGGCATGCCAAGCGGGCTGCCGCCGGGCTGCCCACCCGCGCCGACGCGATCTTCCGCGTCCTCCCGGTCCCCAAGGTGATCGACCAGCTCGCCTACCGAACGGTGATCTTCGGCTTCCCGTTGTGGACCTTCGGCATCATCGCTGGTGCGATCTGGGCGGACGAGGCCTGGGGCCGGTACTGGGGATGGGATCCGACCGAGACCTGGGCCTTCATCACCTGGGTGGTGTACGCCGGCTATCTGCACGCCCGCGCCACCGCGGGCTGGCGGGGCCGCAGGTCCGCCTACATCCAGCTGATCGGGTTCGGGTGCCTGCTCTTCAATACCGTTGTGATCAGCCTGCTCATCAAGGGGCTGCACTCCTACGCCGGGCTCAGCTGACGCGGCACGGCAAGCTCTTTGACCCTGCCTGGGGCGCGACTGCCGGCTCCGGACTGGCCCGGCGGTGGCTCAGCGGAAACCCCCGCCGGTAACCATGCCAGGGCTCGTGTGACCGCGTCAGGGCTCGTCGCCGTGCTCGCGGCCGCGGATCAGCCGCTCGAGCTCGCTGATGAATTCTGGATCGTCTTCCGGCCCGGTCAGCCGCCGCGAAGGCCCGTCTGCCTGGCTCTGCGCGGGCAGCCCGTCGGGTTCCGGCCACCGGTCACGGCCTGCCGGATGACGCCACAGCGCAGCCTGCGCGTCCAGCCCGTAGCGGGACAGATGCCGTGGCCGCGGCAGTGTGCGGCCAGCCAGCCACCAGGCCAGCGTGCCGCCGACCAGCAGACCCGCGATAAGAAGCGCTGATAGCACTCCCAGCAGCATCATGGCGGCAGCCTAACCTCTGACGTATCGGCGTGCGGGTAAATCGGCTGACTGATGTTGGCTTACCCGGCGGTCCGTAACACATGACAGTCAGTTACGACAGATGACGTTGGAGATAAATCGTCATAGTCTGGTGGCCTGGCAGGCGATCGCGGGGAGTGCGATATGGGGCTGCGGTTTCTCGACAGTCTCCGCAGGTCCTTCCGGCCACCACCGGCCCGCGGTGCCGGAGCGGCGGTCTGGGCTGACCTGAGGGGCGATGCGTCGATCGCGGCGACACCTCCCGTCGGGCGCCATCGCAAGGACAGCGAACCGGCCGGGACGGCGGGCACGCGGCCGACCGGGCCCGGCCGGCTCCCGGCCGAGGCAGACCCGCTGGGCTCCCCGGTCGGCGCGACCCGCCCGCGGGCGGGACGGCTGTGGCGGGCCGAGCCGGCCAGCCGGGGAAGTGGACGCCGTTCCGGGGCAGCCAGGGCTGCCATCCGGTTCACGCCGAGGACCCTCCCCGAGGCGCGTCCCGGCTCCACGCCCCGTCCCGGCTCCACGCCCCGTCCCGGCTCCACGCCCCGTCCCGGACCCACGCCCCGTCCCGGGCCCACGGTGCGCCCGGGCCCGGCGGTCTCCCCCGGCCCTGTGGGGCGGCCATCCCCGGCGGCGCGCCCAGGTGGCAAGGCACGTCCAGCCACGGAGGCGCGTTCAGTATCCGATGTGCGTTCTGGCGCCGCGCCGCGCTCGGTGCGGGGCCTGGGGCAGGAACGGCGTGCCGCGGTGCCCGAGGCCGCTGGGCTGCCCTGGTACGAGGTCGCGCACGCGCGCCAGGTGGCAGCAGGTCATCGGGACTGCGGTCAGCTGGAGCTGGTGCTCCGCCGGGAGTGGGCTGAGGACACGGCGCCGCCACCGGATGCGGTCCGCGCCATCAACCGCCTGGCAGAACTGCCCCCACGGGTGAAGGAGAGCCTGGCCGGCGGGCTTGACGCGATCTTCGTGGGGCCGGGGGGCGTGCCTGACCTGGACGACATGGGACGGCTGCACGGGGTCCCGCTACCGTCAGGGCGCGCCACCTGGGATGCCTGCGCTGGGGCCTATGGCGATCGCAAGATCATCGTGGGATCCAGGCCCTCGGCCGCCCCGGACGTGATGTGCCACGAGGTCGGTCATGCGCTCGACGACATCGACGGATCGGGCGGGCTCTGGCAGTCCGATTCGGAGGATTTCCGCACCCTGTACGCCCGCTGCCTGCCACGTCTGACGAGCGACTTCCACCGGCAGGAGGGCGCCCTGGGTCGGCGTGAGTTCTTCGCGGACGCGTTCTCGGCGATCGCGTCCCGGCAGCGGCCCGCACTCGTTGACATGCTGGGCGGTGATACCAGGATCGCGCTGGACGTGATGGTCTACTTCAACGTGCGCTACGGCATCTAAAGTGGTGCGTGATGTTCGTGATTAGGCTCCCCAACGGGAATCTCATGATTCCTGAGTCGGCGGTGGACCGTCCTGGCCGTGTGCTGGGCGACGCCTACGTGGAGATCGGGCCCACCGACCCGGAGTACGCGCGCCTCGCCCAGCAAGCGGTGTCCGAGCAGGAGATCGAGGATCGGCGGCGCCGGTGGCGGGACGGGGACGAGGCACTGCGGCGCCAGTTCGAGCTCTTCCTGGCTGAACGGGACCACCCAGGGCAGGACCGGGCTGACAGCGACTGACCGGGTCTGGCAGGCACCCGGCGGAGCCGGGGCTGGCAGAGGACCGATCCGGTCAGGGGATGTGTCCGCCTGCGGTGGGTGACCCCACCGGGAAGTGGTGAGGCCACCCACCGGTATGCCACCGTGGCAGCATGTTATGACGTGCCGGGGAGGTCTCCTGAGGCCTGCGGTTCCCCATGGAGCAAAGCCCGGACCTCGGACTCGCGAAATCGCCGGTGCCCACCAGGAGTCCTGATGCTGCTGATACGGCCCGATGCGGCCCACCGGGTAACTGTCTTCGGATCAACTCTGAAAAGGGCTGCGACCTCCCCGGGAGTGAGAAGTCGCTCACTGTTCCCGTCCACGCTCCAACCCCTCCTGATCTCCGTTAGCGGAGCCTGTTCTCAGTCTTGCGGAACCAGACCCGTTTTCTGTCGCATTTTCCGGAAAATCAGGTACCGGCATTCATGTGCCACCACGCCCGACCCGGGACGCCGCGCAGTCATAGGGTGGGCGGGTGCCGTCGCTGGTATCGGTCGAAGAAATCCGGGCTGCGGCCGGCCGCCTGTCGGGGGTCGCCGTCCGGACTCCGCTGCTGCCGTTCCCCGGCGCCCGGCCCCGCCTGCTGATCAAGGCCGAATCGCTGCAACTGACCGGTTCCTTCAAGCTGCGCGGCGCCTATGCCGCCATCAGCGCACTTCCTCGCCCGGCGCGCGAACGGGGGGTGGTAGCCCATTCCAGCGGCAATCACGCTCAGGCAGTTGCCTACGCAGCAGCCCTTCTCGGCGTGCCGGCCACGGTCGTTGTTCCGCACAACGCGCCGGCCATCAAGGTGGCTCCTGCCCGCCGGCTCGGCGCGCGGATCGTAACCACTGAGCCCACGCTGGCCGCGCGCGTGGCGGCCACCCAGGAACTGATCAGTCAGCACGGATACACGCTCATCCCGCCCTTTGACGACCGGGCGGTTATCGCCGGGCAGGGCACTATCGGCCTGGAGATCGCGGCTGATTGGCCCGGGGCCGATCTGATCGTGGTTCCGGTCAGCGGTGGTGGCCTGATCTCCGGTGTTGCTGCCGCCATCACCGCCTTGTGCCCCGGGGCGAAGGTGATCGGGGTGGAGCCGGAACTGGCAGCCGACGCACGCGACTCGCTGCGGCAGGGCCGCCAGGTCGCCTGGCCGGCCGGGAACACGCAGCGGACCATCGCTGACGCGCTGCGGGTAGAACAGGTCGGCGCGGTGCCGCTGCAGCACATCCTCAGGCACGTGGATGACGTCGTGACCGTCACCGAGGACGAGATACGCGAGACGGTGCGGCGGCTGGCGGTGGAGGCGCATCTGGTAGCCGAGCCCGGTGGAGCGGGGGCGGTGGCCGCGTGCCTGCTGCGCGAACGTGACCTGCCGCCCGCCGAGGCCCGGGTCGCCATCCTGTCTGGCGGAAACATCGACCCGCGTCTGCTGGCAGAGATCCTCGTAGAACGGCCCGCCCTGGATCCGCATAAGCTGGGTGAGTTATGCGCGCCACATTCGCCTACACCACGGCCAGAATTCTGCTGTTCGTCGCCGCCACCGGCCTCTTCTACCTCGCTGGTGCCCGCGGCCTGCTGCTGCTCGTGCTCGCCGTAGGGGTCAGCGGGATAGTCAGCTACATCGTGCTTTCGCGCCAGCGTGACGCCATGTCCGGGGCATTGGTGAACCGGTTCCGTTCGATACGCACGCGGATCGACGAGGGCGCGAGAGCAGAGGACGAGGACTAGCTCCGGGTTTCCGAGCCCGCGGTGCGATGACGTCGCCGCGTGCTGTCATTCCATTTCTGCCGCCGGCCGGTGCTCCGGTGCCGGGCGGTGCCCTGCCGCCGGCCTGTGCTCCGGGCGGTGGTCTTCCGCTGGCTGGCGCTGTGCCACCGGCCGGCGCTGAGCAGCTGCCATCTGCTCTGTGCTGGCCGGCTGGGACGCCCGCCGGCTGCGCGCCGTGATCACAAAGCCCGCCCCACCGGCTGCCACGCAGACCAGGACCACCGCCAGTGTGGCTGGGCTGAGACCGAGCAGGCTGAGCCCCGAGCCCAGGATGACCACGCCGAGGACTGGCCGGAGCGCGGTCCCGGGAGCCCGCGAGGCAAGCAGCGAGCCGATGATGACGCCGGGAATCCCGCCGATGAGCAGCGGCGCGGTGACGTTCATCTGGACGTCACCGGCGATCAGGTGGGCGAGGGCGGCGGCCAGGACCATCGGCACCGCCTGCGCGAGGTCGGTCCCGACCAGACGGTTCGGGGGAAGCGCCGGGTACAGCGCGGCCAGCCCCGCGATGACCAGCGTGCCTGATCCGGTGAAGGTCACCCCCACCC
>OFHH01000099.1_pt1 | contig 14026 bp, 12 predicted proteins | sample 1521961 | NCBI WGS metagenome assembly OFHH01 (sample SAMEA2468439, study PRJEB22500) | soil metagenome | biome: Glassland; feature: Farmland; material: Clay | place: Australia | collected 2013-01-31 | depth 0.55 m | reverse complement strand
CCCGCTCCGTGGGGGGCGTAGGACAACATTACCAGCTACGCGAGCGTGCCGTTCTGCGTCGCCGCGATGGCGGGCGGCGACGATACCGCGCTGCGGGAGTTGTTCGCACGGCACGCGCCGTGGCTGGCAGCCCGGCTGCGCCCCATGCTGCCTGCGGCCGAGGTGGAGGACGTGCTACAGGAGAGCTTCCTGGCGGTCTGGCGGGGGGCGTGCGGCTACCGGCCCGAGGGCTCGCCAGGCGGCTGGCTGTGGGGGATCACCCGGCGGCAGGCGGCGCTGTGGCTGCGCCGCCGCGGCCCGGACGGATTGCCACTGGCCGCCCTGGTCGGCCAGGGCGGCCCGCACGCGGGCGATCCGGCGGAGGCCGCCGTGTCCCGGGCTGAGCTCGCCGAGGCGGTCAGGGCGCTCGGCCCGGAGGGCAGCACGACGCAGGAGGTCTGGCGGCTGATGTACGTGGAGGACCGGACGGTCACCGAGGTGGCCGGGCTGATGGGCGTTCCCGAGGGCACGGTGAAAAGCCGCGCTCACCGGGTCCGGCAGCTCATGCGCGCGGTGCTGCGGCAGCCGGTGCGGGACGGAGGCGGACGATGACCTTCAGCCATGAGATGACTGGTGACCGCGATGACCTGCCGGGACTGGGCCAGGACCGGTGCCCGCGTGACGTCGATCTGCACCGGGTGTGGCTGGGGGTGGCCGCAGAGGTCTGGCGCCGCCGCCCGGGACTGGTGGAGCGGCTGGCCGGGCGGGCGCTGCGCTCGCCGGGCCTGGCGCGGGCGCTGGTGACCACGCCGTCGCTGCTGCCCGGCTGGGTCATCGCCAGCGCGGTCGTGCTGGCGGCCGGGATGTTCGCCACGCTGGGGACCGGCACGCCGTTCGTGGCCTTGTTCGCGCCCGCGGTCGCCGCCGCGGGCATCGCCTACGCCTACGGGCCGGGAATCGACCCGGCCTGGGAACTGTCGCAGAGCATGGCGGTCAGCGACCGGATGGTGCTGCTGGCCCGGGTGCTGGCCGTGTTCGCGCTGAACGCGGCCCTGGGGCTGGCCGCGTCGGCGGCGTCGGGGACCGCGGCCGCGGTCACCTTCGGCTGGCTGGTCCCGATGACCGCGGTGTCCGCGCTGGCGCTTGCGGCGGCGACGGTCACCCGCTCGGCGAACGCCGGTGCCGCAGCGGGCCTGGCCGCCTGGGCGATCACGGTGCTGTCGGTGCACTCGGCTTCCGGCCTGGTCACCACGGCGGTCGCCAGCTCCGCGCTGGTCCTTCCCTACCTGGCGGCCGCCGCCGCCTGCGGCGCCATCGCGTGGTTTGCCACCGGTATTCCGAAAGGAACGTCATGAACGTTGAGATCAGCGATGTGACCAGGCGGTTCGGCCGCACCCAGGCGGTGGCGGGGGTGACCCTGCAGACCGGTCCCGGGGTGTTCGGGCTGCTGGGCCCGAACGGCGCGGGCAAGACCACGCTGCTGCGGATGATGGCCACGGTGATCCCGCCGAATTCCGGCCGCGTGCGGCTGCTCGGCCGCGACCCCGGCGGATACGGGCCGCGGCGGGAGATCCGGCGCCGGCTCGGTTACCTGCCGCAGAACCTGGGCTACTACCCGGGATTCACCGTCGCCGAGTTCGTCGAGTACTTCGCGCTGCTGAAGGAGATGCCGCCGGGCCGGGTGCCGCAGGCGGTGGCCACCGCGATCGAGCACGTCGGCCTCGGCGGCAGGGCCAGAGCGAAACTGCGCACCCTGTCCGGCGGCATGCTGCGCCGGGCCGGGATCGCGCAGGCGATCGTCAACGAGCCCGAACTGCTGCTGCTGGACGAGCCGACCGCCGGGCTTGACCCCGAGCAGCGGGTGGCGTTCCGCGGGCTGCTGCGCGACGTTGGCCAGCGCGCCACCGTGGTAGTCAGCACCCACCTGGTGGAGGACGTCGGCGCTGCCTGCACCGAGGTCGCACTGATGGAACAGGGGAAGATCGTCTTCCACGGCACCCCGGCGGAGCTGACCGGCCGGGGCGAGGGAACCGGCGCGGCCGGCGATGCGCCGCTGGAGCGCGGCTACAGCGCGGTGCTCGCGGCGGCGCGATCCGGCACGGCGGTACGGTCGTGACCGCCGCCGCCGAGGCCCCGCCGCGGCACCGGCCGCCACGGGCCGCGAACGCGGCATCGCTGACCGCGGCCCGGCTGCTGCGGATTGAGCTGCGCCGCAACGCGATGCCGTGGATCCTGCCGCTGATCGCCGCGCTGGTCTGGTTCGACTCCTACCGGCCCAGCACTGGCACGACGCCGCTGTGGGTCCTGCGCACGTTCTGGAACATGGGACAGGGGCACACGATCGTCGACTTCGGGCCGTTCGTGGCCGGGGTGGCCGCCTGGATGGGGTCGCGCGACGGCCGGCGCGGCACCGCCGACCTGGTGACGGCCTCCGCCCGGCCACGCTGGGCGGTGCAGCTCGCCACCTGGGCCGCGACCGCCATCTGGGCGGTGGCTGGCTACCTGGCATTCGTGGGCGTCATGTTCGGGGTCTACGCACACCAGGGCGTCCAGGGCTCGCCGCCGTGGTGGTGGGTGGCGGTCGCCGCGACGGCCGTGACCGCGTTCAGCGCCGCGGGGTTCGCTATAGGCGCGTTCTTCCCCAGCCGGTTCGCCGCGCCGCTGGCCGCGTTCGGCGGTTTCCTGGCGATGGCGATGTCGTCGCAGACCGGGTTCCGCAGCCCGAGCGGGTGGGCGCTGATCCTGCCGACCAACTCCAACGGCAACTACCAGCCCGCCTCCGGGATCTTCTACCCCTACCTGCCCGACCTGCCGATCGCCCGGGTGATGTTCCTGGCCGGGATCGCGGTCGCGGCGGCCGGCCTGATCGGCCTGCCGGCCCGGGCCGGCGGGCCATGGCTGCGCCGGGCCGCCGCGGTGATCACCCTGGCCGGCGTGGCTGCGGCCGGCACCGCCGTCGGGCTGGCCGGGACGGCCCGGCTGGGGCCGCATGGCATGGTCATCCCCGCGCTGCACGACGCGGCCAATGACCGGCCGATCCCCTACACGCCGGCCTGCGGCCACGCCGCCGGGATACCGGTATGCCTGAACCCGGCCTACCGCCGCTACCTGCCAGACGTGACAGCCGCCCTGGGCCCGGTGCTCAGCGAGGTGGCCGGCCTGCCCGGCGCGCCGGCCCGCACCACCCAGGTAGCCGGGGCCTACTCGAGCGCCGAGGGCGGGGCCGGCCAGGCGGTGACGATCAGCGGCCGCCCGCCGGTCCTCCGTATGCCGCTCGGCACGCTCAACCTGCCGGGCCCGTGTGGCTTTTGTGATGGCCCGGTGACCGCGGCACAGTTCGCCGCCCAGCTACGGCTGCTGTCCGTGCACGCGTTCGTGGGCGCCGGAAACGGCGCCGGCACCCCGGCGCAGCAGGCGGTGCAGGCGGCCCTGCTGCAAGGCGCCGGCATACCGTTCGCCGCGCAGCCCAGGGTGCTGGACGCTTACGGCATGCAAGCGTCGTGGGCGCTGGCAACCGGGAACGGGCAGGTACGCGGGTCAAACGGGCCGGGGCCGGCGACCGGGCCGGTCTATGCCGCGGCCCGGCGGTTCGCCGCGCTGCCGGCCGCCACCCGGCACGCCTGGCTCGCCTCCCACCTGGCCGCGCTGCGGGCAGGTCACCTCACCCTGGCGCAACTGCCATGACCGCCGCCGGAGTCCACCGGCCGCCGCCGGGCGCCGTCCCGGCCCAGGCGGCGGCCCGGCCCGCCATCGCCGGGGTGCGCCTGGCGTGGCTGTACCTGGTCAGCCGCCGGGCCCCGGCCGCCCTCGGGTTGCTGACGGCGCTCGGTGGCCTGCTGTGGGCCACGCTGCACTGGCACTGGAACATCGCTGGCGGCCCCGCCGTGCAGCAACTGCTGCCGCTGGCAATCGAGACCGGGGCCGCGGCGGTCATCGCGGTCACCACGTACGGCCCGTTCGGGGAGCCTGAACGCGCCACCGGCCGCTGGCTCCCCTACCTGCGGCTGGGCGCGGCCCTGCTGCTCAGCGCGGTCGCGGCCGGCGCGCTGGCGGCCGGGGCTACCGGCGGGTACCTGCCGGGCGGCACCCCGGCCATGCTCCGCAACCTCGCCGGCCTGGCCGGGACCGGCCTGCTGTCCGCGGCCGCGCTGGGCGGCGCGTTCGGCTGGGTCGGCCCGATGGCCTACCTGCTGGTCACCGAGAGCGTGCTGGCCGCGGGCTGGACCACGCCTTGGATCTGGCCTGCCCGGCCCCCGCACGACCTCTTCGGGGCGCTGTGCGCGTACGGCGTATTCGCCGCCGGGATCGTGGCCGTCACCCTCCTCGGCGCCCGTGACTCCAGCCGCCGTTTCGTCCCCGAGTGAGCACCCCGATCCACTCGCCGGTGACGGCGGCACGGACGTCGGCGGGGGAGTACGTCACTCATAGCTGCTAGCTGCTGTTCTAGCGGTGATCGGCCCAGCACCCAAGCCCGGGCCGCCCCCGGCTCCTGCCTCCTGCCCGGCACCTGGGGGACCACCCGGGGCGGACAGCCAGCTGGGCCAGCGTGCCCCCAATGATCTCTCTCGGTGCAAGACTTGATACGCAGGGGTCACGGCCGATGTGCTGAGAATGCGTTCCCCGCAGGCCACATCGGGCCGTCGAGCCCCTGGGACAGGTGCGGATGACTGCGCTCTCCCGGCCGTTACGGCTGGCTGAAGCCACCGGGGTGTTGTCGCTGGCAACTGACCTGGCGATGGGTCAGCAACTGGAGCATGGGCTGCGCACCGCGGTTCTGGCGGTGCGGATTGCCCAGGCGCTGGATCTGTCAGAAGACGATCAGGTGACCGTCTTCTACACGGGCATGCTGCATTTCGCCGGGTGCACGGCCGAGAGCGAGATCGATGCGCGGTTCTTCGGCGACGAGCTTTCAGCGCGGCCGCAGATGATCGCGGTGGCTTTCGGGACCCGGCTGGATCTGGTTGCCACGGCTGCCCGGGTTGCCCATCCAGAGCGTGCGCGGCTTGCGCGAGCGGCGGCGGTGACCAGGTCGGCGTTTGGCGGGGTGGCGGAGTTCCGCAGGTGGGCTGCCAGCCATTGCGATGTCGCCCGGGTGCTGGGCGCGCGGATGGGTTTCTCTGAACAGATCCAGCTTGCACTGCGGCATCTGTGGGAGCGCTGGGACGGCAAGGGCATGCCAGGAGAGCTGCGCGGCGACCAGATCCCGCTGGCGGTGCGGATCATGCAGGTGGCCCAGGACGCGGACGTGGCCTGGCAGCACGGTGGCACAGAGCTCGCAAGCCGCATCCTTGCCGGGCGCGCCGGGTCGGGACTAGACCCGGCGGCTGTGAGCGCACTCCTCGGACTCGGTGAGCACGCGTATGAGGGTCTGGACGCGCCGTCCATCTGGGAGGATGCGCTGCTCGCTGAGCCCGGCCCCCAGCCGGTGGTGGGCGAGGAACGGCTGGATGCCTGCCTGTCGGCGATCGCGGACTTCGCCGACCTTAAGAGCATGTGGACGGTCGGGCACTCCCGCGGCGTTGCTGAGCTTGCCGAACAGTCCGCCGCCCAGGCCGGCCTAACCGCCGCGGACGTGCTGCTGCTCCGCCGGGCGGCGCTGGTGCACGACATCGGCCGCGTCGCGGTGCCAGTCAACGTGTGGGCCAAGCCGGGTCCGCTGAATCGCGACGAGCGCGAGCAGATGCGGCTGCATGCCTACCACAGCGAGCGAGTGCTCGACGCCGCTGCCGGGTTGCGCCCGCTGGCCCGTCTGGCTGGCTCGCATGGTGAGCGTTGCGACGGGTCCGGCTACCACCGGGGTAGCCGGGCTGGCGACCTGCCACTGACCGCCTGGCTGCTGGCGGCGGCGGACTGCTACCAGGCCATGCGGGAGCCGCGGGCGCACCGGCGGGCGCTGTCACCGATGGCCGCGGCGGACGCACTGTGCCGGGACGCCGATGCGGGCAGGTTCGCACCGGAAGCGGTGAACGCCGTGCTGATCGCGGCGGGGCAGCCGCGCCGGCCATTGCGCCGGCCTGCTGGGCTCTCTGAGCGCGAGTGCGAGGTGCTTGGCCTGCTAGCCCGCGGACTGGCCACCAAGCAGGTCGCCCGCCAGCTGGGGATCTCCCCGAAGACCTGCGACCACCACATCCAGAGCCTGTATGGCAAGGTTGGCGTGTCCACCCGCGCTGGTGCGACGTTGTTCGCGCTAGAGCACGGACTTGTCAGCTCAGATTAGATCTTCATCGACCTGACGGACTCACCCTGGCGCACGAAACCAGCTGCCGCGCCGGTTACCACCGGTTCTCGCAACTGGGGAGTTCTCCCGATTGCGGCAGTGTGCGAAGCTCCCTAACGTCTGCCTTAACGCAGGCCAGTGAGAGGGGGGTCACCGTGCTGAGGCTGTTTCCGGCCCAGCGGCCATGGTGGCTCGCTGGGCCCCTGCACGGGTTAGCGGCTGTTGCCGCCCTCCGCGGCTTGGCGGGGCGGCAACAGCCGCTACGCGCGCGGCTGCAATTCCGGTTCTCGTGCAGGAGCCCGTCGTGACGGCCCCCAGGCACCCAGCCGCATACATCTGCGTCACCCCAAAATCCGGCGCAGGCGCGTTGGCCATGCGACAGCACGCCATTGCCGAGGCCACTCGTCAGCGCGGCTGGCAAGCGCCGTCGGTCTACGCCGACGAGGACGACCCGAGCATTGGCGGTGGGTGCAGCCCCGCAATGGCCACCCTGGCGGCCGCGATCAGCGCGGGCCGCCACGACGCGCTCATCATCTCGGGTCTTAACGCGATCAGTGGCGGCCCCGCCTACCTCCTGACGAGACTGCTCTTCCCGCTGACGCACACGCCTTCCGCGGGTGCGCGAGCTGGGTCAGGAGTCGACGCTGAGCGAGGCCCGGTCGTTCAACAGGGCTGGGTCGAACCCGGCAGTTCGTTTGTAGCGGCTCGAAAGCTCTTGGAGCTCGCCGGGTGCGAACACGTCGTCGATCCGGTCGAACCCGCCGGGGGCGCGGGCTTCGGCCAGTTCCATGCACTGCTCGGCGCCGACGCCACGATTCGCCAGGACGACGGCCGCCGTCGCCGGCCGGCGTGCCGTCTCGTAATCATCGAGCGCCGATCCGGCAGTGGGCGCTAGTGCGAGTGCTCGGGCCAGCACACGGGCGTCGAGAATGGCCTGTGAGGCTCCGTTCGCTCCGACCGGGTACATCGAGTGGGCGGCATCGCCCAGCAGCGTGACCCGGCCGGACCCCCACCTCGGCAAGGGGTCCCGGTCGACCATCGGGTACTGCCACCAGCGCGGTGCGGCGTCGATGAGTTCGCCGATGTCGATCCAGTCGAAGCGCATCGTGGCGAACACGGCACGGATCTGTGCCGGGTCAACGACGTGGTCCCAGTCCTGCCGGGGCATTGGCCGGCCGGCGCCGGTGGTGGCTTCCAGAACGATGTTGATCAGCGCCCGGCCGTCACGATCCGGCCTGGTGATCGGGTATACGACGGCCCGTTTCCCGAAGTAGCCGATGATCACCATCGACGAGCCGGTCAGGCACGGCACGCCCTGTGCGACGGCGCGCCACATCGTGATCCCGTTCCAGAGCGGAGCACCCTCACCGGGGTGCAACTGGGCGCGGACGGAAGAGTGGACTCCGTCAGCCCCGACCAGCACATCGCCCTCCACCCGCGTGCCTCCGGCGACATGCGCACACACCGAACGATCGTTCTGCGTGACGTTCACGACCCGGTGGCCGGTGCGCAATCTGGTCTCGCCCAGCCGTTCGGCGAACGCGCGATGCAAGACGCCGAGCAGGCGCCCACGGTGGATCGAGTACTGCGGCCACCGATAGCCGGCGGCGAGTCCCCGGGGCTCACCCCAGATCCGTTGCCCATGCTTGTTGAACATGACGAACTCGCCCGTCGCCAGCCCTTGCGCCGACAGGTCATCGGCCAGGCCGAGTTCGCTCAGCTCGCGCACGGCGTGGGGAAGCACGTTGATACCGACCCCGAGTTCCTCGATCGCCGGGGCTGCCTCTAACACCTCGACGTCGTCGATCCCGGCCGCATGCAATGACAGGGCCAGCGAGAGCCCGCCGATCCCACCACCAGCGATCACAACCCTCATGCCAGCGCTTCCCTCACTCGTCGGTCCCTCATCCTGCCGCGGAAAGCTGCCCGCACCGCTTCTGGAGGCCCGGCCAGCAAACGCCTAAAGGTGATGGTAAGAGCGGGCCGGCCCGGACCGGCACGCGGGCGGGAGCATGGCGGAGAGCGCCGCCAGGCTGGGCAGGACCAGGTCGGGCTGGATTGGCGCTTGCCTGAGATCGTCCGGGGCGGTGGTTCCGGTGAGAACCAGGATTGCGCTCAGCCCTGCGCGTTTGGCGCCGGCGATGTCTGAGCTCAGGTGGTCGCCGATCACAGCGATGCGGCTGCAGCCCGTCAGTGCTTCCCGGGCGATGCTGAACATGGGGGGTTCGGGCTTGCCGATCACGGTGGCGGTGACGCCAGTGGCTGTCTCGACTGCGGCGAGGATCGCTCCTGTCGCCGGACGCGGGCCGTCACGGGTGGGGAAGACGGCGTCGCGGCTTGTCGCATACAGCGCCGCGCCGTTGCTGACGGCGGTCACCGCCGCCTGGAGTTCGCGGTAATCGGGCTCCTTGTGACCGCCCATGACGACTAGCTGGGCCCGACTCGCCTCTTCCGCCGGGACAAGGCTGAAGCCGGACTGGGCGATCTCGTCCTGAAGGGCGGGGGAGCCGACGACGAAGACGTCGCGTCCCGGGCCGAGGTGAGCTGAGCTGAGGAAGCGGGCGGTGGCCGTGGCCGCGGTCAGCACGTCCCCGGTGGTTGCCGGTATGCCGATCTCTGTCAGCCGTGCCGCCTGTTCGGCGCTGGATGTCTGCGGGTCGTTGGTGGCGAACAGCACGCGAGTGCCGTGCGCGCGCAGGCTGGCGACCACGGCCGCCGCACCCTCGATCGGCTCGCCAGCGAGCCAGACGACCCCGTCCAGGTCGAGGATCACCCCGTCGTAGACAAAACGCCGGGTGGACGGGTCATCGCCCGGCGGCTGCCGCTGGCCTGCACCGCCGGTATCCAAGATTGTGGCCAGGACGGCGGTGTAGTCGCGGTCACCAAGGCCTGCTGCCTCGGCATCTGCCAGCCACCTGCGTGCCGCTGCCGCGGCGCGCAGGTCCAGGTCGGCCGTGGCTGCCGCACCCGCGATCAGGTCGGCGTCTTTGCGGGCGAGCGAGAGCGTGAAACGCGGCGCATATGCTCCGGACTCGATCGCCGGCCGGCGTCTGCTGGCCTGTTCGGCCAGCGGCGTGGCGGCCAGGACGTGATGGGCAGCGGCGTCGGTGAGCCCGAGCGATCGGGCCAGCGTGAGTACTTCCCCGAGACTGACGATGGTGGTGAGCAGGGCCGCGTTGGCCACCAGCTTGGCCGCAGCGCCCGCACCGAGTGGGCCGACGTGCAGGGACTCACCCAGGACGGCGAGGATCGGCTGTACCCGTTCCAGAACTGTGGCCGGGCCGCCAACGAAGAGGGTGAGCGAGCCAGATTCGGCCGCGTCGATGCTTCCCTGGACAGGTGCGTCGAGCATGCTGGTGCCGGCTGGCAGGGCTGAGGTGAGGAACCTGATTCCCGCCTGTCCCACCGTGGACATCTCGATCACTGTCGAGTGTGCGCCCACGCCCGCGGCGATCCCGTCACGTCCTGCCGTGACCGCTCGCAGGGCCGGCAAATCCGACACGAGGGTGATCAGCACCGGAGCACGAGCGGCAGCATCGGCGGGACTCGCCGCCGGGAGCGCGCCTCGCTCGACCAGCGGGGCCATCCGCTGCGGCGAGCGGTTCCACACGATCAGTTCGCAGCCCGCGTTCAGCAACCGGCGTGCGACCCCGCTTCCCATGCGGCCAAGACCGACAACACCCACCGACGTCATCGCATCCTCACCGGGCGCGGTCCGTCATCGCACGTGACGACCCGGTAATGCGTGGTCAGGCACTGCTGGTCGTCCAGGATATGGAATGCGACCGCCGCTGGTGCCTGCTCGTCTGCGATGTCACCGTGCTCCCACGGCAGGGTCACGGTGGAGACCACCGCGGGCGCCACCAGCAGCGGCCGTCCAGCGAAGGTGGTGGCTGCCGGGGTGTGCGCGTGGCCGCACAGGATCGCGACGACCTGCGGGTGGCGGGCCACCAAGGCGGCCAGCCGGTGCTCGCCGAACTGCCGGATCGAGTCGACGTAGGGGACGTGCAGTGGCGCCGGCGGGTGGTGGAAGCACAGGAACGAGGTCACATCTGGGCGTTCGGCGAGCACCCGATCCAGCCAGGAGATGGTCTCGTCGGCGAGGTACCCGTCGTCCCGGCCCGGGATCGTGGAGTCGCAGAGCGCGAACAGGGCACCGGCCGTGTGGCGCACCCGGTTGACCGGGACGCCAGCGTCTGCGCCGCCATTCTCGCCGAGCAGGATCTCGCGGTAGAGGGCCCGGGTGTCGTGGTTGCCCGGACAGGGGAACACCGGGTGCCGCGAGGCCGACAGGATGGTGCGGGCCTGCTCATACTCGGCGGGCAGGCCGTGATCGGCGATATCCCCGGTGACCACGACCGCGTCCAGCGGCATGGACAGGCCGTTCAGGTAGGCCACCACGGCGGCGGCCCGTTCGGCCCGGCCCTTACGGCCGTCCAGATGCGTGTCGCTGAACTGCGCGAAGACGATCATCTCGTGCCCCTGCGTGTCGCATGACCGGTGAGGCCGGCTGACCCTTGTGCTCCCTGCCTGCGACGCTAGGGGAAAACCGGATCAACGTTAAGCTCCAGTTCGGTGCCTAAAGACTGGTCCACTTCTGGGAGAGATCTGGATCTGTATCTCGACCTCGATACGGCCCGGGGGCGGCGGGCCGGGCTGGAAGAGGCGCTACGCGACGCGATCCGCGTGGGCCGGCTCGCGCCGCGCACCGCGTTGCCCTCAACCCGGTCACTGGCCCAGTACCTGGGCTTTGCCCGTGGCACCGTGAGCGCCGCCTACGACCAGCTGGTGGCCGAGGGCTACCTGATCACGCGGCGCGGATCGGGCACCAGGGTCGCGGACGTCCCGCCGCCCCCGGCAGGCCCGGTCGGCTTCGCGCCGCCAGCCGCCGTACCCCGGCACGACCTGCGACCTGGCCGGCCCGACCTGACCACCTTCCCGGCCACAGCATGGTCGCGGGCGACCCGGCGGGTGCTGACCAGTGGCTCCGCCGAGATCCACACTCTCGGTGACCCGCGCGGACGCGCCGAACTGCGCACCACCCTGGCCAGCTACCTGGGACGTGCTCGCGGTGTGCTGGCGGTCCCGGACCGGGTCGTGATCACATCCGGCTACTCCCAGGCCCTTGGCCTGCTCGCGCGGGTGCTTGCAAGCGCCGGCGCGGCCGCCGTCGCCATGGAGGACCCGGGCCACCCATTCCACCGGGAGATCGTCCGCCGCGCCGGGCTGAGCACCCTCGCCCTGCCCGTGGATGACGAGGGCGCCCGCACCGATCTGCTCACCCACGCCCGGTTCTCCGAGGCGGCCGCGGTGGTGCTCACCCCGGCCCACCAGTACCCGACCGGGGTGACCCTGCACCCCGACCGCCGCCACGCCCTGACCAGCTGGGCCAGGGCTACCGGCGGCCTGGTCATCGAGGACGACTACGACGGTGAATTCCGCTACGACCGCCAGCCGGTGGGCGCCGTCCAGGGCATGGCACCAGATCACGTCGCATACGTCGGCACCGCCTCCAAGACGCTCGCGCCCGCGCTACGGCTGGCCTGGGCGATCCTGCCCAGCCACCTGGTAGGGGCGGTCACTGAAGCCAAACGCCATGCCGATGTGCACACCGCGTCGCTGAGCCAGCTGGTCCTCACCGACTTGATCGACACCCACGTATACGACCGGCACATCCGGGCGGCCCGGCTGCGCTACCGGCGTCGGCGAGACCTCCTGCTGGCCCGGCTGCACGCCGAAGCGCCGCAGGTTCACGTCAGCGGCATCGCGGCCGGACTGCACGTGCTGATCCGGCCGCCCCGCACCAGCCCCGGCTACGACGCGATCCTGGCCCGGGCCGCCGTGCACAGCCTCGCGCTGCAACCCCTGGCCGACCACTGGCACCAGGCCGGTGACCACCCGCTAGGCCTCATCGTCGGCTACGCCACCCCACCGGAGCATGCCTGGCCAGCCGCACTCGACACGCTGTGCGCGGTACTGCGCTAGCGGGCCCGCCGTCCCGCGCCGGTGCGGAACGCGCGGCCGGGGGCCTGAGCGCCGAGACCGGGGAAGAACTCGTCCGCGGTTATGGCGCGCCGGCCCACGTGATCGTCAGCCGGTCCAGCGTGTAGCCGAACGCATTGACTGTCGGCTGGATGAAGTCGTCCCGGATGGTCTGGGCTGCTTCGGCTTCGGCGGTCCTGATCAGCGGAACCGTAATCTGGCGGGCATGCTGCGCCTGGTAGAAGGCGATCCGCTGGGCCTGGGCATAGAGCACTGACTCCGGGAATTGGGGCCGCAGCAGCACACCACATCCGAATCCCGGATACGTCCAGCTGTGCTGGGTGTCGATCGGTCTTGACGGGATGTTGTCGATCGTGACGTCGTGCACTGACTGCGGGAGTTGTGGCCGGGGCAGGACCATGGTGACCACCACGTGACCAGCCCTGCCCCCCCGGGCTGGGCTGAGGACCCGCAGCCGGTAATGGCCCGAAGCCGGGGCCCACCAGGCCGGGCCAGGGTTGAGATCGACCGTCGCTGACGCGTGCCCGACAGCGTAGAACGTGCTGGCATACCAGCACGGCCAAGGGCCGATGCTCCTGGAAACCTTGTGGGTGAAGACGAAGTTGAAATTCGCCCGGCCCAGGGCTGGCCTGGAAATCCCCTCGATCTTCTGCAGGACCCATGGGCCCAGATCGGTGTTGGTGGTGGTTCCCGCGCTGATCGTCTGCCATGGCCAGGCGAACCTGACACTCGGCAGATGGACGTTGATGCCGACCAGATGCAAGCCGGCCGACAGTGCCGCGAGCACCACAGACGCGATCGCCTTGCGGAAGATCAGGCCCACCACGATCAGCGCGGCAGGCCACTTGACCCAGGGTGAGATGCGGCGGCGGCGCGGGCGGTAGCCGCTCCCGCCCCCGCCTGCGGGGGGGAGCAGCGGCCTGGGCTGGCGTGGCCAGTCCTCCCCGTCGGCATACCCGTCCGGCTGCGTGGGCCGAACGCCTGGCTCTGTCCCGCCGTACGGATCGTCAGCCGGGTACCAGGCTGCTCCCCGCAGCCCAGGCCGCTGTGTGGTGATCATGCCCAGCAGGAGGAGGAGAGTACGAATCACGTGATCCACCTTCTTCGTGTTCCTGGCGGTGGCTAGTCGATAGCCGGGTAATTCAGGCACAGAACGATTGGCACCGCCCCGAAGGGCATACGGAACCGCCCGCCTGGCTTGTCCGGTGTGTTCGGTGCGGCGATGTTCGGCCAGCGCATGTTGATGTGCTGGGCGGTGAGGCCCGCCACGGAGTACGGGAATTCCATGGCGGACGTGTGGTGCAGCTTGAGCAGGCCACCCCAGCGGAACGCGGCAAACACGCTGGCCAGGTCGCGGACGGAGAGGGCTCGCTGGTCGGTCAGTTCGATCCGGTAGACGGCACGGGCCAGTTCGACCATGTCGTTGGCGCACTGCTCCAGCGCCTCCGACCTGGTCCGGTAAACGGTGCCGTCGGGGTTCTTGGTGCCCAGCTTCTCGCCGTGGACCGCCGAGTAGCGCGGCCGGGCCTCGCACTGCATCCAGTCGCAGGCAGCCAGCAGTTCCCAGCGGATGCCGGTGTAACTGGCCACATCCCGGTAGAGAGGCTCCTCGCGCATGAGCGGCACCCTGGCCGCCGTTACGAACGCGGTTCTGACGGTCGGGGGGATGTGCAGCTGATACCGGCTCGTAATGGTGCGCGGTTGGCGTGATGAGGCATTCCGCGCCGGCCCGCTGGCCTGCGCCGGCGTCCGGGCAGGAGCGTGCGTACGAGCAGGAGATGCGATCCGGGCAGACTGCGCGACCTGTTCCCGGGGCAGGGCCGAGTT
>OFHH01000096.1_pt1 | contig 14212 bp, 10 predicted proteins | sample 1521961 | NCBI WGS metagenome assembly OFHH01 (sample SAMEA2468439, study PRJEB22500) | soil metagenome | biome: Glassland; feature: Farmland; material: Clay | place: Australia | collected 2013-01-31 | depth 0.55 m | reverse complement strand
CCCTGGGAGACGGCCTGCCTGGGCTGCCCGCCAAGGCGCGGCCCGGTGCCACCCGGGGCCTCCGTGGCGATTGACCACTCCGCCGGGCTCGCCTACCACCCGCCGGCCGGCCGGCGGGAGTTCGCTGGCGTGGTCAGCGCACTGCCGGCGGTATGGCTGTCCAACGAAGGACCAGGCGTCGTGCCAGAACAACCCATACCGCCCCACGGGGGCAGCCCGTTCGTGCTCGCCCGCGACGGCTGCACACCCCTGGCCCTGACCGACTCACACGGAACATGGCTGAACTGGCTCCCCAGCCCAGGGCCGCGGCATCCCAGCCCGGCCGCCAGCCTGTAACCGGCCGGGCCCGGCGGCCATGCTCGGTAATCGTCCGCGTTTTCCGGTCACTTCTTTGACTCTGCAGCAGCGGACGCATCACCGGATTTCGAGCCCGGCGAGGCTAGCTGTTGCCTGAGTTGGTGATGTGCCCACCGATGGTGTTGTCGCTGTAGATGAAGCCTCCGGTGTTGCTGGTTATCACCAGGGAGCCTGTGATCGTGTTGCTGGTGAACGAGACGCCGGTGTTGGTTGTGACGGTGGCGCTGCCGGTCGCTGTGTTCCCCGTTAGCGTCTCGCCGCCGCTGTTGCCGGAGATGGAAAGCGAGCCGCCGACCTGGTCGCCCTGGATGGTGAGTCCTGCGGTGTTGCCTGACGCGTGGATGGCGCCGCCGATGGTGTCGCTGGTGCAGCCTGGTCCGCCGAGGATGACCGGCCCGGTTGAGCCGGTGACGGTGACTGACCCGGTGACTGTGGCGGCGCATAGTGTGAGTGCCGCGGCGCTGGTGGCGTGCAGGGAGCCGCCGATGGTGCCGCCTTTGATCCACAGCGCGCCCCCGGCCGTGATCTTCACGGCTCCGGTGATGTCGCCGCCGGTGCTGAGGCAGATGGCCTGGCCGTTCCCGATGGTCAGCGGTCCGCTGACGGTCGTGGTGATGCATGGCTGGGTGAAGTTCACCGCGATGGTGGCGGTGGCGGTCACCTGGGTGTAGTCGGTGCTGTCCGTGGGTGTGAAGGTGACGGTGAGTGCCTGGCTGCCGGGTTGCAGGACGGTTCCGGCCGGGGGGCTGTAGCTGAACGTGCCCATTACGGTCGATGTCGCGTTGAGCTGCGCGGCGGTGAGCGGGGTGCCGTAGGTGATCGGTGTTGGCGCGGGCCAGGTGATGGGCGGGGCGGCCGGGGTGATCGTGACGGTGCCCGGGACGTAGCTGATGGTGTAGCTGGGATCGTCGGCGCCGGAGCAGGTGGCGGGGTAGGTGCCGACGGGTGAGCTGCTGGTGGCGGTGGGGGAGCAGGCCGGCTGGCTGGTTAGGCTTGCCGGGTTGTCGCCGTTGACGAAGCCGGCGTAGCCGGGCGTGATTGGTGGCACGGTGCTGCCGTAGGTCAGGGTGGGTGAGGATGCGGTGATGGTCAGGTGCGCCGGGCTGACGGTGAAGCTCTGGGTGGCTTGCGGGGCTGGCTGGTAGGAACTGTTCCCTTGCTGGCTGGCGTCGATGATGCAGGTGCCTGGGGGTGAGCTGAAGCTGACCGTTGAGCCGGAGATCGCGCAGCCGGAGGTGGAGGCGGGGTCGATGGCGAAGGTGACGGGGTTGGCGGATCCTCCGCCGGTTGCGGTGACCAGGTAGGGGGTGCCGCCTATGGTGGCGCTGGCCGGGGGCGTGGACGTGAAGCCGATGGTCTGCGGTTGCCGTGCCTGCAGGGTCTCGATCAGTCCTTGCAGGTTGCCGGAACTGTCGATGTAGCCGCCGACGGCGATGCACGTGCTGGCGTCCGCACATGCCACGTCGTTGAGCGGGTCACCGGGCCCGCCCGGGCCCGGTTCGGGTCCTGCCGCGGGGCTGAGGCCGGTGACCGGCTCGGTGATCGCGCTCCAGTTTCCGCTGGCCAGGGTGGCTATCAGTCCCTGGCGATGACCTGCGGCGTCGGTGTACTCGCCGACGGCGACGCATGAACCGGGAGCCGGGCAGGACGGGTCGCCGGTCATGCCCACGGTGTAAAGGTAGGGCGGCAGCGGATTCAGGCTGCCAGTGTCCAGGGCCGTGGTGGTCACGGTCCCGTCCGAGAGAACGCTGATCGGCGCCGGGCCGCCGGTGAAGGCGCACCACCCGGCAACTGGGCACGACATCCTGTCTCCTACCAGTGAGGGGACGGTGATGACCGACCATGTCCCATCCGAGAGTCTGGCGATGAAACTGTGCTCACTGCCGGAGGAGTCGGTGTAGTACTCAGGGACCGCGCACCAGGCTGGTGTCGGACACGCCACCTCGCCCGCGCTCACGGCCTGTCCGCTCGGCGGTGGGTTGAGCCCGGTCACCGGAACCGAGGAGGTCGTCCACGCGCCGCCCGACAGGACATCCAGGACGCCGTCGTCTCCGGCGGCGACACACGAGCCGGGTGCCCCGCAGGAAATGCTGTTAAGCCCGGTGGGCGCGTTGGCCGTGGTCCAGGACCCGCCGGACAATGTCTCGATCGCGCCGTAGACGTGCGGAACGCCCGCCGAGTCGTAGGTTATGTAGCGGCCGAGAGCCACGCAGAAGCTGGCAGCCGGGCAGGAGACATTGGTTAGCTGGAGGTATTGCGAGGGCGCGGGACTGAGGCCGGCTTGCGGGGCGGTGGTCGCTGTCCACGTCCCGCCGACGTCGGTCTCGATCAGGCCCTCGATGCCAAAGTAAGAGGTCAGGTAATAGCCGACAGCCACGCACTGCCCGGCGGACGGGCATGACAGGTCCGACAGCCGGTCTCCGCCGGTGTCCGAGACAGCGTGTTCCGGGGGGGTGAGGGCATCGAGCGGCGGGCTCATCGCTGCCCAGGTTCCATCGGCGAGCGTTTCGATAACCGGATCGGCGTTGCCGTTATCAGGAGAGCCCTGATAGCTTCCGACGGCCACGCACGAGCCCGCCGCCGGGCACGACACCCGGGCCAGATTCACCTGAGGATTCGGATCGGCTGCTGGCGGGTTGAGGCCCGCCACCGGAGCGGCTGCTGGTATCCAATCGGGCGGAACTGCTGCACCGGCCCGCGCCGCCGACGGCAGCACGATGACGGCGGATGCCAGCAGCAGGCTGCCGACGAGCCGGGATGATAAATGATGCGCAAAGGCGCGAGCATGACCAGACCATCCGCGGCATCCCGTGCCGGTGATTGCTCGCGCGGCAAGTGATCGGCGCACCGCGCGCATCAATACGTCAGGTCGCCTTAGCATCGTGAACTCCTCCGAAACGGCCCGGCGATGAGGAGCGCTCATGCCAGACAAGACCCAGCTCCGGCCCGGTTCCGCGACGGGCATCTGAACGCCGGACGCTACCGCGACCAATCGACCAGCCGCAAGCGCCAAATCACCGGATAGCGCAAAAACTATCGCCGCGTTATGAGCATCCGCATATGCGGTAGAGGCGATGCGCTGCACGCCCACCTTTGGCCTCATATTGGTCCCCCCGGCTGCAGTGAACAACACGTAGAGCGTCGGGCACTAAGACCTCGGCTGTCAAGGCCACTACAGAGTGCGGATGCACCGGCCACTGAGACAGAGATCAGTGCCAAGACCGCTGCCGCGATATAGGCACAGCTCACCCATATCTGCGCGGTCAATGCCTTTTCAGCATTGACCAGAAATCCGCGCCCATATCGGCGGAGTGTGCGCTTCGCCCGGATCGGATACTGATCACAAGAAGGACTCGTGAATCCACCGGCTGCGGCACGCGGCGCCGCGAGGCGGCATCCGGCATGGCACAACACCAGCGACAGACCCAACATGCACCATTCCTGCTCACACCACGCCTGCTGTCGTCCAGGTGTATTGGGTGCTGCAGTCTTTCGCGTCCTGATCATCTCCTCGATGTTCCCGGTCAGGGTTCCGGACGCACAGCTGGCTATGGCCTCATGTCCCGTGTGTGCTTCCAGGCTGGCGGCGTCCAGACCTGAGCACAGCGGTCGCCCGGCGGAACTCCACGGTGGCGTCAATGTCGGCTACGGTCAGCACCAGGTGGTCAAGGCGGTCGATGCGCACGTGGACGATCGCAGGCGGTGCTGTGACTGGGGCCGGGGCAGTGGATTCGGACTCTAGCGGCGTATGCCCGGGAAGGGCGGATGGGCGTCATGTGCGCCGGGGTCTGGTTCGATCTGGCGGGTGGCTGGCATGCCCTGGCTGCTTGGTTCTGCGGCGTTGTGAATTTCTGGCTTCGCGCTGCTGGTGCCGGTGGCACTGCTGTGGGTGATCTGCGGCGGCAGCGGCGGCCTAGGGGCCGGGCTGGTCACCGGCGTCATGATGGCGCCTGCACCGTGCTGGCGCAGCTGTCGATGCGCCGTGTGCTGGCCGGCCTGGGGTGGCGCTGGACGCTCGTGCTCGGGTCCGGCTTGCTCGGATTGCCCGCCCTGGGCCACCTGGCATCTGACCGGCTGTGGTCGGTCACGGCCCTGGCCGCGCTGCGCGGACTGGGATTTGGCGTCGTTACGGTTTGCGCAATGACCGCGTTCGCCGGACCCCGACGCCGCGGAAGGGCCATCGGGGCGCTCGGGCTAGCGACTGCCGCGCCTCAGGTGGTCCTGGTCCCGGTGGCGCCTTGGCTCGCCGAGCGAGCCGGGTTCGGGCTGGTTTTCGTGCTCGCGGCGCTGCCGGCGCTGGCCATCCCGCTGGCCTGGCCGATCGCGCGGGCGGTCGGCGACAGTGGCCGCGGCCCGGCCGACGGTTCCGGACCGGGCACCACCGCAGCGCTGTGGCGCGCGTTGTCCGGGCCGATCGCGGCACTGGTCGTGATCACCGCATCGGGCGGGGCCATTCTGACGTTCACACCGCACATCCTCGCCAGCCCGGCGCTGGGGTTCTTCGGGCTGCTCGCGTTCACCGGGGCGGCAGCGGCCAGCAGGTGGGCGGCCGGCGGGATCGCCGACCGTTTCGGGGCCGCAGCCGGGATAGCCCCGCTGCTGTTCACCGGCGCACTGGGCCTTGCCGCGATCGGGCTCAAGGCCGGCAACATTCACGACGCCCCGAGCCGCGTCCTGGTCATATCCGGCCTGCTCCTGACCGGGGTCGCCTACGGCGGCCTGCAGAACCTGACGCTGGCGCAGGCGTTTACCGCGGCGGGGGAACAGGTACGGTCCTCGGTCAGCATCGCGTGGAACCTGAGTTTCGACGCCGGGACCGGGCTCGGCGCGTTCGCGGCAGGCGCCATCGCCACTGCAACCTCGTACTCGACCGCGTTTGCCTTACTTGCGCTTGCCGTTGGCTTGGTGGGCGGCTTCTGGGCATTGCGGAGGCTGGCGCGGACACGGCATTAGGGCATCCATCCCCTCCCCGGGAGAGCTACATCAGCGCCAGATCGCGTATAGCCCGGCAAGGCGGGATGTAATCAGAACAACCCGATATGCGCGCTCATCACAGCCCAATCGGGAAAGCAGGACTTGCGACAGATCGGCGGCGATGCGCGCTTGGCACCGGCCAAGCCGGGTCACAGAAGGTGATCCCCATTGCTGGCCGGTCTCCAGCCGGATCGCCCGGCTCGGTATGACTGCCGGTGCGCGGTCCTGTGAACTACGTCCAGTGCAGCTCCGCCCTCTGGGCGGAGCTGCCGCTTCGGCCATGCGGCCCTCTGGGCCGCAATTGGATCGGCTACCGGCGCTGTGCCTTAATGTGGGCGGCCAGGCGGTCGAGGAGGAAGGCTTCGGTTCCGGCCAGGCCGACGGAGAAGAATATTGTGATTCCATCGGCCCTGGGTGTGGGGGCCTCGCCGGCGCGGACCGCTCCCAGGGAGACGAGCCGCTGGTGGTGCGGGGTACCGGCCAGCACATTTGGCGGGTGGTAGGCGCCGATCTGGTCCAGGGAGTCGGTGACCAGCAGCGACGCGGCACCGGGCAGGTCCAGGCCGAACTCGGCTCGGCCACGCTGTTTGGGGCCGAGGGTGGTGACGTAGGTGCCTGGGGCGATCCAGGCAGCCTCGATGACCGGGACCGGGCTGCTGGTAGCGAGAATCACGATCTGGGCGCCGTTGACGGCGGCGCGGGCGCCGGGGGCGGGCCGGCACAGGCCAGTCACCAGGGGCTGCGCCCGGGCCGCGAAGGCGCTGCGGCGGGCCGGGTCCCTGGAGTACACCCGGACCTCGCGCAGGTCCCGGACGGCGGCCAGCGCCCACAGCTGGGTCCAGGCCTGGGTCCCAGCGCCGATGATGGCGGCGATCCCAGCGCCGGGCGGGGCCAGGGCATCAGCCGCCACCGCCCCGATGGCTCCCGTCCGGCGGGGGCCGAGTTCGCTGCCGATGGCGACCGCCCGGACCTGGCCGGAGGTCTCGTCGTGAACCACGACCACCTGGGCGCCGGGGCCGGCGGGGAAAGTGTCATAGGAGCGGTACCCGAACCAGGACCCGCGCAGGTGGCCGGCGGTGAACACCAGCCGGCCATCGCCGAGGTCCGCATGAATCCTGGGCGGCGCGGCCAGCTCACCTCGATGGCAGGCGTCGACCGCCTCGCCCGCCCACCGCACAGCATCAGCGGCGGTCAGCCAGGACAGCACATCACGGTCACGCAAGACCAATTCCACCAAGACATCCTCGCGCACGACCCTCCGGCCGCGACATCCGCCCGGAGGCAGCGGCGGCCGCCAGGCTGACACCAGCAGCCGGGCGCCAGATGCCCGACCTTGAGCCCTCGCCCGCCGAATGACCATCCGGGCGCGGCACGAACAGCCAGCTGGGCGATAACGCCGTCCACGCAGAACGACCCGTTCCACGCGTCCTGGCTCAAAGATGCGGCGATTCCCGAAGCCGGGCGAGTCGGCGGGGGGAGTCTCACCCCCCGCCGCTCTCAGGACCGGACGTGACGATCTCCCGTCATCCGGCCCCCACGGTCCGGCCGGAGGTGAACGCGATGAGCTGCAGTGGGCGAACAGGCGCGGCTGGTGCTGGTAGACCTTCTGCAGCCAGGCCATGGCCCTGGCGTACTTGCCCCTGAACCGTTTGTATTTCTGCATGGCCCACCTGGTGAGGTGCTCGTTGATGCGCCATGCGAGGAAGCGCAACTCGGAGCGGTAGAAGGCTCCGTAGTAGTTGATCCAGCCTCGCACCTGGGGGTTGATCGCGTCGGCGAGGCCGGACAGGTCCGTACCGCTGCGGCGGTTGAGGTGCCAGTCCCTGATCTGCTTGCCCTTCGCTTTCCTCGCCTTGGTGCTGATGGCCGGTGAGAAGCCAGTGAAGTAGCCCCTCGGGCCTTTGGCGAGGCGGCCCCGGAAGGTATAGCCGAGGTAGTCGAAGCTGGTGTGCTCGTAGTCTCCCCGGCGGTTCGCGTCCTTGCAGTACACGATCTTCGTCTTCACGGGGTGCAGCTCAAGGCCCAGGGCCCCGAGCCGTCCGGCGATGGCGGCCCGCAGCTGGCGGGCCTGGTCCTCGGTGTCGCAGTGCGCGATAACATCGTCCGCGTAACGCTCGAACGGGCAGCCCGGGAATTCCCGGGAATTCCCGGTCCATCCAAGTGTCGAACGCGTAATGCATGAACAGATTAGCCAGGATTGGCGAGATCGGGGAACCCTGCGGGGTCCCCTTCTCCCGCGCCGCGATGGTTCCGTCCGGCATCTTCATCGGCGCGACAAGCCACCGGGAGATGTACAGCAGGACCCACCGCTCGCTAGTGTGGTGAGCTACCGCTTTCATCAGCAGGGAATGCGGCACGGAGTCGAAAAAGGCGCGGACATCAAGGTCCAGCACCCAGTCCTGCTTCCAGCACCGGCGACGGCAGGCGGCCAGCGCGTCATGGGCGCTCCGGCCCGGCCGGTAACCGTAGCTGTCGCGATGAAAAATCCGCTCCAGCCTGCCTTCCAGCAGCATCGCCGCCGCGGTCTGCGCCACCCGGTCGCCCGTATTGGGCACCCCGAGCAAACGCACACCTTCTCCATGATCCTTCGGTATCTCCACGCCCCGCACCGGCCCCGGGAAATAACTCCCCGAGGACATCCTGTTCCACAGCTTATACAGATTGTCCTTCAGCCGCTCTTCGAACAGGCCGATGCTGACCGCGTCCACGCCCGGCGCACCCTTATTGGCCCGGACCTTCTCCCACGCCTCATAAATGAGGCGCTTATCGATCTCAAACGGTTTCACTCCCGGCCCGGGGCTCTCCCTCGGCTCCTCTCCTTCCGGGTTGGCCTCAGCATGCCCCTGGTCCGCACGGCCCCTTCGCTCCAGCCCCATTACAGGACCTTCCTCACTACTACGGGCCGTCCCGTCCCTGTGCCCCGCATCGGTACTCTGCCGCTCGCGGTGTCCGCCGCTCGCGGTCCTCCCTCCCGCCACCAGGCCACGCTCACCCGGCCAGCGATATCGGGGCGACAGGTTCTCCTGTTCCATGCCAGCGCCCGCGACGAGCTCACGCCACCTCTACACCGGGCACCGCCAGGGCAGCAGGCAGGCAGCCCCCTGGCTGAGAGCACGCCCTCCGGGCGCGCCTTTGTCCCAGGAGTTCTGCGATCCCCTGGTTTTGATGCCATCGTTCCGCCTATCGATGCGTCAGCAGTGGTTCACTCACGTTCGTCTTCTCGCCGCACACCTGACCCGCTGTCAGCGGGCCTTTCCCCGCGACGCTCACCACCCCGGCTCTTAACCGGCGCAGCTCGCGGTGGTTTGGGCTCCCCGCCTGCACGGCGAACCCAGAGGGCCTACCTCCATCACTGGCACAGCACGGTTCGTGCCGGCGACCTTCTACATCGCCTTCACTCTCCTTTCAGGACACACCGCAGATCGGCGGATCAGGCGCGTTCTTCGTGGCTGCAGGCGGGCACGGGCTGTGATTCGCATGGGTCGCGGAGTCAGGAGTAGAGCTGGCCGGTGAGGTATTTCAGGCCGCTGTCGACCTGGATGGTGACCACGCGGTGGCCGGGGCCGAGCCGGCGGGCGATTTCCAGCGCGGCGGCGAGGTTGGCGCCGGTCGAGGGTCCGGAAAATATGCCCTCGGCGCGGGCGGCCTGGCGTGCCGTCTCGAACGCCTCAGCTTCGGGGATGGCGATGACTTCGTCGTAGTCGGCGGGGTGAAGCTGCGGTGGGCGGTGGCCGATGCCGCCGCCCTCGATGCGGTGGATCCCCGGTGGCCGACCCGACAGCACAGCCGATTCGGCGGGCTCGACGACGGCGCGGTGGAGTCCGGGCAATGCGGCAGCCAGCGCGCGACTGACGCCCAGGAAGCAGCCGGCGGTGCCGACATAGCTGCAGAACGCGCTGATCGGCGGCGGGCCGGGGAGCTGATCCAGCAGTTCCTCGCCGAGCCGGCGGTAGCCGTCCACCATGTCGGTGTTATTGAACTGGTCGGTGGCGAACGCGCCTGTCTCCGCGGTGATCTCGGCTGCCCGGCGCATCATCGATGGAATCAGCTCGGGCGTGATGCCGTCAGGACTCGGTATCAGCTCGACCTCGGCGCCGAACACCCGCATCGTGCGGATCTTCTCGTCCGCGAACGCGTCGGAAGACACGATCCGCAGCGGGTAGCCCTTCACCGCGCAGACGAACGCCAGGGACGAGCCGGTGCTTCCGCCGGTGTACTCGACGATCAGCTGGCCCGGCTGCAGGCGGCCATCGGCCTCAGCGGCCTCGATCATTGCCAGTGCCATCCGGTCCTTGTAGGAGCCGGTAGGGTTAGCCGCCTCCATCTTCACCCAGACCTCGGCGCACCTGTCATCGGCCAGCTGTGCCAGCCGGACCACGGGCGTACCGCCGATAGCCGAGATCCCGCTCGGACGGTCCACCCGAAACCTCCCGCCCACGCACGGCGCCGCCACCAGCAGCCTACGACCCCTGCCAGCGTCTTCCCAAGATCGGCAAGTGCGCCTCCCCCTGCAACCCGGGCCGCGCAGCCGAGCGTGGACGACACGTTCGTCTTGCCACCTTCGCAGTAGCCATGCTGTTGCTCGGTCCAGAACACCACGGGGCCAGCGATCAGCGACCCGCACAGTAAGCATGGTGGCCTGCGCTGAGTACCAGCACCTACTCATATCGACCGGTTCTGCGCACCCAAGACAGTCGACCGCCACACTGAGGTGATCTCAGCGAAATAGATTGGCCGGTCGGCGTCGCCATGCCCGGTTCGGGCGTTCGGGCAGACACGCGGACGGACCGGGCAAGCCGGGAGATGGGCGTGGAGTCCCTGTAGAAGAGGTCTAACCACAAGATCATCTTCCGCGAAGGACTCCACGTGATCACCTATCGTGCCACCCTCGACGTGCCCCGGGAACTGGTCATGTTCACCGCGCAGCTGCTGCTGGCCGAGCGGCGCCGGCGCGGTACTCCCCGGGGCAGCCGTTCGCTGACCTGCTTCTGGCAGGCAGTACTGGGCCTGCGCTGGTTCCGCGACCGCACGGCCATCGGCGCACTTCGAACACGGTTACATCAAATGAACGCCGCTATTTCGCTGAGATCACCTCACTGTGCTCCACGTACCGAACGGCGGATCTCGCGCGTTCTCTGAACAATCAATGTGAACTCTAGAGTTGGGGCATTGCCGCAGGTCAGCACTCTTTCGTCGACGCTCAGGGCCAATCGGGGCTGGGCATCAAAAAGCAGCAGCGAGGAGAGGTGAGCGACCCCTTCGGCGCCGTATGCCCGCTTTCTGCAGTGCCGAGCTAGGGGCCAGACCTGCCGCGACTCGCCGATCGGGACATTTCGGTCAGTGCCGCGGCATCATCCTGGCGGTCATGCAGGTCTCTGAGCTGCGGCAACGTCTCAGTCGTTCAGTTAACAGGCAACGGTTGCTGCCAGCGGCCCTCACGCTGCGCGGCTGGCGCTCCAGAGCGCCGACGGACCTGCCGGATCGGCGCGGGCAGGCAGGTGATCGGTTAGCCTTGTCCGGCTTACCCAGATCTGCTGATTCTGTGCACTTGGCCGGGCAGCTTTCGGTCGGATTCGGGCGCCTTCTGGCAGTCGGCGGCGCCGCGGATGGCGGGGACACGTATCGGCTACGAGCAAGGCCGCCGGGAGGCTGGCTACCGGCTCGGCAGTGATCGCGGTAGCCCGAACCATGGCAGCACGCTGGCCTCGAAGCGGGTCATGGCGCAGATCTGGCCGCCGGCCAGGGTGAGCACGTAGAAGCCGGTCGCGTGGCGGATGCCGGCCGGGACGCGCAGGTAGGCCCCGAACGCGGGCTGGCTGTTGGCCCGGGTCGGGACGAGGTCGAAGCTGCGGCCCGCGGCGAACAGGCGGGCGCAGTAGCGGGCCACGTTGTCTCGGCCCTCGTATCCGAATGGCTCCGGAGGCATCGCGATGAAGACGTCGTCGGTCAGCAGGGCCACCAGCGCGTCGAGGTCGGCCGACTCCCACGCGCGGGCGAACCTGGCCACGATCGCGTCCTCGGCGGGTGAGCCTGCGGCGGGCGGCGGCTGGTGGCCGGCCGCTTGCTGCCGGCGCTGCAGGCTGGCGCGGGCTCGTTTGAGGGTACTGTTGGCCGATTCGAGGGTCACCTCCAGCATGCCGGCCACCTCGCTGGCGTGGAATCCGAGGACGTCGCGCAAGATGAGGACGGCGACCTGGCGTGGCGGCAGCAGCTGCAGGGCGGTCACGAAGGCCAGCGAGATGGCTTCGGTCTGCTCGTAGCGGGCCTCCGGCCCGGGCGGCCGGCCGGCGGCGCCTTCGAGGAGGGCGTCAGGAAACGGCTGCAGCCAGACAGGCTCGTCGCGCGGGGTCGGCACGGGCGGTCCGAACTGCGACATGTCCCACTCCCTGGCCGGGCGCCGGCTCGCTGCGCGGCGCGCGTTGAGGCACCGGCTGGTGGCGATCTTGTACAGCCAGGTGCGCAGCGACGCGCGTTCCTCAGTGAACCCGCCGATGCCCTGCCAGGCGGCCAGCATCGTCTCCTGGACGGCGTCCTCGGCGTCGGCGAAGGATCCGAGCATCCGGTAGCAGTGCACCTGCAGCTCCCGCCGGTGCGGCCCGGTCAGCTCCCGGAACGCCTCGCCATCTCCGGCCCGTGCCCGTGAGAGCAGCTCGGCTGTCACCATCCTGCGCTCCTTCCTGCCGCATCACGTCGCACCCCCGCCCGGTATATACACCGCCCGCAGCCTGAACTGGGCGGCTCGCGGGCGCCCAGTTTCCCGGTGCCGCGGTGTATGCATCACCGACCGCCCGGACGAGCCGAGCGCCGGATCGTGCCGCGGCAGCTGGGAACGACCCTGGAGGGCTGACGATGGAATCGTCGTCTGTATCGGCCGGGCGCGTGGCGTCCGCCGTTCTGGATCCGCGCCGCTGGTGGGCGCTCGCGCTGGTCCTGCTCGTCTACGCGGTCGTCGAGGCACCGGGCGCCGACTGGGGCGACGTACGGACAATCCTGCCGCTGGCCGGCTCGGCCGTGCTGGTCGCCGCCTTCGCGCTGATCGAGTCACGCCACCCCGCGCCGCTGGTGCCGCTGCGCATCTTCCGCTCCCGGACCCTGGCCCGCGCGGACGCCCTGACGATCCTGATCGGCACCGTCGCGGTCGGCATGCCGTTCGTCCTCACGCTCTACGCGCAGCAGGTGCTCGGCTTCTCGGCCGTCAAGTTCGGGGTCGGCTCGGTCGTGCTCGCCGTTGCGGTCGCGGTCGGTGCGATCGTCGCTCAGGCCGCGGTGCTCAAGGTCGGCTTCCGGTCGCTCGCCGCGTTGGGCATGGCGCTCATGGGCGCCGGCCCGCTCCTGCTCACGCACGCCTCCGTGAGCTGGTCGAGCGTGTAATCCACATCCATGCGATAGATGCGGCAGGAATCCTGCAGCCGCCGGAGGTGCTCCCGCAGCCGGAAGATCGCCGGGCCCTGGGCGGTCTTGTAGCACCGAATGCCTTCGAACACAGACGAGCCGAATTGCACGGCGAGCGACATGATGTGCACCTTCGCCTCATCCCACGGAATGAAGTCGCCGTTCTTCCAAATCCAGTCGGCCTTGGGGGTCTGCTTGGGCACGAGAGCCTCCGGGGTGGCGAAATCTGCGAGTAATCTAATGTCCAGCGCGGCCGCACGCTCGGCTACCCCACGATCAACATCGGCGTGAGCGCCGACCGCGCGCTGCCGCCGGACGGCGTCTACGTCGGCCGCGCGGAGATCGGCGAGTCCGCCTATCGCGCCGCGACGAACATCGGCACGCAGCCGACCTTCAACGGCACCGAGCGGCGCGTGGAGGCCTACCTGCTCGACTTCGACGGCGACCTCTATGGGCAGGTCGCGCGCGTCGAGCTGCTGCACTACCTCCGCCCGGATGAGAAGTTCGCGAGCGTCGATCTGCTCGTGGCGCAGATGGAGCGCGACGTGGCGGCGAAGGCTCTGGCGGCGTCGTTTTCGAGTGACCCCGACCCCCTGCGCCCCCTCGAGCAGGAAACGCGCCCGGTGGCCGCGCTGAATCATCCCAATATCCTCGCCATTCACGATATCGGCACGCACGACGGCGCGCCGTTCCTTGTCACCGAACTGCTCGAAGGCGAGACACTCCGCGAGCGGCTCGATGGCGGCCCTCTGCCCGTGCGCAAGGCGATCGACGTTGCCGTGCAGGGGGCGCACGGCGCGGCCGCGGCGCACGAAAAAGGCATCATCCACCGCGATTTGAAGCCGGCGAACATCTTCCTGACCGCGGACGGGCGGGTGAAGATTCTCGATTTCGGCCTGGCGAAGCTCACCGAGCGCGAGAGCGTGGGGCTCGACGAATCGCAGGCGGCGACGCGGACGGCGGCGGGAGCGACCGAGCCCGGCGTCGTGCTGGGCACGGTTGGTTATATGTCGCCCGAACAGGTGCGCGGAAAGCCAGCCGATGCGCGGTCGGACATTTTCGCTTTGGGCACGATCCTCTACGAAATGCTTTCCGGCCACCCCGCCTTCCAGAAGGACTCTTCGGCCGAAACAATGGCGGCGATTCTGAAGGAAGATCCGCCGGAGCTTTCGGGCGAAGGGAAGAAAATTCCGCCGGCGGTCGAGCGGATCGTGCGGCATTGCCTGGAGAAGAATCCGGCGGAACGGTTCCAATCCGCGCGCGATCTGGCGTTCGATCTGGGATCCCTCTCGGGCAGTTCGACGGCGGGCCCCGCTGCCCCCACGCATGGCATGGCTGCACAGCGGCTGAGGCGAATTCTTTTTGCGACAGTCGGAACCATCGGCCTCGTGGTTGCCGCCTTCAGCGCGTATTTTCTCGGCCGCGGCTCGGCGTCAGCGCCTCAGCCCACTTTCCATCAACTCACTTTCGACCGTGGACTGATTTACGC
>OFHH01000095.1_pt1 | contig 14252 bp, 16 predicted proteins | sample 1521961 | NCBI WGS metagenome assembly OFHH01 (sample SAMEA2468439, study PRJEB22500) | soil metagenome | biome: Glassland; feature: Farmland; material: Clay | place: Australia | collected 2013-01-31 | depth 0.55 m | reverse complement strand
GCACCGGCAAAGGTCCGCTCATTCTTCGCGGACCCGAAACTCGCCTACATCCGCCGCGTCTACGCCTAATTCCTGGCAACCTCCAAAAATCTATTTTCGCCTTAGTAAGGTGAAAAGATGGGGAGGGGTTTTATGCCACTCGCGACGCGCTCGTCCATGGCCGGCGCCGCGGTCGCCGGGGTGCTCGTGGTGAGCATGCCCGCCCTGGCGGCCGCCGCGGGCTCGGCGGGCCCGCCGGGTCAGGGGAGCAGGAGGCCCATCGCGGAGACCCATCCGGCCTGGGCGATTCCCACGCGCGAGGTGACGCGACGGCCAGTGACCCGCGGTAGCGTGACCGCCCGGCTCTACCTGGCTGGCCGGGACCGGGGCGGGCTGGCCGCGTGCGCCGCGGCCGTGTCCACTCCCGGCAGCCCGGGCTACCAGCACTACCTCACGCCCCGTCAGGCCCGCGCGCGGTTCGGCCCGACTCCGGCTCGTGTGACAGCGGTGAGATCGTGGCTGAGCTCGGCAGGGCTGGCCATCATCAGGGTCTCCGCTGGGGGCGTCGCCGGCGGGTACGTGGCCGCGCGCGGCCCGATCACCGCAGTCAGCAAGGCGTTCGGGGTGAGCTTCGGCTACTACCGTGGTCCAGGCGGGCACGTGTACCGCGCGCCCATCCGGGCGGCTAGCGCCCCGGCCGCAGTGGCCCCCGCGGTGCTCGCGGTCACCGGGCTGAACACGGCGCCGGGGCTGGCTTCCCCCGGGCTGGCCAGGCCGCGGCCCCAGGCGGTGGTCCCACCCTGCTCCCGCTACTGGGGCGAGCGGATCGCGTCCGCTGCACCTGCCGCCTACGGCAGGCACTGGCCGTCGGTAATCTGCGGCTATTCCCCGCGGCAGCTGCGCAGCGCCTACCACGTCACCGGATCGGGCACGTCCGGCACGGGCCAGACGTTGGCGATCATGGACGCATACCAGTCGCCGACCCTGCTGGCGGACGCCAGCCGGTTCGCCAGGGCAACGGGCGACCCTGGCTTCGGCCCCGGCCAGTACCGGCAATACCAGACCGGCCCGTTCACCCGCGCCCGCGAGTGCGGGCGGGACAGCTGGTCCGGCGAGCAGACCCTGGACGTGGAGGCGGTGCACGGGCTGGCGCTGGGCGCCGGGGTCCGCTACGTCGCGGCTGGCAGTTGCGACAACGCGGACCTGGCGGAAGCCCTGGCCTTCATCGTCAACCGCCACCTCGCCAGCATCGTGAGCAACTCGTGGGGGTATCTGGAACCCGTCCCGCACGCGCTTTACAACACGATCTTCCAGGCAGGCGCGGCCGAGGGCATCGGCTTCTACTTCGCGACCGGTGACCGGGGCTACAACGCACCGGGGGAGATGCCAGGTCCTCCATGCCCCAGGTCCAGTTTCCGCCCTCCAGCCCCTGGGTCACCGCCGTCGGCGGCACCAGCCTGGCCATCGGCGCCAGCGGGCAGTACCTGTGGGAGACCTCCTGGGGAACCCTGTCTGACCCGCTGAGCGCCGACGGCCGGTCGTGGCGTTACCCCCCGCCCGGCAGGTACCCCGGGGGTTACCGCCAGTCCGGTGGCGGCGGGGTGAGCACCCGGTTCGGCCAGCCCTTCTACCAGCGCGGCGTGGTGCCGGACAGCCTGGCCACCCGGCTGCCGGACGGCACGATCAGCGCCAGGCCCATGCGCGTGATCCCGGACGTCGCCGCCGTCGCCAGCTTCAACACGGGCATGCTGGTCGGGTGGACACGGCCGGGCGGGCCCGGCTTCATGATCAGCTCGGTCGGCGGCACCAGCCTGGCCTGCCCGGTGTGGGCCGCCATCCAGGCCGATACCCAGCAGGCCACCGGCCGCGACTTCGGGTTTGCCAACCCGGTGCTCTACCTCCGGCACGGCACGTCCGCGTTCCATGACGTCACCGATCACCCGCTGGGGCACGCATTCCCGTCCATCGTGGTCCCGGGAAAGCGGAACGCCTCGCTGTACGCCATCGGCATCAACGGCCGGGGCAGGGCCGCCCTGCGGGCGGTGCGGGGGTACGACGACGCCACCGGGCTGGGCTCGCCCTGGCTCTACATCCAGTCATTCCGCCCCTGACCGGGCGCATCCGCGCTGCCACGGCGGGCATTGACGTCTGGGCAGGTCGAGGCGGCCCTGGACCCGTCCGGTTACCTGGGCGCGGCGGGCGGGTTCGTCGATGCCGCACTCGCGGCGCATGCCGCCGCCCCCGGTCAAGCATGATCGTGGTGGTTTGCCTGCGCCGCCAGGCGCATAGAACTCACCATGATCATGGAATCGGCGGCCGTCAGACGTCAGCCGCCGGCAGCATCGGCGGGCCGTCAGACGTCCGCCGCCGGCAGCATCGGCGGGCGGGCTGCGTCCGCCGTCGGCAGCGGAGGCGACATGGACGATGTGCAGCGTGCAGCACAGGGAACGACAGTGCGCCGGGAGGTGCTCGGCGATGCCCACGTCGACCGGGCCGTGGCCGGGACCACGCCATTCACCGGGGATTTCCAGGACTTCATCACGCGGTACGCGTGGGGTGAGATCTGGTCCCGGCCAGGTCTTTCCCGCGCCGAGCGGAGCATGATCACCCTCACGGCGCTGATCGCGCTGCGGCAGGAGGAGGAACTGGCCCTGCATCTGCGCGGGGCGCTGCGCAACGGGCTCAGCCACGATCAGATCTCCGAAGTGCTGCTCCATGCCGCCGTTTACGCGGGCGTACCGGCCGCCAACCGGGCCTTTGCCATCGCGCAGCGGGTTCTGGCCGAAGATCAGTGAGTCGGGGAGGGCACTTACCGAGCGGCCTGACGCCCCGCTACAGTGTCCGTATCTCGCACGTCTGTGCTGAATGCGTGCACTTGATCCACATGATCATCGGCGTTCTGGGATTGGGAGAGGTCAGGAAGGGGCATGGCGGAGATCGTGTCACTAGCCGGCGCTATTGCGGCGGCCGTCCACGATGGTGACGCGGTGGCGATGGAGGGCTTCACACACCTCATCCCCTTCGCGGCCGGGCACGAGGTGATCAGGCAGGGGCGCCGGGATCTGACCCTGATCCGGATGACCCCCGATGTGATCTACGACCAGCTCATCGGGGCTGGGTGCGCGAGCAAGCTGGTCTTCTCCTGGGGCGGCAACCCCGGGGCCGGGTCACTGCACCGGTTCCGCGACGCGATCGAGAACGGCTGGCCTGGCCCGCTGGAGACCGAGGAGCACAACCACGCCGGCATGGCGAACCGGTACGTGGCCGGCGCCTCGGGGATCCCGTTCGCCGTCCTGCGCGGGTACCGGGGCACCGGCCTGGAGGGTATCCGGGGGCTGGACGGCAACCCGGCGTCCCGCCCGATCACCTGCCCTTTCACCGGCGAGACCCTGACCGCGGTGGCCGCCCTGCGCCCCGATGTGGCGGTGATCCACGCGCAGCGAGCCGACCGGGCGGGGAACGTCCAGCTGTGGGGGATCACCGGGGTCCAGAAAGAGGCCGTGCTCGCGTCGCAGCGGTCGGTGGTCACGGTAGAGGAGATCGTCGACCACCTGACCCCCCAGCCCGGGGCCATCGTGCTGCCGTCCTGGGCGGTCAGCTACGTGGCGCGGGTGCCGGGTGGCGCACACCCTTCCTACGCACTCGGGTACTCCACCCGGGACAACGACTACTACGTGGCCTGGACCACGATCAGCCGGGACCGGGAGCGCTTCCGGCAATGGCTGGAAACCGCCGTGCTGGGGGGCGTGCATGAGCGAGCCGAAGGGGCGCGGCGTGGCCTGGACTGAGGAGCGAGACACGAGCGACGAGGGAAGGGGACGCCTTCGGGCGCCCCGGAGGCGGGCGGGGGAACAGGGCACGACGGGCTTCACCTCCGACGAGATGATGACGACATGCGCGGCGCGGGCACTGCGCGACGGCATGACCTGCTTCGTCGGTATCGGGCTGCCCAGCGCGGCAGCGAACCTGGCCCGGGCCACGCACGCGCCCGGCCTGGTGCTCATCTACGAGTCCGGCACGATCGGGGCCAAGCCGGGCTGGCTCCCGCTGTCCATCGGTGACGGCATTCTCGCCGAGACCGCGGACACGGTGGTGAGCGTGCCGGAGATCTTCAATTACTGGCTGCAGCCGGGACGGATCGACGCGGGTTTCCTCGGCGCCGCGCAGATCGACCGGTTCGGTAACATCAACACCACCGTTATCGGCGCGCAATACACCGATCCGAAAGTGCGCCTGCCAGGCGCGGGCGGCGCCTCCGAGATCGCCGCGTCCTGCAAGGAAGTGATCGTGGTGGTGCGGCAGTCCCCGCGCTCGTTCGTGGAGCGGCTGGACTTCGTCACCTCGGTCGGCTACGGGGACGGCCCTGGTTACCGGGAACGGCTGGGACTGACCGGCGCTGGGCCGCGGAAGATCATCACCGATCTGGGTATCCTCGAACCTGACCCCCGGACCTGCGAGCTCACCCTGACCGGGGTCTTCCCGGGGGTAGAGGTCGCCGATGTGAAAGCCAAGACCGGCTGGGGCCTTGCGGTCTCAGAGTCCGTCGACATACTCACGCCGCCGTCGCAGCGCGAGCTATCCGCCCTGCGCGAGCTTCAGGCGCCCGTCCCTGCCAGCGAGGGAGCGGCCCGGTGACGGCCCACGCGCCCGCCGCTGGGACCGGACGAGGAATGACGGCGCAGCTGACGCCGTCCCAGACCGCCGGCCCCTACCTGGGTATCGGCCTGCCGTGGCCGGACGGCCCGTTCGTGGTGGCCGAGGGCACTGCGGGTGCGATCACCATCACCGGTGTGGTTACCGGTGGCGCCGGGGAGCCGGTGCCCGACGCGCTGGTCGAGACCTGGCAGGCCGACCCGGACGGGCCGTTCGGCCACCCCGACGACCCGCGTGGCCGGCGGCGGCCGGCGGGCCCGGACGGCGGCACCGAGGCGCCGCACATCGACGTGTCGGTGTTCGCCCGCGGCCTGCTCAACCGGGTCGTGACCCGCATCTACTTCCCGGATGAGGCGGCGGCGAACACGGCCGATCCGGTGCTGTGGTCAGTCGAGCCGGCCCGTGTGCCGACCCTCGTCGCGGTGGCCGACCCGGACGTGCCCGGTCACTTCCGGTTCGACATCCACCTGCAGGGCGACCACGAGACCGTCTTCTTCGATGTCTGAAAGACCACTCGCACGGAGAGGAGCATTCACGTGCCGCTAGTTGTGCGGAACACCCCTCGGACAGATCTTGCGGTCGTCGATGGCCTGGCCAAGGCGGGGGTGGCCACGGTGCATGAGGCGCAGGGCCGCACCGGGCTGCTCCGAAGCGACATCCGCCCGATCTTCCGCCCGGCCAGCATCGCCGGCAACGCGCTGACCTGCGAGGTCGCCCCGGGCGACAACTGGTCTATCCACGTCGCGGTCGAGCAGGCGCAGCCCGGCGACATCCTCGTGGTCACCCCCACCAGCCCGTGCAGCGACGGGTACCTGGGCGAACTGCTCGCCGAGAGCCTGCGGGCGCACGGCGTCCGCGGGGCCGTCCTCGACACCGGCACGCGTGACGTCGCGGTCCTGACGGAGATGGGCTTCCCGGTGTGGTCGAAGGCGATCTCCGCCAGGGGCACGGTGAAGGAGACACCTGGGAACGTCCAGACGCCGATCGTCTGCGCCGGCGCCTGCGTCCGGCCGGGCGATGTCATCGTCGCCGACGACGACGGAGTCGTCTGCGTGCCGCGTGGGCAGGCCGCCACCGTGCTCGAGGCCGCCCAGAAACGGGAGGCCAACGAGACGGCGAAGCGGGCACAGCTGGCCGCCGGCGAACTCGGCCTCGACATCTACGACATGCGAGGCCGGCTCGCCGACAGGGGACTGCGCTACGTCGACTACACGGATCCGCCGTGACCCAGACCGCCATTCCCTGCGCCGTCATGCGGGGCGGGACGTCCAAGGGCCTGATGTTCCTCGCCGATGACCTGCCCGGCGACCCCGCGACCCGCGATGCGGTGCTGCTGGCCGCCATGGGATCTCCGGACGAGCGGCAGATCGACGGCGTGGGGGGTGCTCACCCCCTGACGTCGAAGGTGGCCGTGGTGAGTTTGTCGCCCCGCGACAATGCAGACGTCGAGTACTTGTTCCTCCAGGTCTGGCCCGACAGGGCAGAGGTTTCGGACAGTCAGAACTGTGGCAATATGCTCGCCGCTGTCGGACCGTTCGCCATCGAGCAGGGGCTCGTGGCTGCGAGCGACCCGGTGACACCCGTCCGGATCTGGATGCGCAACACCCAGACCCTCGCGACGGAGCTTGTCCAGACGCCGGGTGGGTGCGTCCACTACGACGGGCCCGCGCGCATCGACGGCGTGCCGGGCACTCACGCCCCCATCCCCATCGAGTTCGCCGACGTCGCCGGATCCTCGTGCGGGGCGCTGCTGCCGACCGGGAACGCCAGCGACGTCATCGAGGGAACGAAGGTGACCTGCATCGACAACGGCATGCCGGTCGTGTGCATGGCGGCGGCCGACCTCGGGGTGTCCGGGCAGGAGTCACCGGCGGAACTGGAGGGCAACGCCGAGCTGACCCGGCGGGTCGAGGCGATCCGGCTCGCCGCCGGGCCGCTGATGAACCTCAGGGATGTCACGGACAAGACGGTGCCGAAAATGAGTCTCGTGTCGCCCCCGGCGCATGGCGGCGCCATCTCGACCCGGACGTTCATCCCCCGCCGCGTGCACGAGGCGATCGGGGTGCTGGGCGCGGTGTCCGTCGCCACGGCGTGTGTGCTGCCCGGATCGGTGGCGCACGCGATCGCGGACGTCCCGGACAAGACGGAGGGCTCGACCGAGGTCGAGGTCGAGCACCCCACCGGCTTCTTCACCGTCACCATCGATGTGACACAGGCCGGCGGCACGGTCGCCGTGACCAGGTCGGCGCTGCTGCGCACCGCACGTCTGCTCATGCGCGGCGAGGTCTTCGTGCCATCGTCGGTCTGGAACCAGGGAGCTTCGCATTGATCATCGACTGCCACGGGCACTACACGACTGCCCCCGCGGCGCACACCGGCTGGCGCAAAGACCAGCTCGCGGCGTTCGCTGAGGGCCGCCCGGCACCGGAGTACCCGGCCATCTCCGACGGCGAGATCCGCGAGTCGGTCGAGCAGAACCAGCTGCGGCTGCTCCGCGAGCGCGGCGCCGACATGACGATCTTCTCGCCGCGGGCGTCCGCCATGGCCCACCACGAGGGCGACGAGCGGGCCAGCGGTGAGTGGGCACGGGCATGCAACGATCTCATCGCGCGCGTCACCGGGCTGTTCCCGGGGACGTTCATCGGCGTCTGCCAGCTTCCCCAGTCACCCGGCGCCGACCTTAAATCGTCCGTCGCCGAACTCGGACGCTGCGTCACCGAGCTCGGGTTCGTCGGCTGCAACCTCAACCCGGACCCGAGCGGGGGGAAGTGGACCGCCCCGCCGCTCACCGACCGGTACTGGTACCCCATCTACGAGAAGATGTGCGAGCTGGACGTGCCCGCCATGGTGCACGTGTCCAGCAGCTGCAACCCCGTCTTCCACGCGACCGGCGCGCACTACATCAACGCCGACACGACGGCGTTCATGCAGTTCATCCAGGGCGACCTGTTCGCCGACTTCCCGGACCTGCGGCTGGTGATCCCGCACGGCGGCGGTGCGGTCCCCTACCACTGGGGCCGTTACCGCGGGCTCGCCGACATGCTGAACAAGCCGCCGCTGAGTGAGCACGTCATGAAGAACGTCTTCTTCGACACGTGCGTCTACCACCAGCCCGGCATCGACCTGCTGTTTGAGGTCATCGACACCGGCAACATCCTGTTCGGGTCCGAGATGGTGGGCGCCGTCCGCGGCATCGACCCGGAGACCGGCCACTACTTCGACGACACGAAACGGTACGTCGACGCGCTCGGCCTGGCCGAGGCCGACGCCGCGAAGGTGTACTCAGGCAACGCCCGCCGGGTATATCCCCGTCTCGACAGCGCCCTGCGCGCACGAGGACTGTAACTGCAGATGACTGCCACCTTCCAGCCCGACGCCGACTGGCTCGCGTTCCACCCGAACCCCAGCAAGCCCAGCTACGTCCCGCCCCCGGGCGCGGTCGACGCCCACTGCCACGTGTTCGGCCCCGGCGACATCTTCCCCTACGCGCCAGAACGGCAGTACACCCCGGTCGACGCCGGCAAGGAGCAGCTGTTCGCACTGCGCGACTTCCTCGGCTTCGAGCGCAACGTCATCGTCCAGGCGACCTGCCACGGTGCTGACAACAGCGCCCTGGTGGACGCGTTGCTCGCGGCCGATGACCGGGCCCGCGGCGTGGCGACCATCCGGCCGGGCGTATCGCGGGCCGAGCTTGCCGACATGCACGCGGCCGGTGTCCGCGGCATCCGCTTCAACTTCGTCAAGCGCCTGGTCGACCCCAAACCCGATGACTACTACCGCGGCCTGACCGACCTTGTGGCCGAGTTCGGCTGGCACATCGTCGTCTACTTCGAAGCCGCCGACCTGGCCGAGCGCTGGCAGCTGTTCACCAGCCTGCCCACGATGGTCGTCGTCGACCACATGGGCCGGCCCGATGTGTCGCAGCCGGTCGACGGGCCCGGCTTCGCGCTGTTCACCCGCTTCCTGCGCGAGCACGAGAACGTCTGGTCCAAGGTGAGCTGCCCGGAACGCCTGTCCATCTCCGGCCCGCCGGACTACGCCGATGTTGTCCCGTTCGCGCGCCACCTCGTCGAGACGTTCCCCGGCCGCGTCCTGTGGGGAACCGACTGGCCGCACCCGAACATGAAGAGCCACATGCCCGACGATGGCGCCCTCGTCGACGTCATCCCGCGGATCGCCCCCACCGATGACCTCCAGCGCCGGCTGCTGGTCGACAATCCCCTGCGCCTGTACTGGGAGGCCTCATGACGACGTACACCTCAGAGTTCGATGACATCCCCGGCACCAGGGTGTTCACCGCGAAGCGCGCGAAGCAGGGCTACCACCTGAACCAGTTCTGCATGAGCCTGATGAAGGAGGAGAACCGGGAGCGGTTCAAGGCCGATGAGCGGGCCTACCTCGACGAGTGGCCGATGACCGAGGCGCAGAAGCAGGCCGTGCTCGACCGCGACTACAACGCCATGCTCGACCTCGGCGGCAACATCTACTTCCTGGCGAAGATCTTCGCCACCGACGGGCTCAGCTACGTCCAGGCGGTGAGCACCATGACCGGCATGTCGGTGCCGGACTACCAGCAGATGATGCTGAACGGCGGGCGCTCGCCGGAAGGCTGGCGCTCTGTGAAGGAAGGTAAGTGACATGGCCCGCATCACTGCCGGGCTGACCACCAGCCACATCCCGGCCATCGGCGCCGCGATCGATCTCGGCAAGACGGAGGAGCCCTACTGGAAGCCCCTGTTCGCCGGATATGAGTGGACGAAGGCCTGGGCCGCCGAGAATGTCCCCGATGTGGTGATCCTGGTCTACAACGACCACGCGTCCGCGTTCACGCCGGCGGTGGTCCCCACGTTCGCGCTCGGCTGCGCCGACGAGTTCAAGCCGGCCGACGAAGGGTACGGCCCGCGCCCGGTCCCGGTGGTCCAGGGCCGGCCCGACCTGGCGGCCCACCTGGCGGAGTCGCTCATCCTCGACGAGTTCGACCTCACCCTGATGTACGAGCTCGACGTCGACCACGGCCTCACCGTGCCGCTGTCCCTGGTCTACGGCCAGCCCGGGGAGTGGCCGGTGCGGGTCATCCCGCTCGCCGTGAACGTGGTGCAGTACCCGCCGCCGACCGGCCACCGCTGCCTGCGGCTGGGCCAGGCGATCCGGCGGGCCGTGCAGAGCTACGGCGAGGACCTCACGGTCCACGTCTGGGGCACCGGCGGCATGAGCCACCAGCTGCAGGGACCCCGCGCGGGCTTCATCAACTCCGAGTTCGACACCGCTTTCCTCAACCGGCTGGTCAAGGACCCCGAGGGCCTGGCGAAGATCCCTCACATCGAGTACGTGCGGGAGGCGGGCTCCGAGGGAATCGAGCTGGTCATGCAGCTGATCATGCGGGGCGCCATGGGCCCCGAGGCCGAGGAGCTGTACCGCTTCTACCACGTCCCAGGATCGAACACCGCGGTCGGGCACATCGTGCTGCGGCCCGCCGACGCCTAACGCCAGGAGGAGAGCCAGAACATGCGGATCGCTCTTGCCGGAGCCGGTGCCTTCGGCATCAAGCACCTCGACGGGCTCGCCAACATCGACGGCGTCACCGTCACATCCGTTGTCAGCCGCAGGCTGGAGCAGGCCGAGGAGGTCGCGCGGAAGTACGGCGCCGGGCACGCCTCGACCGACCTGGACCAGGTCCTCACCCGCGATGACGTTGACGCCGTCATCTTGTGCACCCCGACCCAGCTGCATGCGCAGCAGGCCATCGCCGCGATGCGTGCGGGCAAGCACGTCCAGGTGGAGATCCCGCTCGCCGACAGCTGGGCGGACGCGCAGGACGTGGACCGGGTGCAGCAGGAGACCGGCCTGGTCTGCATGGTCGGGCACACCCGCCGGTTCAACCCCTCGCACCAGTGGATCCACCGGCGCATTACCGCGGGTGAGCTGTCGATCCAGCAGATGGACGTGCAGACGTACTTCTTCCGCCGCACGAACATGAACGCGCTCGGCCAGCCCCGCAGCTGGACCGATCACCTGCTCTGGCACCACGCCGCGCACACCGTCGACCTGTTCCAGTACCAGGCCGGCGAGGACGTCCAGATCGCCAACGCCGTGCAGGGGCCGATCCATCCCGAGCTGGGCATCGCGATGGACATGTCCATCCAGCTGCGGACGCCCAGCGGCCGTATCTGCACGCTGTCGCTGAGCTTCAACAACGACGGCCCACTCGGCACGTTCTTCCGCTACATCTGCGACAACGGCACCTACATCGCCCGGTACGACGACCTGGTCACCGGCCGCGAGGAGCCGGTCGACGTGTCCAAGGTGGACGTGTCCACCAACGGCATCGAACTGCAGGACCGCGAGTTCGTCGCGGCGGTCCGGGAGGGACGCGAGCCGAACTCCAGTGTGGCCGGCGTGCTGCGCTGCTACCGGGTGCTCGGCGAGCTGGAGGCCCAGCTCGCGCGGCAGATGTAGCAGGGATGACGCTGCCCCCCACGGCGGGCGGGAAACGGCCTTCCTCGATGCCCGAGCGGCTGGTCGCATCACTGGAGGGACCGGCGGGCGCGCCGGTGCTCGTACTCGGCAACTCGCTCGGCACCACCCGGGAGATCTGGGAGCCGCAGGTGGCGGTGCTCGGTGAGCGCTTCCGGCTGCTGCGCTACGAGCATCGCGGCCACGGTGGATCCCCGGCCCCATCCGGCCCCTACACGATCGCTGAGCTGGCCGCGGACGTGCTCCGGCTGCTCGATGACTTCGGCGTGCACACCGCCTCCTACTGCGGCATCTCGCTCGGCGGGATGATCGGCATGTGGCTGGCGGCCAGCGCGCCGGAGCGAATCGATGCACTCGGCCTGTGCTGCACCTCCGCCTGCCTGCCGCCGGCCGAGGCGTGGCTGGACCGGGCGGCACAGGTGCGTTCGGCGGGGCTCGTGTCCATCTCCCGGCAGGTGGTGGGCCGCTGGTTCACCCGCAGGCGTGAGCAGCTGCGGGTGATCTTGGGCGGGGCGCACCTGGCGAACGTCTCCCACGCCGCCGAGGTCTCAGCCGCGCTCATGGCCCACCTGACGGGCTAGGCACGCGCGGAGCGTGCCGTCAGCGCATATTCCAGCCCCCGGCAGATCCGGCGGGCCGCCCGGTCAGCGCATCAGGGCCCGGCCGGCCGCCTCGATGCTCTGCTGTGAGAGCAGCACAGTATCCGCCGCGTCGCCGAGCGGGATGAAGCTGTCCTCGGCCGTCACCCGGGTCACCCAGCCGCCGAAACGGTCGTCAGCGAGGATCGCCATCACTCCCTCCGACACGCCCCCGGTGCGCCGGGTCTCGTCCGCGATCACCACCCGCCCGGTCGCCCGCGCCTCGCGCAGGATGTCCTCGGCGGGCAGCGGTGCCAGCCAGCGCAGGTCCACCACCCGGCAGCCGATGCCCTCCATGGTCAGCCGGGCCGCCGCCCGCAGGCTCAGCCGCAGCCCGTTGCCGAACGTCATGATCGTCAGATCGGTGCCGGTCCCGTGGGTCCTGGCCTGCCCGGCCGGCGCATGCCCGGCCGCCCAGCGCTCTGGTGGGTCATACGGCGCGGGCCAGCCGCCGTCGGGGGCGCGGTACGGGTCGCGGGTGTGGTACAGCGCGATGGGTTCCAGGAAGATGCAGACACTGCCGTCGGCGGCCGCGGCGGCCAGGCAGGTGCGCAGCATCGGGGCCGCATCCTCGGGCCGGGCGGGGGAGGCGATGATCAGGCCGGGGATGTCCCGCAGCGCCGCCACCGCGTTGTCGTTGTGGAAGTGCCCGCCGAAACCCTCCTGGTAGGCATAGCTGGCGATGCGCACCACCATCGGGTTGCGGTACTGCCCCTGGGAGAAGAAGGACAAGGTGGCGGCCTCGCCGCGGATCTGGTCGGCGGCGTTGTGCAGGTAGGCCAGGTACTGGATCTCCGGCACCGGCAGCAGCCCGGCCACCCCTGCGCCCAGCGCCAGGCCCAGGATGGACTGCTCGTCCAGCACGGTGTCGAACACCCGCCCGGCGCCGAAACGGGCCAGCAGGCCGCGGGTCACCCCGTACACGCCGCCCTTGCGGGCGACATCCTCACCGAACACCAGCATCTCGGGCCGGGCAGCCAGCGCGTCGGCGAGCGTGGCGTTGATGGTCTGGGCCAGGGTGAGCGGGCCGGCCGTTTCCGGCAGGCGGTCCCCGAACGCGGCCCGCCGGCGGTCCCCGCCCGCCGCCAGCACAGCGCCCCCCCCGACCGCGGCGCGAGGCCGCGCGGCGGCTCGTCCCGGGGCAGCCGCGGGGGCCCGCGCATGGGCGATAGTGGGATCGCGAGCATCTGCCGCTCGCCCCCGCTGAGGCTTCCGGCAAGCACGGACATGCGTTTCCGCAGCTGCGGGAACTCGCCGAGGAGCTCCTCCATGCGCTCGTGAAGCACATGCCTATCACGCAGCGTGTAGCCCCCGATCCGGAAGTTGTCGCGCACGGATAGCTGCGGAAACACGCCTCCACCCTGAGGCATGAGGGCCAGTCCATGCCTGAGGCTGACATGCGACGGCTGGCCGGTGATGTCATCGCCGTCGAGGTGAACCTGGCCTCCCCATACGTCCACCAGCCCGGCGATTGCGCCGAGCAAGGTGCTCTTGCCGCAGCCGTTGGGCCCGAAGATGCACGTCACCTGGCCATCGCCGGCCTCGACCGACACGCCGTGGAGAATCTCCACTCGTCCGTAACCGGCGACCACGTCGCTGACTACCAGGCGCGTCATTCGGTCAGTCCTCCCAGGTAGGCCTCGACCACCAGCTTGTTGCGCGCAATCTCATCGAAGGTGCCCTCGGCGACGATCCCGCCGGCGTCCATGACCACGATCCGCTCGCATACGGTGCGCACGAGCTCCATGTCGTGCTCGATGACCATGAACGTCTTACCCTGTTCGCGCAGGTCGCGCAGCCGGTCGCGGACTTCTACCGCGCCATCTGGCTGAACATCGCGCCCGCGGCCGAGTCCGTCGCGCTCGTGCGCGCGCTGCGCGAACTGCCCGACGACGAGCGAGAGGCCATCGAGCTCGCCTACTTCCAGGGACACACCTACGTGAAGGTGGCCGAGCTGCTCGACCAGCTCGACCAGGCGAGCGGCCAGCGGGTGCACGAGCCCGGTCAGGTCGGGGTCGAGCTCGTCCGTGACGACGATGCAGGAGATGCTGCGAGCCGCCGCGAGGGACTCGGACGTCATGCGTGCGCGCTGGCGAGCGCGGCGAGCATCTGCCGGCCGAGCTGGTGGCGACGGAACACCTGCGCGAGCTGGCGCAGCTCCACCTCGTCTTCTTCGAGCGTGCTGGTGCCGGCCGCGATCTTCGAGAAGTCGAGAATGCCCTCGATCAGCGCCAGCAGCCCGGTGAAGTACCGGCGCATCAGGTCGCCCGGCGGGAACGTCCCGTACAGCGAGGACGCGTTCACCAGCCGGCCCTCGTGCGCCAGCGCGTGCAGCGACCCGAGCACCCGGTCGAACTGCGCGGAGGCGAGCACCGCGGCCGCGCTGCCGGCGAACAGGTGCAGCTCCCCCGCTTCCACCCCGGTCAGGATCCGCAGCCCGGGAAACCGGTCCCGGCACTCCGCCACCCCGGCCAGGTACCCCGCCACGTCGATCGGCCGGATCGCGTC
>OFHH01000094.1_pt1 | contig 14311 bp, 15 predicted proteins | sample 1521961 | NCBI WGS metagenome assembly OFHH01 (sample SAMEA2468439, study PRJEB22500) | soil metagenome | biome: Glassland; feature: Farmland; material: Clay | place: Australia | collected 2013-01-31 | depth 0.55 m | reverse complement strand
CACACTTCAAGTCATGGCGAATCTTCCACACCGACTACCGCCGCCCCTACTCAACCTACTGGGACGCATACGATGCCGCACGCGCGCTGTTCTTCTTCTCGCTCACATGGGGTTTTGAATAACCCTCGAAGGTCACGAAGGCTGCGTTCAGCGATATAAAGAACGCAGCGGCGGCGCTCTGGAGCGCGCTGACAAGCGCACTTTGTGTCACGCTGACAGGCCAAAACAGTATCGCGAAAAAGCTGGCCAGGTAGAGAAAGCAGGCCACGAGGAAAGGCGGGCTGGTGCCGATGGCCGATGGCTCCCGGCGGCCGCTGAGCGTTATGGCCGCTACCAGTGCCGCGGCACAGGCTGTCCCGGACAAGACTCCTGTCCCGGAGCCTGGGCCGGCGGTAGTGCTGACCAGCACTATACGGGCGACGCCGATGAGCGCGAAGAGAGCGAATAGGCCAATAAGAAACACCAATGACATGCGTGGGTGAAGTCTGCTGAACCGCTGTGTGCGATAATGGCACGTCGCGGCGGAATGGCGAGGACGAGCCTTGCCGGAAACCTGAAGGCCTAGCCAAGTCGCGGACTTACCGCCGTCACCGCTCATTGCGGCACCCCCGGCTTTAAGAGAACTCTGCGAACATGCCCGGCCATACTATCCCTTGGACTGCCGTATCTCCAGGGTGACCAGGCAGATCTCGTATGCCATTACCACATGTACGACAAGCTGAGCACGGTCGCGGAGCGTCGAGCTTGGTCCCGGTGAAGCATCCCAGGTTTCGTGCACACCTGGGTCCGGCTGTGCGGCGGTTTGGGCGGCACCGGCTTCGCCCGGGCAGCGCGGATCTGACGGCGAAGCCGCCTGGACCCGGTCGGCCGGGTATACCGCGGGCAACGTCAGCGGGAGCAGCTGCCCAGCTAACAGCCAGCGGGACAGCTCGATCAGGCCAGCTGGCTGCAGACCGCCCTTTCGCTCTCGCGGCCGCCCCCCAGAACTGCATAATCTGCACTAAGCCGCAGGCGGACGAAGTCCCATATTCGGCAGTGCCGAATCGGCGTTATGGCTACCCAGGTCGCCCAGCCAGCCACTGTATCGTTCACGCTGTAGAAGACGAGCGGTCTGGTGGGCCGTTGTTCTATGTGTGCTGTGAACTGCGGCGACACCACGAGTACGGCGGTTTGGGTCGTGTGTGGGGCGCGGGTCGGCTGACGCTCAGTAAGGGCGCAGGTCAGCGACGTGGGGCTATGATGTGGAAAGGTCAGAATTTTTGTTCGAATTTGATGCTTCTAGCAGTGCCCCCGACACGATTCGAACGTGCGCACACGGCTCCGGAGTGCATTGCTGTCTAACGCTGTGACCAGGTATTTCTTTCCTTATCCTCATGGCTTGGGGCGCGTATAGGGCGCGGCTCTTGGCAGCTCCTGACTCCTGCAGTCACTGTTCGTCCTCGGCTTCCCAGGAGAAGTTCCACGCGGAGACCTCTTCGGCCAGGCGCCGGCAGTCATCGGCGTGGCCTTCCTCGGTGTCGGCCGGATGCCCGGCTTGCGGGCCGCGGTCGATGACCGTGCTCCGGCACTCCGGGCACACCCATGCGAACGACGCCCGCCCGAAGCCAATCGGACGAGCGGCGAAGTCGTAGGCGGCATCAGCCACGGAGATTCCTGAGTCGGCGTCCTCTCTGAAGCCGAGTGCCACGCCGAGCTCATGCCACGAGTGGCCGTCCTCCCGGGCCTGGCGGGCGTAGTCCAGAATGAGCCGGCGCACAGCGGACGTGAGCTTTGTGGCAGCCTCCAAGCCGGACATGGAGTCAGCGTCGGTGACGGTCAGGTCAAGGTCAGGCCTGTCGCGGAACACGGGCCGTGCCGCAATCCGGCCACCCGACTCACGCACAATCCCCGGGACCGCCCGCCGCGCCCACTGGCGGGCAGCATCTCCGGCTCTGCCCTGTAAGGTCTCGCTCCTGGTCGAGTACGTCACAACATTCATATTACTAGGTCTTTGTGGTAAAAATTAGCTCTACCAGGTAGACTGACTGTGAGCAGGAACGCCCCAACCGTGCGGCTATCCAGCCAGAATCGCGGCCTGGACCATAATGATCACGGTGTGCCGATTCTGGTCAGCGGTCGCACTGTCCTGGCAGAGGCTGGGCCAGACAGCTGCCCGAGGATGCGACACTGGACGAGACGGAGGTGATCGCGACGAGCACGAGTGCTGAGCATCCGCAGCAGCCCGATGGTGAGGACCTGGTACCACTGGAGGAGCTGATCCGGCAGACTCCTGGCGCCCATCCGATCGCCTCGATGGATGAGCTGCGCTGCGGTGCCTTCGAGACCGACGAGGAACTCGACGAGTTCCTCGCCTTCGTCACCGAATCGCGCCACGCCGACCTTGCCTGAGCCGCGTCCGAGGGCTGTGGTCCTCGATACCGATGTCGCGTCGCGCTCGTTCAAGGGCCGGGTACCGCCAGCGTTAGGTGCGCGGCTGACCGGGGCACAGCCACTCGTAACGTTCGTAACTGTCGGCGAACTCATCCAGTGGACCCGGCTACGGCGCTGGGGGCCGCGCAACCGCGCGATGCTGGACGCGTGGCTATCCGGCAAGCCCGTGATCACCGGAGGCAAGAGCGTCGCCGCCATCTGGGGCGATCTGTCCGCCGCCGCCACTCAGCGCGGTCGGCCCCGCCCGGTCAACGACACCTGGATTGCCGCGTGCTGCCTGGCCTATGACCTCCCGCTCGCGACGCTGAACATCAAAGACTTCGCCGACTTCGCCGAGTACGATGGGCTTTCCCTGATCAGGACGTGATCAGCCAGTGCTGTCCGCTGCTGCGAGCCGCAGCCGGGTGAGGACTTTCCGGATCAGTGCGAAGGCGTGGTGGGCAACGACGACGGCTATAGCGAGCGCTACCGCCGGGTCCAGCCAGTACCAGCCGCCTGTAGTCAGGATGATCGCGCCGGTCGCGGCCACGCCTGCTGCTGCGGCTGCATCCGCGATGGTGTCGAGTAGGACTGCCGCTACAGACAGGTCATGTTCCTCGGCCTCGGCCTCGTCGTCATCGTCATCGCCGTCTCCACGGAGGATGAGAGCGCCGCCGGTCATTACCAGCGCGGCAATGCCGCTCACTACGAGCACGGGCAGGCCGTGCACCTGAGGCGTCCCGGTGATAAGGCGGTCAGCCGCCGCGTCGGCGACGAGTACTTCAAGAACGAGCAGCCAGCCGCCGTTGATAAGGGCGGCGACACTCGACGCGTTCGGGCCGCCTTCCCGCCGTCCGCGGCTCGCTGGGCGTGCGGTCATCCGGATCGCCAGCAGAGCCACGCCCACGCCTGCCGCATCGAGAAGGTAGTCGCCGCCTGCTGCGAGCACCGCGAGCGAATGCGCCGTCACACCTGCGATCACCAGGGCGGCTACGAGCGCCAGGTTGAGCGCCAGAACCACGAGCAAGCGTTGCGTCCGGGACATGCTTGGCGATCCTATGAGCTGACTGCGCTGTCGATGGCAATGTCAGGAAGCCGGGCGTTGCCCGCGGCTGTGCCTCGGTCCGGCAAACCGGGGATCATGAAGGCCAGCGCTCCCGGATGTACTTGAGGAGTCTGGAGCCATTCAGGTCGCGCGTCCCGTTCGCGGCTCGTATGTAGAAAAGCTCGCCGCCGTCTTCGGCGTGCCAGGTCTCGGTCGTGCGGGGAGGGCAGCGGGCGACTGCTACCGTCTGCGAGCCGTCGCGCACCAGCGAAACGTGAACAGCGTTCCAGACTTCAGTTCCGAGGGCGTTGTTGACCACTTCCTGCAGGGACAGCAGCCAGCCATCAGCGTTTTGCTTTCCCTCCTTGAGATGCTCAAAGTCAGGCTCGATGCCAAGTACGGTCCCTGAGTCCTCCACTCCGATCAGGAGTGTGCCGCCGTCTGTGTTGAGGAACGCGGCAATAGTCTTGGTGACGCTCTTAGCAAGCGCCTTCTTAATTACCTTCTTTAGTTGTCCTGGCTGCAGATCCCGGAGTTCTGGGGGCACCGGCCCGTATGGGTGATGGAGTGAGGATTTGAACTCGACCTTGTCGCTCTCGCCTGCGGCGATGAGCGCACCGATATTCGAGGCGTGGCGGATCTCATTGAGTTGCTGCAGCACGACTTCGGCGTCAGCAGGCCGGTCATCGGGTGACGCGGCGAGCAGGCTGGCCACGAGGTCGCCGAATGCGGAGGGCAGGTCTGGGCGTCGTGAGCGGAGCAGCCCGATGTCTCCTGGTCGGCGTTCGCCGGTCGCAACGACGTAGAGCACGCCTCCCAGTGAGAAGAGGTCGGAGCGTGCGTCGAGGGGGCGGCCTTCATGTTCCTCGGGAGCGGCGAACGAGCCCGTTGTGATCGGCCGCAGGGGCATCGTCTCCAGCGACGGGGATTGCCGAGTCGAAATCGCCCAGGTGAGCGACATGACGCTCATCGAGCCATACGTTGTCCGGTGACACGTCCCGATGAATGAGGCCATGCTTGTGCAGATGGGACAGCCCGCGGCAGAGCTGGCGTCCGAGAAGGAGGATGTCGTCGAGTTTTTGCTGGTCTGCTGTCTGCAGGTATGCGGTGAGCGTTCCGCCGCTCAGGTACTCGGAGATCATGTACTCAAGGGAGCCATCCCCGTCCATCTCGTATTCAAAGAGCGAGACGATGTTGGGATGGCTGCCGATACGGCCGAGCACCTTGGCCTCACGCTCAGTGCCCTGGGGATCTGTGAGGACCGCTTCCGGTTTCACTAAAGAAATCGCTACGAGCCGGTCCATCCTCTTGTCCCGGGCCAGGTACGTTCGCTTGCGGTCACCCGCACCCAGCTCCCGCTGAACCTCGTACCGTCCCGCGAAGACCTCGCCGGGCTCGAGTTCTGTAGCCCCACCCATGATTGTTTCTCTCCCTGCTGGTCCGCTCAGTGCGCAGTTCACCGCCCCAGCGGGCAGGGGCGAGGCTGCGGTCTGATCATCCACCGGACAGGGGCCTGACCACAATGACTGTCGTCGGCCTGTCACGCAGCGATGTGCGAGGCCAGATCCTGTATCTGGTGAAGCAGGACCACGGGTTCGCTGTCGAGATCGACGGCGTGGCAGATGATCTCGGTGCCAGATCGGCGGACGACGTGGTGGGCGGGTTCTTCGCTGCCCTTGGCGTCCACCAGGTGCCCGCGGTCAAGACCGAGGACGGTGCAGTAGGCGAGTAGCTGGTACAGGTCGGCGTTGGGGTAGCCGGCTGGCTTCTCGGCCTTGTACTTGGCGTCCACGACGGCGAGGGCAGTGCCGCGGCGTTTCCACACGATGTCGGGGCGCAGCAGGACCTGCCCGGCCTCGTCGAAGTGGTGAGGGTCCTGGTCGTCGACCCGGCCGCCGTAGGCCGCAACGAGTGCCTCACGCAGGGCCACGGTGACGAAGTCCTCGAATAGCTGCGGCATGTCGAGCAGGAAGCCGTCCACTGTCACGCCGCCGGTGCCCTGCTCGACGGAGGTTGCCCGGATCACCAGCTCGGCCAGTCGCAGCGCGGTGTGGTAGCGGGCATTGAGCCGGGTTGGCTGCCAGGCCGGAACGTCGTCTCTACGGTCGAGCGGAGTGACGTCGGTGAAATCGCGCAACAGCCGGCGTAGCCTCAGCGAGGATTCGGCATCCACCCCGGGCACCTGCAGCATCCGCTCGCAGGCGGTTCGCAGGATCTGGTTCTCGGCGATATCGACAGTGAACTCGTCGTGGCGGATCTCCAGCGGGACCGGCAGCCCATGATGGCGGTGCAACTGCTCGGTCTCGCGCAGGCGGCCGCGGAGCACGTAAGAGGTCTCTTCGAGTGTGACGTAGCCAGGCAGCAGGCCCAGGTGCACAGCCCGCTCGGTTTGCCGCCACAAGACCTGCGCCATCACCGGCACCAGCCCGGGAGCTTCGGGCAGCGCCACATCCTCGGGCCGCCAGGCGGCCCCATGCTGGGCGTAGCCGACGAGGAACAACAGCCGCGCGATCGCCAGCTTGGGTGTGATGACCACCTCAACATCACCGATGCGGGCCGCGCCCACCTTGCCTGCCGGACTGACCAGCCAGGACTGCGGGTCGTAGGGGGAGGGAACTGCCCGGATCACGCCGGATCGTGCCAGCCGGCGCCCCTGTTCAGCAGTGAGCTGGCGTTCGGTGTCCGGGCCGACCTCAGTCAGCTCGATCCGGGTCACGGCTCCGTGCCGTAGTCGGGACCGGGCGCACTTGCTGCTGGCCCGGGCCCGGGGGCGGTTTCGGTGACGCCGACTGCCCTGCGCAGGGCTGCCAGTCCATACCGTTCCTCCAGGTCGGTTTGACCATAGAACAGGTCTACGAGGAGCGGCATGATCGAGTACTGCCAGACCCGTTCCATGCCGTCGTCACGCCGGTAGATCCCAGGGTCCATCAGGTACGACGGGCCGATCGCAGCGTCGGCGTCCTCGATCCGTGCGTTCAGTTCATCCAGCAGCCGGGCTGGCCAGGCGGGCAGGTGATTCCTCCGCAGCCATTCGGTGAGCAGGCCCTGGACGGGGGGAGTGCGCGGGTGGAGTTCGACAAACCGGAACCGGCGCCGCATGGCCGAGTCGATCTTGGCGATGGACCGGTCGGCGGTATTCATCGTCCCGATGATGAACAGGTTGGGCGGCAGCCTGAACGGCTTGTTCGGCGAGTACTGCAACCTGATCGACTCATCCCGGTACTCCAGCAGGAAGTACAGCTCGCCAAACACCTTCGCCAGGTTGGCCCGGTTGATCTCATCTATGACCAGAATGTAGGGAGTGCTGCTGTCATCCTCGGCGGTCTCGGCGAAGTCACGGAAAGGACCGGGCCGCAGGTCGAACGAGAGACTGCCGCCACCGCCCGGCAGGGGCCGGAACCCTTCGAAGAAGTCCTCGTATGTATAGGACGGATGGAACTGGACCAGCCGCACCGCCCCGTCCATGTCATTCGTCAGATGGCGGGCCAGCTTGCGGGCGAGCCAGGTCTTGCCGGTCCCTGGCGGCCCGTACAGGATGATCTGCTTCTTCTCCCACAGCAGGTCGGCGATCTTCGCGAGATCGTCGCGGTCCATGAACAGGTCGTAAGCGAACTCAGCAGTGACGGACCGGAACGCTAGTTCCCGCCTCGGTGGCGGTGCCACCGGCACGGTCAACGCGGCGAGTTGCTCGTATGCCTCGGTGAGGTCGACCACGTGCGCTTGATCCTGCAGCAGCGCAGGAACGGGAGGCGCCAGCCGTTCAGCTGACATGGGGTTGTCCGCGTTGTGCCACAGAACGCTGCGACGCAGGTTGGACAGGCCGTGCTCGGATTCGGCGAAGGTCGGCCGACCAGTTACCTCGCCAATGAAGACCTCACCGTGGGCAGTGGTGAGCACCAGATCGCCGGGCCGCATCCGGCGGATGAACCGGTCGAACTCAGCCATCCGCTGCTCACGGTAGGCGTACGACTTGTGCTGATAACCCTCCTCCACCGCCTGCCGGAGCTCCTCATACGAGGCATCCGGGGGGATCTTGGCAAGCTGGGAGGCGCTCAAGGAGACGAACCCCTCACGCCGCCACTCGGGCACCAGGTTGTAGCCATCCACGCTGGACCCGCGGACCATCCAGGCTCGCTTCGCAGGAGCGGGTGCCTCCTCCTGGGTCTCCTCGGCTCGGGCACGGAGAAGCTCCTTCAAAGCGCCGGATATCAACCGCTGCTCCAGGCTGGCCCGCCCGTCGACGCCGAACACAAGCCCCTCATGGGTCAGCCGCTCGCGCAGGCCGGAGGTACCTCGATAGGCAAAGTGCAACTGTCCCTCGGGAGGGATAGAGCCGTCAGCTTCAAGCACGCGGTAAGAGTTCGCCACCTTGACTGCCGCTAGGAAGTCGGCCACCTGGGTACCGGACGTTCCGGCCAGTTCGGCTAGGTCCTCATGAGAGGTCCATGAACCCGGTTCAACCAGGGCGATCGCATCAGCGATGAACTGCTGGACGTCGTTGAGATCGCGCTGTGCACCCCGCTGGCTCTTTCCCGGCCGGATCCCCGGACAGCCGATCCACGCCCGCAGCCTCACCGCCCGGCTGAGCCGCCACGGCATCAGCGCCCGGCCCGCCCGCAACGGAGCCCTCGCCGCCCTCGCCGCCGACCTGCCCGCCGCCATCATGGCCGACCTGCTCGGCATGCACGTCAGCACCGCCGTCCGCTGGGTCACCTACGCACGCCGCGACTGGGCCGTCTACCTCGCCGCCCGGGCCGATGACCTTGAGAGGGGGCATATTGCACCCCCGGAGCAGGGGGCTGGCTGAGTATTCCCGGTGGTCAGGATGACGAGGCTGTTTTCTTATCTAGCTCCTGTGCTAAATTTCGAACTATGCAGGAAGTCAGCGCTGCGGAAGAGGCGAGTGTGTTCCGCGCGCTGGCGGACTCGACCCGCCGGCAGATTCTGCAGGAACTCAGACCCGGTGAGCTAGCTGCGGGACAGATCGCAGCGAGGTTTCCCATCAGCGGTCCCTCGATCTCCAGGCATCTGGGAGTGCTGAAGGCTGCGGGACTGATCCGCGAGCGGCGTGAAGCCAACCGGATCTTCTACTCGCTGGCTGAAGAACGGCTGGCGCTGTGCATTGGCAGGTTCTTGAGCGCGGTCTGTCCCGAACAAGCCATTTCGCGGAACCGCAGGCAGCGAACCATCGACCCGGAGGAACGGGCATGAGGCAGCCAAGGCTATCGACCGTCGTCGAGCGACGCCTGCTAGTGAACTACCGGGTCGACCCCGGCATAGCAGCGAGCCTGCTACCGGCTCCGTTGCGGCCGCAGCAGGTCGGCGGATGGGCCGTTGCCGGTATCTGCCTCATTCGCCTTGGCCAGATCCGGCCTGCCTGGGTGCCCCACGGGCCCGGTCTGCGCAGCGAGAACGCCGCCCATCGCATTGCCGTCCGATGGGATGGGCCGCGGGCCACTCACACCGCTGTGTTCATACCGCGCCGGGACACCGGCTCAACGCTCACCGTGCTCGCTGGCGGTCGCCTGTTTCCCGGGTTGCACCACCAGGCATGTTTCGACGTGCGCGAAACACCGGGCGAGCTGCATGTCGCCTACGCGAGCCGCGACGGCTCGACGCGAGTCAGCGTGGATACCCAGATGGCTGCGCAGTTCGAGGGGAGCACGCTCTTCGCCAACCTGGAGGAGGCATCGAAGTTCTTCCAGAAAGACTCAGCAGGCTACTCCGCCACCCGTGACAGGCACCGCCTCGACGGGCTCAGGCTCACCACCAGTTCATGGCAGGTGCAACCTGTCCACGTCCGTGCCGCCCACTCCTCGTTCTTCGATGACCTACATCGATTCCCGCCCGGTAGCGCAACACTCGACTGCGCGCTGCTGATGCGTGACGTCCCGGTGACCTGGAGCCCCCTCGCGCCAATGCTGGTACCAGAAGTACCGCTTCCCCTGCCGGCCGGGAATACTGCACGCTCCGAATAAGTGCTCCCCACCAGTAGGCAGGGCCACCTGGCGCACCGACAGCACCTACAGCCCCTGCCCCCGCGCCGAAGCCGGGCACTACCTGTCCTTCCTGGCCAGCCTGGGTTATCACCTGACGCCGATCGAGCAGGCTGTCGCGGACGGTCGCCCCTACACCGGCGACGATCCCGAGGACCAGCTCACCGCCGAGAACGGCGAGGGGGCCGTGTGCCCGGAGCCCGGCCCTGCTGACCCCAAGAGAGCGGGACCGGAAGAGGCCAACTCCGGCGACGCCGAGAACGGCGTGAGCCCGGCTGCCGCCTGACCACCAACCACCGGAGGGCCGCCTGCGCACCTGTCGGCGGCCCTCCGGCTTGGCTTCGGCGCGGCTGCTGGCGCTGGCTATCCGGCGTTCACGGAGCGGAGCCGGATTCGCGCATGCTCCGGACCAGTTGCGGGCGCTGCCGGAGGGGCGATCGCGGCACGTGGCACGCAGCACGACCGGCGCCAAGCTGGCGTGGGCCGTCTCACCGGATGCGCCCGATGAGCAGGTAGAGGAGGCCCAGCGGGCGCGAGAGTTCGCCGACCACAACGAGTACGTCTATGGGCGCCGCCCGTCTGTGACCGCGGCCCGGGCGGCGATCACAGACGCGGGAGGGTGTGTGGCTGTCCGGCCCCGGTCGAGGAGATGGGCCCGGTGTTCCGTGCGCAGCCGTGCCGTTCCCGGTCATCACCGACGTGGCGGCGCTGCTGCCAGACAGCACCGTCATCACGCAGCGCCCGCAGTAGGCACCATGAGCACCCGTCGGCGCCCGTAGTGGTCGCAGCCCGGCCGTTCCAGCCCGCGCCTGAGAAGAAGAAGTGGTCCCACCGAGACCTGCTACGTCATCACCTCGCTGACCGCTCTGGCGCATATTGTCCTGATCGGCCCATTGAAAAGCGACGGCACGTGGCTCGGGCCGGGTTGAATTGCCGGGTATTCATTGACAGACTCGGACGAGTCCGTGGTCGACGTTCTCAGGGACGGGGGGAGGACGGTTGGAAGGACCGCGGGGCGAATCGAGAGGCGACGAGGGCGGCCTCACGACCCTCGCCGCTGACCGGAAAAGATGCCCCTGTGAGCTCACTCACGAGGAACCGCGGAGCCCGCGGACTTGCCCGCTCCGGGGGACAGACGTCGGTCGTCATCCGGGCGACCTGGCGGGGGCTCGCCCATCGCTCGATCACCCCACGCTCGCCGGTCGTGCGGGTTGCACTGGTGCCGCTGTTTCTCTGCGCCGTGCTCCCGCTCGTGCTGCTCGGCGCGCTCGCGGTCGCTCTCATACTCGTCGTATCGATCGTCGCGATGGCCGGCTTGGCGGTCGCGAGCCTCTTCTCGCCGCGTGTGCGAAACACGCAGCGAGCCACCATCCACGTAACGCGCCGGCGTCCTTAGCCGGCGACCCGCGAGCCCGGGCGGTGAGGTAGGCGTGCAGGCTACCGGCGTGCCGCGGCTGGATCCGGGCGCCGAAGGCATCCACCTCCTCTGGACGTGGCCAGACGTCCTGCCGCTCTCGATCGACGGCTACGACATCCAGCGCATCGACGCAAAGGAGCAGCGCTGGGTGCCGCACTGCGAGAACATCGACAAGGGCTTGATCGCGTACCTCAGGATGCGGGGCGAGTACCCGGCTCCGCTCGGGCCGCTACGAATGCGCACGGGGTTGAAGTTCGATCCGATCACGGATCCGACGCTGCTCTCGCCCTCCGAACCTGCCGAAGATCATCCGCAGGGGTTCGGGGATCCCACAACGGGCGCAATCACCAAGAGCCTGACCGCAGCGCTCGCACGTTCAGCCGTGGCGCTGAGCGCCGTCTCCGGCGAACTCGACGTCTTCATCCAGGAACTGCCGGAGCCGGTCGAGCGCGCGTCGGTCGAGGTCACGGGCCGCTACGCGATCGCGATAGCCATGAGCGGTGGCAAGGCGGTACAGGTGGCTCCCGGCGGCGTGCTCCCTGCCACGCTGCAGCTCCAGGCACCCTCGATCGACACGATCGTCGTCTACGTCTTCTCCCCGTTAAGCCTTCGGATCTGCGTCTTCGTCCGTCCCGACCCGAAGGGCGACCAGACGTGGGCCACGGCCCCCTACATCGCGAAGGGGCTCACGCTCCCGATCCACCAGGCCGACCCAGCCCTGACCACACCGGCGCAGGAATATGGGATGGCGATGAGTCGGCTGATCGGAGGGGAGGCGCTGAGCAACGGCGACTTCGCCCGGATGTCACGCACGCTGCGCGATCCCACCGCAGGCGCGACGCTCGGACGTAGCGGCGAGCGCATCGTGCTCGTGCGTGCGGACGCGACGCAGAGTTACGAGGAGCTGCCCTTCGACACCCAGCTCGGAGGGCTGGTGCTGCATCCGAAGGCACGACGCGTTCTCGGGTTCGGGTTCCGCGACCACAAGGGACTGGTCGCGGGCCGGAGCTACATGTACCGGGTCACGGGACGGTTCCGCGCGGAGGACCTGACCGACACGATCTACGACGTCCACCGCGTCCCCACCTCGACGACGTTGCCGGCGGCGTTTTCGATCCGCGATCTCAGCCTGCGCTTCCAGACGCCGGTGAAGGTCGTCCTCGATCCGGCCCCGTCCGCGACCGCACTCCACGCCGCGAGCCGGCGCGGGATCTGGATCGACACCACGGGCTACGACGACTCGTGGTTCCTGCCGTCGTTCGGGCCGTGGAGCGCGATCATCGGGCTGCCGCGGCCGGTCACGAAGGTGGTCCTTGAGGTAGCCCCCGGGCACAGCTTCGAGTACGCGGGCGGGTTGCCGTGGTCGTTCGGTTCGCCGCCTGGGACTCCCGTGCCCGCGGGACCGGTCGCGGAGCTCATGTTCCCGTCCCCCATCATGGAACTCCGCCTCGCCGGGACCGGAACGCTGTTCGCGCTCCGCCTCCCGTCCGGGGCGACCGGGGTCGTCGAGGTGCACGCGTACACGGGCTCGATCACGTACGCGCCCGAGCCGCTCCCACAGCCGCCGGTCGTGCTCACGGCGTACAACCTCCAGCAGCCGCCGGCGACGCTCAGTGGCCCGATCGACGAGTCGACGCCGATCTCGCAGCGACCGCCCGTCGGCTTCAAGCTCAATTGGCTCCCGGCCACGGTGGCCGGGATCGGTGTCTGGCCGGATGATCTCGACGCCGGACCGCCGCTCGACGCGCTTGCCTACAAGATCCAGCACCGCCGCGTCACGCCGCCCTCGACCTTCGGCCCCTGGGAACCGATCGCAGGTGACGACAACCTCACCGTGGGCTCACGCGACGATACCGCCCCGGCGGTGCGTCTCGAGTTCGGCTGTGACCTCGACGCGCTGTTCCCGGCCGTCCGGCCACGGTCGCCCGACGCCGGCTACGCCCTCCACCTGAGTGACGTCTTCGGCGAGAAGGATCCCGCGACCGGCCACCTCCTGCGTCCGGCCCAGCCGCTCGGCTCGTACCACCAGTACGAGATCCAATCGATGGACGCCGTCGGTCGCGTCAGTGCGGCGCCCACGCTGTCGAACATCGCGCGGCTCGAGAAGCACGTCCCGCCGCCGCTGCCTGTCGGACCGCAGCCCGGGCCGCCGCTCGACGACGGTCGCCTCACGGCGCCGCCGGGACCGCGTGCCCGTGCGATCGTTGCGGGCGCCCCAGGCCTCACGGCGGAGGACATCGCCCTGCTCGGCGGACATGACAACGCGATCCTGCTCGAGTGGGGCTGGCGGCAGGCCGAGCGCGACCTCGATCCGGCGACGGAGGAGTTCCGCGTCTATGTCACAACGCCTGCGGACGTCGTCGAGGGCGTCATTACCGCGGTCGCGTCGGCCGCACCGAACTGGCGCATCTGGCTGACGACGAACGTGCCGCTCGCGGCTGACGAGCTCGTCTCTCAGTGGATCACGAGCGGCGGCTACCCGTTCCAGATCGCCCAGAACGACGCCGGCACGACGCCTAGCATTCTCGTCAAGGTATCAACCCTGCACCCGCTCCTCCAGCCCGTGCCTGGTCCGGTGACGTTCGGCCGGCCGCTGCAGCCGACACACCAGCGGCCCGCAGGGTGGGACGAGCGGGCCGCCGTCTACCCGCTGACCACCGACGACACGTACCGGCACGTGTTCTACGACGTGCTCAACCTGTCCGTCTCGCACCCACGGGACTCGCTCTGGGTGGGCGTGTCGGCCGCAGACGCCCAGCCCTATGTGCCGGACGAGCGCACGACCGGAGCGTTCTCCAACCATCCGGGCAACGAGAGCGGGATCGTGGTGTGCGCGGTCACCGCCCGCTACCGCGGCCAGCCGACGTTCAGCATTCCGCCGCCGCTCGGCGACGTGCCAGAGCTTGTCACCGACGAGCCCACCGGCCGGCAAGTCCTCGTGTCACTCGACCTCGACGCCTTGCTCGGGGGCGCGCTTGCCGCGGGGTCGCCATGCGTGCTCGAGCGGTGCCCGGCGGCGGGGGTCAGGGGTAAACGGGTGAAACGGGAATGCCTGCCGCGTTCCGTGCCCAGCGCGGGTAGGGTTTCCACCGGTACCGCGGCCCCTTTGCTAGGCACGCCGCTCCCCGCCTGGGAAGCGCGCAGCGCTGACCTCATCGACCTGACCTGCAATCGTCTCTGCTAGACCCCCCGCCATCGGAGCCTCCTGAGCAGCCGCTTCGGCCGGACTGCCCCCAGTTTCCTTTGTCGAACCTTCATGGAGGTCGTGATGACAGTCATCCATTCCGCGGTAGGCGCCGCGTCCGTGCGCAAATCGCAGGAGCGCGAATGTCCCCACTGCCATGCCCGGCAGGTGGTGGCGGCGGACAAACTCAAGAAGACGGTGAAGTGTCGCAAGTGCGGCGCGGAGGTGCCTGCGAAGGGAAGGGCCTAGCGGTATGAGGG
>OFHH01000093.1_pt1 | contig 14337 bp, 13 predicted proteins | sample 1521961 | NCBI WGS metagenome assembly OFHH01 (sample SAMEA2468439, study PRJEB22500) | soil metagenome | biome: Glassland; feature: Farmland; material: Clay | place: Australia | collected 2013-01-31 | depth 0.55 m | reverse complement strand
TGCGGGGCCCGGCCGGCCGTCGACGCGCCAATGCGAGCGCCAGGGATGGCGTCGCCGTGTCGTGGCGCGCACCGATCCCGCTGCGGCCAGATTCCCCCCAGCGGGCGGAGGGTGACTTTGACTCCCCCGCCGGCCGCCGCCACGTCCTCACCAAGGAAGACCACCCGGTCGTCCCGGCGCATCTCCTGTGCGATGCCGCGGGCAACGGCCTCCCGGTAGGTGATGACACTCATTGGATGACCGCCAGGACTGTCCCCACCGGCACGGTTTCCTCCACCGCGACCCTGACCTCGGCCAGCACCCCGGTGGCGGGCGCGGGGATGTCGGTGTCGACCTTGTCGGTGCCGATTTCCAGCAACGGCTCGCCCTCGGTCACCTGGTCACCCTGCGCCTTGTGCCAGACGTTGACGGTGCCCTCATCCACCGTCTCGCCCATCCGCGGCATCACAACTTCCGTGCTCATATTCGCCTCTTTCTCAATTCCGCCACTCCCAGCCGCCGTCGCTCCACACATCGGTGAAGGCCAGTTCCAGCCGTGGCTCGGCGCCTGCCTTCGCTTCCTCGGTCGCCAGGTCGACAGCCGCTTTCGCCTCCGCGTCGAGCCGGTCAAGGACCGCTTCGCCGACCCCGCGCGAGACCAGTACCCGCCGGTAGGCGGGGATGGGGTCGCGGCCCAGCCACTCGGTGACTTCCTCGGCCGGGCGGTACTTGCCGGGATCGGCCCGCGAGTGCCCGCCGTGCCGGTAGGTCAGGGCCTCGATCAGCGACGGGCCGCCGCCCTGGCGTGCCTTCTCGATCGCGTCGGCGGCCATCGTGTAGACCGCTTCGACGTCGTTGCCGTCCACGATCTGGGGGGCGAGGCCGTAGGCGGACGCGCGGTCGGCCGCCGGCTGCTTCACCGCCGTCACCGTCTCGATCGAGGTGTACTCCATGTAGCGGTTGTTCTCGCAGATGAAGACCACCGGCAGCGACCACACCGCGGCGAGGTTCAGTGCTTCGTGGAAGGCACCGATGTTGGTCGCGCCGTCGCCGAAGAAGCACACCGTGACCTGGCCGCTGCCCCGGTACTGCGCCGACCACGCGGTGCCGTTGGCGATCACCAGCTGGGCACCGATGATCGCGTATGAGCCCAGCACACCCTTGGAGACATCGAGCAGGTGCATGGAGCCGCCTTTGCCCCGCATCAGCCCGTTCTCCCGGCCGAGCAGCTCGGCCATGACCGGTGTCATGGCCGTGCCCCGGGCCAGCACGTGGTTGTGGCCGCGGTAGGTGACGAACGTGTAGTCGTCAGGCCGCATTGCCCTGGCCACTCCGGCCGCGACAGCCTCCTGGCCGGTCCCCAGGTGGGTGGTGCCCTTGACCAGGTTCTGCAGGAAAAGGTCGTGGGCGCGCTTCTCGAACTGCCGGATCCTGGTCATGGTCTGGTACAGGCCGAGTGCAGTTGCCTCGTCCATGGCGCCTCGCAGCTGCGTCGTTGAGAGATGGTTAGTACGGGTTGGTGACGAACAGTTCCCGGGACGGGAACTTGGTGATGATCTCCGCACCGGTGTCGGTGACGACCAGCTCTTCCTCGAGCCGGGCGGCGGAGCGGCCGTCGCTGGCCGGGCAGTAGGTCTCCAGGGCGAAGACCATGCCCTTGCGGATCTCCAGCGGGGCGTCGAACGAGGACAGCCGGCTGATCAGCGGCCGCTCGTGCAGCGCCAGTCCCAGCCCGTGGCCGAACTGCAGGCCGAAGGCGGTCTTCTCGTCCGGCAGGCCGATGTCCTGCGCGGTCGGCCAGAGCCGGGCGATCTGGTCGGTGCTGACCCCCGGCTTGATCGCCGAGATCGCAGCCTCCATCCATTCCCAGGCCTTCGCGTAGGCGTCGCGCTGGGACTGGGTAGAACTGCCGACGCTGAACGTCCGGTAATAGCAGGTCCGGTAGCCGTTGAAGGAGTGCATGATGTCGAAGAACGCCTGCTCGCCGGGGCGGATCATGCGGTCGGAGAAGTTGTGCGGGTGCGGGTTGCATCGCTCACCGGAGACCGCGTTGATCGACTCCACGTCGTCGGAGCCCATCTCGTACAGCCGCTTGGTGGCCAGGGCGACGATCTCGTTCTCCCGCACGCCGGGCCGCAGCGCGTCGGTGATGTCCTGGTACACCCCGTCCACCATGGCCGCCGCGGTGGTCAGCAGCGCGATCTCGTCGGAAGACTTGATCTCGCGGGCGCTCAGCATCACCTGCTGGCCGTCCCGGATGTCGATGCCCGCCGCCTGCAGCGCGAACAGGGTCGAGACCTCGACCATATCGACGCCGATCGGCATGCCCGCCACGCCGGTGTCCTCCAGAATGCCCCTGATCTCCGCGATCGCTTTGGCTGGCAACTGGGCTTCCGGCGCGGTGGCGCCGCGCATGGTGGTGTAGGACGCGATGCAGTGCTCCGGCTTGAGCCAGGGGCAGTACATCCGGTGGTGCACCGCCGCCGAGCCGAAGTCCCACAGGAACAGCTCACCGGTGCGGGTGTACAGCGCGTACCGGCAGAACTTGTCCCGCGTCCACTCGCCGATGGCGACCCCGGTCAGGTAACGGATGTTGTTGTTGTCGAAGACCAGCAGGGCGCCGAGGTCGCTGGCCTCCAGGGCAGCCATGGCGCGGCTGAGCCGGTACTCACGAAGACGGGCGAAATCCACCCGCTGCTCGAAGTCGACGTTCATGCGCCCCGGGGCGGGCGTCAGTGGCAGGGCAGGAACCGGGGGAATGGGCGCGACCATGAGGGGTCTCCTGGAGTCGGGGCCTGCGTCGGGTTGCTCGTGACAGGGCTGTTTGCTGTGACTGGGGTTTGCTGCAGGACCTATGTACAGCATGATTAAACGCGTGTACAGTATGGCTGTCAAGGGGACGCCCGGTCGAACCCTCCAGTACGGACGAGCCCAGCATGACAGGTGCGGCATGACGACCCACGAGCGAGGCTGAGGTGGGCGCCACCGCCTTCGATCCCGGTCTGGAACTCGGGCCCCGGCTGCGCCGCGTCCGGGAAGATCGCGGTCTGTCCGTGCGGGAACTTGCCCGTCGTACCAGTTGCTCCCCGAGCCTGATCTCGCAGATCGAGCGCGGGCTGTCCGCCCCCTCGGTCGGCATGCTGTACGCGCTCGCCAGCGAACTGCGAACCTCCCTCGACTTCCTGTTCGGGGTGGCTGTCCCCGGCGATTCCATGATGGCGACCGCGCATGGCGACGGTCACGTGCGGCCCGAGGAGTCCGGGAACGGGGCTGACGCCCCGGACGGGCATCCCGGCGGGTCCGGCACGGCTGGGTCCGGCACGGCTGGGTCCGGCACGGCTGGGTCCGGCACGGCTGGGTCCGGCACGGCTGGGTCCGGCACGGCTGGATCGGGTATTGCCGGACACGGAGTGATCCAGCGGGCCGGCAGCCGCCGCACGATCGACCTGGCCAGCGGGGTGCGGTGGGAGAGACTGACGCCGGGTGCCGATGACCGGGTTGATTTCCTCGAAGTGATCTACGAGCCCAGCGGGCATTCCACCGACACCAGGCGCCCGCTGCGCCATGACGGCCAGGAGTACGGCCTGATCATCTCCGGCACCCTGCAGGCCACCGTCGGCTTCGACACCTTCGAACTCAGGCCTGGGGACTCGATCGCGTTCGACTCCTCCGTCCCCCACCAGTACTGGAACGCGACCGACCAGGATGTGCACGCAATCTGGGTGGTCGTGCACGCCCAGCCGGGCCGCGCCTGATGGTGGCCGTCTAAGCTCCTGGCTCGCGGTGGGGTGGGCGCAGCGGCAGTTGCGGAGCCGGGCGCCGCTGCGGGCGCGAGCCGGACCACAGGGCCGGGGGCAGATCCAGGAAGCGCGCCATGGCGTAAGCGGGCAGCGGCCGCGCCTCGGCCGGTGCTGCGGCGGGGCACAGCGACTGGTGCAGCGCGGCGGCGTCGAGCACAGCGATCAGGCTGAGCAGCCAGGAAACGGTGGGATCCGGCGACCGGAAGTAGATCAGCGTCCGGTAGTTCGTGTGGCTCTCGGAAATATCGGCGGCCCATTCCGTCCAGCGTTCGTAGAGCCGGGGCAGGTAGGCCACGTCGCCGATGAGCGCCTGCCGGGCCAGCAGTTCCGGGCCCCAGGGCGGCGCGCCGGCCAGCGCCTCCAGCATGGTCACCAGCGTCTCCCGGCGGTTGAACGCCGCATACAGCACCGGCAGGTAGGCGATCAGCAGTGCCACCAGGGCAAGGCCGCTCGCGCCTGCCAGGAAGACGATGGCGGCCGGAGCCGGGCCGTGCGGCCGCGCGAACCCGAGCGTGAACTCCGAGGATCCGGACTCCAGCAGAGCCGCCGGCAGGCCACCGGGCGTGAGCGGCCACAGCAGCAGGCCGAAGCCGGCCAGCAGGCACACCAGCCAGGCCGTGAGCAAGGTGATCAGGAACGCGGGCGCCCCCGCCGACAGGATGCGCTCCCGCCGCCGCAGGTCGGAAACGCTGACGGTGGCCATCCGGAACACCGCGTTCACGGAGCGCGCCACCAGGCCGGTGAAGGCCGAGGCAGTGGCCCGCGGGATCAGCAGCGTCTTGATCACGCTGGAGCCGGTGCCCAGCAGCAGCAAGAGACCAGCCGCGAAGCCCACCCACCGCCGCGCTCACCGGCGCGGCCAGGACAGCACCGCCGTCAAGGCCCGGCTGACTCCCCGTGCCCGGGCCCGTCAGCCGGCTCCCCGGATGCGAGTTTCCCCGCAACGCCGGCCTCGGCGAGCAGTTCTTCCAGCCGGGCGCCGGTGAGCCGCCGGAACGAGCGGTGTACCCGCCGGCGAGCGAGAACGGCCACCTCCAGCTGGCCAGCGCCGATCTCGGCGGAGCGCTCCCCGTTGGCCTGTCCCGACAGGGCAGCGATGGCGGCGCCGAGAGCCGCCGTCAGGGTCATGCCCTCCTGGAAACGGTCCTTGAGCACGCTGGCGACCTGGTCCGCCTGGCCGCCCATGGCGACGAAGCCGTGCTCATCCGCGACCGAGCCGTCGAACGTGATCCGGTAGATCTGGTCGGCATCAGGGGTCTCCCCCACCTCGGCGACCACGATCTCAACCTCGAACGGCTTGGGGCTCTCGGTGAAGATCGTCCCCAGGATCTGCGCGTACCAGTTGGCCAGCCCACGGGCGGTGACGTCGCCCCGGTCGTACTGGTAGCCGGTCATGTCGGCGAACCTGACCCCGGCCTTGCGCAGATTCTCGTACTCGTTGTACCGGCCCACCGCCGCGAACGCGATCCGGTCATAGATCTCGCTGGTCTTGTACAGGGCCCGGGAGGGGTTGGGGGCAACGAACAGGATGCCCTCGTCGTACTGGAGGACGACGCTGTTACGCCCGCGGGCGATGCCCTTGCGCGCGTAGTCCGCCTTGTCCTTCATCGCCTGCTCGGGCGAGACATAGAACGGCATGGTCACCGCTGGCGTTCCCCTACTCGTCTGGTCGGCTGCTGATGGCGTCTTCATCTCCGCGTACCCGCCCGGCGGGGCGGCGGGCGGGTACCGGGCGCTGATCGTTCTGCTATCGGCCGTGCTTGTGGCTGGGCGCTTATGTGGCTGGGCGCAGCGGCGCGGTCGGGCCGGCCGGCGAGCGCATCCGTTCGTCCACGACCGCCTGCGCGTACGTGCCCACCTCCTCGTCGGTCAGGCGGCTGAATCCATCCGCGGTAACGGTGGCCACCACCGGGTAGATGCGCCGGGTCAGGTCGGGGCCTCCGGTGGCCGAGTCGTCGTCGGCGGCGTCGTAGAGCGCCTGCATGCACACGGTGACCGCGTCGTCCGTCGACATGCCGTCGGTGTACAGCTTCTTCAGCGAGCCGCGGGCGAAAACCGATCCGGAGCCGATGGCGTGGAACCTGCGCTCCTCGTACCGCCCGCCAGCCACGTCGTAGCTGAAGATCCGGCCCCGCTGTGCCTCATCGTCATAGCCGGCGAAGAGCGGGACCACGACCAGGCCCTGCATCGCGCCGCCCAGATTCCCGCGGACGAAAGCGGCTAGCCGGTTGGCCTTGCCCTCCAGGGACAGGGTCCTGCCTTCCAGCTTCTCGTAGTGCTCAAGCTCCAGCTGGAACAGCCGTACCAGCTCAAGCCCTATGCCGGCGACACCGGCGATGCCGACACAGGAATAGTCATCGCTGCGGAAGACCTTCTCGATGTCCCGCTTCGCGATCATGTTGCCCGCGGTGGAGCGCCTGTCACCCGCCATGATGACGCCCCCGGCGAAGTCGGCGGCGACGATCGTGGTGCCGTGCGGCAGGACGAGGCCCTGCCCGGACGCGTCCAGGCCGCCCGCGGACAGCCTGGCAGGGCTGGCACCGGGCAGCAGTTCGGGAGCGCAAGCGGTGAGGAAGTCAGCGAAGGACGAGCTGCCAGTCCTCATGCACGCCGCCGTGAACCGTTCGCCGAAGTAGTCAAAGCCCACGGAGATCCTTCCGGTTGGTGAGCGTTGGTACCCTGCCCCGACCCTACTGCCGCTACCGCCCCGGCTCACCTCGGAAATGTCAGCCCAGCGCGAACCCGCCCGCATTCTGGCCCCGGATCACCGTGCGGGCGCAGATCACTCCCCGCCCTTCTGGACGTAGGAGCGGACGAACTCCTCCGCGTTCTCCTCCAGCACTTCGTCGATCTCGTCGAGGATCGCGTCGACGTCATCGGCCAGCTTCTCCTGGCGCTCCTTGACCTCCTCGCTCGCCTGCGCGCCGCTCTCCTCGGTCTCCTCGTCGCGCCTGGTGGTCTGCCGCTGGCCGCCGGTGTCCTTTGTCGCCATGCCGAAACCTCCGTGGTCTTGCTTCAGCAGCGTCCTAGCCCGCTTCAACCGTATCCTCGCCTGCTGACAGGCCGCCCAACCCTGGAACCGGACACGAGTATCGAGATGGTTTCTTCCTGCCCGGCAGGCGCGCATGCCACAGCGAACGCGGCAAACCCAGCAGGGAGCAGCCGGCCAGGATCAGCCCCGCCCGGTGAGCGCGGCCACCAGCTCGCCCGCGGTCCGGCACCGATCGAGCAGGTCACCCACATGGACGCGGGTTCCCCGCAGCGGCTCCAGTGTCGGCACCCGCTGCAGCGAGTCGTGGCCCGGTATGTCGAAGATAACCGAGTCCCACGAGGCGGCGGCTACCGCATCGGGGTATTTCTGCAGGCAGCGACCGCGGAAATAGGCCGTGGTGTCCGCTGGGGGCAGCTCCACCGCCCGGGCGACCTCCGCCTCGGACACCAGCCTGAGCATCCGGCCCCGGGCCACCAGCCGGTTATAGAGGCCCCGTTCCGGGCGCACGTCCGAATACTGGAGGTCGACCAGCTGCAGCCGTGGATGGTTCCAGTTCAGCCCATCCCTGGTCCGGTATCCCTCCAGCAGTTCCAGCTTCGCGACCCAGTCGAGTTCCCGGGAGGTCTGCATCGGATCCTCGGCCAGCCGGGTCAGGATTGACTCCCAGCGGTCCAGGACGTCCGCTGTCATCTCATCAACGTCGGCACCGAACCTGTCCTCGGTGTACTTGCGTGCCCGCTCCAGGTACTCCATCTGCAGCTGGATCCCGGTCATCCGCCTGCCGTCCCGCAGGGCCACCAGGTGGCGGCAGGACGGATCATGCGAGATAGCACGCAGTTCGGCGACCGGCGCCTCCAGGGCGAGGTCGCCGTCCAGGAATTTGTCCTCGATCATCGCCAGCACCAGGGCCGTGGTGCCCAGCTTCAGGTAGGTGCTGACCTCGCTCATGTTGGCGTCGCCGATGATCACGTGCAGGCGGCGGTATTTCTCCGGGTCGGCGTGCGGCTCGTCCCGGGTGTTGATGATCGGCCGCTTGAGCGTGGTCTCCAGGCCCACCTCGACCTCGAAGAAGTCGGCCCGCTGGCTGATCTGGAAACCCTCGTTGCGGCCGTCCGCACCCCGGCCGACCCGCCCGGCACCGCACACGACCTGCCTGGACACAAAGAACGGCGTCAGGTGCCTGACGATGTCGGCAAAGGGCGTGGACCGGTGCATGAGGTAGTTCTCATGGCAGCCGTAGGAAGCACCCTTGTTGTCGGTGTTGTTCTTGTACAGCTGGATCGGGGAGGTGCCGGGCACGGTGGCCGCCTTGGCCGCCGCCTCGGCCATCACCCGCTCGCCCGCCTTGTCCCAGATCACCGCTGCCCGCGGGTTGGTGCACTCGGGCGCGGAGTACTCCGGGTGCGCGTGGTCAACGTACAGCCGGGCGCCGTTGGTCAGGATGACGTTGGCCAGCCCCAGGTCCTCGTCAGTCAGCTGGGTCGAGTCCGCGGCTTCCCGGGTCAGATCGAACCCGCGGGCGTCGCGCAGCGGGTTCTCCTCCTCGAAGTCCCATCGCGCCCGCCGCGCCCGGGCCGAGGTGGCCGCCTGGTAGGCGTTGACCACCTGCGAGGAGGTCACCATGGCGTTCGCGCCCGGCTGGCCAGGCACCGAGATGCCGTACTCGGTCTCTGTCCCCATCACCCGGCGAACGCTCATGCTGGCAAGCCTAACCGGGCTTTCCTACCGCGTTCTCCACGCCAGCGCCACCAGCGTTCCCCCGGGTCGCAGAAACGGGCCACGCTAGAGGTACTGACCTGTGTTGGCCACCGTGTCGATCGACCGCCCGGCCTCGGTCCCGTGCTTGCCGGAGACCAGGGTCCGGATGTAGACGATCCGCTCGCCCTTCTTACCGGAGATCCGCGCCCAGTCATCGGGGTTGGTGGTGTTGGGCAGGTCCTCGTTCTCACTGAACTCGTCGACACAGGCGGTGAGCAGGTGGGCGATCCGCAGTCCTTTCTGCCTCGTTTCCAGGAACTCCTTGATCGCCATCTTCTTCGCCCGGTCCACGATGTTCTGGATCATGGCACCGGAGTTGAAGTCCTTGAAGTACAGCACTTCCTTGTCGCCGTTGGCGTAGGTCACCTCAAGGAAGCGGTTCTCCTCGGTCTCGCTGTACATCCGCTCGACCACCCGCTGGATCATCGCCTCCACCGTCGCCCCGGACGAGTCACCGTGCTCGGCCAGGTCGTCGGGGTGCAGCGGCAGGCCGGTCAGGATGTACTTGGAGAAGATGTCCCTGGCCGCCTCGGCGTCCGGCCGCTCGATCTTGATCTTCACGTCGAGCCGGCCGGGCCGCAGGATCGCCGGGTCGATCATGTCCTCCCGGTTGGAGGCCCCGATCACGATCACGTTCTCCAGGCCCTCGACCCCGTCGATCTCGCTCAGCAGCTGGGGCACGATCGTGTTCTCCACGTCGCTGGAGACCCCGGAGCCACGGGTCCGGAAGATGGAGTCCATCTCGTCGAAGAAGACAATGACGGGCATGCCCTCGCTGGCCTTCTCGCGGGCCCGCTGGAAGACCAGCCGGATGTGCCGCTCGGTCTCGCCGACATACTTGTTGAGCAGCTCGGGGCCCTTGATGTTGAGGAAGAAGCTCTTGCCCTCGCGGGCCTCCCCGAGCTCGGCCGTCCGCGCGGCGACCTTCTTGGCCAGTGAGTTCGCGACCGCCTTGGCGATGAGCGTCTTGCCGCAGCCGGGCGGGCCGTACAGCAGGACGCCCTTGGGCGGGCGCAGCTGGTGCTCCTTGAACAGGTCCGCGTGCAGGTACGGCAGTTCGATGGCGTCGCGGATCTGCTCGATCTGGGTGGCGAGGCCACCGATCTCGGCGTAGGTGATGTCGGGAACTTCCTCCAGGATCAGCTCCTCGACCTCTGCCTTCGGGATGCGCTCGTACACGTAGCCGGACCGCGGTTCGAGCAGCAGCGAGTCGCCACCCCGCAAGGTGATGTTGCGCAGCGGCTCGGCCAGCCGGGCGACCCGCTCCTCGTCCGCGTGCGAGATGACCAGCGCCCGGTCGCCGCCCTCAAGGATCTCCTTGAGCATGACGACCTCGCCGATCGTCTCGTAGCCCTGGGCGATGACGACGTTGAGCGCCTCGTTCAGCACGACTTCCTGGCCGGGGCGCAGGGAGTCGAGCTCGACCGCCGGGCTGACACTCACCCGCATTTTGCGGCCGCCGGTGAACACATCCGCCGTGCCGTCCTCACAGGCACACAGGAAGACGCCGAAGCCAGAAGGCGGCTTGGCGAGCCGGTCCACTTCCTCCTTCAGCGCCACGATCTGGTCGCGGGCCTCCCGCAGGGTGTCAGCGAGGCGCTCGTTCTGCCCGGTGATGGCGGCGAGCTTGGCCTCGGTCTCCCGCAGCCGCTCCTCCACCAGCCGGGCCTGCCTCGGCGAATCGGCCAGTCTCCGCCGCAGAACCGCGACTTCCTCTTCAAGGAAGGAGATCTGCGTGGTGAGGCCTTTGACCTGGTCGTCATGCCGCGCGGAAAGCGAGCCGTCATCACGAGTGGCCACGCCCCCACCTCCTTCCGAAAGCAGGTCTCACCTAGACCCTACCTATCCGCGGCGCTCTCGTAACCTGGCCGCGCACCCCTGTCTGCGCATTCCCCCTGCGGGTAATCACCCGCTTGCTGACTGTCACCGGCTCCCGGTGGCCACCGCCGCCCGGCTATGGCCACAACTGCCCAGGTCACAGCCATGATCATCACCCGGCCTCGCCTTCCCTGGCGCCCTTGGCCGGCCTGCGCCGCCGGGGTGGGGGAATTGTCCCTTCGGCGAGCCGGCGTGCCGTGACCAGGAAGCCCGTGTGGCCGACCATGCGATGCTCGGGACGGACCGCTAGCCCGTCCACATGCCAGCCGCGGGTCAACGACTCCCAGGCGGCCGGCTCGTCGAAGCTGCCCTGCTCCCGGATCGCCTCCACGATCCGCGACAGTTGCGTCACGGTGGCGACATAGCAGCAGAGCAGGCCCCCTTCGATCAGTGCGCCCGCGGCCTGGCCCACGTGCTCCCACGGCGCCACCAGGTCCAGCACCACCCGGTCGAACAGGTGATCGCCGCCGCGGCCGGCCTGTTCCCCATCCGTAACGATGGCTCCGGGGCCGCTCCCGGCCGCCCCGGCCGGCTCCTCCTCCGCCAGGGCCAGCAGATCGGCCTGGCCCAGGCCAGCCAGGTCCCCCACCCTCAGCCGCCAGGCCGGATGCGGGCCACCGAAGAACCGCTCGACGTTCCCGCGTGCGACGGCGGCGAAGTCAGCCCGTCGTTCGACCGAGACGAGGAGTCCCTCCTCACCGACCGCCCGCAGCAGCCAGCACGACAGCGCCCCCGAACCCGCGCCCGCCTCCAGCACGCGGGCACCGGGGAAGACGTCGGCCATCGCGACGATCTGCGCGGCGTCCTTCGGGTAGATGACCGCCGCTCCCCTGGTCATGGAGAGCGTGAAGTCTGCCAGCAGTGGCCGCAGCGCCACGTAGGGGGTGCCGCCGGATGACCGCACCACGCTGCCCTCGGGGCTGCCGATGAGATCGTCGTGGGCCAGCGAGCCCCGGTGGGTGTGGAAGGACCTGCCCGGCTGCAGGATGACCAGGTGCTGACGCCCCTTGGGGTCGGTGAGCTGGACCTGATCACCTGGGGCGAACGGTCCGCGCCGCTGTCGGATCACGCCCGACAGGGTAGCGGGGACGCCGTCACGTGCGGGCGAAGGCGTGATCGAGATCGGCAGTGGCGAGTACCCCGTACACCTGGCCGGATGGCTCGACCACCAGATACTCGGTCGCGGGGGTGCGCCTCACCGCGTCGATCAGGGCCATCCCCGCCAGGTCGACCGGCAGCACCAGCCCCGGGTCGATGGTGCGCGCCAGCGATCCCGCGTCGATCCAGGGCCTGCGCTGGGGCGGGATCTCCATGACTGCGCTCTCGTTGACGATGGCGATCGGCTTGTCCTCGTGATCGACCACGACCAGGGCACGCGCCTGGACGGCGTCGGCCCGCCGGATCGCCTCGGCCAGCGGCAGGTTCGCCGGGATCGGGATGGCACGCCTGGCCAGCGATCGCGCCTGCAGCCCGGGCAGCCGTTCCCGGGCGCGGGTGGCACGCAGCGCCTGCCCGGCGCCGGTCCACATGAACGCCGCGATGACAGCCAGCCAGACCGCGTCAAAGATCTGGCTCGGCCCACCGGTCCGGTAGAAGATCGCCAGCGGGAGCACCAGCACCAGGATCGCCAGTCCCCGGCCCGCCCAGGCGGCCGCAACCGTCGCCGATCCCGGCCGGCCGGTGACCTTCCACACGCCAGCCCTGAGCATCCGGCCGCCGTCCAGCGGCAGGCCCGGCAGCAGATTGAAGGCCCCGACCAGCAGGTTGGCCACGACAAGCTGGCCAAGGAGCACACCGGTGATGCCACCAGGGCTGGCCGCACGCATCAGCAGGTAGCCCGCTCCGGCGAGGACGAGGGACATCGCCGGGCCAGCCGCCGAAACGAGAAATTCCCGCCCCGGCGTCGGGGGCTCACGCTCGATCTCGGAGAACCCGCCCAGCGGGTACAGCAGGATCCTCCGGACCGGCAGGCCGAATGCCCTGGCCACCACGGAATGGCTGAGCTCGTGGATGAGCACCGACGCATACAGCAGCACCACGAAGGCGGCGGCCACCGGGTAGCGCAGCGAGCCAGGAACGGACTGGGCCGGGCCGCGGGCGTACAGGAACACAAAGACGCCGGCGATCAGGAACCAGTAGGGCGAGATGAACACCGGGATCCCGAACGGCCGTGCGATCCTCACCCCGGGGCTGGGCTCCTGCGGTGCCGGCTTACCCGGTGTGTTACCTGCCACACGCCCGATGCTACGTCCTGGGGCGTGCGGTCAGTACTCCGGTGAATCGCGTGTTGCCAGCATGCCCGGCGGGCAGGACAGGAACGGGCAGGACAGCAATTCGCCGGCCAACTGTCGGGGGTGTCCCCTAACCTCCCACACATGGGCGATGACACCACGGCAGTCGCCGGCTCCTCCCAGGCATCCGCCACGCTCAGCGCACCTGGTACCGCGCCCGCGCGGTCGCTGTCCCCCTCCCGCGCTGGTGACTTCCTCACCTGTCCCCTGCTCTACCGTTTCCGGGTCATCGACCGGCTGCCCGAGCCGCCGAGCCCGGCCGCGGTCCGGGGCACACTCGTCCATGCGGTCCTGGAGCACCTGTTCGATCAGCCGGCGCCAGCCCGGACGCCGCAGGCTGCACGCTCGCTGGTGGAGCCGGAATGGGCACGGCTCACCAGCGATGAACCGGAACTCGCCGCCCTGTTCGAGGCCGACGCGGAGTGCGCGGCCTGGCTGGAGCAGGCGGCCACCATGCTTGACAGGTACTTCACGCTGGAGGACCCGCGACGGATCGAGCCCGCGCACCGCGAGCTGTGCGTGGAGGCGGAGCTGGCGTCCGGGCTGCGCCTGCGCGGCTACATCGACCGGCTGGACGTGGCGCCGGGCGGCCAGATCCGGATCGTGGACTACAAGACAGGCACGGCCCCGCCGGAGGAGTTTGAGGCACGGGCGCTGTTCCAGATGAAGTTCTACGCGCTCGCACTCTGGCGTGCGCAGGGCCAGGTGCCAGCGCTGCTGCAGTTGATGTACCTGGGTAACGGCGAGATCGTGCGGTATGAGCCCGACGAATCCGACCTGCTCGCCACCGAGCGCAAGGTGGAGGCGCTGTGGCGGGCGATCGAACGCGCTCACCAGGCCCGCGACTGGCGGCCCCGGCCGGGGCGGATCTGCGAGTGGTGCGCACATCAGGCGATCTGCCCGGCCTTCGGGGGTCCTCCCCCGCCGCTGCCGCCCGGCCCGCCCGGCCCGCTCACCGAGGAGCCGGACGATTTGACTTCACGAGATTAGTGTCATGATACTAATCGCGTGAATCTTACGCGGCTGATGGTCCTGGGCACACTCGCCCGGCACGGGCCGCGGCACGGTCATGAGATCCGGCGGACGGCCGAGGTGACCAACGTCGGTGAGTGGGGCGGCGTCAGCGTGGGTGCCCTGTACCGGGAACTGCGCACCATGGAGGCCGAGGGGCTGGTCGAGACGGTCCGTACCGAGAAGGTAGGGCGCCGTCCGGCCCGCACCGTCTACGCGATCACCAGCGAGGGCCGGCTGGAACTGGCCATGCTGCGTGAGCGGGCTGTGTGCAGCATCCACTGGGGACCCGACCCGCTCGGCGTGGCGTTGACCTTCGGGAGTGCCGGCGCGGACCGGGAGGAACTCGCCAGCTGGCTGCGCGGACGGCGCGAGCTGTACGCGATCGCTGGCAGCCAGCTCGGGGCCGAGCGCCAGCGCCTGGTGGCCAAGGGGTACCTGGGCCCGGTGGAGGCGGCCACGATGTACCGGGCGCAGCTCCACGCGGAAACTGAGGTGCGCTGGCACGACGAGTTTGCCAAGATCCTGGCTGAGCTGCCGCCCGGGGAACTCAGCCCCGGCTCACCGGGCAGCAAGCACAGCCCGCCCCCCGCCCACACCACGGTCATGACCGTCATGAACATCTTGT
>OFHH01000092.1_pt1 | contig 14353 bp, 10 predicted proteins | sample 1521961 | NCBI WGS metagenome assembly OFHH01 (sample SAMEA2468439, study PRJEB22500) | soil metagenome | biome: Glassland; feature: Farmland; material: Clay | place: Australia | collected 2013-01-31 | depth 0.55 m | reverse complement strand
GGGCGGGATGTAGGCGCCGCCGGGCGCGAACGCGCGCCGCGCGCCGAAGAAGTGGCTCAGCTTCCCCGGCTGCGCCGTGGCACCGGTCGAGGTCGGCGTCTGTCCGGGCTTTTTCAGGGGGACCGTGGGGGCCGTATAGGTCGCGATCGGAGCGCCGTTGTCGGCGACGCCGAGCGCGGGCGCGAGCAGCAGCCCGCAGGCGAGCGCGAGCGCGAGCCCGGCCGCCGGGGCGAGAGCCTTGAGGTGTGAGAGAGGAGGCATGCCGAGCGCATCGGCAGCGCGACCCTCCTTCGAGCTACGGGTTTTCCCGCTCGATCTTGACGAGCGCCTCGCGGGCGGCCTCCTGCTCGGCCGCCTTCTTCGAGCGCCCCTCGCCGACGCCGCGCTGCTCGCCGTCGACGACTGCCGCGCACGTAAAGTGCCGCTCGTGCGCCGGCCCCTCGGCCGAGACGGTCAGCCCGGCGGCCCGCAGCGAGCGGAGCGCGCGCAGCCCGCCGGTCAGCACGGCAGGGCTGCGCAGCGGGTACCTGGGCGTGTCGGAGATGGCGCGCACCACCGCCACCGGCCGGTCGCCAGCGCCCGCGACCAGCCATGCCGACTCCATGTCGGCCACCAGTGCTCCGCCGGCGGCCAGCCGCTCCCGGTCCCGGCCATGCACCAGGCGGTCCACGCTCAGCACCGGTCCAGACCTGACCGGCAGCCCGGCCCGGAGCATCTCCCCGGCGAGCAGCGGGGCCGACGGGCAGTAGGTGACGGTGGTTCCGTCGCTGACCTCAGTGGCGACGACGAGGTCACCGAGACTGAGGTCACCAGCCAGCCCGCCGCCCACACCGGCCACCGCCAGGGAGCCGAACGCATCCTCACGCAGCCGGGCCGCCTGCCGCCGGGAGCGGACAGGCCCATAGCCGGTCACCCGGACGTCGCCACCGTCGCCGATGCCCGGCCGTACGGCCCTGGCCTCCGGCAGCAGCGGCGCGCACACCACCATGCGGGCCTGCTGGCCGGAACCGCCGGTGGCCGCGGGTGGGCCCGGCGCGGCGGGCGCCGGGCCGGGCCGGGAGCCGGGCATGGTGGTGGCGGCCACGCCGGGCGGCCCGGCGGGCAGATGGGCCGATGCGGCGCCGGGCGGCCCGGCGGAGCCGGTGCCTGCCGCCGTCACGAGTGGCCTGCCAGGTACCGGCCCAGTGCGCTCACCGGGAAAACCAGCCGGTAGAGGTGATAGTTGAGGTAGAAGTCGCCGGGAAAGCCGGTGCCGGTGAACTCGGGCTCATCCCAGCCACCGTCGGGGCGCTGATGCTCGACGAGCCAGCGGACGCCGGCCTCGGCGGAAGGGCCTGGCGGCCCCTCGCCCGCGGCCGCCAGCAAGGCCAGCAGCGCCCACGCGGTCTGCGAGGCGGTGGAGGTGCCGCGGCCCGCCAGGGCGGGGTCGTCATAGGAGCGCAGGTCCTCACCCCAGCCACCATCGGGGTTCTGGTGTTCCTCCAGCCAGGCGACGGCACGCCGGATGGCCGGCTTGCCGGGCCGGACCCCGGCCGCGATGAGCGCCGGGACGACCGCGCCGGTGCCGTAGACGTAGTTCGCGCCCCACCGGCCGAACCAGGAGCCATCACGCTCCTGCGCCCGCAGCAGCCAGACCACGCCACGCCGCACCGCCCGGCTGCCGGCCAGGCCCTCGGCTGCCAGGGCCTCCACCACGTGCGCGGTGACGTCGGCCGAGGGCGGATCGATCACCGCGCCGAAGTCGCAGAACGGGAGCCTGGTCGGGAGCTCGGAGGTGTTGTCGGCGTCGAACGCACCCCAGCCGCCGTCGCGCGACTGCATGCCCGCGATCCAGCGCATCCCCCGCCGGATCGCGGCCGTCCGGGCGGCGTCCCCCGCCGTGCAGCGCGCCCGGCGCAAGGCGAGCACCGCCTCAGCGGTGTCGTCGATGTCGGGATAGATGTCGTTGTCGAACTCGAAGGCCCAGCCGCCCGGCGCCAGTCCCGGCCTGCGCACCTGCCAGTCACCCGGCCCGGTGATCTCCTCGCCGAGCAGCCAGCCGGCCGCCCGGGTGAGCGCGGGGTGCTCGGGCGGCAGGCCGGCGTCGGCCAGCGCGATGACGGCGAGCACGGTGTCCCACACCGGCGACTGGCAGGCTTCGAGCCGCCGCACCGGACCGTCCGGGGTGTCCTCGGTGATGGTGAACCGCTCCAGCCCGGCCAGCCCGCGCTTGATCACCGGATGATCCAGCCCATAGCCCAGCAGGTGCAGGGCGATCAGCGAGTAGACCCAGGGCGGCTGGATACCTCCCCAGCAGCCGTCCCGCTCCTGCCTCGCGATGATCCACTCAGCGCACCGGCGCAGGGCCGCCCGCCGCACCGCCCGCACCGGCGCGGCGCGCTGTGCGTGCTGCTCGTAGACATGCAGCCCCTGGTCCAGGCGGCCGAACACCGCTGCCCACCCGGACCGGTCCGGTGTCCGCCGGCCAGCACCGCCGGCCTCATCCGGGCCGGCCTGGCTGGCACCGCCTGGTCCGCCCGCACCGGTGCCGGCCGACGTCAGCTCGTCCAGCCCGAAGGGCAGCGACCGGACCGGGCGCAGCGACCCGACGATGGTCAGCGGGACGATCGTCTGCCTGGCCCAGCACGCCCAGTCATAGACGTTGAGCGGGAACCAGGCCGGAAGGTAGATCAATTCCGGCGGCATGACCGGAAGGTCATCCCAGGACCACTGACCGAACAGGGCCAGCCAGATCCTGGTGAACACCCGGGTGGCCGGGATGCCGCCCATGGCCCGGATCCACTGCGCCGCCCTGGCCATATGCGGCGCCGACGGCGGGTGCCCGGCCAGCCGCAGCGCCACGTAGGCCTCGACCGTGGTGGACAGGTCGCCGGGCCCTCCGTGGAAGGTCGCCCAGGGGCCGTCCTCGCGCTGCTTGGACGCGATCCACCGGGCCGATGCCCGCGTCTGCTCGTCGGTACGGATGCCCAGGAATTCCCGCAGCAGCAGGTCCTCGGCGTCCATGGTGACGTTGGTCTCCAGTTCGCCCTGCCACCAGCCTTCCTCATGCTGAAGGCTGAGCAGGTGCTGGCGGGCGCGGGAGAGCGCCTCGGCCGCGGTGACGGCGGCCGGCTCACCTGGCCCGCCGGGCCCGGCGGGCCCATCGGGTCCACCGGCACGAGAATGTGTGACGGTCATCGTCTCCTCCCGCACCTCGCCGCTGGGCGGCTCACCATTGGCGAGCCGTGATGAACTCTGCGATTCCGGCGAACTCGGCCCGGACGTCATCGGGCAAGGCGGTCTCCGCCAGGCATTTGTGCGCGGCGGCCAGTTGCGTGCCCGCCTCGGTCTCGGTCCAGCTCTTGCCCCCGGCCGCCTCGACCAGCCCGGCGGCCCGGACCAGGTCGTGCTCGCTCAGTGCCTCCTCCCGGGCGAGCAGCGCGGCGAGTTCGCGCGCCTGTGCGCCCCCGGCGGACAGCGCGGCGACCACCGGCAGCGACTTCTTCCTCGCCCGCAGGTCCGACCGCACCGGTTTCCCGGTCACCTCGGGAGCGCCCCAGATCCCCAGCAGGTCGTCAGTGAGCTGGAAGGCCAGGCCCGCGTGCGCACCGAACGCGGCCAGCCCCATGGCCAGTTTGGGCGGTGCCCCGACGTGAATGGCGCCGATGCTGCAGGCACACGCCATCAGCGCCGCCGTCTTGTCGCCCGCCATGGCCAGGCATTCGGCGAGCGTTACGTCATCCCGCTGCTCGAACGCCAGGTCCGCACCCTGGCCGGCGATCAGCCGCTGCACCGCGGCGGACAGGGCCCGGGCCGCCCACACTCCCTGCGGACCGGTGTCCTCCAGCAGCAGGTCCTGTGCCAGCGCGAGCATGGCGTCCCCGGCCAGGATGGCGGCGCCGACGCCGTAGACCGTCCAGGCCGTCGGCTGGTGCCTGCGCTCGGTGTCGCCGTCCATGATGTCGTCGTGCAGCAGCGAGAAGTTGTGCACGAGTTCCACCGCGACGGCGGCCGGAACGCCGCGTTCAGGCGCGCTGCTGGCAGCACGGGCCGACAGCAAGGTCAGCGCGGGCCGCAAAGCCTTGCCAGTCCCGGCGGGCCGTCCTCCCGGGCTGCCCGGCCCGGCCGTCAGCCCCAGATGATAGGCAGCTACCTTGCGCACATCGGGGACGAGCCTGTCCACGGCCACGGCGAGCGCCGGGCCGACCAGGTCGCGGGCCGTTTCCACGCCCGCCGGCATCACGGCCGTCATGCCGGGCCCCCGGCGCCCGACCGCACCGCGCCCCCGGGGCCGCCCTCATGCCCCGCGCCGGGGCCGGCCTCAGGCCCCACGCCGGGGCCGCCCGGAAACCCGGCGAGCGGCCCGGCCGCCCACGTCCGGGCGGCGCCTTCCGGTGCCGCCAGCACCCGGCGCGCCACCCGCGCCGCGTTGAGTCCGCTTCGCACGGCTCCCTCCATCGTGTCCGGCCATCCGGTATCGGTCCAGGCACCAGCCAGCGCCAGGCCCGGCAGCGCGGTCGCGGCCGGTGGCCGCAACCGCCCGCACCCCGGCACCTGGCGCAGCGTCGCACGCCGCTCCCTGGTGACGAAGAAGTCAGTGACCCGCGCGCCACCCGCGGCGGGGAACAGTTCAGCCATCGCAGGCACGAACTGCTCGCGCAGTTCCGCTGCTGGCACGTCCACGTAGCGGTCCGCCGCCGACAGTGAGACCGCGAGATACTGCCCTGGCCGCTGGCCGGAGGGGCCGGTCCGGTCAAACACCCACTGCACCGGCGAGTCCACGACCGCCGCGAACGGCAGCCGGGTGATCCGGCGGTCGTAGATGACATGCACGTTGACGCTGGGCGCGGTGCCTAGCTGGCGCCACTGCTGCGGTCCCGGGCCCGTGCCCGCCGCGACCACACCGGGCGGCGCCAGCCGCGCCGCGGCATGCGGCGGCACGGCCAGCACGACAGCGTCGGCCGCGATCGCCGGTCCCCCGCCGCCGCCCAGCGCCTGGCCATCGCTGTCCCGCCCGCGCCCGTCAAGGCGGACCAGGAACCGGCCGGAGGGCAGCACCTCCACCGCGGCGGCCTTGACGCCCAGCCGCACCTGGGCTCCCATCCGGCCCAGCAGGCCGACGGCCGCCCGCCCGTGCAGGTCGCCGAGGGGAATCGCGGGCACGCCGATGTCCGCCGCGTCCCTGCCGCCCAGCAGCGCCGTCTTCACCACCGTCGCGGCCAGCGCCAGGTTGGCGTCATCGCCGTCGGTGTTAAGGGCCGACACCGTGAACAGGTCCCAGAGCACCCGCCGGGTGCGCTCGTCCTGTCCCCGCGCCGCCAGCCAGTCGCCCAGGCGCTCATCGTCGAGGCTTCCGGATGCCGGGTCCAGGGCCGCCATGGCGAGTGCGGCCCGCGCCACCCGCAGGCGTTGGGCGGGGGAAAGGAAGTGGTAGCCGGTGAGTGCCCTGCCCATGTGCAGCGGGCCAGGCAGCGCGGTCCGGCGCAGCCTGGCCCGGCCTCCCGGCCTGAGCACGGTCACGTCGAACCGGTCCTGTACCGTCACCGATCCGGTCACGCCGAGCCGGGCCAGCAGGCCCCGGTAGGCACCGCAGCAGCGCAGGAACACATGCTGGCCGTTGTCCACCACCAGGCCACCACGGCTGAACGAGCAGGTCGCGCCGCCCAGCCGGGGTCTGGCTTCCAGCAGCGTGACCTCCGCGCCCACCTCGCGCAGCGCGATCGCAGCGGTGATCCCCGCCAGGCCGCCCCCGATCACGGCTGCCGTTCCGCGCGCGCTCACCGGGTGGCTCCATTCGCCGCCGGCCGGCCCGGATCTCTGGCGGCGCCCTGGGGGTGATGGGCCCGCGCCAGTGACCTGAACGCCACCAGCACCTTCTCCCGGGTGGACAACGACACCCGGCGCTGGAGGACCGCCTGGGGGGCGGCGGCGATCCGCTTGAGCAGCTGGTAGTAGATGCCCGCCATCGCCCCGGCGGAGGCTGCGCTGCGCCAGTCCAGCATCGGCATCAGTGCCAGGCCCTTGGCGTACCAGGCACTGGCCCGCTCCGCCTCGAACTCGACCAGTGCCGCGAGCTTGTCCGCGTCGGCCCCCTGGTCAGGCCCACCCGTGAGTGACCCGTTCCCCAGCGAGCAGCCGAACCGGCCGAAGTCCTCGGCGGGCAGGTAGATCCGCCCGCACAGGGAGGCCTCGCGGATGTCGCGCAGGATGTTGGTCAGCTGCAGGGCAACGCCCAGCGAGTCCGCGAGCGGCGCTGCCACCGAGACATCTGCCGTGCCGAACACGCCAAGTGAGAGCCGCCCGATCGAGCCAGCCACACACCGGCAGTAGTGCAGCAGATCGTCGAAGGTCAGATAGCTGACCCCGCGCACGTCCGCCTCGCAGCCGTCGATGAGCTCACCGAAAGCGGCCAGCGGGATGTCGAACCTGCCCGCGGCGTCCGCCAGCGCTACCAGCACCGGGTCGCTGGCGGCCGGATCAGTGGCCGCCTGGCCTGGCCGGCCGCTGGCTTGCAGGGCGGCCACGCTGGTGCGGGCCCCGGCCAGCGCGGCCAGCTTGTCCGGCGCGGGCAGATCACCGTCGCCGATGTCGTCGATCCGGCGGGCAAAGGCGTAGACGGCCGCGAGCGCCTGCCGTTTGGCCGGGGGGAGCAGCCGGATGCCGTAGGAGAAGTTCCTGGCCTGGGACCAGGTGATCTCCTCGCAATGCCGGTAAGCCGAACGGATATCCATGACGTCACCTCCCGGTCGCATAGGCCCGCACCAGTTCCGCCGCGATCCGCCCCTTGCCCGGCCGTGGGGTGGCGCACAGCACATCGTGGCCGCTGGCGGCGATCGCCGCCAGCGCGGCCCGGCCGCCGGCGACATAGCCGGCCACCGCCGCCCGGGCGGCGCCGGCCAGTGTGCTGACGATCGGCGCACCCTCATCCAGCAAGGCGCGGGCACGCTCCACCTCGAACGCGATCAGTGCCCGCACGCCCGGGCCCGCGGCCGGCCCGGCAAGATCCCGCTCACTGCAGCCGAACCTGTCCATGTCCTCGGCGGGCAGATAGATGCGGCCCGCCCGCAGATCCTCGGCCACGTCCTGCCAGTGCTCAGCGAGCTGGAGCGCGGTGCAGACCTTGTCCGAGAGCGCCTCGCGTTCGGGGGTGGCCGCGCCGAAGATGTACAGCACGACCCGGCCGACCGGATTGGCGGAGAGCCGGCAGTAGGCCAGCAGGTCGCTGAAGGCCGGGTAGCGGGAGACCACCTGGTCCTGGCGGTTCGCCTGGATGAGGTCGAGGAACGGCTGGGCCGGGATCGCGCACGCGGCCACCGTGGGAGCCAGTGCCCGGACCACGGCGAGCCTGGGGCCGTCGCCGTCCGGCCCGGCTGGCGCTCCCCCGGTCACCCCTGGCCCGGTCACCCCTTCCCCGGTCACCCCTCCTCCGGCCACCCCTGGCCCGGCCAGGCCTCCCCCGGCCAGCATCCGGTACAGGCGGCCGAGATCAGCTTCCAGTTCGTCGAGCAGGGCGAGCCGCTGGGCGGCGGGCGCCTCATCGCCCATGTCGTCGGCTGACCGCGCGAACCCGTAGAGAGCGGCCAGGTGCCCCCGGTACCTGCTGGGCAGCAGGCGCAGGGCGACGGGAAAGTTCTCCGCGCCAGCCTTGCCGGCCGCCGCAGCCCCGATGGTGCTGGCTGACGCGCTGATCACCCCGGCCGCGGGGGATCCGCCTGTTCTCGTCGCGTCAGGGGTCACGGTCCTATCCCTTCATAGTTCGCAGGCAAATGCAAACAATGACATGAGCGTCACCTGACATGTGCGTCGTAGAGCGGGCGGAAGCGTGTCCCGTCGGCGCGCGGCCAGACGACGTATTATACATAGCCTCGTTTTTGCTGCGGCATCCAGCCTCTTGAGGGCCTTTTGCTGATCCCCGCGCCATTTTCGGCATCTGAAACGCATTATTAACGCTGTGTTGATCCCACCGGCACGCAGCTCTGCTGGTTCAGCGTCGCCGCAGGTCATGACCCCTGGCCGAGGGAGAATCCGGCGCCCGTCCAGTGGCCCCTGGCCACTGGTCCATCACCTGCCTGAGGCGCCATCGCCGACGGCGACGGCGTTTATCCGACGTGCGCGTCATATTCAGCGAGCCGGGTGCGGCATTCGCTGACACTGGTGTCATGCATGGGGCCATAGCAGCGGCTATTGCCTGACGTGAGTGTCATGTCACCGGCCGTGTCCGGCACCATTTCCCTGACGCGTGCGTCACGCGGGGGGGGCGGCGGTCCTTGCGCCATTTCCCTGACGGCCGCGTCATATTAGATGCGACGGTAATAACCTATGCCCGCCAGATCAGGGCGAGCGCACAGTCGTCGCCCCCGTTCGCGCCGGTCTGCATGACCCGCACCAGATCGGCGGCACCGGCCCGGAAGCCGGACGCCACCAGCCGGTCGGCCTCACCGAGCAACCTGTCCGTGCCGTAGTCGATGTCGCGGCCCGGCGCTTCCACCAGCCCGTCGGTGTAGAGCATCAGTGCGTCACCGGGCCGCAGCGTTCCCCGCTCCGGGGTCAGGCGCAGATCAGCCACCACGCCCAGCACGATGCCGCGGGCCTGGGTGAGCCGCCACGTCCCGCTGCCCGCGTCGAAATGGGCCGCCGGCGGATGACCAGCGGAGGCCACGACGTACTCGCCGGTGGTCAGGTCGAGCGCGAGATGGATGGCGGTGACGAAGCCTTCCGTCACGGCCCCCCGGCGCAGGTAGGCGTTGCAGGTGGGCAGGAACGCCTCCTGCGGCACCGAGCCGAGCAGCCCGCCGAACGCCCCGGACAGCAGCAGCGCCCGGGTCCCCGCGTCCACCCCCTTGCCCGCCACATCGACCAGCGCGACCTCCAGGGTCTTGCCGTCACAGGCGGAAACCAGGAAATCCCCGCCGAACGAGGAGCCTCCCGCTGGCTTGAGTACCGAAACCGAGCCCCAGCCTGCGGGGAGCAACGGCAGGGTCCCCTGTGCGCGGATCCTGTCCCGCAGTTCGATCAGCATCTGGTTGCCGCGCAGACCCTGCATGCCGAGCTGCCGCCTGGTCCGCGCAAGGACATCGGCGACCAGGCCGGTGACCACGATGGTCGCGACGAGGCCGGGGCCTGCCCGGCCTTCCAGCACGTCGTAGGCCAGCCCGGCCGCGACGAGAACGAACAGGATCCGCAGCGCCCGCGGCCAGAGCAGCATCCCTCCCGCCAGCACCGGCAAGATGAGCAGTCCCGGCGAGAACCATTCCACCGATACATGCACGGCCGCCACGCTGATGAAGGCGGTGGCCAGCGCCAGGCCCAGCGCCAGCCGGCGGTTGCGGGTGATGAGCTGGCGCTTCACCAGGCCGCTGGTCTTGCTCGCGGCGACCCGGGCGGCGAGCACGGAACGGGACCAGCCAGACACAACCATGATGGCGGCACTGTATCGGCCACCGGCGGGATGCGGAACCTGCCGGGCAGGTATGGGCCGCGAAAGCGGGTCCCAGCCTGGGATATTCGATTGGCACCCGGCGGCCACCCGGGTAGGAATGCGGATATGGCCACCCCATACCCGATTCGCACCGTCACCGAAGACGACCTGCCCGCGATCCACACCGTGCACGAGCACGCCTTTCACTCCGGGCCACCATCCGAGCAGAGCCGCGCGCGCATGCACGCCCGGATCGAACTGGACCGCACCATCGCGGCGTTCGACGGCGCCACCATGGTCGGCGTGGCTGGCGCGTACAGCTTCCGGATGCGCGTCCCTGGAGCACTCGCGCCGGTGGCAGGGGTGACCATGGTCGCGGTGCTGCCCTCGTACCGGCGCCGCGGCATCCTTTTCTCGCTCATGACGCAGCAGCTGGGGGCCCTGCACGGACGGGGCGAGGAGGTGGCTGCGCTGTTCGCGTCGGAAGCCGGGATCTACCGCCGGTACGGCTACGGGCAGGCGTCCTGGCATGCCACCTTCGGCCTGCGGGCCGGCGAGGGCACGCTGGCCACTGCTGCGCCCGCCGACGGCAGCCTGCGGGTGCGGATCGCCGCACCGGATTCCGCCCGGGCCGAACTGGCCAAGGTCTACGACACGGTGCTGGCGGAGCGTCCCGGGTTCTTCGCCCGCAACGACGCCTGGTGGGACCGGGCACTGGCGGACGGACCGGAGGACCGGGCGGGTGCGAGCCCGCTGCGCTGCGTGCTGGCCGAAGACTCCGCCGGCCCACGCGGCTACGCGCTGTTCTCGGCGCGCGGGCGGTGGGATCAGGACACCTTCCTGGCGGACTCCTCCATCGACATCCGCGAGATCATCACGGCGGATCCGGCCGCCACCGCCGCGATCTGGGGCGATCTGCTCAGCCGCGACCTGGTCACCGAATTCCACGCCGCGATGCGGCCGGTGGATGACCCTCTGCTGCACCTGCTGGCTGACCCGCGGCGAGTCCGCGCCCGGATTGCCGACGGCTTGTGGGTCCGGCTGGTTGACGTCGGCGGCGCGCTGGCCCGGCGCCGTTATGCCTGCCCGGTCGACGTCGTCCTCGACGTGTCCGATGAGTCCTGCGGGTGGAACCAGGGCCGGTGGCGGCTGAGCGCCGGGGGCAGCGCGCCTGCCGCCACCGCAGCGGGCGGGCCGACGCCCGGCACCGCCCGCTGTGAGCGGACCAGCGACCCGGCTGACATCGCACTGCCCGCCCATGTGCTGGGCGCCGCCTACCTCGGGGGCACCCGGCTCGGGTCCATGGCACAGGCCGGGCTGGTCACCGAGTTGCGTCCCGGTGCCCTGGCCGCCCTCTCGGCCGCGCTGTCCTGGGACCCGGCGCCCTGGTGCCCGGTGATCTTCTGACGCCCATGACGGACTCATTCGGGCTGCCTGGCCGATCAACGCCGCCTGCGCTATGGCGGAACGCAGCACGGGAACCCGCCCGTGCGACACTGGGCACGGGGAGGCTGCGATGCCCAGCATGAAGATCACCGTGGGTACCGCCATGCGGGTCAGGGACGTGTCCAGGCCGCAGTCGCACCATGACGACGACGCCCGGGCAGGCCTGGCGGACTGGCCGGCCGCCCGCCCCGCCCCACCGTTCCCCGCGCCCCCGGCGCGCCGCCGCAGGCCAGGCGTGCTGTCGCCCGGCGCCTCCCCGCCCGCACCCGCAGCCTGGGGCCGGGCGGAGCAGAAGGCAGGACGGGACCCAGCATCAGGAAGTGAGCCGGCGCCGTCCCCATCGCCAGGCCCCCGCCCAGCGAGCGCGCCCGCGCAGCCGCCCGAACCTGGGCCAGCGCCCGGTGCCCCGGCGCGCCGTGATGGCGCCGCCCAGCGGCAGCCGGGCTCGGCCCGCCACCGCCGGGTACGCCGGCGGCGCATCCGCCGGCCAGCAGCCGGGGACGGGGATGAACCGCCAGCTACGTAGTGGCCAAATCGCCAGCCACCGCAGCCGTAACGCCATGACCTGGATCAACGTTTCTGGTAGACGACGGACCAGACGCTCCAGAGAGCACCGGCCGGGGGGCATGAGCCAGGATGATGACGCTGAGGCCCGTGCCATCGAGGCTGGACAGCCTGCTGGCATGTGTGGCGGGGCGAGCCTGGTGGAAGTGCCCTGACCTGGGAAGCGCAGCCCCCCCATCGCGGGGGCCCCCGCTCCGGGTGAGCCGGTCCCGTTGCCCAGGCCAGGACGGGACGCTGGGTCCTGGCCGTCCCCGACCCCAGCATCGCCGTGCTATCAGATCTTTGCCGGAAAGGGCTCTTCCCCATGCGTAATCAGCGCTGGACCAAACTCGCGCTTGTCACACTCAGCACAGCCGGATTGGCCGTCGGGCCCGGCGCGGCCCAGGCGGCCAGCGCGGCGCACCACCACACCCGGACCGCCCGGCTGTCACCCCAGATCATCGTTGGCCCCGTCGCCGGCCACGTGGCGTCGCAGCCGCCGAGCGGCTCGTTCTGCCTGCAGAATTACGGGATCGCCTGTTATCAGCCGGCCGACATCCAGAACCAGTACAACTTCGGCCCGCTGTACGCCAACGGCGACAACGGCGCCGGCCAGACGATCGTGATCTTTGACTCGTTCGGCAGCCCGACCATCCGCCAGGACCTCGCAACCTTCGATCAGGCATTCGGCCTGCCAGCGCCACCCTCCTTCAAGATCTACATGCCGGAGGGAGCCGTCACCTACAACTACACCAACGCGGCGAGCCCGGCCGACTTCCACAACAAGAACATCGGCACCGAGGTCAGCTGGGCCTACGAGACCACGCTGGATGTGGACTGGGCACACGCGATGGCGCCCGGCGCCGGCATCGACCTAGTGGTCACGCCGAACTCGGAGACGCAGGGCGTGCAGGGCATCCCCAGCATGCAGAACGCGCAGGCGTTCGCCCTCAGCCACCACCTCGGCACGATCTGGTCGGACTCCTGGGCGACCACCGAACAGGCGTTCAGCACCAAGGCGTCCATCCAGCAGCTCGACACCTTCTACGCCAGCGCCGCCGCGCACGGCGTGAGCGCCTTCTTCGCCACCGGTGACAGCGGCGTGGCCAACACCGACCTGCAGGGCCGGCTGTTCCCGTACGCGACCGTCACCTACCCGTCCTCCAGCCCGAACGTGATCGCGGTGGGTGGCACCCAGGTGACCACTCCGACCGCAAGCATCTCCTCCTACCAGCCCGAGTCGGTCTGGAACGACGGCTATGGCGCGGGTGGCGGCGGTTACAGCACCGTGTTCACTGAGCCTGCGGACCAGTCCGCCGCCGGGATCAGCGACCCGTCCGGGATGCGCGGCACACCGGACGTCTCGATGAACGCGGCCGTGCTGAGCGCCGTCCTCGTCTACGAGAGCTTCGACCCGGTCTACGGTGCCGGCTGGCTGCCGATCGCCGGGACGAGCGAGGCCGCCCCGCTCTGGGCTGGCACCGACGCGGTGATGAACCAGGCCGACGGGTCACTCGGGTTCATCGCCCCGCGCCTGTACCAGATCTACGAGAACCCGTCGCTGTACGCCAAGGCGTTCAACGACATCACCGTGGGTGACAACTCCTTCGCCGGGATCACCGGGTACTCCGCCGGGCCGGGCTGGGACGCCGCCACCGGCCTCGGGACCCCCAACGCGGCCGGCCTGGCCGCCGCGCTCACGCACACCACCCCGTAGGGCACACCTACCTGGGCTCGGGGTGCCGGCGGACGGTATCCCGAGCCCAGGTGCGGAACACCTGGCGGCGGCACGAGATCAGGTCAGGACCGGAGAGCGAGGTTTCAGTCTCCCAGCAGGCGCCCGCCGCCGGTCAGCCGTGGCCCGGCAGCGGTGGCAGATCGCCAGATGCCTCGTAGTCGCTGATCAGCGCCAGCCGCCGGGCGTGGCGGGCCTCTCCCGAGAACGGTGTCTCAAGGAACACCTGCGCGAACGCGATCGCCTCGGCAACCGGGTGCATCCGGGCGCCCAGGCTCAGCACGTTGGCGTCGTTGTGGAGCCGGGCCAGCCGTGCCGTCTCCTCACTCCAGGCCAGCGCCGCCCGGATCCCCCTGATCTTGTTGGCGGCGATCTGCTCGCCGTTGCCCGAACCACCGATCACGATGCCCAGGCTCCCCGGATCACCGGCGACCAAGACCGCCGCGCGCATCACATACGGCGGATAGTCGTCATCACCGTGGTAGGACGCCGGCCCGCAGTCGGTCACCTCATGCCCGGCCGAGACCAGCCAGGTAGCGAGCACGGACTTCAGCTCGAAGCCCGCATGATCAGACCCCAGGTACACCCGCACGCGCGCAAGTCTGGCACGCGAGGACCATGCATCACACCCCGGGGCAGGCGCCGAATGCTCAGTCGAAGATGGGATCCCGCGTCCTGCTGCGCTTGAGTTCGAAGAACCCGTCCGTCTGCGTCACCAGCATTACGCCGTCCCAGAGCCGGGCGGCGGCTTCGCCGCGTGGGATCGGGGAGACCACCGGCCCGAAAATGGATGTCCCGTTCACCGAGATCACCGGCGTGCCGACCTCATACCCGACCCGGTCCATGCCGTCGCGGTGGGAAGCCCGCAAGGCGTCGTCGTACTCGGTGGAATCCATGGCGCCGGCGAGCGTCACCGGCAGTCCGGCCTCCGCCAGCGCGGACTCGATGGTGGCGCGGTCACGCTCGGCCTTGTCGTGGTGGAACCGGGTGCCGAGGGCGGTGTAGAGCGGGCCGAGGACCTCCGGTCCAGACTCCTGCTCCGCCGCCGTGCACACCCGCACCGGGCCCCAGGCGGTGGCCAGGAAGTCCCGGTACCGCTCGGGCAGATCCTCCTTGCCCTCGTTGAGCACGGCCAGGCTCATGACATGCCAGCGCGGCTGGACCGGGCGCAGGGCCGTCACCTCCAGCAGCCAGCGCGAGGTTATCCAGGCCCAGGGACACAGCGGGTCAAA